>ODAK010001048.1_pt1 | contig 30956 bp, 29 predicted proteins | sample 1539591 | NCBI WGS metagenome assembly ODAK01 (sample SAMEA3539303, study PRJEB22396) | soil metagenome | biome: tundra; feature: field; material: soil | place: USA | collected 2010-05 | depth 0.15 m
GGCTGATCGAGCTGATCGGCAGCCCACCCGCGCAGCCGCAGACCGCAAGTCAACCTTAATGACGGCCGACCGGTCGTCACGGGACTGGTCTCACCCTTGGCGAGTGATGCCCGCCGTCCTGGCGCGGCCATACTCGGTGCTGTGGACCCGCTCGAACGCCTGCGCGCGGCAGGCAAACGCGTAATCGACCCAGCGGAGTCGCTCGCCCAGCGCGTCGCGGAGCGGGTGCTCGACCTCCTCATCCACGCCTTGGATGTGAATGCTCTCGCGCAGCTGATCGATCTGAACGCTGTACTCGATCAGCTCGACATTGACAAAGTCCTGGAAAGAGTCAACGTGAATTCGCTCCTCAACCGGGTCGATATAAACGCGCTGCTGGCCCGGGCGGACGTCGACGGCATCATGCGACGCGTCGATGTGGGCAGACTACTCGACGGCGTCGATTTGAACGACCTGGTGCGGCGTGTCGACCTGGACGTGCTTGTCGCGGAGACGGATCTCGGCGCTCTCATCGCCAGGTCGTCCGGCGGGGCCGCGAGCGAAGCGCTCGACGCGGCACGCAGCCAGGCCGTCGGGCTTGACCAGTTCATCGACCGCTGGGTTGGCCGCCTGATCCGGCGCAAACGTAATGCATCGCCGGCCCCGGCTGCCCTGTTGGACGCCCAGGCAGGATCATGAACGCCCGAACGCAGGCGGCCGGCTGGGTGAGTTCGCAGGGGCACTATGCAGGCTCAGTATCGCGATTTCTGGCGTATGCCATTGACCTCGTGGTCAGCACAGGCCTATTCGTGCTCGGCCTCGCGGCCACTTCTCTTGTGGCGCAGGTCGTGACCGGCCACTCGGTTAACTGGAGCCGGACCAACATTGTCGTCGCCATCGTTTTCGCGGCCTGGCAGTTCTTCTATTATGGCTACTCGTGGGCGGCGAGCGGCAGGACCTTCGGCATGGCAGTACTCGGCGTGCGTGTCGTCCGCGCAGACGGCGAAGGCCTCGACCCATGGCGCGGCGTGGTACGCGCTCTTGTTTTCCCGCTCAGCTTCCTCTTGTGCGGCCTCGGATTCCTCGGCATCCTTGTGCAGGGCCAGCACCGCGCCCTGCACGATCTCGTCGCTGGCACCGCAGTCATCTATGCCTGGGATGCGCGGGCGGCCCGGCTCCGGTTCCTCGCGCGCGAGGCCGGAGTGGGAGCAGATGGCAGTTCGCAGCGCCCGGCCGGGCGCGAAGGAGGCCCCGGCGATGACCTGACCAGCGCGGCTCGCTCCGCGGGCCATCCGCCTCCTGACACCATCCGCAGCGGGTGAAGCAGCGCATGCCTGCAGCCGCGATCGTTGGCCTGTAGGGCAGTTGCCGCCGGAACCGTATTCTCCAGGACGGCCGAAAGGATTCTGATCATGAACGTGCCAGTGAGGGCCGAAGTCGACGACGCCACCAGTGCCGCACTGGCCGAGCTGGCCCTCGGCGAACCAGAATTCTTGCGCGCTATCGCACCGCAGATCAGCGGACCGAAAGCAGTGGCGGCCGCGCCTGAGCTCATGGCCGCCCCTCGGCTTGACCCTGCCGGAAGGCCTGTAGGACCAGGCCCGGCTCCAGCCCGAGGGTAGTGCGAGCCATGCGCCTGCCGTCCCACGCCCACCGGATCCGAGCAGGCCGCACGCAGGAGCCTGGATGTACCTCGAATCGCTGAACGCCACCTTCGTCATTGACACCTTCCTGCTGCTCCTGATCGGAATCGGACCCAAAATCGCGCTGGTGCCATTCCTCGAGACGACCAGGGAGATGCCGGACGCAACGAAGCGCCGCGTCCTGCGCAAGATGCTGACCACTGCCGCCACGGTCGCCGTGCTCCTGCTCGTCCTCGGCGGCCTGCTGACCAGGCTGCTGCACTTTTCCCCCGGCGCGCTGGGCGTCGCCAGCGGGATCATCCTGCTCATCATCGCGGTCATCATGGTGCTCGGGCCGCGCGACGGGAACGGCGATGGCCACCCAGCCCCGGATAAGGACCCGATGCGGGTGGCTGTCTTCCCGCTGGCCGTCCCCTACCTGCTTAACCCGGCCGGGATCGTCGTCCTGGTCACCGCCTCGGCAGAAGCCAGCTCCCTCGCGGTGTCCGCCGTCGTCGTCGGCCTTCTCATCCTGATACTCGCGCTGGACGTCGTGGTGTTCCGCTGGGCCGTTCAGGTCAGCAACCACCTGGAGGCGAGCCGGATGCTGGTGACCGAGAAGATATTCGGCTTCCTGCTCGCCGCGCTCGCCGTGCAACTAGTGCTCAATGGATTGTCCGACGTCGGAGTGATCCACCTGACAGGCCACTGAGAACCCGCTCCTGGGCGTTGTACCTCCACTTCCGATTCGGCCAGCTCGCTCTACGGCAGTTCCAGGCAGGAAGCTAGGCCCCGTAAGGCCTATTTCGCCCGGTGACCGGGCCGGATACCGCGGCGATGCGGCTGATGGCCCCGAGGGTGGCGGCCGCGGACGCGGTAACGCGAGCGGCGCCGACCGTGGGGAGCAGGGCGACCAGCACGCCCGCGATCTCATCGAGCGTGACACCGTGGTCGAGCGCCGTGGCAACGTGCTCGACGTACGCTGTCCCGGGCTCACCGCCCGCCACGAGCGCGGCCAGACGGGCTATGGCATGGGCTCTCACGTCCAGTCCCGATTGTTCGACATCACCGGCCGCCGGGTCGAGGGCGGCTTCGAAGATGGCCGAATCACCAGCTGCGGCGCCCTTCAGCCATTCCGCGGAGGCTGCTCTGCCGGGGCTAAGTGCCGCCGGCCGCTGCCCGGCGGGCGGCGGACGCCGCACGTCAGCAGCGAGCTCGTTAAGGCTGACAACATGGAGGGCGAAATCCTGGAACCGGTCCAGCAGGCCGTTCAGTTCAGACTCGTCGTGGACCAAGGCCATGACACATGTCCAGCCCTGGAAAGACTCGATCAGGAGGTCATCGAGGACCCCTGCCATCAACGGCCCGCACTCACCGCGCAGGATAATCCGATACCGGCGAGGGCGCGTGACCGCGGTCATAGTCAGCCTCCTCCGGTAGCCAGAGCTTTCTCTGCGCAATCGTCTGCGCTTGCTTGGCGGCCGATGTTACACCTCTTCTACATGGTGACGGGGTGAGACGTTCTCACCTAGGCGCCGGTTCACCTGGGTGACCCGCGAACGATTGCAGTCGCGATCGCAGGATCCCCGTTGCGTGCCCGGATCCGCGCCGCGAGGTGGCTTGATTCATCCGAACCGGATGAGGGAGGCCTGACAAGCGCCAGGCACTCTGGATGGACGCAGTCTGACCGGGTTGCGCCACGCAACCCGGTCAGAGATCAAAGCGCCATGGTGCGGATTTCGCGAGGTGACCTTGTCTGATATCGGCGATGAATCGAGATCGGCCGTCAGTTCTGCCGCAAGCGGGCAGGGCGGGCTCGGTTCGCAGCTGGACACTTTCCGCGAGGTGCGCCGGAGCCTCGAAGCCTCAATCCTTCCGCTCGCCACCTCGGTTGACGGGCGCAGGTTCTCTTTTCAGGCCTCGCTGCATGGCCTGGAATTGCAGGTTGGCAGCTATGTCGTGCTGGAGGGTAGCGGCACCCGGCGCCTTGGCCAGGTTCTCACCCTGGGACTCGATCGGCAGCCGGTGACCGAACTGATGCTGCCGGCCGAGGCGGCGGGTGCCCCGGAGGCCCGGACGGAGATCCAGATCCGGTACGCGCACGGCGAGGGCGCCGTCCTGGAAGGCGACTGGGCACCGTTCCACGATGTGCTGGTTCATACCGCCGCCGGGGCGGAGGTGCGAGCGTGGCTGCGGCGCAGTGAGCGGCGCTACGCGAAGCTGCAGCTGGGCGAGTTGGCGCTGGCCGCCGGCACGCCCTGCACGGCGGACGCCAGCGGCTTCGACCGGCACACATTCCTGTGCGGTCAGTCGGGGTCAGGCAAGACCTACTCGCTCGGGGTGATCCTGGAGCGACTGCTGATCGAGACGGATCTGCGCTTGGTGGTACTCGATCCGAACTCAGACTTCGTGTGCCTGGGACAAGTGCGCGTCGGCGTTGACCCAGCACTGGCCGAGCGCTACAAGGAGGTGGCACGCGGAGTCGCCGTCTACTCCGCAGGCGCCCCGGCAGCGCGAAGACTGCGGCTTCACATGGCCGAGATCGATCCGGCGATGCAGGCTGCCTTGCTCCGCCTAGACCCGGTCGATGACCGTGAGGAGTACGCCGCGCTAGCCGAATTGCTCGCGAGCGAGAACCCGCTCACGCTCGATGCGCTGACCGGAAGCCACCATCCCGAGGCGCGCCGTCTCGGCTTGCGTGTCCGCAGCCTAGGCGTCGACCGCTTTTCGGTGTGGGCGCCCGGCGAATCGGGCTCGGTCCTGGACGCGGTGCGCGATCCTGGCATCCGCTGTGTCGTCGTTGACCTGGGCTCGCTGCCAACGCGCGAGGAGCAGGCACTCATTGCCGGAGCGGTGCTGGGTGACCTGTGGCGGCGGCGCCAAGAGCGCAGCCCGATACTGATCGTGATCGACGAGGCGCATAACGTCTGCCCTGCCGAGCCTTCGGACCAGCTTGTCGCGATGGCAGCTGAGTACGCCACGCGGATCGCCGCCGAGGGCCGCAAGTTCGGGCTCTACCTGCTTGTGTCGACCCAGCGCCCGCAGAAGATCCCCGAGAACGTCCTTTCGCAGGCCGACAACCTGGTGCTCATGCGACTGAACTCGCTCGCGGACGCAGCTTTCGCCCAGGCAGCATTCTCGTTCGTCCCGCCGAGCCTGATCGATCGGTCGATCACCTTTCGTCAGGGAGAGGGCCTGATCGCAGGAAAGATCTCGCCCCAGCCCGCGCTGCTCCGCTTCGGCGCACGGATCAGCCAGGAGGGCGGCGCCGATGTGCCCGCGACGTGGGCGGCCGCCCGCTGAAGAGGCCAGCACTTGGCGGATGCCCTCACCCAGCACGGGTGAGGGCACCCGCTCCCATGGCAAGCTCCAGTCCCGTTTTGAGCCGTCTACGACCCTTACCGGCCATCCGCCGCGCGTGAGGCAGTGGCCGCTCGCAGCGGCCATCTTTGACTAGTGGTGCAGGTCCGTTGGCAACCCTGGCGCTGCGGACGGACAGGATCCTGATCATGAACATGCCAACCAAGGTGAATGTCGATGACGCCACGAGGGAGGCGCTCGCCGGACTGGCCGTGGGCGACTCGGGCCTTCTGGCTGAGGGGCTAGAGCTGCGCGCAGAATGGCGAGCCAGAAGCGGCCTCGACGCTCGTAGCTACGCGCTCGTTAGCTCGCGGCCCTCATAGCGCTCGACGCCCCTCCGGCCTCATACCTCTGGCAGGTGGGCAACGCGCTGGATGCCGGTGTTACGCCCGCAGGATCTCCTAGGCGTACTGATCGCTGTCGCGCCGCAGGTCGGCGACCGAAGCTCGTGGCAGCCGCGCCCGAGCTCAGGTCGCTCTCGGCGGGAACAGCAAGAGCAGGAGCGAGACGAGCGCCTCAGCGCCTTCGAACAGCCAGGGCCACCAGCGCCATGAGCAGGCAGCCGCCCCGGCGGCGACGTCGCCGATGATCGACCAGCTGCACCAGCTGAACCAGCTCGCCACCTTGCATCAGCAGGGCGTCCTGAGCGACGACGAATTCGCCGCCGCCAAGGCCAAGCTTGTTCGGCACCTGATCACTGCGGCCTGCGTCCTTACGGCAGGGCTACTGGCCGACGGTAGCAGGAAGCGGAATTGGTGCGTTGCCGTACGCTCCGGTTATAGAAGGCCGAGCTCGCGGGCCTTCTCTACTGCGTCCTGGCGGACGGAAACGTCGAGCTTGCGATAGATTGCCCGAACATGGCTCTTGATCGTGTTGGGCGAAAGGTATAGTTCTCGTCCGATCTCGCGAAGCGATAGCGTGCCTGGCATCTGCCGCAGCACCTCTCGTTCACGCTCGGTGAGCGGCCCGCTGGCTGCTGCAAGTCGTGACTGGCCCGCGAGCTGCCTTTCGAGCCGTTCCAGCCGGGCCAGCTGAGCGTCCGCGCCATCCGGTAGTGCTTGGAGCACCTGCCTGGCCTCGCCGAGAAGCTCGGCGGCCGACGTACGATCGCCCAGTTCGGCCAGCACCGGTGCAAGCCTGAGCAGGATCTCCAGGGTGGCCCATGGGCTGATCCCGACCCATTTCCGGCGTACCCGGAGCGCATGCTCCAGTTCGCCTCGGGCCTCCCGGAGCCGGCCTTGCGCAGCGAGCGCCGCGCCGGTGGCCGTGTAGGCGACACTGCTCTGCGGGGCGCTGCTGAGCCCGCTGTGAGGATCGGTCACGATGTCGCGAGCCGCGCGCGCAAGCTCGTCGGCCTGCGTAAGCCGCCCCGCCTCGACCGCAATCCAAGCCGAAACGGCGAAGCTCTGCACGCGCACCATGCCTATGGCCAGATTGCTGAACCGGGCCTCCTCCGCCTGCACGGCCGCAAGCTCGAACTCGCCGGAGAGGTAGAGGGCCGCCGCGAACCCGCTGCGGGCCAGCGGATACCACGGCGACATCGGGTTGGTTTCCAGCTGGACCGCTTTAGCTCCTTCCTCGCGCATCGGGCCGATGCCATCGAATCCGAAGGTCGCCTGCAGGAGTGCCGCCGAGGATTCCAGCGACCGGATGCCATCGGGGAGCGGTCCGGATTCCCCTGCTGCCTTGACGAGCGGCAGCCAGCGCCGCACGGACTCCTGGTCCCCGGAGAGCGCCGCGGCCCACGCCGCGCAGTGCGCCGCTACCGGGCTGGCGCCGATCGTATCGTCACCCAGCGAGCGCAGCCAGCCGCGAACGGTTGCTATCCGGCCGGAATCAATGTAGCCGTACCAATGACACGCGATCAGTTCGATGGCCCCATCCGCGTCCCCGGCGGCCTGCGCATGAAGGATCGCCTCGTCCGCCGACCCCGACCGCCGGTTCCAGGCGCTCGCTCGCTCATGCAGGCTGGGTATGATGTCAGGCTCGGTCATGGCGAGCTTACTGCGCAGAACCTGAGCAAACAGGTGGTGGTAGCGGAACCACTGCCGATCCTCGTCAAGCGCCACGACGAACAGGTTCTCCCGCTGGAGCACGTCAATGATCTTGGCTGCGTCACAAGACCCGACAACAGCGTCGCAGAGCGGCGCGCAGAACCGGGCGAGAATGGAGGTCCGCGTGAGGAACCGCCGGATGTCAGCCGGCTGGCGGCTGAATACCTCTTCGGCCAGGAAGTCAATGACGAACCGGTTATCCCCGGTGAACTGCCGGATGAATGCGCTCGGCGACGGCTGGCCGCGCAGGGAGAGCGCCGCGAGGTACACCCCAGCTGGCCATCCCTCGGTTCGCTCAACCAGATCCGCTAGGTCGGGCTCGCTGAGCTCAACAGCAGAGACACCCTTCACCAGCGCAGCCGCCTCCGAAGGTCCGAATCGCAGTTCGCGCACCCGGATCTCGACCAACTCGCCGGCCACGCGCATGCGGGCCAGCGGCAACGGGGGATCAGCGCGAGTGATGACCACGATCTGGACAGATGGCGGGAGATGCAGGAGCAGGAACGCGATCTGGTCGTGGCAGCGGCGTTCCTTTATCAAGTGGTAGTCATCCAGCACGAGAACAGTCGGCTCCGGAAGTGAGGCCAGCTCGTTGACGAGCATCGGAAGCACGATGTCATCGAAGTCCGGGGCCTGAACCCGAAGCGCCTCGAGGATCTTCTCGCTGCCGAACGTCGGGCAAGCCCGTCCTATGGCGCGGACGAGGTGCCACCACAGCCTGGTGGGATCGTCGTCGCCGCGGTCTAGTGACACCCAGGCGAACAGCCTGCCGTGGACCGGACTGGAGCGCCACTGCGCCACCAGAGTCGTCTTCCCGAAGCCGGCTGGCGCATCGACGAGTATCACCTTAGCCGTGGCGTCGGCCAGGTACCGGATGAGCGCCGGTCGCTCCACCCACTCCTTCCGTGCGGTGGGAGCATGAAGCTTCGTCTCGATAAACACACCCAGTCCCCGGGTCAGCTGTCTCCAGAGGGTGCTCGCATCGCCAGCCCTTGGCGCTGCCGCCCGCCCTACACGCAATTGCGTGCGCTACCAGCATTAGCGCATTACCTCGGCCAGGGCAAGAAGATTGCGGTCACTAAGGCACCCCCATCCAGCGGTCTCCGCGGGGCGGATCAGCCTGATCCAAGCGCCCGGCGCGTGCGTACCGCGATCATCCTTGCCGGGCGAGGCGCGCAGCGGCCTCGGGCGGAAAGGTAGGAACGGACGGCATGAGGCTCACCGACTGCGGCGTAACGGAAGAACTGGCGTGACGACAAACCAGATCCTGCTCGGTGGCGGTCTTATTCTCGTGACCGGGGTGATTCTCGTCGTATCGGTACCTACGGTGGTCGGTCCGCTGTTCAGCTATGTCCGGCCGGTGGAACGGCGGATCGTGGTGTGGGAGGGATCGCCGACCGACCCGGTGGGGGGCATTCTTGGTGCCCTGGTATTCCACGGCGTCGTGGCGAGCGCCGACCTGAAGAATGTCGAAGCGCCACTGATGACCCGGGCAGCTTGCCGACGGCGAGTGGACGCCTCAGACTCATAAGCCAGGAGGAGCCAATTGACGGGAGCCCCTAAGGGTTGGCTTTACTTCGCGGATGTCCGTCAACAGGCATATGAAGAGGAGTCCGGATGCCAGATCTGGTGACATACCACGACGGTGACACCTTCCCTGGGGTGATTGGACGCACGACTGAGGAATCGCGTCCGGCATGGCCGACGCCGCGGCGGGCTCGTGAGGGGGCGCCGAACGTCGTCGTCTTTGTGCTGGACGACGTGGGCTACGGGCAGCTGTCAAGCTTCGGCGGGTTGGTCGAGACGCCCGTCTTGGACCAGTTCGCGGCCAGAGGTCTACGCTACACCAACATGCATACCACGGCGCTGTGCTCGCCGTCGCGGGCCTGCATCCTGACGGGGCGAAACCACCATTCGGTCGGGATGGCCACCATCGCCGAGACATCTAGCGGCTATCCTGCATCCAGGACAGCGCAAACGACCTGAAGATCGCAATGGCGCGGCAGTAAGCAGGGCGTTCCAAGTCTCGCAACGGGCGGCGCAGGACAGCGGAGACCTGCGTCGTCCGGCTCATAACCCAGTGACGCCTGGCGTGGCCGGTCAATCTCGGCAACCAGCGCTTCGAAGAAGCCGCGGGCGTGGCACGGGGCGTCAAAACAAAGGTGCGCGAGATCTCCGCCTGACCCATGGAGCCTCCACCAGCAGCCGGCCTCGCGCTCCTTCGGGCCGAACGGCAAGGAGAGCCGGTGGAGCCACCCGCTGCACGAACACGTTGAGCGTCCCGGGTCCCAGCCGGTCACAGATCGCCTGCAGCGCGACGGGATCATCGCAGGCGGCGAACTCCTGGGCCACGACATCACCCCCCACGGGTGATGGCCTTGCCGACTGCGGGCCGAATGAGGGCACGACGACATGAAGCAGCGAGAACCGTTGAGTTCAGCGGGGCCATCCGCCACGGGTGAGGCAGCGCCTGCCCCACGCCCGCAATCATTGACCTGGTAGTGCAGTTCCGTGCGGCAAGCGTCCGCGTCTCGGACGGAAAGGACTGTAATTATGAACATGCCAATCAAGGTAGATGTCGATGACACTACAAGGGAGTTGCTGGCCGGATTGGCCATGGGCGATCCTGACCTCTTGGCTGAGGGCCTGCAGCTGCGTGCAGAATGGCAAAGCAGGAGCGGCCTTGACGCTCGCAGCTACGCGCTCGTAAAGATCGCCGCCCTCATCGCGCTCGACGCCCCCCCGGCCTCCTACCTCTGGCAGGTGGCCAACGCGCTGGATGCCGGGGCTACGCCGGCGGACCTCAAGGGCGTGCTGATAGCCGTCGCACCGCAGGTCGGCGGCCCTAAGACAGTGGCGGCCGCGCCCGAGCTCATGGTTGCCCTCGGCCTGTCTCTACCGGAAGAGCCGTAGAACCGGGCCAGGCGCGAACAGCAAACGACAAGGGAGGCACCAATGTTTATGCGACGACGCCCGTTGATGCGTGCGGCTGTGGTGGGCGGTGGCGCGTACGTCGCGGGACGCAGCATGGGCCGGGCGGCGCAGCAGCGGACTCAGGCAGAGCAGGAGCAGGACGAGCGCATCAGCCAGCTCGAACAGCAGCCGGCGCCGCCGGAGCCCAACCAGCAGGCACCTGCCGCGCCAGAGACCTCGCCGATGATTGACCAGCTGAACCAGCTGGCCACCCTGCATCAGCAAGGCATCCTGACCGATGCCGAGTTCGCCGCCGCGAAGGCCAAGCTGTTCGGCACCTGAGCATGAACTTACAAGAAACAAGGAAGGAGTACTAACGGCATCTGGCGGCAATGACACGCAGCCATCACCCACTTTGACAGGCGCCTGCACGCCAAGGAGACGGAATGTTGCTCGCTTCAAGTTCTTATGCCTACCCCCTGCTGGGAGTGTTCTGGACGATCCTGGAGCTCTTCCTGTGGGTGATCTGGTTCTGGGTCCTGATCTACGTCTTCGTCGACATCTTCCGCAGCCCTGACCTGTCTGGCGTGGGCAAGGCCCTATGGTTCCTGTTTGTGCTGTTGATCCCGCTGATAGGTGTGCTGGCCTACCTGATCGTCCGCGGCGGCGAGATGCACGACCGGTCCGCGCAGCAGGCGCACCGTCAGGACGAGGCATTCCGCAGTTATGTCCAGGAGGCAGCCGATCCGCAGACTCCGGCCGACCAGCTGGCCAAGCTGGCTGATCTGCGCGACCGGGGTGTTATCACGAACGCCGAGTTCGAGCGCGAGAAGGCCAAGGTCCTCGTCTGAGCGGCAACAATTTGCCCGGGCAGTAGCGCGATGCGATCTGCCCGGGCAGTAGCGCGACGTTTTGGTTTATAGCTCGTCATCCAGCGGTCTACATCAGCCGCCTCGGTAAACGATGCGGTGATTTCCACCTCGGGACGGCGCACCTTCATCTGCCTTCGATAGGCCATCAGCGCCGCTTTCCCGCCCGCCTAGTCGTGGCCGAACTCCTGAACTCGTCGCCGGACCGTCCATTCAGCACTGTCGTTTTGAGGGAGTTGCGTCCGCCAAGGTGGTGTACTGACCGGCCCGGTTGATGGGCGTGGCGCAGACGTGTAAGGCGGCCACCGCGTGATTCTTTGGAAGACCTCTCACAGTGCTTCTGAAGGAGACACGACGATGACCGCTCCCAGCAGTATCGACGCTGCCCGCTTCCTGCACGACCAGCTGGAGTCCGCGCCGCCGGACCTGCTGCGCTCGATGCTGACCACCTTCATCAACACGCTGATGTCCGCCGAGGCCGACGCGGTCTGCGGCGCCCCGTACAGGATGCCGGGCCCGGACCGGGTCAACGTCCGCAACGGCTACCGGCACCGGGACTTCGATACCCGCGCCGGGACGCTGGATGTGGCGATCCCGAAGCTGCGCTCCGGCAGCTATTTCCCGGACTGGCTGCTGGAACGCCGCCGCCGCGCCGAGGCGGCGCTGACCTCGGTGGTGGCAACGTGCTACCTGCTCGGGGTGTCCACCCGGCGGATGGAGAAGCTGGTGGAATCCCTCGGGATCACCCGGCTGTCCAGGTCGCAGGTCAGCGAGATGGCCCGGGACCTGGACGGGCAGGTGGAGCGTTCCGGACCCGGCCGCTGGACGCCGGCCCGTACACGTTCGTGGCCGCGGACGCGCTGGTGCTGAAGGTCCGCGAGGGCGGCCGCGTCGCGGGCGCCCATGCCCTGCTGGCGGCCCGCGGCCTGGTCGATGCCATCGGCGCGACCCTGCCCGGCGCCAGCTGGCAGCGGTGCCGCACTCACTACGCCGCCAACTTGATGGCCGTCACCCCGAAGGCATCCTGGCCGTAGGTCAAGACGCTGCTGCACTCGGTCTATGACCAGCCCGACGCCGCCTCGGTACACGCCCAGTACGAGCGGCTCATCGACGCCATCGCCGCCAAGCTCCCCGAAGTCGCGGCGCACCTGGACGCCGCCCGCGCCGACGTCCTGGCCTTCACCGCCTTCCCCAAGGAGCTGTGGCGCCAGATCTGGTCCAATAACCCCCAGGAGCGCCTCAACCGGGAAATACGCACGCGGACCGACGTCGTCGGGATCTTCCCCGGCCGGGACTCCCTGATCCGTCTCGTCGGCGCCGTCCTGGCCGAGCAGCACGACGAATGGACTGAAGGGACGCCGCTACCTCGGCCTCGATGTCCTCGCCCGGTCCCGCATCACCGTCGCCCCCAACGCCACGGAGGTGACACCCGACAACGACCTCCCGGCGCTCAGCGCCTAACCCAACCAAAAGAATCACGCGCTAACCACGAAACACCACGCCGCAGGACTTGACCTTTGAGGGCGAACGCCCACGGCCCGCTTGTCCGAGGGTTTTCAGCGTGCCGCGCACTGGCGCATCACCCGGTAAGGGTTAGGCGGACGAACCCGAATTTCAGTAGGCCGGTGGCTGGTCAGAGGCCCGGAGCGCGCGGAGGGATGCCTCGAAGGACAGCAACCGGCTGCGGACGACTTCGGCGTACTGCACGCCGGCGCCTCCCGGGGCCCGCTCAGCGTCCATCGCAGAGCGGACGGCCTGCAGCGAAGCTAGCGCATCAGCGACCCTGGCGCGGGCGTCCTCATCCGGAGCTGATTCACGCAGCGCGTACAGCGTCTGCGCGAGGTCATCCGCGCGGCGCTGGATGTCAGACCAGCGTGCGGCTGCGTCATCGGCGGCCAGCGCACCAGGGGCTTCCGCGACGCTCATCGCGTCGTAGAGAGCCGAGCCCTTGGCGTACGCGTCGATGACCCGCGACCGCCAGTCCGCCGCGGCGGCAGAGCGGTGGCCGGCTGAGCGCACGATCCAGACGATCACGCCGACGAGTGCGAGGACGCCCAGGAGGATCCATAGCCACAGCAGGCTCGTACCCGACCCGCCGCTTGGCGTCTGGGAACTGCTCGGTTGTGCGTTCACCGACGGACTGGCGACGGCTGAAGTAACCGGCACGCTCGGGCCGGGGGAGGTGACGGCGCCCACGCTGGGGGAGGTGGCGGCCGCGCCGGAGGTGGTGGCGCTCGGGCTCGGGGAGGTGGCACTCGCACTGGGGGAGGTGGCGCTCGCACTGGGGGAGGTGGCGCCCCGGCTGGAGGGGTTGGCGCTCCGGCTAGGCGACAAGCTCGCGACCGCGCTCTTGACGGAGCTCCCGCATCCTGCCACCAGGCATCCGGCGACCAGGATGGCTGCTGAAAGGAGAAGACTCCTTGTAAGCCGCCGCATGCGCCATCCTTCCGTTCGTTGTCTTCTGACAGATGCTGAGGCAAAGTCATACGAAGCAATGATCCGGCTGATCGGGGTGCCCGGGCCTCACCCGTCCTGGGCGACCTACCTGGACGCGCGCATAGCCGCTCAAGAGGCACGGCGGGATGAGCCTGCGCTCGGGCGACTGTCCGCCTCTCCAGGCCATGCAGGGCCCGAACGACCGTCGCCACAGTCACCCCGACCAGGTGAGTCGCTGCGGCCTGGGTTGGCGCACGATGGATCAGTGACGATGCCTTCGGATCCGGGTGCGCTCCTGCGCAGCCGCAGTTACCTGCAACTGCTCGCCATTGCGGCGATTCTCGGGGTGCCGGTCTCCGCCGCCGCCTACGGCTTCCTCGCGCTCGTCAACTACCTCCAGCAGGAAATCTTCACTCATCTTCCGCATGGCCTGGGCTTCCATGCCCAGCCGGTATGGTGGCCGCTGCCTGTCCTGGCGGTGGGCGGCGTACTGGCCGGGCTGGCCATCCGGTACCTGCCGGGCAACGGCGGCGCGTCCCCGGCGGATGGATTCAAGGTGCACGGCCCGCCGACGCCGGTTCAGCTGCCCGGCGTGATGTACCTGACCAGGCTGCTGCCGCTGGTGATCGTGGCGGTCGTGGTGGCGTACGTCGCCGCAGCCAGGATCGCACCACCGCCCGCGCCCGAGGCCGCACCCGCTGGCGAGCCCCCAGCGGGTGCTGCTGTCAAGGACGAGCAGGCTGCCTATGGTGCGCCTATCACCCCACGCGGGTGATGCGGCGCCATGGCCGCCGCCGTCTGAGGTTCCGCGCGGATGCCGCCGACCCCAGAACTGGTGTCCCGCTCACCCCGCGCGGGTGACGGCGAAGGCCCGCGGATGGCTAATAGTGGGTCTGACGGCCCGGGGCGCGGAATGGCGGGTTGACAGTGACGACGAATCAGGTCCTGGCCGGGGTCGGGCTGATCCTGGTGCTCGCGGTTGGTTCGCAGGTGCTCGCGAGCAGGGTCCGCATTCCTGCGCTGATCATCCTGCTGCCAGCCGGTTTCATCGCTGGTGCGGTCACGACCGACGTCAATCCGCAACGGCTGCTCGGGGCTGCGTTCCAGCCACTGGTGTCACTCTCGGTGGCCGTCATCCTCTACGACGCCGGCCTGAGCCTGGACCTGCGCAAGCTGCATGGGCACACCCGGCGTATCGTCACCCGGCTCATTGTCGTGGGCGTGCCGATCACCTTGGGCTTCGCCGCTATCTTCGCCGCGCTGCTGCTGGGCATGTCGCAGCGGGCGGCCGTGATGACCGGCGCCATTCTCGTCGTCTCCGGGCCGACCGTCGTGGGTCCGCTGCTGAACTTCATCCGCCCGACCGAGCGGCTGCAGCGTGTGCTCATCTGGGAAGGATCACTGATCGACCCGGTCGGCGGCATCCTCGGCGCGGTCGTGTTCCACGCCGTGCTGGCGAGTACCCGTAAGGGCGCGGGATACCAGATAGGACAGTTCCTCATCGGTATCGGCATCGGCGTGGCAGGCGGTGTCATCGGCACCGTCGTGCTCTGGTTCCTGCTGCGCAAGCTCCGGCTCGGAGAAGTGCTCGGCACCACGAGCCAGCTAGCTTCGGTGGTGGGCGTGGCGGCCGCATGCGACATTGTCCGCGATGACGCGGGGCTCATCGCCGCGGTCATGATGGGGCTGGCCGTGGCGAACATGCGCGGCTTCGACATGCCAGCCCGTCGTCCGTTCTTCGAGACGCTGGTGCAGCTGATCATCGGTGTCCTGTTCATCGCTATTTCGGCCACCGTGACCCCGCAGTCCCTCCGGCACCTGATCCTCCCGACCCTTGGGCTGGTGGCTGTGCTCGTGCTGGTCACAAGGCCGCTCGTGGCGCAACTGGCCACGCTCAGGACAGATATGCCCAAAGCGGAGCGCCGGTTCACCGGATGGATGGCCCCTCGCGGGATTGTCGCGGCGGCGAGCGCGTCGACGTTCTCGGCCGGACTGGTCAGCCACGGGATCGGTGGCGCATCGAAGATCCTTCCCGTCACTTTCCTGGTCATCGTCGCCACGGTAACGCTGTACGGCCTGACGGCTGCACCGGTGGCCAGGAGACTGGGCGTGACCCGCCCCGAACGCACGCGGCCGCTGCTGGTCGGAGGCGAAGCCTGGGTTATCGACCTGGCCTGCGGACTGAGGTCCGCGGGCCTGGATGTGCTGATGTGGGCCGGGTTCGAGGAGGAACGGGAGCGCATCAGGCACGCGGGCCTGGAACTGGCGCCCGGTGAGCTGCTCGCGGCGGCCACCGGCCGCGGCGCGCAACTGGAGGGCATCAGCGCCGTGCTGCTGCTCACCACCGAGGACGATTTCAACGCGCTTGCCTCAGCCATGCTGGCGGGCAGTGTCGAGGGCGCGGTGTACCGCCTTGCACCGCAGCTGCCCAGCCACGGCGTGGTGGCACCTTACACGGGCGGTCAGATCCTCTTCGGCGCCGCGCTGACCAGGTACGACGTTGACCGCCGCTACGTCGCAGGCGCGCGGATCACCAGCCGGCCCGCAGATGGCGAGCTCCCGGTCGGCACGGACCTGCTTTTCCTGGTGCGGGCCGACGGCAAACTGATGCCGGTCACCACGGCCAGCACACCGGTGCTGCAGAGCGGGGATACCATGATCCTTCTAGAATCCGTCCTTGCGGGTTCGTGATGCTGCACATCCGCGTCGTGAGCCCGGCGAGCGTCACCGGGCCGCTGCTCGCCAGGCTCGCGGTGCTGCCCGGCATCCGGAACCTGATCGTGCTCGAGGGGGCCGCCCATCGGCCAGACAGCGACGCGGTCCTTTTCGACGTGCACGACGGCGCAGCTAACCCCGTGTTCCGGGCGCTGCGCGATCTCGGTCTTGATCGCGATGACCCGATCGCCGTGCAGCAGGTGGACGCTTCCCTCACTGCCACCGCTCGCCCTGGCGGGCGGATCGGTTCTCCCGACCGGGAGATCGCTCCCATGTGGGAAATGGTGGAAGCCGCCATCCGAGGGGGCGCGGTGTATTCCCCGAGCTTCTTCATCCTGCTGGCCATCGCCGGGCTGATCGGCGCCGTAGGCATCTTGACCAACTCGCAAATCCTCATCGTGGGCGCGATGGTGGTCGGCCCCGAATACAACGCGATCATCGCCGTGGCGCTCGGGATCAGCAAGCGGGACCGCGGCGGGGTGGGTGAGGGCCTGCTTGCCCTGATTTTGGGGTTCTTCGCCGCGATCGCGGTCACCCTCGCCTTCGGAGTGGCCGTACGGGCGGCGGGCAACGCACCCAAGCTGTTTCTGGTTGGCGTCAGGCCCGTCTCTGACCTCATCAACGCCCCGAATATCTTCTCTGTCGTGGTCGCGATCCTGGCCGGGATCGTCGGCGTGGTGTCCCTGACAGAATCGCGCGCCAATGCGCTCATCGGGGTGTTCATCTCCGTCACCACCATCCCCGCGGCCGCCGATATCGGGGTGTCTCTCGCCTTCGGCAGCTGGCATGAAGCACGCGGCTCTGCCCTGCAATTGCTGCTGAACGTGGTCCTGCTGATCGTGGTCGGCGCAGCTGGCCTCAGCACCCAGCGCGCCCTATGGCGGGTACTCGGGGCCCGGCAGCGGACGCTCCCGCCGGGCTTACCCAGGTCGGCTGGAGGGCTCGGTGGCAGCGGCCGCGGGCTCGGTGCCAATGGTGGAGGGATCAGTGCCAATAGCGGAGAGCTCGGCCGGCATCTCGCCGTATACATCGTGCACGGTGGCCACGTCTCTGGCGGTGAACGTCCGTTCCCGGCGCAGGTCACGGGTAAAGGCGAGCCACCAGCTCAGCACCGCGGCGAAGCGGTTGCGGTAGCCGGTCAGGAAGGCGATGTGGATGAACAGCCAGACGAGCCAGCCGATGAAGCCGCCGAAGTGCAGCCGCCCCACGGAAATGACCGCTTTGCCGCGGGAAAGGTAAGCAGCCGACCCCAGGTCGTGATAGCGGAATGGCTTGGCGGCGACGCGCCCGGCAACCTCGTGCCGGATGTGGTTTCCGGCATACAGGCCCGTCTGCATGGCCACCTCGGCGACGCCGGGGAGCTTGTTCAGGCTCATCACATCCCCGGTTACCAGGATCTCGGGATGATCGGGAATGGTGAGGTCATCGCCGACCAGGATGCGGCCGGCGCGGTCTTGCTTCGCGCCGGTGGCCGCCGCGATCGCCGCCGCCACCGGCGGCGCTTCTACCCCGGCGGTCCACAGCACGGTGCCCGCCTCATGGCGGCTCACCGTGCCGTCCTGGGCGCGGACGCTCAGCCCGGTGGCGTCCACCTGGGTCACGATCGAGTGCATGTGCTGCTCGACGCCCAGCTTGCTCAGGGCACTGGCCGCCTTAGCCGACAGGGCCGGGCCGAACGGGGCGAGCGGGGCGTCCCCGCCATCGAAGAGCAGCACCCGGGCGTCCCCAGGTTCGATGTGACGAAATTCGTCGCGCAGCGTCTTCGTGGCCACCTCGCGGATCTGCCCGGCCAGTTCGACGCCGGTGGCCCCGGCGCCGACCAGGGCGAAGGTGAGCCAGCGGCTGCGCTCCGCCGGATCTGACGCGGTTTCCGCCATCTCGAACGCGCCGAAGACCCGGCGCCGGATGACCAGGGCGTCCTCGATGGTTTTCATGCCGGGCGCGTAGCGGGCATACTCGTCGTGTCCGAAATATGACTGCTGCACCCCGGCCGCCACGACCAGATAGTCGTAGCCGAACTCGAGCTGCTCCCCGAGCGGCCGCCTCGCCAGCACCCGGCGCTCGACGGCATCGATGCCGGTTACCTCCGCCATCACGCAGTCCACGTTCCGGTGTTTGCGGAGAATGTCCCGCAGTGGAGCGGCGATCTTCCCCTCGGACAGGATCCCGGTCGCGCACTGGTACAGCAGGGGCTGGAACAGGTGGTGCTGCGCGCGGTCGATGAGGGTCACCTGGACCGGGGCGCGGCGGAGCGCTCTGGCCGCGAACAGCCCGGCGAATCCGCCGCCTATGATCACCACGCGGCGCTGGCTATCATGGTCGTTCATGGGGCTTCCCGGTTCCGTCGTCGTGATCGCTGCATCGGGTCAGGCTGCCGGGTCGTGCCAGGCGTCCCGGTCGGGCAGCAGCTTGTCGGCTTCGGCCGGGCCCCAGGTGCCCTTGGCGTAGGGATGCACGGGCGTCACGTCGCCGAGGATCGGCTCAACGACCTTCCAAGCCGCCTCGACGGTGTCCTGCCGCGCAAACAGCCAGCGGTCCCCGTCCAGGGCCGCGTCGATGAGCCGGTCGTAGGGACGCATGTCCGAGCCCGGCTGCCCCGCGAACGTCAGGTCCTCTAGCATTGGCTCCATCCCGGCGCCTGGCTTCTTGCCGGCCAGGGTGAGGCCGACCGCGGTCTCCGGCCAGACCCGGAACCGCAGCGAGTTGCGGACGGCGAACGGGTCGATACCGAATACATCCTGCGGAGGTCGCTTGAAGCGGATGTCGACCTCGGTGGCGGTGACCGGCATGCACTTGGCCGCCCGGATCAGGATCGGCACGTCCGCCCAGCGCCAGGTGTCGGCGGCGAGCCGGACGGCGACGTAGGTCTCCGTCGTCGACTTGGGGTCGACGCCGGCCACCTGGTGATAGCCGTCGTACTGGCCGCGCACCGTGTCCTGCGGGGTAAGCGGCCGCAGCGCGGCTATCACCCGTTCCTTCCCGTCCCGCCAGGATGCCAGGCCCGGCCCGGTCGGCGGGTCGGCCAGCACGGTGGCCAGCACCTGGAGCATGTGGTTCTGGACCACGTCCCTGATGGCTCCGGTCCGGTCGTAGAACCGGCCGCGGTCGGCGACGTCGAAGGCCTCGGCCATGGTGATCTGGATGCTCTCCACGTAGGTCCGGTTGAGCAGTGGCTCGATCACCGAGTTGGCGAACCGGACGAACAGCGCGTTCTCCACCGGATCAAAGGCCAGCCAGTCGTCGACCCGGAAGATTGCCTCTTCCGGGAAGTACTGGTGCATGGTGTCGTTGAGCTGCCGCGAACTGGCCAGGTCGGTCCCGAAAGGCTTCTCCACCATCACCCGCGCGTCCTTAGCGCGGCCGGCCGTTGCGATCCCGTGCGCGATGCGCCCGAATAGCGGGGGCGGCACCTCCAGGTAGTACAGGATCTTGCTGCCGGCGCCGATGGCGTCCGACATCGCCTTGTAGGTGCCATCGTCGTCGAGGTCCCCGTCGACGTACCGCAGCAGCCCGAGCATCTTCTGCGCGGCCGCGCTGTCCGGGTTCATGTCGTTGAGCCGCAGCGACGCGGTGGCATAGTCGCGGAATTGCTCGAGGCCCCAGCCGCTCTTGGCCACCCCGATGATCGGCACGTTGAGAACGCCGCGCTGAACCAGGCCTACGAGCGCCGGAAAGGTCTCTATTTTCGCCAGGTCCCCGGTAGCACCGAAGATCACCAGCGCGTCAACTCCATCAGACATGTCATCCTCCTGTTCGATCGTTCCCATCAGATCGCACCCGGGCCCGGGCAACATCCCCCGTGGTGGGCGATCCGGCATAGCTCCCTGGGTGCGCCGCGGGAACGCTGGCCTGGGCTAGGCCGTTTAAGCCAGGCCAGGCTTCACCCCCTACGGGCGATGCCCTCCGTCGGCAAGTCGGCGACAGTAGTCGCATGGCGGACACATATGACGTGATCATCGTCGGTACCGGTGCGGGCGGGGGTACGCTCGCGCACACCCTGGCACCGTCTGGAAAGCGGATTCTGTTGCTGGAGCGGGGCGATTTCCTTCCCCGTGAGCTGGCGAACTGGGACCCGGGGCCGGTGTTCGCGGACGGGCGGTACATCTCCCGCGACACCTGGTATGACTCCGACGGCAAGCAGTTCCAGCCGCAGGTGCACTATTTCGTCGGCGGTGCCACCAAGCTCTACGGGGCGGCGCTGTACCGGCTGCGGCCGGGTGACTTCGGCGACATCAAGCATGCGGACGGGCTGTCGCCCGCCTGGCCGCTGACCTACGACGACTTCGAGCCCTGGTACACCAGGGCCGAGCGCCTGTACCAGGTGCACGGCAACGCTGGCGAGGATCCGACCGAGGGCCACCGGAGCGAGCCCTACCCCTGGCCTGCTGTCTCCCACGAGGCCAGGATCCAGCAGATATCCGATGGCTTGGCCAAGGGCGGCTACCACCCGTTCCATGCCCCCTGCGGGATCCTGCTTGATGAGGCGAGGCGCCCCTTGAGTGCCTGCATCCGCTGCGCCACCTGCGACGGCTACCCGTGCCTTGTGCACGCGAAATCTGACGCTGACGTCATCGCGGTCCGGCCGCTGCTGGGCCAGCCGAACGTCACCCTGCTCACCGGTGCCGAGGTGCAACGGCTGGAAACCGACCCCGGCGGGCGCAGCATCACCGGGGTCGTCGTCTCCCGGGACGGAAACCGTGAGGTCTACCAGGGCGACATCGTGGTCGTCTGCGCCGGAGCCGCCAACAGCGCCAAGCTTTTGCTCAATTCGGCCAATGACGCTCACCCCCATGGCTTGGCGAACGGCTCGGATCAGGTGGGGCGCAACTACATGTTTCACAACTGCAAGGCGGTCGTGGCCCTGTCCAAGGAGAAGAACGACACGGTCTTCCAGAAGACGCTGGGGATCAACGACTTCTACTTCGGCGCGAAGGACTACGAGTGGCCCATTGGCAACATCCAGATGATCGGCAAATCCAACGCCGAGGCCATGCGGGGCGAAAAGCCCAAGACGACCAAGCTCTCCCCCGAGTGGACCCTGTCCGACGTGGCGGAACACGCGGTCGACTTCTGGCTCACCACCGAGGACCTGCCGCTGCCCGAGAACCGGGTGACGACCGACAGCGACGGCAACGTCCACCTTGCGTACAAGATGACCAACAACGCCGAGGCCGACCGCCTCTATGCAGAGCTGAAGAAGATCTTGAACCACACGGGGATGGCCGAGCACCACGTCCTGAGCAAGAACTTCTACATGGACATGAGCATCCCGGTTGCGGGCTGCGCGCACCAGACCGGCACGTGCCGGTTCGGCGCCGACCCTGCCACGTCGGTGCTCGACGTCAACTGCAAGGCCCACGAACTGGACAACCTCTATGTGTCCGACACGAGCATCTTCCCCAGCATTGGCGCCGTGAACCCGGCGCTGACCGCGATGGCCAACGCCATCCGGGTGGGTGAGCATCTGGCCGAACGGCTGGGCTGACCGCCTGAACGGCAGCTGATCGCTCAAGCGGTCAGGGCCTGCTCAGCGTCCCACATCTGCTGGTAAAGCGGGCATTCCCGCAGCAGCCGGTGGTGGGTGCCGCGGCCAGCGGTCTTCCCCGCCTCCAGCACCACGATCTCGTCCACCTGGTCCAGCCCGCGCAGTTCGTGAGTTATCAGCAACGTGGCCCGGCCCCTGGTGACGTCCAGCAGGTCGGTGGTAAGAGCGGCCCGGGTCTCCGGGTCCAGGTGGGCGGTCGGCTCGTCCAGGATCAGCAGGTCCGGCCCGGCGAGCAGGGCCCGGGCCAGCGCGAGCCGCTGGCGTTCCCCGCCGGATATCGCGCCGCCGCGGGTCCCGGCCGGAGTGTCCCAGCCCTGCGGGAGAGACTCGATCCAGGGCAGCAGCCGCGCCTGCCGGGCGGCCTCGGCAAGTTCGCTGTCAGAGGCGGCCGGGCGCGCCAGCCGGAGGTTCTCCCGGATGCTGGCAGCGAAGATATGCGGGTCCTGCGTGCAGCCGCCGATCAACGTGCGCACGTCGTCGGCCCGGTAGGCGCGCAGGTCGTGTCCGCCCAGCGTGGCGCTGCCGCCGGCCAGATCGCAGAACCTGAGCAGGACCGCGGCGACCGTGGACTTCCCCGCCCCGCTCGGGCCGACCAGCGCGACCCGGCGCCCGGCCGCGAGGTCCAGGTCGACCCCGTCCAGCGCCAACGGGCCGTCAGGCTCGTATCGCACCCGTGCGTCCCGCAGGCTCACCCGCAGCGGCCCGGCGGGCAGCGGGCGCGGTGCGGCCGGGTCGGTGACCGGCTCGGGAGCGTCGAGGATCGCTGCGACCCGGGCTGCGCTGGCGCGCGCCTGGCCTAGCTGCACGGCTGCCGACGGAAGGGCGGATACTGCCTCGAACGCGGCCAGCGAGGTGAGGGCCAGCACCGCCAGCGGCACCCGGGTGAGCGCGCCGGCCCCGACCGCGGCCACGCCGAGCAGCAGCACGCCCCACAGGGTGAGGCCGGTGGCGGCGGCGGTGAGTCCGGTGCCCAGGCCCTCCCCGGAAGCGGACCGGCGGGCTAGCCGGGTGAGCGAGCGATCGAGCGTGCAGACCGCAGCCACGGCGGTGTCCTGAGCTCCGAACGCGTGCAGGTCCGCGGCCCCCGCGACCAGGTCGGTGAGCCCGGCTGCGAACTCCCCACGGGCTGGGGCGGTGCGCCTGGCAGCCACTCGGGCCCGGCCGACAGCAAGGAGCGGCACCGCCACGCCCGCTGCGACCAGCCCGGCCGCCAGCACACCCGCCGCGGGGGCGAGCAGCAGCAGACAGGCGATCACCGCGCCGGCGCCCGCCAGCGCCGCGGCCAACGGCGGCGCCAACCCGCGGATGAACAGGTCCTGGGTGGCGTCCACATCGGAGATCAGCCTCGCGAGCAGATCGCCGGAGCGGAAGGCCCGCAACCCGGCCGGGGCCAGCCGTTCCAGCCGCCGGTAAATGCCCACCCGGACATCAGCCAGTACCCGGAAGGCGACGTCGTGGGAGGCCAGGCGCTCGCCATAGCGGAAGGTGCCGCGCCCGACGGACAGCGCGCGGACCGCCACCACCGCAGCGGTGATGGCGACGATGTTCGGGTGCTGCGATGCGCGCGCCAGCATGAACCCGGACACAGCGAGCAGGGCGACCCCGCATCCCGTGGCGGCAGCCCCCGCCACGACCGCGAGCAGCAGCCGGCCGCGCAGCGGCCGGGCCAGCCATAGCAACCGCAGCAGCGGGTCACGTCCGCGGCCCTGCCCTGCCTGCAGACCCCGCGAGCGGAGCCGCGGCCTCACGGCAACACCGCCACTGACCTGCCGGACGGCTCGCCCAGCGCGGGCGCCAGCAGGCGGCCGTGGTCGAGGGTGAGCACGCGGTCGGCGCCGCCTTGCCAAGCGTGCCGGTGGGTGACCAGGATCACGGTCCGTTCGGCCATCAGGGTCTGGATAACCGCCAGGATCTGCCCGGCGACGAGCGGGTCCAGGTGGGCGGTAGGTTCGTCAAGCAGGAGCAGCGGCGCGTCCCGCAGGAACGCGCGAGCCAGGGCGATCCGCTGCCGCTGCCCGGCTGACAGGCGCAGCGCCTGTTCTCCGAGCGGCGTGTCGTACCCCTGCGGCAGCGCCTCGATGAACGCGTCCGCTCCGGCGAGCCTGGCCGCCCGCGCGATGTCCCGGCGGCTGGCTTCTGGCTGGCCCAGGGCGATATTTTCAGCCGCGGTGGCGGCGAACAGATACGGCCGCTGCGACACCCAGGCAACCTGCCGCTGCCAGCTGTCCACGCCGATGCGGGTGAGGTCGACGCCGCCCACGGTGATCCGGCCGCCGGTAGGCTCGGCGAAACGCAGCAGCAACCCGAGCAGAGAGCTCTTGCCTGCCCCGCTAGGCCCGGTGACCGCGATCTGATCGCCGGGCCGGATCGTCAGCGATACCTCAGCTAGGGCCGGCCGGTCACGCCCCGGATAGGCCAGGCTCACCGCGTCCAGGGTGATTGCATCGCGCCGCAGGTCGGCCGCGGCCGGCCCGCCCGCCCCGGGCGCCGCGCCGCACGCCGGCGAGGGCACGGTCTCGATAATGTCGCACGCGCGTCCGGCCGCGGCGGCCCCCTCCATGCTGGCGTGGAAGTGCAGGCCCACCGCTCGCAGCGGCAGGTAGGCCTCGGGGGTGAGCAGCAGCACCAGCAGCGCGGTCTCGTACCCCATATGCCCGGCCAGCAGCCGCAACCCTACCTCCACCGCGACTAGGGCCGTCGCCAGTGCCGCGGCCAGTTCCAGTACCAGCGCGGAAAGGAACGCCACTCGCAGCGTGGCCATGGTTGCCGACCGGTAGCCAGCGGTGACCTCCTCGATCACGTCCGCCTGCGGCTTGGCCCGGCCGAACACCTTGAGTGTGGGCAGGCCCTCCACCACGTCCAGGAAGTGGCCGCCAAGCCGGGCCAGCAACCGCCACTGGTGCTGGGTACGCGCACGCGTCTGCATACCGACAAGCACCGCGAAGACGGGGATGAGCGGCAGCGTCACGGCGATGACCACGGCAGAGATCCAGTCGGCTGTCGCCACCGTGGCCAGCACCGCCGCGGGCACCAGGCAGGCCAGCACCAGCTTCGGCAGGTACCGGGCGAAATAGGGATCCAGGCCGTCCAGTCCGCGGGTGGCCACGGTGGCGATCTCACCCGGCTGCTGCCGTCCCAGCCATGCAGGTCCGAGCCGCTGCAGGTGGGCGGCCAGGCTGCGGCGAAGCTGTGACTTCACGGTGGCGGCCGCCCGCAGCGCCGCGACCTCGCCACCGTAGGCGGCTGCCGCCCGAACGGCCACCACGGCGAGCAGGGCGATCAGGGCGGCCGACAGGGCAGCCGCGCCGGTGCCCCGGGCGGCGTTGGCGAGCAGCCGCGCCAGCAGCTCCGCCTGCGCGATCACCATGCCGGTCGTGACCACGCCCAGCGCGGCCGCCACCATGAGGTAGCCGCGGGCGGCCTGGGCGTGCCGCAATAGCCGCGGGTCGACCGGCCTCATGACCCGTCGGGAATGCGCATGGCCCTGACGGTACCGTCAGCGTCAGCCTTGGTGAGGAGAGTCATGGTCGGATTCCTCATCGCCTTTGACGGCGAGAGCCGCCGGGAGCTCACTGCATCTCTTCGTAACTATGCCGTCGGCGCCAGGGGTGTTCCTCACCCGGCAGGGATGGTTCGGCCGGAACCGAAGCTCGTTCTCCGCCAGGTCACCCGGAGCGGATGAGGTGTCCTGGCCGTGAGCCGCAGAGCATGTTGGTGTGCTCATCGCGCTGCTCGCGGTACTTGGTGTGAATCTGTGGGTGATCGTTGCCCTGCTGGCTGTCGTGCTGGCCCGCAAGCGCTGGGTTAGCCACCAGCCTGGCGCCTTCAAGGGAGCGATCCGCGTTGTCGAGGGCGATGTGCCCGGGCTAGGGGCGAGGTGGAAGCGCGGCTACGGCCACTGGGTCCGCGAGATTCTCGTCTGGACAAAGTCGCCGTTCCTGTTCCGAAACGAACTGGTGGTGGCAGATTCCCTGGCGGGCGATGCTCGTGCGGCCAAGCCAGGCGAGGTGAGGCGTCTGGGCAAGCACCCCACAGTCGTCCGGCTCGCAGCCGATGGGGGCGCGCGGATCGAGGTCGCTGCCTCGGCGGACGGGCGCGAGCGGGCGGCCGGGCCGTTCGCCGCTCCCGCGCCGGGGCCGCCCACGGGTTCTCCCAGATGAGCACTCCGGCCGTGCTTCCCGGCTCCATCGCAGCCGCGAGGTGCTCGACGTCATCCCCGGCCAGGAGTTCCCGAGCTCGGCCTCGATTACCTGCAATTCTCCGAGTTCCCCGCCATCCGGCAGCTCCGCCGCCTCGACGGCACCGTCCGCGTCCTTGGTAAGGATCAGTACATCGATCACGCGGATGGTGCCGGAGTCGACCAGCGCTCGCAGCTCTGCTGCCATCTCACCGGTGAAGCTGCTCGCTCCCACCGGGAACTCGACGACGACGTAGTCAACGGGACCTAGTTCATCCAGGGATACCTCGGTCATCATCATTCCGTTTCTTTGCTAACACGCTCTCATGGTGAGCTGGGGGCTGCCCGCGGTCCGGTCACGCCGAAGGGCGCGGATCCAGGAGCACCACGACTGAGCGAGGGCCGACCGTGACGTGGTGCCGGCGTAGTGTGCCACTGCGGATCCAGCCGGGGACGACGGGTGGTAGGTATCGATCTCGACCTGCCAGCTCGCCTGTGGCCTCGCAGCTGGCAGAGTGAATTCGAGCGGCTCCCACCAGGCGTTGACGAGGACCAGGAAATCGTCATCGACCAGCCACGTGCCGTCGGCGGCCCGGTCGGGATCATCGGATCCGTCCAGGTACAGCGCGATGGCCAGGGCGCCCGCGTCCGACCAGTCGGCGGCGGTCATCTCGGTGCCCGACGGGGTGAACCAGCGCAACTCGGCAGCTTCGGCTCCGGCCAGGAACCGGCTGCGGCGGAACACCGGATGTGCCCTGCGCAGCGCGACGAGCCGTTTGGTGAATTCCAGCAGGCCGGTGTCCGGCCGTGACCAGTCGAGCCAGGTGATCTCGTTGTCCTGGCAGTAGGCGTTGTTGTTGCCCTGCTGGGTCCGGCCCAGGAAAGCAGCAGGGTGGTGAGCATCGCCCGGGACTGGCGCGCTCGCAGGGCCAGCACGGCGGGGTCGTCGGTCGGGCCGTCCGCGCCGCAGTTCCACGAGCGGTTGTCGCTGGTCCCGTCGCGGTTTGATTCCCCGTTGGCCTCGTTGCGCTTGTCGTTGTAGGAAACGAGGTCGCGCAGGGTGAAGCCGTCGTGGACCGTGATGAGGTTCACCGAGGCGGTCGGCCGGCGCCGTGCGCGGCTGTACATGTCCGACGACCCGCAGAACCGGGCGGCGAACTCGCCGAGGCCGACCGGGTGGCTGCGCCAGAAGTCACGCATGGTGTCGCGGTACTTGCCGTTCCATTCGCGCCAGACCGGCGGGAACCGGCCGAGGTCGTAGCTGTCCATCTGCCCGACGTCCCACGGTTCGGCGACCATCTTCGCGCGCGACACCACCGGATCCTGGGAGACAAGGTCGAAGAACGCCGACCTCTTCTCGAACTCGCCCTCCTGGCGGGCGAGGGCAGGAGCGAGGTCGAAGCGGAAGCCGTCGACGCGCATGTCCGTCAGCCAGTAACGCAGCGAATCCATGATCAGCTGCAGCGTGACGGGGTCGCCGACATTGAGTGAATTGCCGCAGCCTGTCGTGTCGATGTAACGGCGCGGGTCGCTGCCGTCCAGGCGGTAGTACGCGGGGTTGTCCAGGCCGCGATAGCAGAACGTCGGGCCGAGATGACTGCCTTCCGCCGTGTGATTGAACACCACATCGAGCAGGACCTCGATCCCGGCCGCATGCAGCGCGTCTACCATCGCCTTGAACTCGGTGACCTGGCCACCAGGCTTCCCGGCGCGCACCGCGGCCGAATAGCCCTGGTGGGGCGCGAAATACCCGATCGTGTTGTAACCCCAGTAGTTCGTGAGCCCTCGCTGTGGCAGGAACGCCTCGGGGATGCTCTCGTGCACCGGCAGCAGTTCGACGGCGGTCACGCCACGGGAATGACTCATCGACCACCACCAGGCTGCGCGGCACGCTGGCAGCGGAATCGGTGTCGCTCGGCGCGTCCTGGTCGCTGACGGAGTATCCAAGCACCTCCGGCCCGAATGTGACGGTCCCGCTCAGTGCCCGCGCATAGGGGTCGAGCAGGAGCTTGGCGGGATTACAGCGCACCCCCCGAGCCGGATCGTAGGGACCCGTCGCCCGGTAACCGTATGCCTGCCCCGCCCCAACCCCCGGCACGAAGGCATGCCAGACGCCGGCGTCGTAGTCCCGCATGGGAACCTGCGTCTCGGCGCCTGTCTCGTCAAACAAGCAGAGCACCATTCCGTCGGCGGCACCGGATGCCACCGCGAAGTTCGTCCCTGCATCGGAGACCGTCGCGCCCAGCGGGAAGTGGCTTCCGGGGAGCGTGCCGGTGGCCGGCACGGCGGTGGCGGTCATGGCGCGGTGTCCCGCTCGACGAGCCTGACTATTTCGCCGACGGAGCGGACTTCGCCGTGGCGTCGGCGGATGATGTCGGCGATGATCCCGGTCCAGCCGGTCTGGTGGAAGGCGCCGATGGCGGCGCCGTTGTCGCCGTGGAAGTATTCGCTGAAGATCAGGTTGTCGTGCCAGGCGGGGTTGGTTTGCAGGAGCTCGGTGCCGCCGAAGCAGGGCCGCCGGCCGTCGGGCCCGCGGGTGAAGATCGAGATCAGCCGGTCCTGCAGGTCGGCGGCGACCTTATCCAGGGTCAGCTTGGTGCCTGACCCGGTGGGGTATTCGATGGTGAAGTCGTCGCCGAAGAACCGGTAGTAGCGTTCCAGGACGCTGATCATCAGGTAGTTCAGCGGGAACCAGATGGGGCCGCGCCAGTTGGAGTTGCCGCCGAACATGGCGGTGGTGGATTCGGCGGGCTCGTAGTCGATGCTGGCCTGGACGCCTTCGACGTCGATCACGTAAGGGTGCTCGCGGTGGTAGGCGGACAGGGCCCGCAGGCCGTGCGGGGACAAGAACTCGGCTTCGTCGAGCAGCTTGGCCAGCAGCCGCTCCAGCCGGGCCGGGGGGCACAAGCTGAGCAGCAGCCGCTGATCGCCCGGCTGCCCGCGCAGCGAGCCGCCTTCGCGCAGCTTGCCGCTGTCGGTCATGCCCTCACGGCTGAGCAGGTCCGCGAACTGCTTGCCCACGATCAGCGAGCGCTGAAGATCGTTTTCCTCGATGACCGCGGCGGCGAGCGCGGGGATGATGCCGACCATGGACCGGACCTTGACCGGCACCGCGTCCCCGGACGGGGTGATGATCCTGTCGTAGTACAGCCCGTCGGTCTCGTCCCACAGGCCCTGGCTGGCCAGTGCGTCGCGGATGCCGGCGAAGTGCTCCATGAACTTCAGCACCAGATCTGAGGCCGGCCGCTGCCCGGACCGGTTCAGCACGGTCGCGATGCTGCCCATCGCGATCGCGTAAAAGCCCATCCAGCCGGTGGCGTCGGACTGCTCCAAGGTGCCGCCGACCGGCAGGTGCGAGCGGTCCAGCGGGCCGATGTTGTCCAGGCCCAGGAAGCCGCCCTCGAACACGTTGCGGCCGCCGGGGTCTTCCAGGTTGATCCACCAGGTGAAGTTGACCAGCAGCTTGTCGAAGACCCGGGACAGGAACTCGATGTCGCGTCCATCGTCTATCGCGAAGACCTCCAGCGCCGCCCACGCCTGCACCGGCGGGTTCACGTCACCGAAGTCCCACTCGTAGGCGGGCAGCGCCCCGTTAGGGTGCTGGAACCACTCCCGGCACAGCAAGATCAGCTGGTACTTGGCGAACGCCGGATCCACGTGGGCCAGCGCCACGCAGTGGAACGCCAGGTCCCACGCGGCGTACCAGGGGTACTCCCACTTATCCGGCATCGACATGATGTCGAAGGCATCGAAATTACGCCACCGTGAGTTACGCCCGGTCAGCCGCTGCGGCGGCGGGGCCGGCTGGGCCGGGTCGCCGTCCAGCCAGCGGGCTACGTCATAGTAAAACAGCTGCTTGCTCCACAACATCCCGGCGAACGCCTGGCGCATCACCATCGCCTCATCGGCGGTCGCCTCACGCGGCGTCAGCTCAGCGTAGAACTCATCGGCCTCCGCCCGCCGCTGGGCGATCACCCGGTCGAACCCGGCGCCGAACGCCGTAGTCCTCGCCGTGCCCGCCTTCGCCGGCCGCAGCCGCAGCCGCAGCTCGGCCGTCTGGCCAGGCTGCACCGTGACCTGGTACCAGAACGCGCACTTGGTGCCGGTCCGTTCGGGGTTGACGGTGGGCGCCCCGCCGATCACATGGTCGTTGATGCCGTCCTTCGGATACGGCGTGACCGGTTCCGCGCCGAACAGGCGTTCGGTATTCGTCTCGTTCTCGCAGAACAGCACCTGCGGCACCGTCCCGTCGGGTCCGGAGTCAGCGATCAGTTCGAGTTCACCCAGGAACGGATGGCCGATGCTGACTGCCGCCGTGCCCGCCGTGCCCGCCGTGCCCGCCGTGCCCGCCGTGCCCGCCGTGCCCGCTTCGGCCGCGCCGAGGACCGGCCGGGGAGAGTCGTGGTCCCAGGACCAGGTGTTGCGGAACCAGGCGGTCGGCAGCACGTGCAGGGTCTCGGCGTCCGGGCCCGTGTTGGTGACCGAGATCGCCATCAGCAGCTCGTCGGGATCCGCCTTCGCGTAGGACACCTCGACAATCCAGTACCGGTCGCTGTCGAACACCCCGGTGTCGATCAGTTCGTATTCGGGCTGCATCCGGTTCCGTGCCGCGTTCTGGTCTATCAGGTCCTGGTACGGGAACGCGGCCTGCGGATAGTGATAACGCCACCGGTTCCAGGCGTGGCTCGGGATCGCGTCCAGATACCACCAGTACTCCTTGACGTCCTCGCCGTGATTGCCCTGAGCCCCGGTCAGCCCGAAGGCGCGCTCCTTCAAGATCGGATCGCGCCCGTTCCACAGCGCTAGGCCAAGGCAGAGCCGCTGCTCAATATCACAGAACCCGGCCAGGCTGTCCTCCCCCCAGCGGTAAGCCCGGGACCTGGCATGATCATGCGGCAGGTAGTCCCACGCCTCCCCGTCCGCGCTGTAATCCTCCCGCACCGTCCCCCACTGCCGCTCGCTGACGTACGGCCCCCACCGGTACCATTCGCTTGCCTGGCGAAGCCCGTCCTCGAGCCTGCCAAATCCCGCCACCCGCTCACGTTCGGCGCTCATAGCAGCCTCTCTCCTCGATGTACGGCAATGTCCCTGCGTGGTTGATCCCTAGGTGATTGCGGATCTGTGTCACCCAGCAGCGCGATCGCATCGGACAGCGACCTCATGCAGACCACTTGTGCCTTTATATGCACTCGGAAAGACTCGTACCTCACCCCAGGAGGGTGATAGTCGCTGGGTGCGGCTCTACTGGGGTGAGCTGGTTACGCTGCGAGGACGAGGTCATCGCGG
>ODAK010001049.1_pt1 | contig 30939 bp, 31 predicted proteins | sample 1539591 | NCBI WGS metagenome assembly ODAK01 (sample SAMEA3539303, study PRJEB22396) | soil metagenome | biome: tundra; feature: field; material: soil | place: USA | collected 2010-05 | depth 0.15 m
GGTTTCGCCCCTCTTCACCGTGTCGTTTCATCAGATTGGCGCAAACCACAAACTCCCTTCCTCTCGCACCCGCGCGGTAGCATGGAGCCGGTCCGGAGCGACAGGCGCGACCGGGAGGGGCGACAGCAACGAGAGACGACCTCGCCCAAGTCGCTCCGGCCGTCGGCACAAGCTCAGCCGAGAGCCGAGAGCCCGCCGAGAACCTGATCGACGGCGTTCCTCGTCTCGTCGTCGCCATCTGGCCACAGGTGCCCGTATGTGTCGAGCGTCTCCATGGCTGACTGGTGGCCAAGACGCTTCTGGACGGCCTTGACTGAGCATCCCCGGGAGATGAGGAGCGATGCGTAGAAGTGCCTCAGGTCGTGCTTATGCCGACATCGGCATAAGCACGATTATGCCGACATTCGCGTTATGCCGACACCGGCACGATCTTCCTGGAAAAGATACGCAAACGGTTTGACGTTGTCGGCATAATCATGGCGTCTCAATCACGGGGAGGAGGGCATCAGGGCGGCTTCCCGGACTGCACGGAACAAGCGGCAGGCCTCTTCCTTCGATCGCTCTCTTCCAGTTGTGGACGTCTGGTCGATAGCAGTTGGCGAACGGAGCCAACGACTCCGTCATAGAAACATTTTCCTCCTGCTCAACAACACAACGGTCATCGCCAGCATCGTTATGCCGACAACTTCAAGGCGCTTACCCCCAGCGAGTAGGGGCTTCTCCGGAAGGTCGGCATAACGCGAATGTCGGCATAATCGTGGAACGTCGCCCATTCCGGGAGACTCGCCTGCAGGGCTGCGCGATGCCACATGTCCCCCACCGTGTTGCGCCGAAGGGGCCGACCGAACGTGTTGGTGAACACCAACCCCGCTGGTCCCGGTCCGTATCGGGCCAGATGCTCGGCCAGCGTGGCGCACACGACCTCGGGCATTGGCACAGTGCGAAAACCGGCTTTGCTCTTAGGCGGACCGAACCCTGGCACTCCTCCAAGGGCGGATGTGAGCTGGCGGTCCACCCGCACATGCCGGCGCAGGAAGTCGACGCGATCGACTGCGAGCCCGAAGCATTCGCCCTGGCGCCATGGGCGTTCACCATCGGGGTGTTGTCAAAGGGAGCGGGCGCTTCACCTTGCGCGCCCTGGCCGGAGATGAGACACATTTCTCCTGGGACGAGCAGTTGACTTTCCCCTGGTGGCTGGGCGGACCGCTAGGGGAGCGGGTGGCACATCCGATCCTGGAGCGCCTCTGGCGCGGCAATGTGGCTCGCCTCAAGGCAATGATCGAGAATCAACGCAAACAAGACTCCAAGATCCGCGACTCAGGCGGTTAGGGCGACCTTTCCTGCCAGCAGCCACTATCGGTGCGACAAAGGAGTACCCGTCTCGCTTGGCCGTTGCAAGAGCCCACAGAGCTGCCGGTAGGTAAGGCGCGCCAGGGTACAGAACAACGCCCTTGCACCCGCGCCGGTCGACGGGAACGCCGCGCCGGATTCGGCGTTACGCGCAGGGCAGGCCCACGTCGCATTCCCACCGACGGCCACTCGACAGCGCCACCGATCCTCGTATTCCGGCGGCCAAGTTGACCGATCGAGGATGTTTCCGGCGGTGGCGGCACGCTACGCCGTCCTCTGCCTCGAGTCCTCCAACTGTTGAAATGTGCCACTCAAGGGGGCAGGGCCTTGGAGTCGTGGGTGCGCGACGCTGCCTCCGAGACGGCCTACACGCGGTTCAGCACGACGACGTGGTGGTGCAACTGGGGTCACCGTCACGGCTCTCACAAGACTCGCCGCCAATAGGCCTGGTATGCAAGGGGGATGAGCTCACTTGGACATGACGAGGCCCCGTCAGCTCGTCTTAGTGGGTCCCGGCTCCCTCAACCCGATGTGCTCCAGCGGCCCGCGATCGCTGGCCCGAGCTGGTCAGCGTAGGCGTCGAACCTCGCGAGCATGTCCTCCGCGCCGCCGCAACCGGAAGTACGCCACTCCCGGTGTACGAGCGCTACGAGTGCGCCGTAGATAGCGATGAGGAGCCACGGGCGTCGGTCGACTTCTGGGTCGACGTCCTCGCGCTCGGACAGGACGGCGACAGCCCTATCGCTGTTGTCGTAGACGTAGCGGAGGCTGGCGGCGAGCAGCACAGGCGTCGAGTCGATCAGCCTGATGACTGTCAGGTACCTCGGCTCACCATTCCGTAAGTGGTCGTCGCCTTGGAGCTGTTCGAGGGTCTGGCGGAAGGCGTTGCGCACGGCCGTGAGCGGCGCTTCGCCCGTCGGTCGAGCGGCGAGCGCGTCGGTGAAGTCGTCCATTTCTTGTTTGACGAAGAAGAGCGCCAGGTCTTCCTTGCTGGCGAAATAGCGGAAGAAGGTCCGTTCCGCCACGTCGATGGCGTCCGTGATCTCGTGCACCGCGGTGTGTTCATACCCTTTGGTCTCGAACAGGTCGAGCGCTGTGTCAATGAGGGCATCGCGGGTTTGGCGCTTCTTGCGCCTCCGGCGGGACTCGTCTGGCCAGCTGGCGTCGTCCACCAGTGGCCTCTCTGCGCCTCCCCTGGGCGCTTGTCGAACCGTCGTCGAAACAGAGCGGTCTTCCACCTCGTTCATCGTATCGCATTGCCGGCATAGAGGGACACAAGTCATGATTTGCTGTCTGTCACACTATGACATAAGCTTCCCCCGCTACTTCCGTACGGACTCGGTAAACCCGAGCGAGCAGGGCTAAGTGAAGACGCGCCTTCAAGACAGGAGGGCTGATGACTGTGCTGAGCGAGCCTAGGGAACCTACCGGGCTGGGCCTGGCTGAGAGCGCAAGAGCCCGCCGCGGCTGGCGCGGCAGCCCGACCCTGACTCTGGTGGCAGTCGCCTTGGGCGTCATGATGGTGGCCCTGGACGGCACCATCGTCGCTGTCGCCAACCCGTCGATCCAGTCCCACCTGCACGCGTCGCTAGCCGACATCCAGTGGATCATGAATGGATACATGCTCGCGCTGGCCGTGACCTTGATAACCATCGGCAAGGTGGGCGACCGTTTTGGGCACAAGAAAGTCTTCGTTACCGGGATGGTGGGCTTTGCCCTGTTCTCGGCTGGCATAGGCCTTTCCGGCGACACCGCCAAGAGCATCTCGCTCGTAATCGCTTTTCGCGTCGCACAAGGTGTCTTCGGGGCGATGCTGATGCCTACTGCGCTCGCCCTTCTGCGTGAGACGTTCCCAGTCGACAAGCTCAACGCAGCCCTTGGCATCTGGGCCGGCGTCATCGGAGCCTCTACGGCTGCCGGCCCGATTGCGGGAGGCTTCCTCGTCCAACACGTGAACTGGGAGTCTTGCTTCTACGTGAACGTGGTAGTCGGTGCGGTGGCCCTGGCCATGACACTCCTTTTCGTCCTGGAGACTGCACCGTCGCCGGCAGCCCGGTCCTTCGACTTTGCCGGCATCGCCCTCTTGTCAGCAGGTTTGTTCTCGTTGATCTGGGCATTGATGAAGGCGTCGGCCTACGGCTGGGCCAGTGCCCGCACAATCGGGTTCTTCGTCGGGGCGGCGGCGGCGCTTGCGTTGTTCGTCCTCTGCGAGTCCCGAGTAGCCCAGCCACTACTGCCAATGCGCCTGTTCCGTTCGGTGTCTTTGTCGGTAGGGGCGGTGCTGAACATCTTGCTCATGTTCTCGCTGGTGGGGTCCATGTTCTTCATGAGCTTCTTCATGCAGGACGTGCACGGCCTCGGCCCGTTGATGAGCGGGGTGCGGATGCTGCCGCTCACGGGGATGTTGATCATCGGGGCACCGCTCGCCGGTCTGGTGATCCAGAAGGTGGGGCCCCGGCTGCCGATGGCCGGCGGCCTGGTGGTCACCGCCGCCGGGCTCTTCGGCCTGTCCCGGCTCGGTACGGCGTCTGGCCCAAATGACGCGCTCCTGTGGTTCGTGCTCATAGGGCTGGGGTTGAGCCCTGTCATGGTGGGCGCCGCCGACGTCATCGTCGGCAGCGCCCCCGTCGAGCTCGCTGGTGTCGCCGGCGGTATGACCACCACTGCGATGCAGGTCGGAGGCGTGCTCGGCACGTCGGTGCTCGGAGCCGTGATGTCGGCCAAAGTTGCCCACTTGCTGCCCTTGCGTTGGGCCGAGGCGCACCTACCAGTGCTCGTGGGCCAGAATCTCGTGGAGGCGAAGTCCCTCGTGTCCGTCGGTGTCGCCCCCGTCGCCCCGGGCACGCCCCACCAAGTTGCCGCAGTCATCACCGACATCGCTCACTCGACGTTCATGAGCGGGCTGGACGCGGCCTTCTTGATCGCGTCGATCGCCGCCCTTGCCGCCGCCGCGGTGGCGCTCCTGATCAAGCCCAACCTGGCGGTTATGGAGGTCGCGGAGGTCTTGGGGGTCGTGGAGGTCACAGACCAAGCACCGGCGCATTCTGCAGGCACTTTCTTGGAGGCTGCTGGGGACTTGTAGGCGCCGTTTCGATTACAGGATTCGATCACTCCAAAGACTCGGAAGCCTGCCGCTCGAAGTCCGCGACTGGGCCGTCTGCACCAGAGAACAGGTCGATTACAGAACAGGTCTATTGCGAGACCTCCTACCAATGACAACGCTCGAGGTGAGGATCGTGTTGCCGCCAATGCTGTGGAGTTTCTCGGCTGGCAGGGAAAAGGATCAGGTGGAAAGTCCAGCCAACGCCGCCCACGTCGACGTGTCCGGCGTCCGCTTCCCGGTCCCGACGGCTTCCTGTTCACCAATCACGCCGGTGAGCCGATCCGCCGTACTCGCTTCTCGGACGTCTGGCGTCCCGCCGTGAAGTCGTCAGGAGCTCCGGCAGGAACCGGCTTTCACTCCCTGAGACACTTCTACGCCTCACTACTGATCCGCCACGGGGAGTCGGTCAAGGTCGTACAGGCCCGACTGGGCCATGCCAGCGCGGCAGAGACGCTCGACACGTACTCGCATCTTTGGCCCGACAGCGAGGACCGGACGCGCGCCGCGGTCGACGAAGTGCTCGGTCCTCGTGTGTCACCTGCGTGTCACGCCGGGGAGGCCGGCACCTAAAACACCTGGTCAAGTGGGTGGTGATGGCGAGCCGGCCTGTAGGCGGGGTTCTGTCCGCCGGCCGGCAAGCCGGTACCGGCGGGGTGGCCATCCATCTGCGCGGCCTACCTGGGGACATCGGGCGGGCCGCCCGTCCCACATTTGGCCTTGCTCCGGGTGGGGTTTACCGAGCCGACCGGGTCACCCCGGCCGCTGGTGCGCTCTTGCCGCACCTTTTCACCCTTGCCTGTGCACGGCGTGCCGTGCCATCGGCGGTCTGTTCTCTGTGGCACTGTCCTGCGGGTCGCCCCGACTAGCCGTTAGCCAGCACCCTGCCCTGTGGAGCCCCGACCTTCCTCAGCCGTCTGCAGCGCCGAAACGCCACCCCGGCCGCGGCCACCCGGCCGACTCGCCATCACCGGGGTCATTCTCCCACGTGCGGGGGACGCGGCCGTCACAAGCCTCACCGTCAGCCAGAACCTCATGATGAGTGGTTGCGTATCGAAAAGACGAGTGATGCTTTTCGATCCATTTCGTGAGCGAGCGCCGCGCTACGCCGGCGCGTTCCCAGCGCGATCGCCTGCCGCTGCCCAAGCTCGGTCAAGGGCGAACCGGTCCTTCCGATGAGCAGCCCTGTGGCATCGCCCTGGCTCTGGCCATGGCGGACGACAAAGAGCTATCGACTGCTAGCGGCCTGCCTGGTCGCTCGTCATCACGAGTATCCGACCGCACTGGTCACAGTGGACGACCGAGTCCGGCGTGGCTTGGCGCAGCCTGTGCAACTCCCCCGCCGGTAACTGCAGGTGACAGCCACTGCAGGCGCCACCCACGAGGTGTGCCGCTCCGATGCCGCCCAGCTTGGCCCTGAGACGCTCGTAGGACGCCGCAAGCTCGGGCGCGACGCGGGCGGCCAGACGATCCCGGGCCGCGTGCACCACAGCTGCTTCGTCGTCGATCGCGGCCCTCGCCATGCCGAGCTGCTCGCGAGCAAGAGCCAGCTCCTCGGCCGCCGAGGCGGAACTCGCCTTCAGAGCTCCCAGCTCCTGGTCCAGTGGCTCCAGTGCCTCCATGACCTCGAGCTCCTGGTCCTCGATCTCGCGGCGAAGATGGGCGAGCGACGCCACCTCCTCGCCCATCGCCTGCTCGTCGCGGTATGAGCCGGCCCGCCCGGAGCGCAACCGCTGCTCGATGGTCGCGATTCGCCCACCGACTGCTTCTGAACGCTGATCGAGGGTGAGCTGCTGCGAGGCGAGCTTGTCGCGCTGGTCTTGAGCTTCGGCGACGCGGGCGGTCAGCTCGGCGAGCCTCGCGCCGAGCTCGGAGACCGCGACGCGTTCGGCGAGCTCACGGTGTCGGTAGGCGAGACGGTCAAGTGCGAGGTCGGCCTCTTGGAGCTCCAGCAGGAGCGTGAGCTGCGGAGTCGACGGGGCGGGAGCACCTTGGCTGTCGGAGGGCTCGGTCTCGCTCGTGGACATCGCGGGTCGAGGCTACCGGCGCCAGGTCGCCCTGGCGGCAAGGAGCTCGGAGAGCAACGCCGAGCTGCCGGCGGCTACGGGAGTGCGGCGACCGGAGTGGTCCCGCACCACGAGATCTCGTCCCGCGGCGTCGGCGACGGGCGCACCCGCCTCTGCGCAGACGAGGAGACCACCGAGGTAGTCCCAACTTCCGTGCGCATCGTGCATGCAGTCGAGATACCCGTCCAAGGTCCCATCCGCGACCGCGCACAGGTCCAAAGCGGCGGCTCCGAGCGATCGGTACCACCGCCAGCCGAGGTGACGGGGCGGGTACCCGGACAATCCGATCAACGAGCGGCTGAGCGACTCTTCGTGCGACGGCGCGATCACCTCACCGTCGCGCCGTGCGCCGCCGCCTCGCACCGCCTCGTAGCGGGTGCCTGTGACCTGGTTCACCACCATCGCGGCGAGCGGCCCCTCGTCATCCAGGACACAGATGCTGGTGGCGAACCAGGGGATGCGACGGGAGGCGTTCGTGGAGCCGTCCACGGGGTCGAGCACGGCGAGCAGCGCCTGCTCCGAAGCCCCAGCACTCAGACCGGACTCCTCGCTCAGCACCCCGAGGCCGGCGGAGGTGAGGACCCGAACCGCGGCGGCATCCGCGACGAGGTCGGACCGGTACTGTCCGGGCCGGGTGCCGGCCAGTCCCCAGTCGGTGAGTCCGCTCAACGAGCCGGCGACAGCGTCGACCGCTTCGGCAAGGATCTGAAGAAGCTCGGCTCCGTCCACATTACGAACCGTAGCCTGCCGACCGCGCCCGGTCGCTCGCCTACACTTGCCTTCCGGATGGCCGTCATCGACGTCGCAGGTTATGTTGCCGAGCTCAAGGACCATGCGGTCGACCACAAGTTCCACGTGCACGACGAACGGCATTTCGTCGAGACGTACTCCCTTCGCCAGTTCTGGGAGGTCGACCTCCACCCCGAGGAAGGCTGTGGCGGGCCCATCGACTTGCACCTCGCTCTCGAGGTGGAGCCCCGTGTGCTTCTCGACTTCGAGGACGCCGTCGTCGCCCTGCCCGAAGATGAGGACCCTCCCGACAAGTGGTTCTTCCCGCTGACCTTCAACTGGGGCGTCCCGCCGCTGCCCAAGGGCCCCGACCTACTTCGCCTCGCAATCGACTTGGCAGGAGTCGGGGGCGTCGAGCTCCCACTCGAGATCTCGGCTACCGACTCGTTCGGCTCGGTGACCGACGCACCGGTCCGGCGTCTCACGATCGTCGCCAGGCAACAGGTCTCGCTGGCGCGCGTACTCGCAGGCGAGGAGCTGCTCTGCGACACGTTCGACCGGGCGCTCGCCGTCACCCGCTTCTTCCTTGACAATGCCCCGACTTGGCTCGACGAATAGATCGGCGCGGCCGAGGCCGGCCGCAGGCTGGATCGCGCTCGCCTTAGCTTGCGGCGGCCTGTTCACCGGTTGCGCCGGTCAAGGTGCCGCACCACTTGCCGACAAGGCTTGCGTGCATGTCGAACGCGCTCTCGCGGCAGAGCACAAGATGGCCTCCGCCAGCCCCGCACAGGCGGCGCGGCTCGCATCCGACGCACTTGACCAAGTACGTGCAGCCCTACCGCTCGCGGCAGAGGCGGCGGGCGAGGACACGACTTGGCAGCCGCTCGTCGCCACCTTGAGCGAGTCGAATCGCGTGCCGCTGGGCTTTCTGCTCCCTGCCCTGGCCGCCCAATGTGCCGGCGCTTCCGGACAGGGCTGAGCCCGGCACCGGACAGACCCTGCTGGTCGGTCCGCCAGTTCAGCGCTCGGGCAACTCCCAGAGCTTGATCCCGCCGAGGATGCCGGCGACGTTGTCGACGATGGTCACCGAAGGGTCCACGTAGCCCGCAAGCAGCCGTGAGTTGCCGCCTCCGATGTAGAGCCGGTCGTAATTGAGCAGCCTGTGGAAGTTGGCGAATGCCTCCCCGGTACGCTTGCGCCACTTCTTGAGGCCGATCTTCCTCAATGCCGCGTCGCCGATCTGCTCGTCATAGGTCTGGCCCTTGCGGAACGGATGGTGCGACAGCTCGAGATGGGGCATCAGCTTCCCGTCCAGGAACAGGCCCGTGCCGACGCCCGTGCCGAGTGTGACGACGAGCTCGAGTCCGGAGCCGCTCACTACCTCCAGACCCTGGAGGTCTGCGTCATTTGAGATGCGGACCGGACGGCCGAAACTCGCCGACAACGCGGCAGCGAGATCGAAGCCGGTCCATGCAGCCAACAACTTGGGTACCACTGGCGCTCCGGGGGCCCCCGATCGAGTCACGAAGTGCGGCGCTGTCAGCACAAGGCCCTTGCGGACAACACCGTTGAAGCCGACCGATACCCGGTCGAAGTCCGGCAACGGCGCGACGAGCGCAGCCAGCGCGTTGACGAAGTCCTTGGGTGCGCACGGGTAGTGCGTCAGCACACGGACGCGGGCCGCGACGAGCTTGCCTGCCGCGTCCAGCACCGAAGCCTTCAGGCCCGTGCCGCCGACGTCGATCGCCAGCGTCGTTGGACGTAACGGGGGCACGACGGCCGGAGCGAGGGGACCTGCGGCTCTGCGCGGGGTGGCCGGCGCCGGTGCCTTGCGGGGTGTGGACCGGGCGGCGACGCGTCTCGGCGCCGGCTTTGCGGCGCCGGTCGCCACCGCCTTGGCTTCCACCGGCACGGCGGCTCCGGCGGGCTCAAGCTCGGCGGGCGCCATTGCCTCGCCGGTGTCGTCGTCTCCGGTCCTGGGACCACCTTTCCTCCAGCGGCACCGGCCGCCGGTGAGCTGAGCGGCTCATACGAGCAAAGGAGCTCGAGCAGAGTGCGGACCCCGAAACCTGTGGCGCCCTTACGGAACTCGCCCGAATCCTCGTCAGAACGCGAAGGGCCGGCGATGTCCAGGTGGGCCCACGGCCGGTCCGCGACGAACTCCTGGAGCAGGAGGGCGGCAGTGAGCGCGCCTCCCCAGCGCTTTCCCTGGTTCTTCATGTCTGCGACTTCCGAGTCGATGTCCACGCGGTACGCGTCGGGGAGCGGGAGCGGCCAGGTCGCCTCGCCGGCACGCTCGGATGCGGCGTGGACGGCCGAGATCAGGCGGTCGTCGTTGCCCATGAGCCCGGCAATCCTGGGGCCGAGGGCGACCACGCAGGCCCCCGTCAAGGTCGCGAGGTCGACGATGGCGTCCGGGTGCTCCTCGGCTGCGAGCGACAAGCCGTCGGCGAGCACGAGGCGCCCCTCGCAGTCGGTGTTCACGACCTCGATGGTCTTGCCGTTGCGGATCTTGAGGACGTCGCCGGGCTTGGTCGCCCGCCCGCCGGGCATGTTCTCGGTGGTCGGGGCGAATCCGACCACCCGGACGCCAACGCCGAGGGCCCGGCACGCGCCCAGCGTCGCGATCACGTCCGCGGCACCGCTCATGTCCGTCTTCATCGTCAGCATGCCCTCGGGCGTCTTGAGCGACAGTCCTCCGGAATCGAAGGTGATGCCTTTGCCGACCAGAGCGACCGTGGGAATGCTGCCGTCAGGTCGCTTTCGGGCCTGGGCGGCCGACGGCTCGTAGACGAGCTTGATGAGCCGCGGGGACTGGACCGAACCCGCGGCCACACCGAGCAGCCCGCCAAGGCCGGCCTCGGCGATGGCCGCCTCGTCGAGGATCGTCGCCTCGAGCCCCCCTCGCTCGGCGATCTCGACGGCCACCTCCGCAAGCTGGACGGGGGTGAGCGCACCGGCCGGTTCGTTGGAAAGGTCCCGTGCGAGCCGGGTCGCGTCGGCAATCACGCGGCCGCGCTCGAGACCGCGTTCGCCAGGAGGGACCTCCTCAGTCGCGACGACGATCGTGAGCGACTCGAGGGGGTCCGGATCGCCGGCGTGGTAACGCGTGAAACGATACCGGGCTCCCCAGAAGCCCTCTATGGCCGCTTCCACGGCCTGTTCCGCTCCGATACCGAGCTTGGTGATGCCGGTGAGGTCCAACGCGACAGTCTTGGCCTCACCCGTGGAGTCAGCGAAGGCCGCCGCCGCCATGCGCAATGTCGTCGCCGAAAGGCGCTCGCGGTCGCCGAAGCCGAGCACCACTTCCACACGCCCGCCCTCGCCGGGAGCTATGAGCTTGTCACCGAGCTTGGCCTTGAAACGCCTTTTCTCGCACCAGGCGATGTCCAGCTCGAGACCCGGCCGCGCTGTCTCGAGACCTTCGAGGGCGCCCCAGCCGACAGCCTCGACGCGATCGGGTGCGGATCGGGCAACTTCGGTCGGCAGCGTCAAGGGCGAGTACATGGCTGCCATCATGCCTCGGCTCGGGGGGCCTTCACACGTACCGCGCGGGCCGTCAGATGCTCCTGCTCAGAGGAGCGGGCCAAGAGCCAGCACAGGTCCGACAGGCGGTTCAGGTACGGCACTACTTGCGAGCCATCTCCCATCGAAAGAGCGACCCCCTTGCGCTCGGCACGTCGGACGACGGTGCGGGCGAGGTCCAGCGCCGCACTTGCACGGCTCTGGCCCGGCACCACGAACTCGGACGGCATCGTGCCAGAGGCCTCGAGCTCGTGCACCCGCCGCTCCAGGGCATCGACCATCTCCTCGCTGACGAGCGTCGCGCCCGCAACGAGCCTGCGCCTGTTGCGAGGCGCCGTCGCGACCTCTGCCATCACGACCCACAAGCCCCGCTCCAGGCCGGCAAGCTCGTCGTCAAGCCTCGAACCCCGTACTTCGGCCCGGGCCAGGCCGAGAGCCGCCTGCGCCTCGTCGATGACGCCGGTGGTCTCGATGCGTGCCGAGTCCTTGCGAACGCGCCCGCCGTGGAGGAGACCGGTGGTGCCGTCGTCGCCGCGTTTGGTCGAGATGCTCACCGGACCGCAGCGTACTGGCGATCCCCGGAGCGACGGTACGGGCCGCGCGGCCCACCCGAGAGCCGGAAGAACACGCAGAAGCCAGGTCGGCGTCCATAGACTCGCCGTGTGCCGACCAACCGAACCGACAGGCCCTCGCGGCCGCGGACCCCCCGAACGAGCCGTTCGACAAAGCACGCCACAAGCCTGCACGCCCGTGGCCGGCCACGGGCGGCCCTGGCGCGTCGCGCCGCTGCGCTGTGCGCTTCGGCGGTGGTCGCCCTGGCGCTCGCCGCCTGCAGCTCCTCCGGTACGCCTGCCACCACGACCACGAGCATCCCGTCGCCGAGCGCGTCCGCGGCCGCCATACGACACGCCTACGCGGTGCTGTTCGATCTCGCGGATCCCGCGCTCTCGCCCAAGCTCGCTGTCGTCCAGGGCGGCTCGGCACTCGAGTCGGCGATGAAGGCGGCTCTCAAGAGCGCGCTCGCCAAGACCGCCGCTGGCGCGACGTTGAGCAAGGTCGTGATCGAGCACGGGTCCGCTTGCAAGGACGAGTTCCTGCCGAGTCCGTGCGCCAAGGTGACCTACGACATCTTGAGCCCGACCAAGGCGGTGGTTCTTCGCAATGCAGGCGGCCTCGCCCTCTACCAGCACGGGCATTGGCTCGTGGGCAAGACCACGATCTGCACACTGCTCGAGCTCGCGAGCTCCGGAAGCGTGCCGCCCGGCTGCTGAGCCTACGAGGTCTCGCCCCGACCGGGCAGCAACTCGCGGGCCAGGTCGCCGAGCTTGTCGACGGACCCGGCCTCGATCACCTGGCCCTTGCGCAGGACCACAAGTTGCTCGGCGAGCTCGAGCGCTCGGGGCAGCTGCTGCTCGATGACGAGAAGCGAGGTGCCCGCGTCGCGGATCTCGCGAAGTGCCCGGTAGACGTCGTCCACGACTCGGGGGGCGAGCCCGAGCGAGAGCTCGTCGACGACGAGCAGCTTCGGCGGCACGGCAAGGACGCGGGCAAGTGCCAACATGCGCTGCTCGCCTCCCGAGAGCGTGCCCGCGAGCTGGCGTCGCCGGTCGGCGAGCCGCGGAAAACGCTCGAAGGCGCGCGCGAGCGCCTCGGCAGTGCCCTTGCGGCCGAGCGCGCGCATGAAGGTGAGGCGGAGGTTGTCCTCGACGTCCAAGGTCGCGAACACCGAACGCCCCTCGGGCGCGTGAGCGACGCCCAGGCGGACGAGCCTCCACGTCGGAAGTCCGGTGACGTCGTCGCCGGAGAAGAAGATCCGGCCTTTGGTCACAGGCACGAGGCCGGTCGCGACACGGGCGATCGTGGACTTTCCGGCTCCGTTCGGGCCTACGAGCGCGGTGACCGAACCCGCCGGGACCGACAACGACACGCCGAAAAGCGCCCGGAAACGACCGTAGGCGGCCGAGACGTCACGAAGGTCGAGCACCGGCGGCTCCGCCGTGGCGGGGATCGGCATGGCGGGGATCGGCCCGGCGGAGGACGGCGAGGCGTCGGGGATCGCCGTGATGGGGAGCGGCCCCTCGGCGGCGGTCATGTGACCTCTCCGAGGTACGCGCGGCGCACCACGGGATCGGCAAGCACCTCGTCGACCCGACCAGATGCGATCATCTTGCCGAAATCGAGCACGTAGGTCCGCTCGACGACGCGCTGTACGAAGTCGAGGTCGTGCTCGACGAGGAGCATGGCTGTCTGGCGGCGGGCCCGCACCTCGAGGAGGACCGCCGCGAAACCGACGGCCTCGCGCGTGTCGAGACCCGACGACGGCTCGTCGAGCAACAGCAGCAGTGGGTCCTGCACGAGGGCGCGCCCGAGCTCGACCAGGCGCCCGTGCCCATGGCTCAGCGACTCGATCGGGTCGTCGGCGACCTCGTCCAGGCCGAGCTCGACCAGCAGGTCCTCGACTCGAGCGACAGGAGCTCTCGCGCGTCCGCGGCCGATCAGGTCCTTCCAGAGCCGGCCGTCGGCCCGGTGCACCCGCTCTGCGACCATCAGGTGCTCGCGTGGGCTCATCCCGGCGAACAGCTCGAGTCTCTGGAAGGTGCGCCCGATCCCGAGGCGGGCACGCTCATAGACCGCCAGCCGGTCGATCCGCCGGCCCTCGAAACAGATCTCCCCCGCGTCGATGTGACGCACACCGTTCAGGCAGTCGAACAGCGTCGTCTTCCCGGCGCCGTTCGGGCCCACGAGGCCCACAGCTTCGCCCCGGTCGATGGCGACCGAGACATCGTCGAGCGCGACGATGCCGCCGTAACGCTTGGAGATCCCGGTGCCCTCCACGAGTGCCATGTCAGCCGACCGCTTCCGGGTGCTTTCGCCAACCGACGACGATCTCGACCACGCGCCGCTTCTGCCATTCCACAACACCTTCGGGATGGAGCGCATAGGTGACCGCGCCGAGGCCGAACAGGATCGGGAAGAGGTTGCGCCACTCCGAGGGCAGGTAGTCGAGCACCTGGTAAAGGATCACGTAGGCCATCCCCGCCTGGATGGCGCCCTGCACGGTGTAGACCCCCGTCGTCACCACGACCACCATGAACACCAGCGACAGGAACGAGTTGAAGTCGTTCGGCGAGACGGTGCCCTGAAGCGAGCCGTACAAGGCACCGCCGACTCCGGCAAGCGCTGCGGCCACCGCGAAGACCGTGATCTTAAGCTTGGCGAGGTTCGTGCCGATCGACGCGGCCGCCAGCTCACTGCCCCGCATGGCCGCCAGCTCGCGTCCGGTGGTGCCCTGGCGAATCGCGAGCACCACGGCCGCGCAGGCGATCAGCAGGACGAACGCCAGGACGAAGAAGGCCTTCCCGCTCGTGAAATTGAGCGAGCCGAGTTGGGGGCGCGGGATGTTGACTCCGGAGTCGCCGTTTCCTGACCAGGGGAACTGGAAACCGACGTTGTCGGCGAGAAGCCCGAAGGCGAGCGTGGCCAACGCCAGAGCCAGGCCGCCCAGGCGGAGCGCGGGCATGGCCACCACAACGCCGACGACTGCCGCCACGGCGCCTCCTGCCACGATCCCGACAAACACCGAGATCCCGAAATGGCTCACGAGCTGCGCGCAGGTGAACGCGCCGATGCCGGCGAAGGCCGCCTGGCAGAGCGAGATCTGCCCGCTCATCCCCGTCAACAACACGATGGACAGGAAGATGATCGAATAGGCGAGCCCCTGGGTGAGCGTGAAGGTCCAGTTGCCCGGAACCCAGGTGAGACACGAGACGAAGAAGACGGCGAGCACTGCCCATCCCCCACCGCGCAGCAATTCCTCGAGCCCGTGGCCCCCGATGGCCGCCGCCATGGGAGGAGGTGGCGGATCGCAGGCGGAAAGGGGGTCGTCGTGGAACCACCGCTCGCGCAGGCCCGGCAATGCGAGCAGGAGGACGATGAGCACGGCGAAGGGAAGGGCCGGCCGGAGCCCCGACGAGAGCACGCTCCCACTCGGGAGGTAACCCCCGAGGAGCTCCTGGACGACACCGAGGCCGATCCCGCCCCAGAAGGCGAGCGGGAGGCTGGTGAGGCTCCCGAGCGCTGCAGCGGCGATGGCGGCGACGAGCAAGTCGGTGAAGTTGAGGGCCTGCAGCTCCGCGAACAACGGAGCGAGCAGCACTCCGGCAAGGCCCGCGAGAAAGCTGGAAAGGACCCAGATGGCGACCCCGACGCGCTCGGAATTGATGCCGGCGAGCTGGACCATGCGCGGGCTCTCGGCCATGGCCCGCATCCGCAGTCCGATCTGGGTGAAGTGCGACATGAGCGACGCCAGCAGCACGACGGCCAGGGTCACGATGACCGTCGACAGCTCCGTGCCGTTTATGGCGTCCCCTGCGACGTGGAAGTAGACCGAGTCCGGAGGCAGCCACAACGAGGGCGGCGCCAGCCTTTCCTGGCTCCCGAAGATCAGCTGGAGGGCGCTCGGGATCGCGATCAACATGCCGAGCGCGCTCACGAGCTTGACCAGCACCGGGGCCGAGCGGATGAAACGGTAGAGGAAACGGTCCATCGCGAGGCCCAAGAGCGGCGCCGCGACGACGACCGCCGCCAGGAACCCGGCCCAGCTCGGCCAGCCGGCGTTGACACAGACGTAGAAGATCAGCGCCGACGCGTACGCCTGAGCCCCGTAAGCGAGGTTGAACACTCCCGAGGTCTGGTAAGTGAGGACGAGGCCGACAGCCATGAGGGCGAACACGCATCCGTAGGGCAGGCCCGGGATGGCATAGCTGAGAAACTGGGTCACGCGAACACCGACCCCGTGCTCAGCTCCTTCACGTTCCGGGCACGCCCGAAGCCGGCGGCACCACGACGACGCTGTGGGCGCTTTGCGGCTGAGGAGTCTCGAAACACGTGAACACGGTGCGGGACGACCCGAAGAGAGGCACGAAGCGGCCCCCGATCGCCCGCACATAGACATTGCAGTCGACCAGTCCGTTGCTCCGGTGCTCCAAGCGCCAGTCGATCGGCGAGACGATGCCGTCGGCGGTGAAGCTCGTCAGCGAATTGAGGGCGTCGACGAGCCGGATGCGGGTCAGGTCCCGCCCCACAAGGCGCAGCCCCGTGACGAACATTTCGGCATCCACCCACCCGGCGAGCGACGCCTCGCCCGGCAGCTCGCCCGGGAAGTACTTCGCGAGCTTGCTCAGGTACAGGTCAATCCCGGGGTACTTGCCCGGCGACAACTTCGCCGACTCGAAGGGGACGTGCCCGATGAGGAAGTACACGCCCTGCATCAGTGACGAGAACTTGGCAATGGCCGCTTCGTCGTAGCCGCTCAGCCAGTACTGCGCGACCGACCCCATACCGTCTTGGCGCATGGTGCGCGACAGGAGAACGTTGCCCGAGAGATCCATGCAGCTCACGACGAGGTCCACTCCGAGGGCGCGCATCCGGTTGACGTCGGTCGTGAGGTCGACAGGCGGGGCCTGGACCGAGAGGTCCTCGTAGGCGACCGGGACGTGAAAGCGCTGCATCGCGTAGGCCACTCCCTCGCCGCCTTTTTTGGACCCGCTCACGTTGTAGGCGAGGATCCCGACCTTCTTGGCGTGGAGCTGCTCGGCCAGGTACGCGGCCTCAGGACCGGGGCGGGTGAAATCGAGGTAAGAGCCCTCCGAGCCGAACAGGCTGGGCCCGGCGGTCCAGTCGGTACTGACGTCGTAGCCAAACGTCGGCACGTCGTTCGAAGCGAGATAGCTCGCCCCGGCAAAGCTCGGCGTGCCCACGCCGACGACTGCGAAGACGTGATCCTGCTCTACCAGGGTGCGCACCTGATCGGTGTCCTGGGAGGCGTTCGAGCCGTCGTCGAGGGGATAGCGGAACTCGATCTTGCGGCCGTCCACGCCTCCCTCGGCGTTGACCATGTCCAGGTAGGCCTTGACCCCGTCGAAGATCGGCGCAAAGTCGGCCGGGATCGGGCCGGTCAAGGAGGCCACGCCGCCGACGACGATCTGCGAGCTGGTCACGCCCTGGGCGTTGCCCGCGTTGGACACGGTGGTCTTGGCGTTGCCGCACGCCGCGGCGACGACGGCGACGGCCACGAGAACCCCAAGCGTTCTACGAGGACTACGCACGCTCTTACCCCTTGCTCTTGGCGCCGAACGCGATCGCCCGCGGTCGGCGACGCTATCAGGCCAGCTCATGGCCCCGGCTGGCTGCGGCGGACATCGTTCTATTCTGGTCGGCCTTCCCGCGGGGCAGGCGGATGCACGGCCGGGCCGAGGTCGAAACGCCTGTTCCGGGCGGCGTCTCGTGGAGCACGGTCTGCGCCGCCGTACGATGAGGACCGTGAAGGTATCGACCCGCGGGGACTACGCAAGCCGCGCTCTGCTCTCCCTCGCGCTTCGCGAGGACGTCTCTCCGACTTCGGTCCGCGACATCGCAGAGCGGACTGGCCTTCCGCAGCCCTACCTGGAGCAGATCCTGCTCGCGCTCAAAGGCGCCGGGCTCGTCCGTTCCAAGCGCGGCGTGGGGGGCGGTTATGTTCTCGCACGATCGCCGGAACAGATCACCTTGGGCCAGATCGTCAGCGCGGTCGACGGCCCGATAGTGGCCGGAGATTTCGGTCAGCCGCACCAGAACGGCGCGTGCGACCACGAGGGCCAGTGCGTGCTGCTCGCCGTGTGGGCCGACGTCGGTGAGCACATGCGCCACCACCTAGACTCCTTCACCCTCAAGGACATGGTGCAGCGCGCAAGGGGGGACGTGTCGCCGCTTTCGCCACTGGACTGACGAGAGCCGGCCACTGCCGTCGGGCGCACGCCGGCGGCTCGGAGCGGGTATCAGGACAAACGCGGAATGGCTGGGCCTCGATTCGCGTTGTCATCAGTGAGAACCGGTTTCCGAGAAAGGAGAGGAGCGTCATCACACCCGAGAACAAGGTCGAGGATGTCAACACGCCGGAGCTGACCGCCGCCGAGCGAAGTCGCGTCATGAGGGAGCCCAGTTCCAGCGGACCTGACTTGATGCGGCTGTTCCTCGACGACCTCGGTCGATTCCCGCTTCTCAGCGCCGCCGAGCAGACCGAGCTCGCCAAGAGGATCGAGCAGGGGGACGAGGAAGCCCGCAAGCAGATGATCGGCTCCAATCTGCGCCTCGTGGTGCACTGGGCACGCCGCTATCAAGGGCGTGGCGTCGACATGATCGACCTCGTTCAAGAGGGGACCTTCGGCCTGATGCGCGCGGTCGAGAAGTTCGACTGGCGCAAGGGCTTCCGTTTCTCCACTTACGCGACCTGGTGGATCCGCCAGGCTCTTCAGCGCGCCGTGCAGTCGAAGGGCCGTGCCATCCGCCTGCCCGAGGACGCACTTGCGGCCGAGCTCGAAGCCGACCCCGACCATGTCCGGCTGCCCCGCGTGGTAGCCAGCCTCGACCAGCCGTTGACCAGCGACGCCACCGCGACGCTGGGCGACGTGGTGAGCGGCGACGAGACTCCTTTCGATGACGAGATCGCACGGACGCTCACGCTCGACAAGCTCGACGCGGCCATCGACCGCCTGCCCGAGCTGGAGCGCGATGTCGTCCGGCTGCGTTTCGGGCTCGATGGCAGCTCCCCCGCTTCCTTGGAGTCGACGGCGCGCACCTTGGGCATCGGAGTCCGGCGGGTGAGGCGCATCGAGGCCTCAGCCTTGGCCTTCCTCGCGGTTCAGCCCGAGGTCGAGGGAGTGCACGACGCCGCCTGACACTTGGGTGGAGCTCAGGAGAACTGCCCGAGAACGACGGCGAGGTCGTCGGGTAACGGAGAGCTGAACCCGACCTCTTCACCGGTCGCTGGATCGACGAAGGCCAGGCCTGTTGCGTGCAGGAACGGACGCGTGCACCCCGATCGCCTACGGTCGCCCCGATAGCGCGCGTCGCCGACAACGGGATGGCCGATCGCGCCAAGGTGTACCCGGATCTGATGAGTGCGGCCGGTCTCGAGTCGCAGTTCCAGATAGGTCGCCTCGAGCGGCTCGGTGTACCTGGCGAGCACACGGTAGTGCGTGCGCGCCGCCCGGCCTCCCGCGGCGACAGCCATCCGCGTGGGATCACGCAGCGACCGCCCGATCGGCGCGTCCACGACTCCCGCGTCCGCCTCCAGCGCCCCGCACGCGAGCGCGAGGTACGTTCGCCGGACGGTGCGCGCGGCCAGCTGGGCCGTCAGCGACCGGTAGGCGTCCGGCGTGCGGGCGACCACCAGCAAGCCGGACGTGTCCTTGTCGAGCCGGTGCACGATGCCCGGCCGGTCGCTCTCCCCGCAACCGAGCCTCGGCAGCTGGGCGAGCTCGGGGTAACTAGCCAGGAGGCCGGCGACAAGAGTGCCCGAACGATGGGCGGCATCGGGATGGACCACGACTCCTGGTGGCTTGTCCACGACGATCACGGCCTGGTCGTCGTAGACGACCCGGAAGGGGACCTCTCCGGGCGCGGCCGCCCGCACCAGCTCGCACTCGGTCTCGACCAGGAGCCGGAGGTCGGTCTCCAGGAGATCGCCGGCGTGGACCCGCCGGCTCCCTGTGGCCACGACGATGCCGCAAAGGCGCACTCCCCGGGCTGCGACGAGCCTCGCGACCTGTGCCCGGGTGCAACCGGACAGCAATGCGACGACCCGGTCCACACGTTCGCCGGAAAGCACACCCGGGATCTCGACGATCGAGCTCGCCCCCATGTCGCTCATGGCAGGGCCCGCCGGTCGGCCTCGGGCGGCCGCCTTGTGAAACTCGTCCGCGAGAGCGCGACGGCGAGCACGACACAGCCACAGACGACCGCCGAGTCGGCGAGGTTGAAGGTCGGCCAGAAACCGGAACGGAGGAAGTCGATCACCGCGCCATGGTGACCCCTGAAGAGCCGGTCGGCGAGGTTGCCGAGGGCGCCGCCGAGGATCATGCCGACACCGACGGCTGCGCCGGTGTTCGGCACGGTCCGGCCGAACCACGCGAGCACCGCGACGACAACCGCGACGATCACGATGATCGGCAGGGTCAGGCCCGTACCGATGCTGAAAGCGATGCCGGTGTTGTAGGACAGGACGAGCGCGAACGGCCCGATCAGGTGGATGGGCCCCGAGGAGAGCCGCGAGACCGCGAGCGACTTCGTCACCTGGTCGGAGATCACCACGGCGAGCGCGACCACGAGCATCACGCGGATGCGCCGGGCACGTCGCCCTGCCTCGCCCGAGATCACTCCCCCGGTGGCGCCGGGCCGGTTCTCGCCGGCCGCGTTCAACGTTTCGACAGCCCCCCGCTCTTGCAGTCGATGCACAAACGGGCGTAGGGAAGAGCCTCGAGGCGAGCCTTGACGATGAGCCGGCCGCAGTTCTCACAGATCCCGTAGGTGCCGTTGTCCAGTTTCAAGAGCGTGTGGTCGATCTCCTCGACGGCGGCCAGCGCCTGCGCCGAGAGCGCCAGGTCACGCTCCCTGTCGACGGTGACGGTCCCGCCCTCGCCCGATTCGTCGTCGAACTGGATGTCGCCCGGCTCCATCTCTTCGACGAGCGCCTCCGCCTCGGCTTTCAAGCTGGCGGCTTGTTCGAGATATGTCGCACGCTCGCGCAGGAGCGAGGCGCGCTGGCTTGTCAGGAAACGCTCGTCCTTGGCATACCCTTCGGTGTCCCGCTTTGTGGGCCCGGCCTTTGCACCGAGCGCGCCAGAAGTGCGTGCGGGACCTACCGGCGCCTTGCGCCCCGGCGAGGGCGCCTTGGCGGCCCCGGTCTTGGCCGAGTCGGCCGCCTTCGCGACGCCAGATCCTGCCTTTGTGCTCACTGCCTGCTTTGTCGCGGGCACTGCGGCGCGAGTCCGGGGCTTGGTCGCCGGCTTGGCAGCCGGGCCAGCCGGGCCAGCCGGTCGCTTGGCCGCTGGAGTCGGGGTCGTGGCGGCCTTCGAACGCGAGGTCGCGGCTTTGGCCGCGGCCGGGGGCTTCACGGCGGACCTTACGGCGGACCTTACGGCGGGCTTTGCGGACGTCTTGGGCGCGACCTTGGGCGCTGCAGGCGCGGCCTTGACCGCGGCCTTGGGCGCTGCGGGCGCGGCCTTGACCGCGGCCTTGGGCGCCGCGGGCGTGGCCTTGACCGCGGCGGGCACTGCCTTGACCGCGGCCTTGGGCGCCGCGGGTGCGGCTTTGCCCGCTGTCTTGGCCGCGGCGGGTGCAGCCATTGCCGACGCTGCTGTCGCAGGCTTTGCTCCACCTGGCTTGAAGGCCTTCTGAACGGCAACGGGCGCGGCTTTTACGGGTGCCACTTTTGCAGGCGCCTTTGGCTTGGCCGCGGACGCAGCCTTCTTCGACGACTCGATTGTCGTCTTGGGCGCCGCAGCTTTCGCGGACGCCTTCGAGGCGTTCGCCTTCACGACGGCTCCCTTCTCGGCATCGGCCGCCACCATGGTCCTTGGCACCATCGGTCCCTCCTGTCGCGGCGAGGGTGACCGACGATAGCCGTACCGGCCACCAGTCGCCAAGAGCACATCACCGTTCTCAAGGTCTCGATCGACCCGGCCGCTCCGTATGGTCGTGCGACCCGGGCCGGACAGTCGCCGAACGGAGCTCTTGCGCGATCGCGTCGCGCGCCCGGCCGGGGTCGATGTCGGCGACGCGAACGCGCTTGAGCCGGCTCTTCTCCCCCGAGACGATTTCGACCTGAGACTTGCGAACACCTAACAGATCGGCAACGAACTCGACACACTGCGAGTTGGCGCGGCCTCCGATGGGCGGAGCGGCCACCTTCAGAGCGAGCGCGTCGCCGTGACGCCCGGTGACCGACGAACGGCCGGCACCTGGTTGGACACGGACCCGCAACACGATGCCGACAGGTCCGCCTTCGGGCGACTCGACGTCGAAAAAGTCATCTGCCATGGCCGCCTACTGTATGGCCATGGCAGAGGCACCCGGCGCGAGCCCTTATCCGCAGGTACCCGCGCAGCCGCGCTATCCCTCCCTCGAGGAGCAGATACTCGCCTTTTGGCAAGCGGACCGCACCTTCGAGGCGTCTGTGGCCCTGCACGGACCGGAGACCGAGTACGTCTTCTACGACGGGCCCCCGTTCGCGAACGGGCTGCCCCACTACGGCCATCTCCTCACCGGCTTCGTGAAGGACGCCGTCCCTCGCTATCAGACGATGCTCGGCCATCGCGTCGAGCGCCGCTTCGGCTGGGACTGCCACGGCCTCCCGGCCGAGATGGCCGCTGAGCAGGAGCTCGGGCTTTCCGGCCGGCAAGCGGTGATCGCCTACGGTCTCGACAAGTTCAACTCCTACTGCGGCCAGATCGTGCAGCGCACCACCGACGCCTGGGAGCGCTATGTGACTCGCCAGGCGCGGTGGGTATCGTTCGAGGACACCTACAAGACCATGGACCTCTCCTTCATGGAGAGCGTGCTCTGGGCCTTCAAGCGCCTCTACGACAAGGGGCTCGCCTACGAGGGATTCCGAGTCCTGCCCTACTGCTGGGAATGTGAGACCCCGCTCTCGAATTTCGAGACCCGCCAGGACGACTCCTATCGGGATCGCACCGATCCGGCCGTGACGGTGCGTTTCGACCTGGAGCCGGTCGACGACGGGCCTGAGCTGTTGCGGGGACCGCTCGGGATGCTCGCATGGACCACGACGCCGTGGACCCTGCCGTCGAACCTGGCGCTCGCCGTCGGACCGGACCTCCGCTACGCGGTGCTGCAATGGGGCGACAGACGCGTCGTCATCGGTGACAGGTGCCTCGAGGCATACGCGGACGTTCTCAGCGGTGCCGAGATCCTCGGCACCGTGGCCGGCGCGGATCTCGTCGGGCGCCGATTCCGCCCGCTGTTCCCGTACTTCTCCGACACGCCCGGCGCGTTCGTGGTCCTCGGCGAGGATTTCGTCGCCATGGACGAGGGCACCGGGATCGTCCAGATGGCGCCCGGGTTCGGTGAGGACGACCAGCACGCCTGTGAAGCGGTCGGGATCCCCGTGATCTGCCCCGTGGACGATCGGGCACGGTTCACCGCCGAGGTGGGCGACCTCGCCGGAGTGCAGGTCTTCGACGCCAACGCCACGATCGTCGACCGGCTCGGTGCGGCCGGGGCACTTGTTCGGGCCGAGGATTACACCCACAGCTACCCGCACTGCTGGCGGACGGACACGCCGCTCATCTATCGCGCGATGAGCTCGTGGTTCGTTCAGGTCACGGCCTTGAAGGACCGCATGGTCGAGCTCAACCAGCAGATCGCCTGGATTCCCGAGCACGTGCGCGACGGCGCCTTCGGCAAATGGCTGGAAGGGGCGAGGGACTGGTCGATCAGCCGGAACCGTTTCTGGGGAACGCCCATCCCGGTGTGGAAGAGCGACGACCCTCGCTGTCCGCGTGTCGACGTCTACGGCAGTCTCGACGAGCTCGCAGCGGATTTCGGAGTGCGGCCCGGCGACTTGCACCGCCCCTTCATCGACGAGCTGACCCGGCCGAATCCCGACGACCCCACCGGAGCTTCGACGATGCGCCGGATCCCCGATGTCCTGGACTGCTGGTTCGATTCCGGGTCCATGCCCTTCGCACAGCTGCACTATCCCTTCGAGCACGCCAAGAGGTTCGAGGACCACTTTCCCGCCGACTTCATCGTCGAGTACGTGGGCCAGACCCGTGGCTGGTTCTACACCTTGCACGTGCTGGCGACGGCGTTGTTCGACCGGCCTCCCTTCAAGGCCTGCATCGCACATGGCATCGTGCTCGGCGACGACGGCCGGAAGCTCTCCAAGCGGCTGCGCAATTTCCCCGATCCCGAGGAGGTGTTCGCCTCCTACGGCGCCGACGCGATGCGCTGGTACCTGCTCAGCTCGCCCGTGCTGCGCGGCAACGACGTCGTCATCGAGGAGAAGGGGCTGGCCGAGCCGATCCGGCTGGTCTGCAACCCGATCTGGAACACCTGGTACTTCCTGTCCATGTACGCCAACGCGGACGGCCTCGGGGGACGGGTCCGGACCGACCAGACCGGCGTGCTCGACCGCTACGTCCTCGCCAAGACGCGCCGGCTCGTCGAGGACGTCACGGCGGCTATGGAGAGCTACGACCTTGCCGGCGCGACCGGTCACATCTCGTTGTTCCTGGACGCGCTGACCAACTGGTACGTACGCCGCAGTCGCGACCGCTTCTGGCGCCCGGTGAACGCCGGGGCCGCACCCCTGGCCCCTGGGGTTCCCGGGGCCCCGCCCGACGACAAACAGGACGCCTACGACACCCTGCACACGGTTCTCGAGGTGCTCTGCCGGGTCGCGGCACCTTTCCTCCCGTTCCTCAGCGAGGCCGTCTATCGGGGCCTGACCGGGCAGCGCAGCGTGCATCTCAAGGCGTGGCCGGACGCCGACGAGCTGCCTTCGGACCCCGGCCTCGTCGAGGCCATGGACCTCGCACGCGAGGTGTGCTCGGCCGGCCACTCGGTGCGCAAGGCGGCCGGGCGCCGGGCGCGCCTACCGCTGTCGTCATTGACAGTGGCGGCACCAGGTGCCGGGCGCCTCCTCGACTACGCGGACCTGATCGCCGACGAGGTGAACGTGCAACAGGTCAAGCTTGTCGAGACTGTGGGCGACCTGGCGGAGACCGTTCTCAACGTCATCCCTGCCGCGCTCGGCCCGAGGCTCGGAGCGCGCACGCAGCAGGTCATCGCGGCAACGAGGAAGGGCGACTGGTCGCAGCTCCCCGACGGCACGGTGGCGGCCGGTGGCGTACGGCTCGAGCACGGCGAATTCGAGCTGCGCCTGCGCCCTTCGGACCCGGGCTCCAGCCGGACGCTGCCCGGCGAGGTGGGGATCGTCGCGCTCGACCTCGAGACCACCCCTGAGCTGGAGGCCGAGGGCCTCGCCCGTGACGTCATCCGTTTCGTGCAGCGAGCCCGACGCGATGCAGGACTGAAAGTCACCGACCGGATCCGGCTGTGGATCGGGCTCCCGGGTACTTCAGCCGCCGTCGTCGAGCAGTGGAAGGCTCACATCGCGGCCCAGGTGCTCGCGACCGAGATCGAGATCGCGGCTGTGGCCGGCGACCAAGCACGGGCCACCGGGACCGATGACGTCTTCACGGCGGTGGGCGAGCTGTCGGACGGCGACGTCGTCGTCGCCCGTGTCGAGCGCCTCGGCTGACCACGACGACGGCCCCGGCGAAGGCCCCGGCCGAAGGGGCTGGCGGCTTGCCCAGAGCTCAGGCGGCTTGCCCAGAGCTCAGGCGGCTTGCCCAGAGCTCAGGCGATCCAGTCGGATCCCATGGCACCGAAGTGGTGCGGGCCCGCATCAGGTTTGCTCTCGGCAGCCTTGTCGTTGCCCGAGCTGAAGAAGTCCATGGGCTCGCTGTGCCACGCCTCGGTGGGCGGCCCTGAGTCCTCGAGCGGCGGTACTGCGACAAGGTTCGCCCGCCCGCCTTCGTCCTCCGCGTCGCCGGCGTCATCGGGCGACGGGATCGACGGTGCCGCCGCTGCAGCATCTTCGTCGATATGAGCCTCGATCTCGTCCAGAAACCCCCCTCCGGTGGGGACCGGGGTCGGACGATGCTTCGACATCTCTTTCGAAGGCGTCAACGTCTTGTCGACCACACCCAGAGCCGCACGCAACGATTCCGTCAACCTCTTGCGCTCCGTCTCGAGCAGCTCGGACAGTTCCTTGAGCTCACCTGAGATGAGGCCCCGCTCGCCGTGGAGCCGGGACATCTCGTCGCCATGGCGGCGCTCTGCTTCAGAGGAGAGGCGCTGCGATTCCCCTCGTGCGTCGGCCAGCAGCTTCTCGGACTCGCTCCTCGCGGTGTCCATGAGAACCGCAGCCTCTTCCTGCGCCTCTCGAACGGCGAGATCTGCGGTTCGCTGGGCGAGCACGAGGGTGCGGCGGATGGAGTCGTCGTCCTCCTCGGCCGCCCTGTCGGAGACCGAACGCTCTGCGCGCTCGGCCCGGTAGGAAAGCTGGCGCATCTTCTCTTGCAGCTCCTCGACCGCTACTGCCACCTTCTCGAGGAACTCGTCGACCTCATCGGTGTCGTACCCCCGAAGGCTGGTACGAAACTCAACCTCTCGCAGGAGTTTTGCAGACAGATCCATGCCCGGATGGTATCGGCCGCCCGGGAAAAGATGGTGGATGCTGTGGGCCACAGGACTACAGCAGTCCCCTCACGATCAAGATGACGATCCACACGATGATCGGCGAGAGATCCACAACCGTGCCACCGACGCGCAGCGGCGGCACGATGCGGCGCACGGGCCGCAGCACCGGCTCGGTGATCGCATCGAAGAACCGGGTGATCGGCACCAACGCCGAGCCCGGAGGCGCTGGGATATAGGAGAGCACGACCCGAATGACGAGCACGAACAGGAAGAGGTTGAGGACGTCGATGACATAGGTCAACGGTCGGCGCCCCTGTCGATCGGGCCCGTGGCCTTCGTGATCGCGGTGAGTTTCAGGACCGGAACAGCCCGTTCTCCTGAAGGCGCTGGCGCTCTTCGGGGGAGACCTCGACGTTCGACGGTGTGAGCAGGAACACCGATTCTGCGACCTTCTCCATCGACCCCCCGACCGCATATGTCAGACCCGAACAGAAGTCGATCATGCGCCGGGCCAGGTCCTTCTCGCTCGCCTGCAGGTTGACGATGACCGGCGAGCTCGCTTTGACCATGTCGCCGATCTCCTGCGCGTCCGAGAAGCGGGCCGGGGCCACGACCTGGGGCTTGGTATGGCGCTGGGTCACGAACGGCCGCACGACAGCGGCGCGAGCCACCGGCGTCGACGGTTCGCGCCCGTCGTCGCGGGCGATCGGGCGCACCGTGGCGACGCTCGCCCGCGGCGGCGCAGGTTCGGGATACGAGCTCTGCCGCACCCGGCTCGCGGCCGTCTCAGAGACCTCCCCTTCGTCGCTGTCGTAGTCATCCTCATCGTCGATGTCCTTAAGACCGAGGTACATCAGCGCTCTCTGCACAAACGAAGCCATCGCCAGCCCTCCTCCAAGAACCCTATTGTTACAGCCTGCGAGGTTGCGGGCGAGGACCGAACAGGCAAGTCCCGAGGCGGACCATCGTCGCGCCGGCCGCGACGGCCTGCTCGAGATCGCCCGACATGCCCATCGAGAGCTCGGCGAGACCCAGCTCGTCGCGCAGCCGAGCGACCCGATCGAACGCCGCCCTTGCCAGGCTCGCCTCGCCCGCAGGTGCGACCGTCATCAGCCCGTCGACGCGGCACCCGATCTCCTGCAGGCCTGCGACCACGCCGGGCACCTGTTCCGGCGCGCAGCCACCCCGGCCCTCGAGACCGGTCGTGTCGACCTCCACCAGCAGTGACGGGGGCTCGGGCCGGTCGCGGGCCGGCGGCAATGCGACGCCTGGCGCGCCCCGCGAGATCTCGGCCCGGTGCCGCATTATCGCCTCGCCCTCGACGACTCTCGCCACCGCCTGCCAGCAGTCCACGAACCGGGCGAGGCGGCCTACCTTGTTGCGCTGCACAGCGCCGAGAAAGTGCCACCTCGCCGGTGGGCCGACCGTCTCCCACTTCGAGATCAGCTCGTCAGCGTAGTTCTCGCCGAAGTCCGTCAGACCCGCGGCGAACGCGGCGGCGACCTCGTCGGGCCCGAAGCCCTTCGTCACCGCCACGATCCTGACCAGCTCGGGATCGCCTCCGGCGTGCGCGATCCGGTCCCGCGCCTCAGCGGCACGTGCGGTGATGATCCCGACGAGCGCGACGTCGAGGCTCGCAAGCCGCGGCCCGGGACTCACCGCTCCCCCGCGACGACAAGGCAATGGCGTCCCGTGTCGTTCCGGGCGCGCCATGAGAACCAGCCCGGACGACATGCGGTGCACTGCGCCTCGTCGCTCGAGATCGAGACGGAAAGCGCCTCGAGCGCCCGGAGCACTCCGGCGCGCAAGTCGAGCGCCGGGCGGCCTTCAGCGGTCTTGGACCGGACGGAGGGCCCATAGCGCGCCTCGAGCGGTTCTAGGTCGCTCTCGCCGAACTCGTAGCACTCGGGCCCGATGCAGGGCCCGAGGACCGCCACGAGCTGCGCCGCCCCCTCTGAGCGCATGGTCATGGCCGTTGCTTCGAGCACGCCCGCCAGCAAGCTGCGCCAGCCCACGTGCGCGGCGGCGACGACGCCCTGCGGACTCGCGAGGCCGACGAGTGCGCAGTCAGCTGCGAAGACCGCCACGGGGGCACCGGGCAGCGTGGTCACGAGCGCATCGCCCTCCCGCCCAAAGCAGGGCTCCTCCGGGCTCAAGACCACCACGCCGTTGCCGTGGGACTGGTTCAAAAAGCGCCAGCGCCCGGATGCGATGGACTGGCGGCGGGCTTCCAGCACCTCCATCGCACACGACGACCGCGGGCCGACGTCCCCGTCGAAGACGCCGCTCAGCACGACGGTCGCAGGCGTGCCTGCGACCGCGATCCGCCTAGCGGAGGAAGGACGGGACGTCGAAGTCGTCGTCGAGGTCGAGATCGTCGTCGCCGCCGACGTCGAAGACGTCGCGTCCGCGCTGGGCGCCGCGGCCGGCGTCTGGGCCGACGAGACCGCTCTCGGCCCGGTCCCCGCCTTGAGCGCGCGACATGGGCCGTGCAGGCGCCTGGTCAGCGGTCATCCGTGACGCGCCCGCAGCGGGCTTGCGCGGCTCCTCCACGGCGTCATAGCGGTCGAAACCGGCCGCGATGACCGTCACTCTCACCGTGTCGCCCAGGGCGTCGTCGATGACGTTGCCGAAGATGATGTTGGCATCGGGGTGAGCTACGTCATGGATGATGGCGGCGGCCTCGTTCACCTCGAACAAGGTGAGGTCGCTGCCCCCGGCGATGTTGAGCAGGATTCCCCTCGCGCCTTCTATCGAGGCCTCAAGAAGCGGGCTCGTGATGGCGTGACGGGCCGCGTTAACAGCACGGCCCTCACCCGAGCCGGTCCCTATCCCCATGATCGCCGAGCCGGCGTTGCTCATGACCATCTTCACATCCGCGAAGTCGGTGTTGATGAGGCCCGGAACGTTGATGAGGTCCGTGATCCCCGAGACGCCGTGCAACAGCACCTCGTCGGCCATCGAGAAAGCCTCGACCATCGACGTGCGCTCGTTCGAGATCGACAACAGGCGCTCGTTCGGGATGACGATGAGGGTGTCGACCTTCTCGCGCAGGCGCTGGATGCCTTCCTCGGCCTGGTTGGACCGCCGCCGACCTTCGAAGGCGAACGGCCGGGTGACGACGCCGATCGTGAGGGCGCCGAGGCCTTTGGCCGTCTCGGCGATGACAGGGGCCGCGCCGGTGCCCGTTCCTCCGCCCTTGCCGGCGGTGATGAAGACCATGTCGGCGCCCTTCAGCACCTCCTCGATCTCCTCGAGGTGCTCCTCGGCCGCCATGCGCCCGACCTCTGGGTCGCTCCCGGCCCCGAGGCCGCGCGTCAAGGTCCGCCCGATGTCCAGCTTGATGTCGGCTTCGCTCATCAACAACGCCTGGGCGTCTGTGTTGACGGCGACGAACTCGACCCCCTGCAGCCCCGCGTCGATCATCCGGTTGACGGCATTGACCCCTGCACCGCCGACACCGACCACTTTGATCACGGCGATGAAGCTCTGGCCTGGCGTGCTCATCCGCGCTCCATCCTCTCCCTGGGTACCAGTGGGGGATACCGCTGGTCGGCTACGCGAACCACCGCGGCGAGAAGATCACCCCTCAGCACCGATCTCGTCGCGGGCGATCTCAGCCATCACCCTACCCTTGAACGTTAGAGGCGCTGACCAGGGGGGTCAAGACCGGGGCAGTCGCGACCCTCAAGTCGATCGAGCCGACGCCGGCCAGATCAGCTTTTTGGAGCACGGTCGCGAGCGAGATGAACTTGTCACTAAGTGCCTTGTCATCGCCTAAAACCGCGCTCATCCCACTACGAAGGCGAAGCGCCAAGCCCTCTGGCCCTGTGACGATCTCGCGCACGCGGCTCACAAGCGACACCGGAAGCCAAGCGGCCGTCAACAACAACGGCTCCGAAGAACCCTCAACCGACGCCCCCGGGCGCGACGAGCTCGCCGCCACTGCGACGAGCGGCAGCCCCACCGGGCGCGAAACCTCATCCTCGAGCACGCGACCGGTCGAGTCCAAAACGGCGTAACCGCCTTTCGAAAGCGGCGCCGCCGCGATCGGGACCCGTTCGACGATCGCGATCGCGACCGTCGAGGGCCACTCGAGGTGCACCGAGGCACTGAGCACCCACGGAAGGCGCTCGAGGCGCCTCGATATGGTTCCCCGGTTGACATCGATGAGCGGGGGTTGTTTCCGAAGACCGCTCACCGCGAGGATCTCTGCTCTCGGGGTATTGGCCGCTCCGGCGATCACCACCGTGCGCGCCCCGAAAAGCGAGGTGTGCAATATCGCAAGCGCCCCGGCCGAGAGGCCGGCTGCGGCGAGGACCGAGAGCACGACACTCAGGCGGCGGTGTCCCTTTTCGCGCTCCACGCTCACGCGCCGGGCTTGAATCCTCGGATCGGTCACTTTGCCTCCTCGAATCCGATCATCTTCAGCTCTGTCCGCAGCTCGACCCCTAGCCGCTCGGCGACTCGTGCCCGGACCTGTTCCACGACGCGTCTCACGTCGTCCGCCGATCCGCCCGGGTCGGCCTGGACAAAGTTGGCGTGCTTGTCCGAGACCGCCGCCGAGCCGATGCGGAATCCCTTCAAGCCCGCCGCCTCGACCAAACGCCCCGCGGCGTCGCCTGGAGGATTGGTGAACACCGATCCCGCGTTCTGACCACCCGGCTGATGCTCGCGCCGCCAGCGCACGATCTCTGCGATGCGGGCATTGGAGCTGGCGGGCTCACCGTGCTCAAGCTGGAAGGACGCCTCGGTGACGACGTCATAGGACCCGACCGACGAGTGCCGGTAGGAAAGCTCGAGCGCACTTGCTTGGACGAGGTGCTCGGCGCCGCCCCGCAGGGCGACGATCCGGCAGGTAACGAGCCGGTCGGAGGTCTCAGCGCCGTGTCCGCCGGCGTTCATCGTGACGGCTCCTCCCACCGTGCCCGGGATGCCGACTGCCCACTCAAGTCCTGCGAGGCCTAAAGCGGCGGTTCGCCTCGCCAGCACCGGGTAGGCGGCGGCACCGCCGGCCCGCACGCGGTCATCGTTGATCTCGATCCGCGCGAAGCTCTCGGCGAGCCTCAGACAAAGGCCGTCGAAGCCCGCGTCGGCGACGAGGCGGTTCGACCCCTTGCC
>ODAK010001050.1_pt1 | contig 30914 bp, 16 predicted proteins | sample 1539591 | NCBI WGS metagenome assembly ODAK01 (sample SAMEA3539303, study PRJEB22396) | soil metagenome | biome: tundra; feature: field; material: soil | place: USA | collected 2010-05 | depth 0.15 m
CGATTGCGGAACCCTGGGCGGGTTCCGCACTTCCCGCGATGGGCTCCGGCGAGCAGAGCTCGCCCTCGCCCACGCGATCTATCCCGGCTGGCTGCGTCGCTCGTCGCTTGCATACCGACGGGTATGCGCGCTCCTCGCTCCTTGCCATCCGGGCGCCTCGGCTGCGCTCTTTGCACAAGTTATCTCTTCGCGGCTCCTTAGGCAACGGCTGGAACCATGCGGCGCCGTCGCCATACGCGGAGCGCCCAAGCCAGAAAGACCACGAGGCTGGCCAGCGAAATGCCAAGGGCCACAAAAAAGATCCCGGGGCGAAATTTAAGGGCAACCGCGTGGTGTCCAGCGGCCACGTTGAGAGAACGCAACCCCTCCGCAAGTGGCTTCACTAGGACGGATTTACCATCCACAGTGGCCTTCCAGCCCGGAAAGTACATTTCATTGAAGACCAACAACGCGGCCGATGGCAAGTCGACGTCGTAAGCAATCTGGTTCGGTCCGAAGCTCGTAATGTCGAATTTCACCGGTGTGGCGATAGGCGCAAATTCAGCATAGCTCGTTGGCGCACTGCCCGCAGGCAACGCCACAACCCTTGGCCCGGTCCGAAGCCAGGGCCCAAATCCGGCACCAGTCAATGCCATCCAGCGCTTGAGACGGAGGGGATTGTACTCTGATACGAAGAACTTCTTGCCGACGTAAGCAGCCGACGTATCTGCATTCAAACTGGCTTCATTCCCTAGCCTGGGGGACAAGATGCCGGTCTTGGGAAAGCCCGTCTCGTGGTGGCTGAGGTTGAGATAGTCGGCTTTGGACATTAATTGGCCTGCCGGATCGAAGTTCGCCGTCGCACCATAGCCGGTCTCAAGAACTGCAATGGCGCACAAGAAGAGTGTGGCCGTCGCATTCTGCCAGCGCCACAGAACCACCAGCGCCAGCAGCATACAAAAAGCTTCGAACGTGACCGTCGATGCGACTACGTCAATGAATTTGCCGAACATCAGCTGCAGGCCAACGAGGCTGACAAGGTAGAAAACCACGAGATATTTGAAGCTGCGTCGTGCGAGAAGGGATGCGGTTTCGTCGCGACGGGCAACTGCCAGCGCGCCGCCCCCCGCCAGAACGCAGAACCCGAGCACAGCCAAGTAGCGGCTGTCGCCTGCGGGAAAGCGGGACATGTTGAAGATGGGAACAAGGATGTGGAGCGCAATGCGCGCGAAGAAGGCCCCTCCAAGAGCCATCAATAGCGAGCCTAGAGTCAAGGTGGCAAGAGCTCCTACGATCCATTCACGAACCGAGGCCAAACAGACCATGGCAAGTACGACGGCAACCGTTCCAAAGTAAATGCCCCGCATCGACACGTCGAGCTCGACGCCAGGAAACGGATTCGACGTGATGAACGAATAGAGCATTCCGAGAAAGTGCTTCGGGGCCAAGCTGCCGGTGGTGCCCAGGACAAAGTCGAGACCAAGACCTTCGCCTCGCGTGTATTCGCTCGCGCTGGCAAGAAAGGGAAGCCAGTTGACGGACGCCATGGCAGCGCCAAGTCCCGCCGCGAAGACAGTCTGCGCCAGCACGCGCAGCCGTTCCCGGTTGCTAGTCGGCAGACGAAAGGCTAGCGCCAGCGCCCAAGCGGCCGACCATGGACCAAGCATGAGAATGACGCCAAGGTAGCCGGCCGTAAGGAGAGAATACACGACCGCCGCGATACCCAGCATGGCCCAGCGCGAGCGCTTTTCGATGGCAGAAAGAATGGCCCAGAACAACCACGGCGCCAGGGCGTAGGCGGAGAGGATGGGGGCATGCTCGAGATGGCTGTAAAGCGTGCTGCTGAGCCCGAAGCAAAGTCCCGACAAAAGCGCCGCCGAGCGCGAACGCCAGAAGGAGTACGACAGACCGTAGGCACCCACGCCCGCGAAAGCGATGCTGGCCACGGAATAGAGCTGAACCATGCGGTAGGAATAGCCAAAGAGCAACCCGAGAAGAATGGCGGGAGGGGCATAGACGTGCGTCTGCGGATTGATGAAGAAGGGCGTGCCAGCACCGGCGTAAGGACACCACAGTGGCCAATGCCCGGCACGAATCATGTCCCAGCCATAGATGAGCCAGGGAGCCCCGGCCATGCGGAAATCCCAGGGAATCACGCGAAACGGGACGCCCTTGCTCGCGAAGATCAGGCGAGCAAAAACAAGGACCGTAGCGATGACAATGGCTAAAATAGGCCAGCGATGCTTCACGGCGCCAACTTAGTCGCGGAGCGCAACCGATACAAGACCGCTTTACGTCGCAAAACCGGCTCCGTATGCCGAGGTCCGCCGTTTAGCACCAGCCTCCTAGGAAAGAAATGAGCCACGTGCGAAAGCCCGAGACTCTAGTACCCACGAAACACGAATGCATGCATTCTATCGATTGATGCCCGGCCCGGTGCTTCCGCCCCGCTCTGCCGCTCTCGAAGCATCCGCTAGCGATGCCACCTTGGTGCGTGCGGCGTCGCACGGCGACGACCAAGCGTGCTTCGCCATCTGGAAGAAATACGCGCCGCTCGTGCAAAGAGTCGTGCAGCGATACTTTGGTCCAGGCTCGGAACACTCGGACGTCTGCCAAGAGGCCTTTTTGCGGGTGTTCAAACGCATCCACGAAATCCGCGAACCGGACGCGCTGGCCGGCTTCGTCATCAGCGTCACGTTGGGCGTTGCCCGCAACGAATCCCGACGCCAACGCATCCGAGGCATTGTCGGGCTGCGGCCGACGGACGAACTACCGCCCGACCGCGACGCCCGGTACAACCCCGAGGCGCGCGAGGAAGTGGAGGCTCTCTATCGCTTGCTCGCCAAGCTCAGCGCCTACGAGCGCTCGCTCTTCGTGGCGCGCTACGTGGAAAAGATGGAAGTCGCGGAGGTTGCCGTCGCTCACCACGTCAGTTTGTCGACGGCGAAGCGCCATCTGCGCAAGGTGGCCGATCGGCTGGACCATCGCATGCGCGATGAGCCTGCGCTTTCCGACTACGTGGGGCGGTTGCTGGAAAGGTCGCTTCCGTGAAACGCAACCGCGACGAGCATACTGCCGAAGAACGCTGCGACGCTCTGGGCGATCTCGCGGAGCGAACAACGGCCGAGCGCGGGCCGGATCTCGCACAATGGAGAGCCATCGCATCCGCCCTGCACCGGCGGCGTCCGCGCTTGCTTTTCCTCTTACCCGCAGCGGCCACGCTCGCAGCGGCTCTTGCCATCACGTCCCAACTGTCCCTGCGCTACAGGCTCGACAACTGCAAGGCGGCCGAAGGGAAAGGGAAGCTCGTGGTTGGGCAGTCCGGCGAGGGCACGGTTGAGCTCGAAGATGGCTCTCGGTTCGTACTCGCGCGCGGCACGCAGGCAGAAATACAGACGCGCGGGTTCCGTCGAGGCGCACAGCTTCGCCTGCATCAGGGCCATACCAGCGTGTCCATCGTGCATCGCTTCGCCGGCCGCTGGGACGTCGTAGCCGGGGACTTCAACGTGCATGTCACCGGCACACGCTTCGAGGTGGACTGGCAGCCCAACCGCAGCCGTTTCGACGTGCTCGTGCGAGAAGGCGAAGTGCGCGTGTCGGGCGGTTGGCTTAAAGAAGAACTGCATCTAAGGGCGGGCCAGCTCCTCGACGCCGACGGCGAGACCAGCACGGTTACGGTGGGCCCCATTCCGCCTGCTGCCGCTGCAAGCGACAAACCGCCAGTCCAAGAGACCTTGCAGCGGCCGCCCAAGGCACCCCTCGCCGCAGGACCCGCCCGGCCTCCCCGAATCGCTCGACTGTCCATTGCCCGACAGGGAGCACAGCCCCGCGCACCGGCGCCGAGCGAGCAACCAAGACTGGGCAAGCCATCCCTCATCTGGACGGGCGACTCGTTTGGACCAAGCCGAGTCGGTGGAGACGACGACGCGAGCGTCGGCGGAGCCGCGCCAGCGGGCTCGGACGGGGTCATCTTCACCACCATCGGCAAGCGCACGCGGTTCCTGCCGCCCGCCAGCGAATCGCCGTCGCACCTTTACCGGCAAGACGCCATGCTGTGCACGAATGTTCGCGTGCCGGCTCTCTTCTGCTCCGGTAATTCGAACAGCCTCGGCCTGGAGAGCTGCGATTCCGAGGCCAACTGGGGCGTCGTGCTGGCCTGGAATCCCCAACCGAACCAACGCGCCTGGGGAGACGCTACGGCCGGGCGCATTTCGTTCGAGTACCAGGGCGCGGCGGGCCTGTACCGGCTGGTCGCTCACCGCGAAGGCGATCCCGACACGAGACTCTACTGCGTGGACGCATACGCCTCCGGGCAGGTGGTTTCGCCGTCGGACTTCCGCATGGATTGTTGGACAAAAGGCGGCGCAGTTCTGCCCGACTTCTCCAGCGTCGACACGTTCGCCCTGCATCGACCGTCTACCAATAGCCGGCAGACGCTGAAACTCTGTATCAGCTCGGTGTCGCTCTACTGAGGGACTGCCGGTACAAACACCGCGTAAACACGCAACCCGCTTGACCACCGTGCGCTATGCTCGCCCGGCTGGCCCACAAGGCGAGCGACCTTCCGGTTCAGCACAGATCGGCCACCGTGAGCGGTCGATCGGGTGGCCCGGGGTGGGCAACTGCGCCGGGCTACCCGATCCTTCGCTCACGCGCCCCGCGAGCCGCCAGCCGCGTGCCGGCGACTGGCGACGGGCGACGGGCGACGGGCGACGAGCAGCACGCAACCACCCGACAGAATGTGGCTAGTTCGTCGCGCGCTCGGCGGCGTGCTTGCGGATATTCTCGAAGATGACCTGGCCGGCCCAGCGCATGGGCTGCCCCATCGACTTCACGCAATCCGAAAGATTGCGGCAAGCCTTGAAGTCCGTGTCGTACGGCGTGTTCAGGTTCGGGAACGCCTCGTTGATAGCCGGGTACGAGCACGAGCCCATGTTCAGAGTGCCACCGTTGTTCTGCGGCCACAGCGCCCATGCCGTGTACGAAACACCGTAGGTGTCCGAGTAATTCATGAACTCGCTGACGAACGGCGAGCTGCAATCGAACGAGCCGAACTCGGTAGCGATCACCGGCCCGAACTTCGTCATGGGCAACACGTAGCGCGACCAGCCGCCGGCATTGGGCGACGAGCGATCGACGCCATCGCATTGATCCTTGCCGAGCGGTTCGCAGACGTCGGGCTGGCCGACGCACATGCCGGTGCCGCCCTTCGGGTTGTACGCGCCAGCGATCCACTTACACGGCGGCATCCCCATGGGACGCGTGGGCTCGTAGCCGACAACGCCGCAGTAGACGGGAGTGCCCGGCTGGCTCGACGGCAGGTAGCTGACGAGCGGCGCTGGCGACTCGGGCGTGCCATTCTTGAAGTAGCGGCACATGGTCAGGTGGTACGGGTCGTCCTTGCTGAGATCCTTGTCCACGCCAACGTCGCCGCAGCAAGTGCCGTGCTGGTAGGGGTGGAAGCCGTAGGCGATGTTCTTGTATCCCTTCTTGACCCACGGCATGTACTTGTCGGGGTTGGCAATCGGGCCGTGGAAAGCATAGCCCCACATGAGACCGTTGATGAGGACGACGTTGTCCGCGCCGCCTTCGTCGCGCACGGCGGTGAGCCAGCGGTTCATGACGGTGGACCACATATCCCAGTCGTACTTGTCCTCGGCCGGGAAGACCTTGTTCACGGCAATGGCATCGGTGCCAAACGTAGCGCCGGTGTCGACTTGCTCGTAGGGTTCGTTGAAAAGCTCTAAGAACACGCCGCTGTCGTCCTTGTAGCGGGCGGCGATCTGCGACCACATCTTGGCGATCTTCTCGCGGTTGTAGTGCGCGTTCTGCAGCGTGATTCCTTCGGCGTTAGCAACCGTGCAGGTCCAGTTGTGGGTGTCGGTCTGATCCCAGTCCACCGTGCCGCAGGTGTCCTTCTTGTTCAGCTTCTGGTAGCCGATGCAGCCATCCACGCGGTCGGTGTAGGGCTGCCCGGTTTCGTCGTTGATGCGCTTCGTGCCCTTGCCGGCGCTGGAAAGCGGCGCGATCTGCCAGAGGTGCAAGTCGATGATGACCACGCGACCGAGAGAGCGTTCCTTCTTCACGACGAGATCCACCCAGTCGCGGTAGCTCATGAGATCCTTGCCGGACCAGTCGTGCACCATGTAGGGCGTATTCCAGGCAGAACCGCAGATGGGCACGCGAATAATGCTCGGGTTCCACGTTTGGTCCAAGGCAGTGACGACGTTGTCGATGATCTGCGGGGCGGTTCCGTTGTCCTTGGGGTCGTACATCCAGAATCCAGCGCCCGAGGCATCGCCTGGGGTGCCCGATTCCATGCCGGTCATCGAGACACCACGAAGCACACGTTCAAAACCCTTCGGATCGACGAACGCGAACCGTCCGGTCGCGGGATCCACGGAGGTGTGCCACTTGCCCGTGCTGTCCAGCTGCGTCGGCGTACTGCCGGCCGGAATCGAACCGGGCGTGTAGGTCGGCGGCACGTACGTCGGAGGCGACCCAAGCGTTGCCGTCGACGTTCCACTGGTCGTGGTGGTCAGCGTTCCGATCCCCGTGCTTGTTGTCGTGGTGGTCGTGGTCACCGTGGTCGTGCTGGTCACGGTTACGGTGCCAGACGTATCCGATGTTGCGGTGGCGGTCGTCGTGGCCGTCGCCGTGCTAGTCGCCGAGCTGGTATTGGTCACCGTTCCCGTCGACGTTTGCGAGGTCGTCTCCGTCAAGGTGACCGTCAGGGTGTTCGTCCCTTGACCGCCTGAACCCGACGTGCCGCCGCGGCCTTGGCTGCCGCCCGAGCCCGAACCCGAGCCCGAACCGCTGGCTCCCCCCGACGTGGTCTTGGTTTGCGTCGATGTTTGGGTGCTGGTCTTGGAGCCTGAATTGTTGCCAGCGCAGGCGCCAAGTAGCGCGACCGCAAACACAAGGTACTTCCGACGGGTTAGGTGCTTCATCTGCTCTCCGGTCCTGATGGGTATGGTTGACGGCGGAACGGCCAACGGCCGGGCACCGTAGCCGATTCGCGCGGGTGGATACTCGCTCGGCCACGGACGCACGGACATTCGCCCGGTCGTGGAGAATTCGCTTTCGTGGTTTTTTACAAGACAGCTAGAAACCCCGAAATTCCGCTCCCTGACGACCTTGGTCCCGCAAAACTACCGACGGGGCTTCCGGGTTAGTTCTATCGGTAACCACAATGCTTTAATACGTCGATGTGGGAAGTGTGGGATTCAGGATTCGGAAGAAATTTCCGCGCGGGCTTAACGCGAATCAGATCCATGGTTTGGTGCTATCGTTCGTCGTGGTCCAGCGGCGGTTACCAAACGCCGTGAAATCACTCACAAACCGTCCAGAGACTGAGGGTATATGGCTAATCTGGTTGTGTGGCTTTCCGTAGGGTGGGTGGGTCTCTCGGCGTCGGCACAGGCCGAGCAGGCAACGGTCTCGCCAGTCCAGCCGACCGATGTGGCCGGCCTGGACATCGACCAGCTCGTGAAAATCAAGGTTTCGCCTTTCGACGTTTCAAGGCAAATCTATTCCAATCGGGACGACACCGGCGAAGCACAGGCTGTCGGCTTGACCGCCAGCTTGTAACGACATTTTCAATTGGAAGCAGTCCTTGAGTTGCCCCCAAGACTCTACCGTCAACGAGATTTCCGCGAGCCGTTGCCGATGGCGTGGCCGGCACGGTCGAGGTCTGCTCGGACGCCGCCTTCTCGTCAGCCTTGCGCTCAGCAGTTTCGCCTCGCAAGCCGCCGTCTCTGCACAACCGGCTGAAGCGAACGCCTCGGAGATCGAAGCGGCCATGCTGCGAAACTTCGCGCGCTACGTGACCTGGCCGCCCGGTGCTTTCCAAAGTGATCATTCGCCGTGGCGACTGTGCGTTCTTGGGCCAGACCCGTTCGGCGCGCTTCTCGAACGCACGGTCGGCGACCGCAGCGAACAAGGGCGCAGCTTTTCGGTTGTCCGTGCCAGCGACCCCGCTGCGCTGACCGCCTGCCATATTGTGTTCATCGCCGCCACGGAGACGCGAAAGAGGCGCGCTGCCCTCGCGGCATGGAAGGGTCTCCCCATCCTGACCGTGAGCGACGCACCCGATTTCCTCCAGGAAGGGGGAGCCATCCGCCTCGACGTCGGCGACCGGGTCGAGCTGAGCGTCAATCTCGACCAGGCGCGCTCCCTCGCTCTGAAAGTTCAGACGAAACTGCTCGAAGTCGCACGCGAGGTTCTCGACAACGGATCGCTGCGGAGGCGACGATGAGAGCTCTTGCACGCATGAGCATCCGGTCCAAGTTGACTCTCGCCTTGGGCGGAGCTGCTCTGCTTGCTTGCGCTATCGCCAGCATCGCGCTGGCTTTGGTGGGTCGTCTCAGTTTGGAAGGCCGCGCGCGCCAAATCATGGAGCCCTACGCGCAGCTCGTCTCCGTCGGAACGGAAGCGGCGGTGGCCTTTCAGGATCCGTCGCGCGCCGGAGAAATCCTAGCCACGCTGCGAGCGAACCCGCAGATCGTGCACGCGGAGATTCTCTTGCGAAACGGTCACAGCCTGGCGGTTTACCAGAGCCGATCCTCCAACTTGGCCTCCGTCACCGAGCTCAAGCACGAGGGCATCTACTTGAACAACGACAGCGCCGAGCTGGTGCAAGCCCTGCAAGACGGTGCGACCTTGCGCTTGGTGATGAGTCTCGACGAGCTCAAACGGGAGATCCGAAGATTCGTCCTTACGTTCGCCGCCGGAATTCTCGTGCTCCTGCCCGCGTTGACGCTCGGTCTACGCGCAGCTCTGCAACGATTCCTCGTGAGGCCAATCACCACGCTCGCCAAGACCGCCGACCAGGTCCGCATCCGAGCCGACTACGAACAACGCGTTTCCGCCGCAGGCGAAGACGAGGTCGCCCTTCTTGGTCGCAACTTCAACGCCATGATGGCGGTCATCCAGGAACGCGAGGCAGAGCTTCAGCGATCGAACCAGTTCCAACGAACCATTCTCGACAACGTCGCGTCCGGCATCGCCTCGGCGACGCCGAACGGCCTCCTAAGTAGCTTCAATCGCGCGGCCGAGCGCCTGCTCGGCTATGCCGCTGACGAGGTGATCGGCAAAGAAATCGCGTTTCTCTGGCACGACCGCACCGAGGTCGAGCAGCGTGCGCGCCAGCTCAGCGATGAGCTGGGCCAGGTAGTGGTAGCGGGATTCGACGTATTCGTGGCCCGTCCGCTCCGCCACCTCCCCGAGGAGAGAGTGTGGACGGTCATTCGCAAGGATGGATCACGCGTTTCCGTCCTGCTGTCCATCACCGCCATTCGCGACGACGACGGTGCCGTCACGGGGTACGTCGGTCTGATGTACGATCTTACCGAGCGAAAACGGGCCGAGAGTGAGATCCATCGCCTCAATGCCGAGCTCGAGCGTCGCGTTGTCGAGCGAACCGCCCAGCTCGAGTCTGCCAACAAGGAGCTGGAGGCGTTTTGCTATTCGGTATCCCACGACTTGCGAGCGCCGCTGCGCCACATCGACGGCTTCGTGCAGATGCTGTTTTCGAACTGCCAAGATGGTCTCGACGCCAATGGACTGCATTACCTAGACGTCATCCACGTTTCCGTTCGGCGCATGGCCGAGCTTATCGACGGCCTTCTCAATCTCTCACGGACCTCGCGCGCGGAAATGCGCCAACGTGACCTCGACATGAACAGGCTACTCGACGAAGTCCTGCGACCACTCAGGGACAGTTGTGGTGACCGAAGCATCGAGTGGGTGGTCGGCAATCTGCCGACCGTGAGTGGCGACGCTTCGCTCATGCGGCAGGTTTGGGCCAACCTGGCGGAAAACGCCGTGAAATATACCCGAAGGCGCGATGTCGCGCGCATCGAGATCAGCAGTCGCGAAGAAGCCGACGAGGTTGTCTTTGTCGTCGGAGATAACGGCGTCGGCTTCGACATGCGCTGGGCCCACAAGCTGTTTGGCGTCTTTCAGCGATTGCATTCCGAAGACCAGTTCGAGGGCACTGGAATTGGGCTGGCCACCGTGCAGAGGATCATCCAGCGGCATGGCGGTCGCGTCTGGGCCGAGGCTGAGCTGGACAAGGGCGCGCGGTTCTACTTCAGCTTGCCCCAAAAACGGTCGTAACCCGACGGACCTGCCTGCGAGCCCAGCACCGAGCGAATTTGCTGAAGCAGATCCGCCACGGCGAACGGCTTCTCGATGAGAGTTGCCTGCTGCTCTGACGGACCGAGGTGAAGCACGGCCTCGGCGGTGTAGCCCGACATGTAGATCACTTTCAAACTCGGCTGAGCTGCCAAGAGAGAGCGCGCCAATTCGCAACCGTCCATCCCCGGCAAGACGACGTCGGTAAGGAGCAGCGCAATCGGCTCCGTGTGCTCCGCTACGAGGGAAAGAGCTTCCGCTCCGGATCGCGCCGAGAGCACATCATAGCCACGCTGAGACAGGACGCGATGGACGAGGCGACGAACGCTCGGCTCGTCCTCGACGAGCAAGATGGTCTCGCCGGTAAGCGCTGGCCCATCGGTGGGCGACGGCGTAACGGCGGCTTCCATGGCATGTCCTTGCTGGCGCGGAAGGTGAATGCGTATGGTCGTGCCCTTGCCGACCTCGCTCTCGACGTCGATGAAGCCACCGCTCTGCTTGACGATACCGTAGACGGTCGGTAAGCCCAAGCCGGTTCCCTTTCCTTGGGATTTGGTCGTAAAAAACGGCTCGAACATACGCCCCACGGTGGCGTCGTCCATGCCACTTCCGGTATCAGAAACCGAAAGTGTGACGTACGGGCCGGAGCGCACTTCCGAGCGTGCATTGGCGACATCCGGACCAATCTCGCTGTTGAACGTCGCGATGGTAATCGCACCGCCCCTGTCGAGGGCATCCCGCGAGTTCACGACTAGATTCATGAGCACCTGTTCAAGCTGGCCCGGGTCGGCCAAGACGTTGCCGAGATCAGGTTCGAGGCGCAAGGTCAGCTCGACGTCTTCGCCGATCACGCGACGGAGCATGCGCTCGATGTCGACGATAACCGAGTTCGGCGAGCAAACTACGAGCTTCATGATCTGTTTGCGACTAAACGCCAAGAGCTGCCCGGTCAGACGAGCCGCCCGCATTCCCGCTTTCCGCACTTCTTCCAGATCGGTTTGCAGCGGATGATCGGCAGGCAAACTCTTGAGGGCAAGCTCAGTATAGCTATTGATGACCGTCAGCATGTTGTTGAAGTCATGCGCTACGCCGCCCGCCAGCCGACCGACTGCCTCCAGCTTCTGCGACTGCCGCAGCTCGTTTTCAAGTCGCTGGCGTTCGCTGATATCGCGCACGTTGACTTGAATGATCCGTTGCGCGTCCACCTCATAGCCGCTGGCTACGAACTCGACGTCAACGAACTGGCCGTTCGCCGAAAACAAGCGGACGCCCGAAAGGCGCACGTAATCGCGTGATGTCAGCTCGATGAAGGCGGCGTGCGTGGCGGCGTCGTTGCCACAAATGCCGACCGCTGCTGGAGTGCATCCAAGGACTTGTTCCGCCGTATAGCCGAGAAGATCCAATACCGATGGGTTGGCGTCCAAGATGTGACCGGTGACTGCATCGAGCAGAAGAATGCCGTCCTTCGCCGCCTCGAAAAGACGTCGGTAGCGTTGCTCGGACGAGAGCAATGCCTCTTCGGCGCGCTTGCGGGCTTGACGATCTTCCGCTTCGCGCAGGGCTCGCTGTAACGACGGGATCAGGTGCGCAAGGTGCCCCTTGAGAACGTAGTCGGTAGCGCCGCCGACCAGGCAGCCTACCGCCGCCTCTTCGCCGACCTCGCCGGAAACCAGAATGAAAGGAATATCCGGACGATGTTCGCGCGCAAATGCGAGCGCTGCACCACCGTCGTAGGCTGGCAGTTTGTAGTCCGAAAGAATCACCTGGTAGTTGCCGTTGCGGACTTCCCTTTCGAAGGACGCGCGGTCATCGACTCGCGCGATCCGACAATCCAAGCCGCCCGAACGCAAGCAGCCCGCTACCAGCTCGGTATCCTGGGAATCATCTTCAAGATGAAGGATGCGCAACGGATTTGTCATGAAGCATTCAAGTTCCGGGGCGCGCCAGAACCGTCGGGTTGGATGGAAGGTGGCGGCTCGTTGAGGAATGCCCAAAAGACGCCAACCTGGCGAACCACGGAAATGAAGTCGGGAAAATGCACTGGTTTCACGACATAGGCGTTCACCCCGATCCGGTAGCATTCATCCAGATCTCGCGATTCGCGCGACGACGTGAGAATGACGATCGGGATAAGGCGCGTGCGGGGATCGCAACGCAGCTGACGAGCCACCTCGACGCCGTCGACTTTCGGCATCTTGAGGTCGAGCAGGATGACGACGGGATTGCCCTCGGGCCGGTCCGCGTAGGGGCCGCGACGATAGATGTAATCAAGAGCCTCTTCGCCGTCGCGTGCAACCACGACCTCATTGACAATATTCTTGTCACGCAGCGCCTCCAGCGCCAGCTCGACATCCCTAGCATCGTCTTCGACGAACAAGATCTTGCCAAACGCCGTCACGACAGCAACCTCCGCTGCCGGGATTGTACTCCAGTTGGGGCGAACAGGTCACGGGATGCCGCAGTCCTGAAGCGCTGCTCCTCCCACCACCCCGCACAGAACGCCCGGCCCCACGCCGTCACACCCCTGACGGTTCTGATATCGACCAAGAATCTGCGAGACGCGCGAATAGCGGCTAAGCAAGGGCGCCTCTCCTGCCGATGAATTCGCCGACAAGCGGGAAGACTTTCGGTGCGGGGCGCTCGTTCACGAGATTTTCGGCGGCTGTGCCTGGCGATGGCACTGCTAGTGGCGACGTGGGCGCAGCCAAAGACGGCCGGAGCGGATGCGTATCCCCTGCACGCGGTGAAAGGCATCGCCGACAGCCTCAAGCCGAACGTGCTCGTGGTTTTGGAAACCGCGCAGTCGATGCAAGATCTGCCGGGCGAAAATGCTGCCCGGTACAACGAGGTCGGCGCCGATTGCGAGGACGGCAGCCGCAATTGTCGCCTCAACGGGCAAGTGGGTCGCTGGGATTTTTCCGGCATGGGCAGCCAGGGGATGAAGTTCGGCGATCCCAATGCCAGCTGTACGCGAACCGTCACGAACACGAACACGGACACCGTGACTCTTACGCTCAATCCGACGAGTACCCGGACCACGACGGCAACGGCGACGACGAACGTGACCGGCACGCAGACGGGCACGCAGACGAATACCAATACGAATACCAACAGCAATACCATCACCATTACGGGCACCGGCACCAACACCCAAACCAATACTCAGACGCAAACCACCACTCAGACGGGCACGAGCACGACCACGAATACCGCTACCAACACGCAGACTCAGACGCAAACGGGGACCAACACCAACACCGTCACCAACACGAACACCAACACGGTCACGAACACCGGCACCAACACCAACACGACCACCAACACCGGAACCAGCACGACTACCACCACGGCCACCAACACAGGAACCAGCACAAAGACCAATACCAATACCAACACCATTACGAATTCGGTCACCAGCACGACGACTTCAACGACGACAGGCACGATAACCACCACGGCGAGCAGCACCGCGACCAACGTCACCACCAACACCGTCACCAACACCAACACCGCAACTGGCACCGCCACCAACACGCTAACGAACACCACCACCAATACCGCCACCAGAACCAACACGAGCACCAACACGACGACCGCGTCCTCGACGTCGACAGCAACCGTCACGACAACGACGAGTAACACCAGTACCGTAACCAACTCGTCGACCGGCACGTCCACCTCGACCACGACCGGAACGTTCACGGCCACGACAACGAACACCGTCACGAACACAAATACGAGTACGAACTACAGCACTGCTACCTCGGTGGGCACCCAGACGCTGAACGTTGCTTCAACAAACACAACGACCAACACCACAACCGTCACCAACGTCTCGACTAACTCAGCCACGAACACGAATACGAACACGAACACGACGACCAACACTCAGACGGGCACCAACACTGTCACCGCCACCCTCACGAACACCAACACGGCGTATACCACCAGCCCCATCACGAGCACCTTTACTGACACGGTTGTCGTCACCAACACACTTACCGGCACCGGCACCGGCACGAGGACGATCACCAACACGGCAACCAACATCACTAGCTGGGCCGCTTCCAGTTTGACGTACAATAACGCCAACACCACCGGCTACATGAATAGCAATGGCACTACTATCACCCCGAACTATGCCTTCGGGGCTGGCAGCGTGACGGTTGGCGTGCCCGCCTATGAGGATGCCTGCGCTGGCGATGTGCACATGGTCGTCGGAGTCGGCACCAACACGTCGATTGGCAGCACGTACGTCACCAACACCGCGGCAAGCTGGCAGACCTATACATTCAGCTCCGCCGCAACGGCGGCCGCGCAAACGGTTCAGGTTACGTTCGACAATGACTATTGGAGCGGCTGCGATCGCAACCTTCATATCAACGGCGTCGCCCTTACCAACTACGTCACCTCGACTGGGACCGGCACCCAGACATCAACCAACACCTCATCCACAACGAACACCAACACCGCGACCGGGACGTCGACCACCCCGAAAACGAACTCGTCGACCGGCACGAGGACGGGCGCCGTCTGTTCCCCGGTCAGCTACAACGCCGGAAGCATCTACAACTCCAATGGCAGCAGCTGGGGCCTCTGGTCCGCGGGCTACATTTCGACCAACCACCCCTTCGCGGCTGGCAGTACGACCATCACAGTGATGGCTAGCGGCGATGCCGCCTTTGGCGTGGCACCTCACATGGCAGTTTCGGTAGGCGGCGTCTCCATCGGCAGTACCTACGTCATCCCGGGACCGCATGGATCGGAAACCCCCTACACGTTCGTATTCAACGCCTCGGCCGGATCTCAGGAGCTCCGGGTCACATTCGACAACGACCAGTCGGATGGCAATGGTAACGATAGGAACCTCTACCTGGGGACCATTTCCGTCAGTTGTCCCGAAAGCACGGGCACTGCCACCAATACCGTCTCGGCCACGGGCACCACAACCACGACCTCGTCGGCGACGGGAGTCTTGACCAGCACCAGCACCTCCACCGGTACAGGCACCGCCACCGCGACTGCAACGGGCACGAAGACCGGCACCTGGACTGGAACCGTCACCACGACAACGAGTAGCACCGGCACCAAGACGGGGGCGATCTGCGATGCAGTTAGTTACTCGAGCACCACCTTCACGACGGTCGGCGGCGGCGCCGGCACCGGACAGTTTTGGAGCGCCGGCTATGCTTCTGCTAACTATGCATTTTCGGCAGGCAACGCAGCCGTCATCGTAGAGGCCAAGGGGTCCTACGCCTCGGGTGCTTTTGCTCACTTCGTAGTCACCGTGGGCGGCGTAACCATCGGCGACATGTACACGAGCGGCCTCAGCAACTTCAGCTTCTACCAATTCAACTTCGTCGCGTCGGCCGGTGCCCAGGAAATTCGGGTAACGTTTGACAACGACTATTTCGACTCGTTCGGGAACGACCGCAACTTGTTCATCAATAGCATTGCGGTGGCCTGTCCCGAGAGCACGGGCACGACCTCGGCCACGGCCACCGGGACCAACACCGCGGCAACCGTGGGAACGGTAGTCAATACCGCGACGGGAACGGCGACCGGCACCACAACAACCACGTCGACCACGTCCACTACCTCGACCACCACGTCCACCGGCACCGGCACTTCCACGGCCACAACAACCTCGACGACGACGGGAACGCTGACGGCAACAGGGACCGGCACAACGACGACAACGAGCACTGGGACAGCGACGGCCTCCAATGCCGCCTGTGCACCACAGACGCTCGACGCCAAGACAATGGTTCACACCGACGGCTCCTCGGAGTCCGATGGATGGTACCTATCCGGGGCGAGCAACTTCTTGTACGTGACGACCGGCGTAAGCTTCGTGGCCGGACCGACGACTGTGACTGTGGTGGCCCGAGGCGATTACAGTAGCGGCGCCTGGCCGAATATGAAGGTTTCCGCGGAAGGCCAAGGCAACAACCTCTACTACGTGGACGTCGCTTCGACGAGCATGACTGCTTACAGCTACACCTTCACCGCGACTGCCAATGCGAGCGCTGGCGTCGGGGTCACGGTCAATAGCGGAAGCGGTCTGCACGTCCAGAGTGTCACCATAAGCTGCCCTGCGATTACCTCAACAGTCACTTCCACCGTAACGGGAACCGGTACGACGACAAACACGGCGACTTCTACCGGAACGAATACGGGAACCGGCACGGGAACCGGCACCGGCACCACGACTGGAACTGCCTCGGGAACGACAACGACAACGACGACCAATACCGTCAGCGGCACCGGAACGGTAACCGGCACAGTAAGTGGAACCGGCACCCTAACGGCAACGTCGACGGCCACGGCGACTCGCACCAATACAGGCACCGCGAGCGGCACCACCACGGTGACCGGGACTTCGTCCGGAACCAACTCTACGACTACCACTAGCACAGGCACTGCCACGCAGACGACCGCCGGCACCCAAACGTCGACATCGACCTCGACTGGTACCAGTACCACCACAGCGACAAACACCGTGACCAGTTCTTCTGTGAATACGCAGACCCAGACAATCACGGTGACGGACACGTTGACCCAGACTCAAACGCAGACCGTTACAAGCACATCAACCGCAACGCAGGTGTACGCTTGCGGCTCAAGCGGTGGTACCGACATTGTTGATTGCCGCACCGACACGCCGACAACTAACGGCTGGTGCAATGAGACCAGTGGACTAAATTGCGCGGTCGACACCACCTGCAGCGTCGTCAGAGGCGATTTCTGCCGAGCCATCTCCACCATCGACGGATCGCGCCGTCTGCGCAACGAGACCTGCGTCACCTCATCCGGCTCGCCCTGGGGCTCGTGCAAGCACGGTGTCGTCACGGCGAATACCACGTGCGCATCGTCCGGCGACGCGTCCTGTAATAGCGCATTGTCGGGAGACTACTGTACCGAAGGCCAGCCCGCCAGGATGTGCGCTGACACAGGGATCTGGTGCGCGACCAATGCCGACTGTCCCGGCGACGCCACCTATGACGTCTGCGCTCCTGCCTCATCGCGCATGATGACCAGCAAACGCGCGCTCCGGCGCGCCATCGCGGACCACGCGAACAAAGTCAATTTCGGCTTTATGAGCACCTACCAAGGCAAAGGCATTGGCTCGGCCAACGTCGCCACTGAAATCTTTCCCTACGTCAAGCTCCAGAGCTGTTCAGGCCTTGCGACCGTCACTGAGACAAAGCTCCTAACACGCGGCGAGTTGGAAGCTGCGGGCTGCTTCACGCTGGCCAATGGACCGAGCAGCAACTGCACGGTCGACTACGGCGGTAACGGCGCTGTCAACAATGGCAACGTTGGTCTCAATCAAGTCGCCTACAGTCTCGTCGGCACGAGCGACAGTCGCTGGGACATACCTCGCGGCGATGGTAGCGGCAAGTCCGTGCGCCTCGACACCTCGTGGTCCAGTTGCGCGACCTCGTCCATCCTGCCGGCCTGCACATTCGTCGGGCAAGGTACCGGACTTTACGAGGGAAGCTATTACAGTTTCACCTACAAGCAAGGGACACCCATTCCTAGCGGCGGCGTCGACGGCGAAGGCAGCCGCGGCCATCCGGTGTACTTCACGACCTACAAAGGAAAGTACTATAGCAATGGGGGCATCTGCTACAACGCCGTGGACGCTGACCGGAGCGATATCGTAAACGACGGCATCTACGGACGACCCGCTTACACCGGGCATCCCTACGATTACACCAACGAAGTTCCTGTCCCGTGGGGCGGCTCGACCAATACGGCAGCATGCGACGCCACCACCGGAGCGACGTGGAGCTCGAACGTGGTTCCCTTCCTCACCGACACCACCTTCGGAGGTCAATCGATCACTACGGCCCAACGGACCTTGATGACCGCCGCGCGGCTAGAGAAGGCCTCCTACGGAGGCGTCCACGCTGCGGGCTCGCTTGCCCCCTTGGGCTGTGCTCTCAAGAACGAGGTAGTTCCCGACCGTTACCACAGCGCCGCGGATTACATGTCTACCGTGCAGACGACCGATGCCACCAACAACAGCGGCAACACTCCATGCTGGAGCAACAACATCGTACTCGTGGTGGATGGCCTATCGAATGGCCCCGGCGACTACCGTGGCGCCGTGGATTGTGCCTCGACGGCGTGTGCCTACAATGCCGGTACCAACCCGTCCCTGTCCGGCTGCAACTGCACTGCCATCATGAAAGCGTTCTCTCTTGCTCACTCGGGCACGCCCGTGCAAACCCACGTGGTGGTCAACGCGCCTTCCACTTGGAGCGCGCGCTTCCCCTACACGTATGCGTTCCTTTGGAACTTGGCTTTGGCGGGCAGCCCGAACTTCGACGGAAGGCCGAGCTTCGGCACGACGGAGGACGAGGTGTACCGTGCGATCTCCGACAAGATTGCAGCAGCGGCCTACCACTTCACATTCACGTCGACGTCGGCAGTCGCGGGCGCTGCTACGCAAGATCCCAACACATCAGTGGTTACGGATAGCAACTTCCTATACGACACGAGCGTCAGCTATCCGTCATGGATAGGCAACGTCCGTGCTTTCGACACGACGTCCACCGTCGACCTGAGATGGGATGCCCTCGGCACCGCAGCGCTCGGGCACCCGACCGACTGGACTCGTCGCCGCATCTTCTTCTCCACAACACAAGGCGTCGTCGTGCAGGTGCAGATTGGCACCAACGGCTCCATCACCAACGCATCGACACTTTACTCGGAAGGGCTGGGCGCTAGTTCCACCGAGGCCGAAAAAATCATGCAGTGGTTGCTGGGCAAGCCCGAGCTGGGCAATCCCGCACCCCTGATGGGCTCGGTCACTTCGTCGACCCCCATCGTCGTCGGACAAGCTGCGGCGAACGGACTCAACGGCTCCAGCGCCTACTCGAAGGCGACTTGGAAGCGGCCGCAACTGGTCTACGTGGGCGGCGACGACGGCATGCTGCACGCATTCTTCGGGCACGTTGGAACCAAGACGTTGAACGGAACCACGTACAGCGGCGGTGAGGAAGCCTTCGCCTTCATTCCGAACGACATGCTGCAGGTCATTGCCAAGCAATATGCCCAAGGAAAGCAAAAACTGTCCGTCGACCGCTCCGACCACATCTTTGGTCTGGCCGGCTCGCCCAAGGTCAAGGATATATGCATCGGCTCGACGTGCGACCAATCCACGGGAAGCGATTGGCACACGATTCTCGTCATGCCCGAAGGTCCGGGCGGCAACAAACCGTTTGCTCTCGATATTTCGAGCGTCATCGACGCGACGACCGGGCTAACCCCAGGCAATATGACTCTTCGATGGAGTACAGCACTATCTTCCGCGGACATCAGGTGGGATCAGAGCCTCGGCGAAGGGAGGTCGGTGCCCGGCTTCTACTTTGCCGGCTATTCCGGCAGCAGAGCCGACAATCGCGTGATCTTCGCATCTGGGTATCCAACGGAGACTGGCTCGAGCTACGCCAAGCAGGGTCTCGTCGTGGTCAATGCCGACGCAAGCAACGGTACTGTCAAACAGACCAGCGACGTCAGCAGCTTGGGAGCCGTGACCTGCACGCAGAAGCGTACCGTGTTGTCCGACGTGTCGGTTGCCCGCGACTACACGGCCCTTGGCACGTCGCAGAATCTGATGGCCGCTTTCGTGGCAGACACGTGGGGGAATACGTTCGAATACGTCCCCACAGCGTCCGATTCAACGAAGGTTCTGACCAAACTATATTCCCTCGGCTGCGGTCAGCCTTTGTATTTCGCACCTGCCCTGGTCCAGCTCGATCGCGTGCCGAAAGCCGATGTGTCGGCCAAACACCAGATCTATCTCGTCCAAGTGACGAATTCCAACCAAGATCCGGATACAGAAGCCGTGACGGCCGACTATCCCCCCTCGCAGATGGTCGTGACCAAGCTCGACGGCAACGTCAGTCCACCCGTCATGGTGACGGCCTACAATTCATTGGAATCGACGGGACAAATCATTTTCAGCCTCGATCCCAGTGCCACTGCCTCCAAACGTATCTGTATCCAAACCACGACCTCGGGAACGCTGAACACCTTCACCGACGGCTACAAGAAGGCCAACCAGAGCTGTCCCGATGCCAACGGAGAACCTTTGCCCAGCACCGCGCGCCCCGTGGGCACGCCGACCGCCGTGCTGCGCGCCGATGGCCTCGGCTTCCAAATCATCACCGGCTGGTACGATCCAGCCGTTCGCTCAAACAATTGCTCCAGCGGAAACACCTTCAACTACGGAAAGAGCTACGTGACCGTACACGAATTCGGCGCCGATGGTACCTGGTACCAGTTGGCCGGCGTGGCAGTCGACAATGCGGTTCTCACCGGAACCGCGTTCATTGGAACCGGACTCTTCGTCGACGGAATCAACGCGGCCTCCACGCCCCAGTCAATCAACATCAACGAGACCTTTAGCTCGGTTCAGCAAAGCTCGAACAGCACGGGGGCAGAACGTTACTCTCGCACATCGTGGTCCGAGCAAATGTATTATTGATTGGCAGTGTCGGGTGGCGGCTTTGTTCTACGGAATGACTTCGCTCGGAGCTATGCCGGGGCAACCGAACACGATCTCGACCAGTTTCGAGGTGCCGGCCATGACCGCGTCGCAAACACTGCCGTGCAGGACGATGGTTGAATTGTCGGCACCAAAGGCCCAACCGTTCGAGGCATCCTTCGGGACAATCTGCTTGTCCACGTACACGTAGACTAAGCTGAGATCCGGCGGCTGGGTCGTGCTGGTGAACGAACAGCTCGCCACAACTTTCGAAATCGCCGCAAGAGCGTCATTCAACTGCTGCGGCGAGCTTGCCGGGTAATACGTCGAGGTGCCTCCGTTTTGCGCCATGCTGTCCAGGTTCCCCACACTCGGCCCGATGCCGACGACATAGACGGGAAATCCAGCATCTGCGGCTGCCTTGATGGCCGCTAACGTATTCGTCAAATCTGTGATGTTGGACTGACCACCGCCGCAATTGGGCTCGCCATCCGTTGCCAGTAGAATGGCCTTCTTGTTGCTGTCGCTTACGGTCTTCAAGTAGGTGGTCGCGTTCTTGATGGCGGAAGCTGTCGGAGTTGAGCTCTTGGGTGTGACCGAGCCCAGCACCTGTTGAATTGCTGCCGCCGTGTTGTTTCCGATGGGCACCTGTGGAATGGCCGCGACGCTGCACTGCTGCGACGATTGATCTTTGGGGTCGGCAAACAATTCGAGGCCCCAATTAATCCCGTTGTTTGCGGTCACAGCGGCAGAAACCGCGCTCTTCAGGGTGGACCATCGGTCGACACAGTTGGTGCGATCCTGGCACAAAGAGGTGCTGCTGTTCCGCTGGCAGGCACAGTCTTCGGCGATGCTCCAGGTCATAGAGCCTGAAGCATCCTGCACCAGAAGAACGTCTGCCGGAACGCGATCGGCCTTGCTGGTTACCGAGCCGCAGTTTCCTGCTGTGGACGGAACGGCTGTGCCACCTGTGCCCGAAACTCCGGATGCGCCGCTGGCTCCGCCGTTGCTACCGGGCGGAATGGAGACAAGGATACCGCCACCATTTCCGCCTTGGCCTGCGCTGTTGCCGCCACTGCCCGAGACGCCACCGCTCGATCCACCCCCGAGCGTGCCTCCGTTGTTGCCACAAGCTCCTTGGAGAGCGAAAAGAAGCACAAGGCTGGAAATGCCGGACCATACGACTGCGTTTCTCATTTCGTCCCCGTTTTGTTTACGTTGATGGGTATGGATGCTCGACTCACGGTGAGCAGCCACGCGAAACTAGGGTAGTACCTTGAGTTGCCGGAGGCACGTCGATCAGATCAGAAATCGAAGACACCGGACTCCTTCGGTTAACTTTAACACGACGTTCGGCCATCGAATGATGCAACCTCGCCAGCGTCGTTTTTGCGCTTTGCACTCACCTGCCTGTCCCACCAAGGCTTAGGCTATCGCTTTCCTGGAATCTTTGCGCGCTTGGCGTATCAGCAAATTGCCGCTTTGTTCCCCAATGGAATCGCCGCTTGAGCCGTAATCGGCGTCAAAGGCGACTACTAGTGTCACCCGTCAACTCCACTTTCGGAAGGACACAATGAAACGATTCGCCCCTCGCACCTTGGCGACTTTGGTCCTGATGCTCGGAGCATGTTCCCCCACCCCGGCGACGTCGCCTGCGTCCGGAAATGGCGGCAAGAAGGCGGACACGGCAGCTGGCGTCGGTGGCAACACGGCTGGCTCAGGTGGCTCCGGCAGTACTTCGAGCGGAAAAGGCGGCACCCAGAGCTCCGGCGGCTCCGCCGCGACCGGCGGTAACGCGGGCTCTGGCGGCGGAACGTCGAGCACGAGCGGCTCCGGAGGCTCCGCTACCGGTGGCTCAGCGGCGACAGGCGGTAGCGGCGCTGGCGGCGTTGCCGGTTCCGGAGGATCGTCAGCCACGGGAGGCAGCGCTCGCGACGCCGGCCCGGGCGGTTCGGCGACTGGCGGAAGAGCAACAGGCGGCGTCCCGACCGGCGGTGTTGGTGGAAGCGCCACGGGCGGAAGTGCGACGGGCGGCGCCTCGACGGGCGGAACACTCGGATCGACGATCAGCGACGGCTGCACCGATCAGCTGGCCCAAGGAATCAGCATCAGCGAAATTGCCGTGTTCCAGGCCGGCAAGATCTCGGTCATGAAGAACGGCTCGGCCGTGACGCCAACAACCACCAGCGGCGCCGAGATCATTCAAGGCAAGGATGGCTTGTTCCGCATCTACGTCACCGTCGACAGCGGCTTCCAGTCGCGATCGCTTTCCGCGCGCCTCAAGCTCAACGGACAGACCGTCGGACTTTACGCCAAAGCCACCATTTCGGCGTCGTCCACCGAGCTGTCCGCGACTAACTCCTTCACGGTCACCGTTCCCGCCAGTGTCTTTGGCGCGAACCTGGACTACCAAGCTCAAATCGTCGAATGCGGCAGCGGCTCGGGAACGGATCACAATCCGGTCTTCCCGACGACGGGTGTGGCGACGCTGGCCACGCGCAAGACCGGCATCGTGAAGATCACGATGATTCCCGCCACCTCGGGCGGCGTGACGCCGACGCTCGACCAATCCTTCGTCGACTCGGTCAAGAAGACCATGGACTCGATGTATCCGACGACCGATACGCAAATCACAGTCAATACGACGGCGCTGGCGGGCTGTACCGTGACCGGCGCGACAGCGGCGGATGACGTTTCCTGGAGCAATTGCCTCGACAAACTGCGCTCGCGTCGCACCGCGGACAAGCCCGCGAGCGACGTGTACTACGTCGCCGTGCTCAAACCCGAGAGCACGTTTGCCGCTTTTTGCGGTTCTGGCTGCATCACCGGCATCAGCCTTGTCGCCAGCGCGACCTCCGCAAACTCGCGCATTTCTCTCGTCGATGGATATCTACCGGACGCTCTCATCACCGTTCCTCACGAAGTCGGTCACGCGCATGGCATCGAACACTCGCCGGGCTGCGGCGCTGCCGAGGCCGATCCTGCCTTCCCCTACGTGACAGGCGGCAAGGGCTACATCGGATGGGTCGGGTGGGACAAACAGCAGTCGCCCATCAAATTCTTCGACCCGGCAAAGTACATCGACATCATGGCTTACTGCAGCCCGCAATGGGTCAGCGACTACGTTTACAAAAAGATGGCTACCCGTATTTCTACGCTCAATGGCGCACGCATCGCCATGCCTGAGGCTGAGAGCACCTGGCGGGTCGCGCTGGAGACCGGCGGCAACCTTCGCTGGGGTATTGCCATCACCGAGCCCGCTCCTCCCGAAGGCGAGCCGCTGGCGGCGACCGTGCTCGATGCGCAGGGAGCTTCGGTGGCGCAAATCACCGTGTACCGTACGAGGACCTCGCACGGCGGCGCCTCGTACATGGTTCAGGATCCCCAGGTAGGCTGGGCCACCTTGCAGATTGGTAGCTCGACGCTCTCGTTCTAGCCCACTGGGAACCGCGACGCGCAGAGATCGCTTCCGTGCCTTGCATCCGGAGGGGATGATGCAAGCTTGATTCCAGGTTCACTGCTGCTGTTGGGGAGCGATCGTCAGCCGGGCGCACGTCGCAAGGCATCGCGATCGAGTGCATCGCGCACGCGACGCGCGAGCTCGTCGAGTGCGTAGGGCTTGGGCAAGAAATCGATGGAATGGTCGAGCACGCCTCGCTGAAAAACAGCGTCCTCCGTGTAGCCGGAAGTGAATAAGACCTTGAGCTGCGATCGTCGCTGGCGACACTGGTCGGCGAACGCCTTGCCGCCCATGCCAGGCATGACCATGTCGGTAATGAGCAACGCAATCGATCCCGGCAATGCGTCCAGCGCTGCCAAAGCGTCGTTGCCATTCGCGAAGGAATACACCTCGTAGCCAAGGCCAGACAAGAAGCTCTCGGCAAGAGGGCGGATGGCGCCATCGTCCTCGACCAAGAGGAGTCCATCGCGGCCTCGTGTGTCCCGCAGGCGCGTCTCGGACGACGCTTTGTCGCCGACGTCGTCGACGCGCGGAAAGTACACCTTGAACGTGGCACCCTGCCTGACCTCGGACTGAACCTCGATGTGACCGCCGTGCTGCTTGACGGCGCCGTAGACCATGGCCAGCCCCAAGCCCGTGCCTCGGCCCACCTCTTTGGTGGTGAAGAATGGCTCGAACAGATGACGCTTTACCTCCGCACTCATGCCGACGCCCGTGTCGGAGACGGCAAGGCGCACGTACTGTCCCGGCGAAACGCTGGAATGCTGCCGGCAGTAAGTCCTGCCGAGCTCGACGTTGGCGGTCTCGATGGTCAGCTTGCCACCGGCGGGCATCGCATCGCGCGCGTTCACCGCCAAGTTGATGAGGATCTGGTCCAATTGGCCGGGATCGATGCGGATCTGGCCGACGCCGTCGCGTAGTACACAAGCGAGCTGGAGATCCTCGCCCAGCAGACGCTCGAGCATCTTGCTTAGGTGGCGGACGACATCATTCGGATCGAGCACTCGCGGCGCCACCACTTGGCGACGCGAAAACGCGAGAAGCTGCCGCGTGAGGAGCGTGGCGGATTTAATCGCCGTACGAATCTCGATCAAGTTGTCCCGCGCCGAGCTGTCGGCCGGAAGGGCGGTCATGGCGAGCTGTGCGTTGGCCCCCATCGCCGTCAGCAGATTGTTGAAGTCATGGGCCACGCCACCGGCCAACTGCCCGATGGCCTCCATGCGCTGGGCTTGGTGCAACTGGGCCTCCAGGCGACTGCGCTCTTCTTCGGCCCTGCACATGGCCGTAACGTCTTGCAAGACACCGGTAATGCGAGGCTCGGAGCCCATCGCTCCGAGATCGAGGCGGGCCACCGCGCGAACATGTCGGAGCTCCCCGCTCGGCAGTGCAAGCCGGTAGACGAGATCGCAAGCCTCGCCGCTCGTTGCCGTGTGGGCAAAGGCAGCCTCGACGCTCGACCGATCGTCTGCGTGGACAGGCGCCAGAAAGGAGTCGACGGTAGGGTGGGCCTCGCTCGATTCGAGCCCGAGCAGGCGAACTACGCCGGGAGACCAGCTCATCGCACGCGTGCTTGGACTGAGCTGCCAATGGCCCATGCGTGAAATCTCGTGTGCTTCGAGCAGTCGCGCTTCACTCTCGCGAAGCGCGAGCTCGGCTTGCTTGCGGAAGGTGATATCGCGAAGATGGCACACCGACATGCGCGGTTTGCCGGTCGAATCACGCAACCACGTCGACGTGATCACTCCCCAGATCACGTGGCCGTCTTTGTGAATGAAGCGCTTTTCGAACTCTTCCTCGCAAGGTTCGCCCGCGATGCACTTGCGAATCCATTCCGCGCTTCGTTCGATGTCGTCAGGGTGGGTAACAGCGCTGAGAGTGCCGGCCAGCAGCTTCTCCCTGGAATAGCCGACGATCCGGCAGGCCGCGGGATTGACCGCCAGGTACTTGCCGTCGGCGCGAATGATGCTCATCCCGCTTGGAGAGTGTTCGAAGGCGGTACGAAACTTTTCCTCGTTCTCCGCTAGGCTCTGCTGGGCGCGCCGTCGTTCTGTGATGTCCTGTGTGTAGACCAACACCGCGCTTGCCGCGCCCAAGGCATCTCTCTGAAGGCTCAGATCGAGCGCTGCCCAAATCTCGGCTCCGCGCCTGTGCCGGTAAGATGTTTCGAACTGGACGGTCTTGCCCTCTACCACCTGCGCCCATTGCTCCTGCATGCGAGCGAGCTCTTGCGGGCAAAGCAGCTCGCTGAAGGTGTGCGTAGACAATTCGTCGAGGGAATAGCCCAGCATCTGGCACATGACGGGATTGGCGAGCAGAAAGCGGCCATCCAGCGCGACGAGAGCAGAGCCGAAGGGTGCTCGATCGAAGACGGCTTGGAGGATCTCCAGACGTGACAGCGTCGATTCGAATGCGTTGAGAGTGTCTCTGACCATTGCAGATTTTCGAGGACTAGGGGCGGACTAGGAGACATATTGTTGCGCAGTTTCGTCCGGCTTTCACCAGCTATCAAGCGGGCTCGGATTCTTTTTGTGGGCTCGCCGTTGCCGCCCGGAAGTTCGAGATCCTAAAGCGGGTGCGCGCCGGCGCTGGGTTCCAAAATGTAAATCTCCGCCGTGCGACCGGTGTGCTGGCGATAGGGCAAGTTGACCGGAACCAACACATCGGACATCGTGAGCTGGCGCCCCCGAGGCGCGCAACCCAGGAAAAGACAAGCGCCATGACAACTAGACTTTTTAGCGGACTGTTACTCCTCATTGCCGTGCTGACGGCCGCAAGTCGGCCGATTGCCGCCGAACCCGCCTCCAAGGAACATGCCGAGGCCAAGCAACGATTCCAAGACGGCCTCTATCTCGCCGAGAATGGCGCCTATGCGGCTGCGCTGGCCGAATTCGAACGCGCCTACGAGCTGGTGCCAAGCCGCCTCGTCCTCTTTCATACCGCCCTCGCCTACGTGGCGATGGACAAGCCGGTCGACGCGGTGGAAACCCTGGATGACGTTCTGTCGGCAGACGGCACGCTCGGGACCGAGTACGTCGAGCGAGCCAAAGCCGCAAGGGAGGAGCAGCGGCGACGCATCGGCGAGCTCGATGTGAAGGTCAACGTGCCGGCGGCGATCCAAATTGACGGTGAACACGTGGGCGATGCGCCGCTCGACGAGCCGCTGAAAGTAGCCGCGGGCGCCCACGTTGTCTGCGTCGTGGCGCCGGGACATGCTCCGGCTCGTCGCTCGGTCGGCGTGGCGGCGGAGGGGCACGCCGGCGTCGACATGCAGCTCGTGCCTACGGAGGCAAAACTCGCGCACGTGACAGTTTACTCGCCCGTGCCCGGCGTCGAGGTTCACGTCGACGATGTCCTGGTCGGCAGGACGCCTTTCGCCGAGCCCGTCGTGTTGCTGCCAGGCAAGCACGTGTTCGACATGCGACGACCGGGTTACAAGAACACGCAGCACGCCGCCGATCTGGCCGATGGCACTTACAGCACCGTAGCGTTCGATCCTGAAGAAGAAAAATCCGCTGGTGCGCCGCGCGGGCAGCTCCGTCTTGTGGCCAACGTCGCCAATGTCGAGGTGACCATCGACGGTCACGATCACGGTGCGTACCGGCAGGCCATCGAGCTTCCGGCAGGTCCGCACACGCTCAAGCTGGAACGCAGCGGCTACGAGCCGCTCGAGCGGATGGCGAATGTCGCCGGTGATGACGAAACCGACGTGAAAGTATCGCTCCGACCGACAGCCGAAACCCGCGGAGCCATCGCGGGCAAAGCGCACACGCAGCGAAACTGGGCCATCGGCGCCCTGGCAACCGGCGCAGCGTTCGCTGGATTCTCGACCTGGCTAGCGGTTTGGAGCAACGGAAAGGTGCACACGGCCCAGGATGACTTGGCGCATGTCCAAAATGATACCGACAGCCCGTGCAAGGGGCTCAACGACACGACGGCCCAGATCTGCCTACAGCGGAAGGCGGCGGCCCAAAACAACATCGACCAATACAGCAACGCCCGCCTCGTCGGATACATCGGCATTGGCGCCGGAGCGGCCCTGGTGGCCACGGGCATCGTACTGCTCCTCACCGAACCGAATCCTGACAAGATCGATTCCGAGAAGACCTTGGTCGGCTCGTTGCAACCGGTGCTCTCCGCTGGACCGCAAGGCGCGAGCCTGTGGCTGAGCGGCCGGTTCTAAATCCACCCGATCAAGGCAGCCGGTGCCGATTGAGCACGGGCCAGGCGACGGCCGGCTTGCCCGCTTCGTCGCCACCTCCCTGCTTGGTGCACAGAATAACTTCGGCGCCGTCTTGGCAATTGGCGTAGCTGGAGCAACCGTTACTGTCGGCGGAAGAAGCAGAGCCCCCACACTGATCGAGCTCGGCCCACTTTTGAAACGTGCCCTGTGCACCGAGGAAGGTAACTGGCATGCCCGGTACGAAGGACGACGCTCCGCCAGCGTAGGGTACCAGTTGGGCGGCCGTTCCGCGGAACGAGATTACCGAAATCCTCCGCGCCGGCTTGCAGTCAGCGACCGTTTCCTGGACGAGATCGAACGCAGCCGGGGCAATCGCAGCGAACACATCCGCAGCGTTGCATGCAAGATAGTAGGCCATGCCGCCGCCGGTGAGGATGCCGGTGGCGTAAACCCGCTTGGCGTCGATGCAAGCGATGGACTTGACATCGGCGACGAGCGCCCGGGCGAAACCGACGTCGTCCACGTCGGCAACGCAGCAAGGACCGACATTCCACGCGAGCCCCGACGGTCCGGGAAGTCCCGTCGGGAACGCCATGACCACCCCTTCCCCATCGGTCACGGCGGGGTACAGCGACGTCGACCGTTCGAGAGAACCCGAGCCACCGCTCGCATGAAAATCCACGACCAGAGGCACCGGCTTGCTACCATCGTACGAGGGCGGAAGGTGAAGCACATAGCTGCGGCTGACCGAACCAACGCGCACCGTCTGAGTCATATCACCTGCGTTAAGTGCGGGCAGCGGGCACGCAACGGCCAGCGTATCGCCCGAGTCCGCCGTGGCATCGGACGCGGCCGACGCGTCGGCTCCGCCGTCCGACATGGCCTTCTGGATAACGTCGAGATTGGCGCGTGTGCAGCCGGCAAGTACGGCCAGCAACACGATCCGCAGACAGCGCGCAGTCATAGCCACGCTCCCACAGTTGTTGTCAGTAGCACGTTCGGTCGACCGGCCTTGGCCACGACCACGTCGGCGAAGCGAATGGCGACGTACGGCTCGGCCACCTGCACTTCCAATGCAACGCTCAGGTAGAAGCGGTCGCGCAAGCGGACACTCGCACCAACCGCACCATCGAGCAGCAACGACCATTGCGCGGCGGAGCGCGCTCGATAAGCCCCGTTGGGGCGCCCGTCGACGGCAACATGCAACGCTCCCGCCGACAGTGCGACAAAAGGCTGCACACGTTCGGTGGCGCGAAACCGAAGATATCCACCGAGAAGACCGTACCCTTGAGAAACCTGCGCGCTCCCAGTCTGATTTTCCACCGTGGGCCGCGTGCCAAGCCCGGCCACCGAGGCACGTAGCACGAGCTCGGAGCCTAACGCCCAGCCAAGGATAGCCAGCGGCAGAAAGGCAGGGCCAACGCCGTCGACACTCATGAGAGCGGTCCCGCCGACTTCCACGCTGAACCGTTCGGGGGCGACCCTCCGCTGCATGTCTACGAAATGCACAACAGCCGGCGGTGCGGCACGCCCCTGCAGGTCCTGGCTGGCCAGATCCAGTTCAAGAAAGCTCGACCGCAAAAGCTCGAGCGCGCGAATGGCCAGGCGCTCGGGCCCGTGCTCTGCCGTCTTTTCGAACGGTACCGTGCGAACCACCGCCTTGCCCGTGACTTTGTCGACGACCCAAACCTCGACCGAATCCAAGGCAGCGTCCCCGACCAGGGCAATCACCGCATCGGCCGCGAACTTGGTCGCAACCATCTCAAGCAGCCCAGGCGACTCCTGCCCGTCGGCGGGAGCATCGACGACCTCGGTCGCGAAGCCAACGGACGCCAGCTCTCCGCCAATTCGCACCAGCGTTTCCATCATGGCGGCGGACGGACTGGGGGGACGAACCATGACCACCCTCGCCCCAGCCGCCGGCGCAGCCACCAACGAAAACACGCCAAGCACAACGATGCGGGCGACGAAGCAACGCCTTTTCAGCGACCGCGCCACAGTGCCTTCGCGGCGCCTGCGTAGCTGCCAGCGGGAAAGCGCCGCAAGTATTCCGCGGCAATCGGCTGCGCCTGTGCTGTTCCTTCGATTTTATTAGTGAGAATCATCTTACGGCCGAGCGCCTCGGCGGCGTAGGCGCCGCTCGGCGCGCGCGAAAGATACTCATCGTACCAGCGCAGAGCCACATTCGTCTTGCTCGGATCTTCCGAATCTTGCGCTGCTTGCGATTCTTGCGCTGCTTGCGATTCTTCCACACGACCAAGCAAAAAGGCTGCGTCCAAAGCCCGACTGGAAGCCGGGAAACGTCTCCGCTCAGCCAGCAGCGCCCGGCGGGCCAGAGCCATGCGCCGACGGTAGCGAGCCGCATCGGCAAGCGCGAAAATGTCCTCGCTCGACGCTGTCTCCAAGATCTTCTTCAGGCCAGCGCGTTCCGCCTCGGCGAGGATCTGATTCCAACGCCCCGCAGCCAGTGGCTCCGCCCAGCGATGGTCGATGCCGAGTCTCGGCTCGCTTGCTGGCGAGGGCCGAGGTGCCGGTCTCTCCGATGGGATGGGCTCGTTCGGGGCCACTGCCTGCTCCCCCGGCGGCCTCGTCTCGAAGATCCGAGCTTCCGCAGACGCCACGTCCGCAACTAGGCGCTGACCAGCGTGCAGAGTAAT
>ODAK010001052.1_pt1 | contig 30901 bp, 29 predicted proteins | sample 1539591 | NCBI WGS metagenome assembly ODAK01 (sample SAMEA3539303, study PRJEB22396) | soil metagenome | biome: tundra; feature: field; material: soil | place: USA | collected 2010-05 | depth 0.15 m
CTCGACGATGCGCTCACCCGCCACGAACCGAGGCCGGCACCGTTGGAGCTGGAGCTCACGAGCTGGGGAGAGGGCGAGGACCTCAGAACCTGGTCAGGACCGGCGGTGGCTGACCTCGCCTGGGGCGCCAGAAGCGCGGAGCTGAGGCTGCTGGCCATGTTCGACCGGCCGCCCGACGCCGCGCTGCGCCAGCTGCTGGCGCTGCAATCGAGCGACTGGGCGTTCCTGGCCTCACGCGGCACGGCGGGGGAGTACCCGCGCGAGCGCGCGCAGGGCCATGCGCAGGCGCTGGCCCGCGTCGTGCAGGGCAGCGACGAATTGGCGGATCAGCTGGGCGAGCTGGCGCCCGAGCTGATCGGCTGGACCCGGTGACGGCGGGCGGTCGGCGAGCGCAGGCGAAAAAAGGCGCTAGGGAAAGGGAATCGGTTTGGTTTGTCGCTGATGACCCGGCCGGGGCGCGCGCCTGCAGACGGCGCCGTGACGTGTGTCAACTGAGTTGCCCTATCCGGAAACAGATTGCCTAACGTCTGGATATCGGCCCAAGACCCGGCGCGGCAGATCATGGTCGCTGCGGTGAAGGGCCTGGCCGCCGCGACGCCGGTGGATCGAGGCTAAGTGCCCGGCAGGGCCACCCAAACCCCAAAGAATTCGGGCATCAGTGGCCGTGGGCTCAACCCCAGCGAAACGTCCGCGGCTTGTCGCGCATCCGGATCACGCGGGCCGGGATCCCGCCGACGACGGCATTGGCGGGGACGTCGCAGGTGACCACCGAGCTCGTTCCGATCACCGAGTTGTCGCCGATCTTGACGCCGCGCAACACGGAGGCTCCGTAGCCGATCCAGACGTTGTGGCCGATGTCGACGTCGCGCTTGTAGATCCCCTGTTCGCGGATCGGGCGCTCGACCTCCACCATCCCGTGATCGAAGTCGATCATCATCACGCGGTCGGCGATGATGCACTCGCGTCCGATCGAGATGTGCTGGAAGGCGGAGATCGTGCATTCCTGTCCGAGCACGGTCTTGGCGCCGATCGACAGCTCTCCCTCGTGCACGCGGATCTTGCAGCCGTGCCCGATCCACGACCAGCGCCCCAGCGTGACGCTCGCCCCACGGCCGATCTCGAACTTGACACCCGGGCAGACGAAGCACAGCCCGTCGGTCTGAAGCCGGCCGCGCCAGCGCAGCTTCAGCCAGTACCAGCGGGCGATCAGCTTCAGGTAGCCGCGGCTCAGCATCTTGTTGCGCCGCGCGAAGCGCAGCAGCTCGCGCGGACCGCCGTGCAGCGGCGGCGGAGGGCTGCGGACCGGTGGCGGCACCGCGGATTGGCGCAGCTGCCTTAGCTGTCTTGGGCTCGCCGAGCGCACGGCCAGATCGTAGGGGCTCAGCCGTCGTCGATGAGGCCTTGTAGCGGTCCCAGCAGGCGCCCTGACCGTCGCGAGACTCCCGGAAGCTCCAGCAGACGGTGGGTGGCGGGGGCACCGCGCCGGCGCCGTTGCAACTGCTCGTGGGCGATCGGGCGCCAGTGATCGTCGACCAGGGTCCGCACGTCGGCCGCGTCGACGGTCTCGGCGTCGAGCTCCAGATGCTCTGACCACAGTCGCACGCGCGTCTGGCGAGCCAGCGCGGCGTCGTCGGTGACAACGTCCATCTCGGTGTCGTTGAACAGCGAGTGGGCGTTGAGGTTGGCCGAGCCGGCGATCAGCCAGCGGTCGTCGATGATCGCGACCTTGGCGTGCACGTACAGGGGGTCGTCGCGCTCCTCCGAGAACGAGCGGATCGTCGCTGCCAGCAGCCGTCGATCATCGCCATCAGCATTCACGAGGACGCCCAGTTGCCCGCGCGTGTCATCGCCGCCGTTGTTGGGCTTGGCCGGCAGCAGCACGACCAGCCGGAAGTCAGGGTGGGGAGGGCGGCGGAGCTTGTCAGCCAGCACCGTGACGATCTCCGGCGCCCACAGGAACTGGTTCTCCAGATAGATCAGCCGGTTGGCGCTGCGCAGGGCCTTCAGATAGGTCTCGAGGATCCGGAAATCGCCGTTGGGCAGGGCGTCGTACATGCCGTCGGCGACGGTGCGGACCACCTGGACGGTGTGGTCACCGGTCGGCGGCGGCGCCGGAGGATGCTGCACGTGCTCGCCGGTCAGCTCCTTCCAGCGCAGGGCAAAATGGTCGCCGACGTCGGCCACCGCCGGGCCGGTCAGTCGCGTCCCGACGTCATGCCAGCCGATCCGCCGGCGGGCGCGGTGCGCCTGGGTGTCGAACCGGTCCCCGGCGGCGTCGGTCATGTCGATCCCGTTGACGAACGCGAGCTCGCCGTCGATCACGATCGTCTTCTCGTGATGGCAGTGGAGCGGGTGCTCGCGCGGGTCGGCCTCGCAGCGGATCCGCGTTCCGCGGGTCAGGTTGGAGATCCCCTCCATGACCTCGGCCCGGTTGGGGTGAAAGGCCGGCAGCGGCGAGCCGGCCCAGACAAGCACCCGTACGTCGATGCGCAATGCGAGCTCCGCCAGCAGCGATCCGATCGGCTGCGGGCGCTGGCCGCGCACCAGATCGAAGGACGGGGCGATGTGCCAGCCGGTGATCTGCACGAACTCCCGTGCGCGCTGCATCGCCTCGGCCATCTGCGGCAGCGCGCTGGCGCCGTCGATCAGCACCTCCAGCGAACACCCGGCGCGCGGCGGCGGATCTCCGCACGCCCAGATCCCATCGCCAGACCGGTCCAGCGCGTGCTCCCAGCCCAGGCGCCGCAGCCGATGGCGATGCTTGGCTCTGACCGCGGCCTCGACCCCGTCACCGACGAGCGAGTCGACGTGAGCGGCGAGTGGGCGGCTCATCGTGGGCCATCGTCTCAGAGCCCGGCCACTCGCGCTCGGCGAGCTCCCAGTGACCCGCCGGGTGTGTTCCCTGGCATGATTGCTCGCCGCCATGAGCCCGCCGGACAAGACACTCGCCGCGCGACTGCTGAACGGCGACAAACGCGCGCTGGCGCGGGGGATATCGCTGGTCGAGAACGACGACCCCCAGGGCTGGCAGCTGGTCAGCGAGGTCTATCCCCACACGGGCCGTGCGACGGTGATCGGCTTCACCGGCCCGCCTGGCGTCGGAAAGTCCACGCTGCTGGCAGCGCTGACCAAGCTCGAGCGGGCGCGCGAGCGCACCATCGCGGTGCTGTCGATCGACCCGTCCTCGCCGTTCACCCACGGAGCCCTGCTGGGCGATCGGATCCGCTTGGCCGACCATTTCCTTGACCCGGGCGTGTTCATCCGCTCAATGGCCACCCGGGGGGCGCTCGGTGGCCTCAGCGAGGCCGCGCTGCAGGCGGCGCTGCTGATGGACGCGTCGGGTCGCGATCTCGTGCTGGTGGAGACCGTCGGCGTTGGCCAGGCCGAGGTCGACGTGATGGACCATGCCGATACGGTCGTGCTCGTCCTGATGCCGGGCTCGGGAGACTCGATCCAGGCGCTGAAGGCGGGCATCATGGAGATCCCCGACGTGATCGTGGTCAACAAGGCCGACCACCCGCTGACCGACACGATGGTGCGTGAGATCAAGGGCGTGCTGGCGCTCGGACCGCGAGCCGACTGGCCGGTGCCGATCGTCAGAACCGATGCGGTCCGGGGCGAGGGAGTGGAGGAACTTGTCGACAAGCTCGCCGAGCATCGTCAGTACATCGAGGCCAAGGGCACGCTGTCTGAGCGACGGCGGCGCAATCTGTTCAACGAGGTGCTGGCGATCGCGTCGTTTCGGATGCGGCGCGAGCTCGAGGCGTCGATCCGGGAGGACGACTCTGTCCGCGAGCTGCTCGACCGCGTCGTCTCCCGCGAGCTCGATCCGGCCAGCGCGGCCAGCACGATCCTCGAACGCGAGCGCGAGCGCTCGCTGAGGGGTTAGGACCCGGCTTGGGCTCGCCGATCGATCGTCGGGCCTTCCTCGCCGGTGTCGGCGGCGCGGCCCTGGCCGCCAGCCCCGGGGGCCGGGCGCTCGCGGGCGGCCTCAGCCGCTCACGGGCGGCCGGATCGCCGGTCCCGCGGAAGCTCAGACAGGCGATGCGGGGACCCATTATCAGCCGCGGCTCGGCTGGCTTTCCGGCGGCCGCGCATGTATACAACGAGCGCTTCGACGGCGTCCTGCCCAGCACTGTGGCGCGCCCGCTGGACGCCGCAGATGTCCGAGGGGCAGTGCGCTGGGCAGTCGCACACCACGTGCCTCTGCGGGCTCGCTCGGGCGGACATAGCTACGCCGGATACTCGACGCTGAGCGGCGGGGTCGTGCTCGATCTGCGGAACATCAGCGCGATCAGCGTCAACGGCCGCGCGGGCACCGCGACGATCGGGGCGGGGGCACAGCTGATCGACGTGTACACCGCCCTGGCCGCTCGCGGTGCGACGATTCCCGCTGGGTCCTGCCCATCGGTCGGGATCGGCGGTCACGCCATCGGTGGTGGGATGGGGCTCGCCGGCCGAGCGTTCGGCATGACCCTCGACAATCTGATCGGCGCCGAGGTGGTGACGGCGGATGGACGCATTCGTCAGGTCAACCAGAAGCGCGACCCGGGTCTGCTGTGGGCGCTGCGCGGCGCCGGTGGCGGCAACTTCGGGGTGGTCACGCAACTTGAGTTTCGCCTCCACCGCGCACCGACGACGGCCGCGTGGTTCTTCGTCTTTTGGCCGTGGTCCTCGGCGAGCGAGGCGATGCAGGCGTGGCAAAGCTGGGCGCCACACGCCAGCGACAAATTCAGCTCGGTCTTTCACCTGCAGACCGGATCTCGCGGTCCGGAGGTGCTAGTGGCCGGCCAGTACCTCGGGCCGGCGGCTCAGCTCGGGCGGCTACTGGCGCCGCTCACCTCGGTCGACGGCGGACAGCTGAGCGCCGGCAATCAGGACTATCTCGGCCTGCAGACACGATGGGCAGGATGCCTGGGTCACTCGCTCCGAAGATGCCACACGGTCGGGACGCGGCCGGGCGGCCAACTCCAGCGCGCCAGCTTCAACGCCAAGTCGGACTATGTGACCCATCCACTGAACGCCGCCGGACGCGCGACGCTGATCTCAGCGATCGACGCCAGACAGGACCAGACGGGCTCGGGCGCGATCCTGTTCGACTCCTACGGTGGCGCGATCAACCGTGTTGCGCCGGGTGCGACCGCGTTTGTGCACCGTAACGCGCTGTTCTGCATCCAGTACCTCGCCTACGGCGGCGGCGCATCCTGGCTCGGGGTGACGCACGGAATGATGCGTCCTTACGTCTCCGGGATGGCGTATCAGAACTATATCGACGCGAGTCTCAAGGGCTGGCAGCGTGCCTACTACGGCGCCAACTATCCCCGTCTGCTCGCAGTCCGCAAGCGGGTCGACCCGGAGCACCGATTCAACTTCCCGCAGGCGATCGGGCGCTGAGCCAGGGCCGGCGGTGCTGACCCGGTCAGGCGCCGAGGGCGCGCGCGATGACCATCTCCTGCACCTCGTCGGTGCCCTCGCCGATCGTCAGGATCTTGGCGTCGCGATAAAACCGGCACACCGGGTACTCCTCGATGTAGCCGTAGCCGCCGTGGATCTGCACGGCCTCATCGGCGGCGCGGACCGCGAGCCGTCCGGACTTCAGCTTCGCTTGCGCGGCCGTCAGGCTGAAGTTGCGCCCGGCGTCCTTCAGCCACGCCGCCTTGTGGACCATCAGCCGGGTCGCTTCGATCTCGGTCGAGAGATTGGCCAGCTTGGCGGCGATCGACTGGAACTTCGAGATCGGCTTGCCGAACGCGCGGCGCTGCTTGGCGTAGGCCAGCGCCTGATCGAGCGCGCCCTGGGCCAGCCCGACCCCCATCGCCGCCACGCCGATCCGGCCGATGTCGAGGATGTGCAGGAACTGGCGCAGACCCGCGCCGCGCGCGCCGACCAGGTTGTCGGTCGGCACGCGGCAGTCGGTGAACGTCAGCGGACGCGTGTCCGAGGCGTTCCAGCCCATCTTCCGGTACGGCTCGCCCGGCTCGTAGCCATCGGTGCCGTTGGCCACCAGCAGGTTTGAGATCTCGCGCTCGCCGGTCAGCGCGGTGATCACCACCACGCCGGAGATCTTGGTCCCGGCGTTGGTGATGAACTGCTTGGCGCCGTTGATCACCCATTCGCCGTCGTCCAGCGCCGCCCGGGTCTTGGTGTTGCCGGCATCGGACCCCGCCTCGGGCTCGGTCAGCCCGAAGGCGCCGAGGATCTCGCCCGCGCACAGCCGCGGCAGCCACTCGCGCTTCTGCTCCTCGGAGCCGAACAGGTAGATCGGCTGGGTCCCCAGCGATGTGTGGGCGCAGAGCGTGATCGCCACCGACGAGTCGACCCGGGTCAGTTCCTCCACCGCCAGCGCGTAGCCGAGCGAGTCGCCGCCCGCGCCGCCGTACTCCTGCGGGAAGGGGATCCCCATCAGGTCCAGCTTCCCGAGCTGGCGGACGATCTCGTACGGGAAGGACTTGGTGCGGTCCAGCTCCTCGGCCGCCGGCGCGATCTCGGCCTCGGCGAACTGGCGCACGGTGTCTCGCAGCAGCCGGTGATCGTCTGAGAGGTCGAACTCCATTGCGCTCAGGTCACGCTGCCCCGCGCGACCTCGGTGAGCAGCCGCACTCCGAAGCCGCTCCCGGCCTTATCGAGGTAGGGGCGGCGGATCCCGTCCGCCACCCCGGCGATGTCCAGGTGGGCCCAGGGCACATCACCGGCGAAATGGTGCAGCAGCTCGGCGCCGGTGATCGCCGAGGCCTCACGGCGCTCGGTGAGGTTGGTCAACTGGGCGTAGCGCCCCTTGACCAGCTCGGCGTAATCGGGATGCAGCGGCATCCGCCAGACGAGCTCGCCGGTGCGCTCACCGCTGCTGCGCACGAGCTCGGCCAGCGCGTCGTCGTTGGCCATCAGCCCGGCGTAAACCGATCCGAGCGCCACGACGATCCCCCCGGTCAACGTGGCGATGTCGACCATCCGGTCACACCCCAGCCGGCGCGCGTAGCTTATGCAGTCGGCCAGCACGAGCCGGCCTTCGGCGTCGGTGTTGTTGATCTCGATAGTCGTGCCGTCAAGGGCCGTGACGATGTCGCCGGGCTTGATGGCGTCGCCGCCGGGCATGTTCTCGGTCGCACCGACGACGCCCAGCACGCGGACCGGTGCCTCTAGCTCGGCCAACGCTCCGACCGCCTCGATCACCGCCGCGCCGCCGCACATGTCGAACTTCATCTCGTGCATCTTGGCCGCCGGCTTGAGCGACAGGCCGCCGGTGTCAAACGTGACCGCCTTGCCGATCAGTGCCAGGCGGGGGACGTCGGCCGCCGCCCCGTCGTACTCGAGCACGATCAGCGCCGCGTCTTGGGCCGAGCCCTGCGAGACGGCGGCGAAGGCGCCCATTCCCGCCTCGCGGATCTCGCCCTCGCTGAGCACCGTAACCTTGACCTGGGGCAGGCGCTGGGTGAGCTCGATCGCGTAGGTGGCCAGCGCCGTCGGCGTGAGTTCGTTGGCGGGGGTGTTGGCGAGATCCCGGGCGCGATTCTGGGCGCCGGCGAGGATCGCCCCCGCCCGCACCGGGGCCGATACGTCGTGGTGGTCTGAGAGGATCAGCGCTCCGATCTGCGGGGTGTCCTGCGCCGCCGGTTCGGCGCGCTTGTAGCGCTCGAAACGGTAGGCGTGCAGCAGCGTGCCCTGCACGAGGCCCTCGACGATCGCCCCGTCGACGTGATGGGGAACCTCCCAGCACAGCGTCCTCGTGCCCAGCTCGCCGGCCCGGCCGTGGGCGACGGCGGCGGCGGCGCGCGCCCGCTCGGCGTCGAACCGGTCACGGGATCCCAGGCCGACGAGGACGAAACGGCGCTCCTGGGCGTGGGTCACCGCCAGGCGCTTGAACGCGCTGCGGGCCTCGCCGGAGGACAGCATCGCGGTCAGGGTTCCTTCGGGCACGTCGTGCGCGATCGGCTCGGAGTCGAACAGGCCGATCACGATCGTGTCAGCCGCTGTGGCGAGCGGACTTTCGGTCGTCGCCTCGACGTGCACGGCGCGTCACGTTACTAGGATTCAAGGGCCACCAACCTCGGAGACCGACAACCCATGCCCAAGACGGTGATTCTCTCCGCAGCACGCACGCCGATCGGCAAGCTAGGGGGCGGGCTGTCGTCCCTGGACGCGACGGAGCTCGGCGGTACTGCGATCGCAGCTGCACTGGAGCGGGCCGACGTCACGCCCGAGCAGGTTCAGCACGTGGTGATGGGTCAGGTGTTGCAGGCCGGACAGGGCCAGATCCCCTCGCGCCAGGCACAGATCAAGGGGGGTATCCCCAAGGAGGTCTCCTCCGAGACGATCAACAAGGTGTGCGCGTCGGGGATCCGCGCCACGGGTCTACTCGACGCAGCGATCCGCGCCGGCGACCTGGAGGTCGGCGTCGGCGGCGGCATGGAGTCGATGTCCAACGCCCCCTACATGCTCAAGCAGGCACGCTTCGGCTTGCGGATGGGCGACGGCAAGCTGATCGACGGGATGATCAACGACGGGCTGACCAATCCGTTCTCGGGCAAGCACATGGCCCAGGAGGCCAGCGAGGTCGCATCCGAGCTGGAGCTGACGCGCCCCGACATGGACCGCTGGGCGTTGCGCTCGCACCAGCTCGCGCTCGCCGCCACCGACGACGGTCGCCTGCCCGAAGAGATCGTCGCGGTCACCGTCAAGGGCCGCAAGGGCGACACGGTGGTCGAGGTGGACGAGGGGCCACGCCGCGACACCAGCCTGGAGTCGCTGGCCAAGCTGTCGCCGATCTTCACCAAGGACGGCTCGCACACGGCCGGCAACTCCCCCGGCGTCAACGACGGCGGCGGGGCATTGGTCGTGGCCAGCGACGAGTGGGCCAAGCGCAACCACAAGCGCGCGCTGGCGACGATCATCGCCCAGGCCCAGGTGGCCGACGACTACGCCTACCTGGCGCGGACCCCGGCCAAGGCGGCGGCCAAGGCGCTGGCGAAGGCCGGTCTGAACGCGCGGGACATCGATCTATGGGAGATCAACGAGGCGTTCGCCTCGGTCACGCTTAACTCGATCCGGACGCTGCAGATCGACGAGGACCGCGTCAATGTCAACGGCGGCGCGGTGGCGCTCGGGCATCCGATCGGCGCCTCGGGCGCGCGCATCCTCGGCGCGCTGGTGCACGAGCTGCGCCGGCGAGGCGGCGGCCTCGGTTGCGCCGCGATCTGCTCGGGTGGCGGCCAGGGCGACGCGGTGATCGTCGAGGTAAATGGCGGCTGACCCCGGAGACAGGGTCTCCGCTCATGCCGCGGCTCACGCCGGGGGCCGGGCTGCACCCGATCCCGGGGACGGGTCCGCGGCGCGCGCCGCGGCTTTCTTCGACCTCGATCGCACCCTGATGGAGGGCTCCTCGGCCTTCCAGTTCGGGCGGGCCGCCTACCGGGCCGGATTGCTCGGACGGCGCCAGCTGCTCGCCGATGCCTGGGCCAACGCGCGGTTCCGGCTGCATGGCGCCACCGACGACGACACCCACGCCCTGCGCAGCCGGATCTCGGCCTCGCTGGAGGGCACCCGCACGATTGACCTGGAGCGGCTCGGCGCCGCGGTGCTGGCCGGGATCCTGCCGCGCGTCTATCCCCAGGTCCTGTCGCTGGCCCACGAGCATCAGGACGCGGGACGGCGCGCGTACATCGTCACCGCCGCCTCACAGGAGCTGGCCAAGATCCTCGCCCAGGTGCTGGCCTTCGACGGGGCGCTCGGGTCGGAGTTCTCGGAGGTGATCGACGGGGTGTTCACCGGTCGCCCGGCGGGCCTGTTCGTCTACGGCAGCGACAAGGCTCGGGCGATCGAGCAGCTGGCCGGTGAGCAGGAAATCGACCTCGAGGCCTCATATGCCTATTCGGACTCCGCGTCAGACCTGCCGATGCTGCAAGCGGTCGGGCATCCGGTGGCGGTCAATCCAGACCGGGAGCTGGCGCGGGTCGCCCGTCAGGAGGGTTGGGAGGTGCTGCGCTTCGATCGCCTGAGCCGGCGGCTGAAGACGAGCGCGGTGCTGGCCGGTGCAGCGGCCGCGGGCGGGATCGCCAGCGCGACGATCGCCAGCCGCGCGCGGCCGCGCCCATTCCGTGTCTCGGGGCGCCGCCGCCGCGCCGGCTAGCGCCCGGGGCGCCGACTAGCGCTCGGGGCGCCGCCGCCGCGCGGGCCGGCGGGAGGCCGCTTCCTCAGTGGCGCCGCGCCGCGACGCCTGTGACAAGATCCCGCTCGCCGATGCCCATCAAGATCGACCAGGCCCAGGTATGCGCAAGCTCGTAATGCTGGCGTTGACCGGCGCGATCCTGGCCCTGGCGGCCGCGTCCGCGTTCGCGCTCGCCGCCCCCACGCAGGCCAAGGTGGGCGACATCTTCTTCCGTCCGGGCAAGATCACGATCAAGAAGGGCGCGACGGTCAGCTGGAAGTGGGTCGGCTACCTGACTCACAACGTCGCGGTCCGCAGCGGCCCGGTCAAGTTCCACTCGCGTGATCAGGTAAGGGGCAGCTTCGGCCACGTGTTCACCAAGAAGGGCACCTACTTCTTGTTCTGCACGCTGCATCCGGGGATGAAGGAGACGGTCGTCGTCAAGTGAACGCCGGCGCAGCCCGGCGCCCGGGCTGCGGTCGCATTACAATCGTGCCGCCGGCGGTCGCACGGACCTGCGTCCGCCGCCTTTTGAGATGGCTCCCTCCCCTGAGAAGAAGATTCGCGTCGTCGTCGCGAAGCCCGGCCTCGACGGGCATGACCGCGGCGCCAAGATCATCGCCCGCGCGCTGCGCGACGCCGGCATGGAGGTCATCTACACCGGACTTCACCAGACTCCGGAGCAGATCGTAGAGACCGTGATCCAGGAGGACGCAGACGCCGTCGGCCTGTCGATCCTGTCCGGCGCGCACATGACGCTCGTGCCGCGGATCATGGTGCTCCTGGAGCAGGAGGGCGTCGACGACGTCGTCGTCACGGTCGGTGGGACGATTCCCTCCGACGATGTGGAAGAGCTCAAGGCGCTGGGCGTCGCCGAGGTGTTCACCCCAGGCGCCTCGACTCAGCAGGCGATCGACTTCATCCGCGGCGCCGTACGTTCCTAGCCATATGTCGCGCCCGCGGGCCAGAGGCAATCGGCCGTGCCCGGCGGGCGTCGGCGGATGTCTGCCCTTGGGACCGATTGACTCGTCAGTCAACCGGGTAATATTCCCCACCGTTCACAGAATTAGGAGGCTGCGTTGAAAATTTGCGTCCTGGTCAAAGAGGTCCCCGACGCCGCCGTCGAGAAGCGCATCGATCCCTCGACGGGGCGCATGGACCGATCAGGGGAGAAGAACCTGAACCCTTACGACACGCACGCCATCGAGGCGGCGATGCAGCTCCGCGAGGGCGGCGCCGTGGAGGTCGATGAGATCGTCGCCGTCACGATGGGCCCGCAGTCGGCGGTGCGCGCGCTGCACAAGGCGGTGTCGCTCGGTGCCGACCGCTCGGTGCACCTGTCAGAGGACGGTCTCGCCGGCTCCGACGTCGCCGCCACCGGCTACGCGCTGTCCAAGGCGCTTGAGAAGGAGCAGCCTGACCTGGTCCTGCTCGGTCAGCAGTCAGACGACGGCGAGTGCTACACGATCGGCGCGGTCGTCGCCGACTACCTCAAGATGCCGTCGCTTACCCAGGTGATCAAGATGGACGTGGACAGCGGGGCGCTGCGCTGCGAGCGCCAGGCCGAGTACGGCTACGACACGGTCCAGGTGCAGATGCCGGCCGTGATCGCGGTTGGCGATGCCATCAACGAGCCCCGGTACCCGTCGCTGAAGGCGATCATGGGCGCCAAGAAGAAGCCCCTGGAGGCGGTGACCAGCGCCGATGTCGGGATCGACGCCTCGCTGGTCGGCGAGCAGGGCTCACGCGTCGCCTGCGGCGACTTCCACGATCCGCCCCCCAAGTCGGCGGGGCAGATCATCGAGGACGAGGACACCAACGAGACGGTCGAGAAGATCGTCGCCTGGTTGGACGAAAGGAAGCTGATCTGATGGCCGACGTCCTGACGTACGTCCTGCATTACGAGGGCGCGCTCAACAAGAACTCGCTCGGCGCCGTGTCCGAGGGCGCGGCGCGCGCCGCGGAGATCGGCGGCGAATGCCACGCGGTGGTGGTCGGTGGCGAGGATCTGACCGACGAGCTGTGCCAGACGCTGGGCGCCTACGGCGCCACGAAGGTGTTCCGTGCCCAGGGTCCTGAGGGCCTGGCGCAACCGGTGGTCGACGTGATGGCCAAGGTGATCGACGAGCATGGGCACTCCTACGCCCTGTTCGGCGGCGGCCTGCTCGGGTTCGAGATCGGCGCCGGCCTGGCCGCGCGCAAGCACGCCGGGGTGACGATGGAGGTTACGGCGGTGAAATCCGAGGACGGCAAGCTGGTCGCCGAGCGGCCGATCCTGCAGGACTCCAAGATCTCGGTGTCGCGCTACAGGGGCGACCTGGGGATCATCATCGGGCGGATCAACGCGTTCGAGATCACCCAGGGCGACGGCGCGTCGGCCGAGGTCGTGGACGTCGATGTCGAGTACTCACCCTGGTCCACGCAGGCGAAGATGGTCCAGCGCGGCGAGCAGCGCGGAGCCGACGTCGACATCGAGGGTGCCGACATCCTCGTCGCCGGCGGACGCGGCCTCGGCAAGGCGGAGGGTTTCGAGCTCGCCGAGGCGCTCGCGTCGGCGTTCGGCGGCAACACCGCCGTCGCCGCCACCCGCGCGGTCGTCGACGCCGGCTGGTATCCCTACGCTGCCCAGATCGGCCAGACGGGCAAGACCGTGTCGCCGAAGCTCTACCTGGCGGCGGGCATCTCCGGCGCGATCCAGCACAAGGTCGGGATGCAGTCCTCGGAGAACATCGTGGCGATCAATAAGGACGCCAACGCGCCGATCTTCGAGTTCTCCGACCTGGGCGTCGTCGGCGATCTGAACAAGATCCTGCCCAAGCTGACCGACGCGATCAAGGCCAAGAAGGGAAGCTGAGAGTGAGCGCGACGCGCGACCGGTCAACGGCGGCTGGATGCCGCCGGCAATCTCAAGGCGCGGGGCTGGATGCCCCGCGGAGGTAACCCATGGCCAGCCACGGGCGCGGGGCGCACGCCCCCAGCGAGTATCCGCCGCCGGTCGACCCGGTGAAGGAGTTCATCAAGCGCGAGCTCGACTCCGAGGACGAGCGGATCGACGTCGGCGTGGCGATCGTGGGCGGCGGCACCGCCGGGCTGGCGTGTGCGAACCGTCTGCTCCAGCTGCTGGCGGACGACCCTGAGACGATCGAGCGACTGGGTGAGGTCCCAGTCGCGGTGATCGAGAAGGCCAAGACCTGCGGCGGCCACAACCTGTCAGGCGCGGTGATGCGCCCCGGGCCGCTGCAGGAGCTGTTCCCCGAGCTCAGCCGCGAAGACTGGCGCAAGGAGCGCTTCGCCTTCGGCGAGGTGACCAAGGAAGCGGTCTACATGCTCCCCAACGGTAAGGCCAAGCTGCGGATTCCGACGCCGCCGCCGTTCAAGAACCACGGCAACGAGGTCGTCTCGGTTGCCGCGCTCGCGCGCTACCAGCAGCGCATGGCCGAGGAGGGCGGCGCGTACGTGCTGACCGAAACCTCGGCCTCGCAGCTGATCGTCGAAGACGGACACGTCCTGGGCGTGCGCTCGGGCGACAAGGGTCGTGGCAAGGACGGAGAGCCGCTTGGCAATTTCGAGCCGGGCACCGACATCAAGGCCAAGGTCACCGTGCTCGCCGAGGGCTGCTGGGGCCATCTGACCGGCGCCGCGATCAAGGAGTTCGACCTCGGCGACGGGCGCGAGCCGCAGGTATGGGAGCTCGGCGTCAAGGAGGTCTGGAAGGTCGCCAAGCCCCTGGATCGGATCATCCATACGATCGGGCCCTGGCCACTTAGGATCTCGGCCAAGTACGGTCAGATCGGCGGCACCTGGATCTATCCGATGAAGGACGAGAAGTCAGGCGACGATCTGGTCAGCATCGGCTTCGTGATCGACCTGGAATACGCCGACGCGACCACCTCCGCACACGATCTGCTGCAGCAGTTCAAGCTGCATCCGCTGGTGCGCGGCATCCTGGAGGGCGGCGAGCGCGTCGCCTGGGGGGCCAAGGCGCTGCCCGGCGGCGGGTACTGGTCGATGCCCAAGCTCTCGATGCCGGGCGCGGTGTTGGTCGGCGACGCCGGCGGCATGGTCGACACGGTCGCGCTCAAGGGCGTGCATCACTGCCTCCAGTCGGGCAAACTGGCCGCCGAGGCGATCTACGCTGCGATCAAGAACGGCGAATCGCTGGAGGCCTACGAGCAGGCGGTCGAGGATTCCACGATCGGCAAGGAGCTCTACCAGGTACGCAATGCCCGCCAGCCGTTCCAGCGCGGGTTTGTCAAGGGCGCGCCGCTGGTCAACCTGGCGATCGCCACAAAGGGCCGCATGCCCCGCGGCCGGCTGGCCTGGCACCGCAACGACCAGCAGGATCTGTTCGTCGGCGACACGAGCAAGCGCTACCCCAAGCCCGACAACAAGTACATCTTCGACAAGCTGTCCAGCGTGTACATCAGCGGCAACACGACCCGCGACGACGCCCCCAACCACATCCGGGTGCACAAGCGCGTCCCGCGTGAGATCGCCGAGGGCTGGCGTTGGATGTGCCCCGCTGGCGTCTATGAGATCGACGATGACGCCCCTCAGTCGGGTCCCGTCGATGTGACGGTCAACTACACCAATTGCGTTCAGTGCGGCGCGATCACCGCCAAGGGAGGGCGGCTCACGCCGCCCGAAGGTGGCGATGGTCCGCTCTACACGATCACCTAGGCAGCGAGCGCTGCCCCGCAGTGCCCGCGGTCGCTCCAGGCGCGGCGCTCGCTGCGGCGCGGGCCGGGCGATTCCACCCGGGTACGCGGAAACTTCCGACCGTCAGCGTTGTTAAGGCAAATATGAAACGCCTCTGTATCACCGGCTCCGTGCTGATCGCGGCGTGCGTCTGGGTGACGGTGGCCGCGGCCGCGGCCGCCGCCCCGCCGCGCGCGCAGCTGACCGACTACGTCTGCCAACGGGCGCTGGACCCTCCGACCCGGGCGGTTTCGATCACCGCCGTGATGCGGCCACTGCCGGGAACCATGAAGCTCTCGGTCCGCTTTTCACTGCTGACCCGGACCAAGGCCTCGCCCGCCGCCACGCAGGTCCGAGCCGGCGATCTGGGGACCTGGATCTCACCGACCGATCGCTCGCTGGGCCAGGCGCCGGGCGATGTCTGGAAGGTCGACAAGCCGGTCGTCGACCTGACGGCACCGGCGACCTATCGGTTTCGCGTGACCTTTCGCTGGACCGGGGCGGGCGGACGCGTGCTGGGCAGCACAGTGCGCTACAGCCCGCGATGCACACAGCCCGAGCTTCGCCCCGACTTGGCGGTGCGCTCGATCGCCGTCAACCCGATCGCCGCCCGGCCCAACCGTGACGCTTACGTCGCCCAGATCGCCAACCTGGGTGCGACCGCGGCTGGACCTTTCGAGGTCCTGTTCGCGCCCAGGGACGGCTCGCCGGCCAAGACCCTCACCGTGGTGCACCTGGGCCCCCACAGGACGGTGCGCGCGGCGTTCGTGGGGCCGCTGTGCAGCGCCGGCGGCGCGCCGACGATCACCGCCGACCCCAGCGACCACGTCGACGACTTCGACCGCTCCAACAACGTGCTGACCACCACCTGCCCCGCTGGGGTGGTGAGCGCGCCGGCGGGGGGTTAGTGCCCCGGCTCGTGCGTCGGCGCCGGGAGTTCGGCCCGTCGCCCGGACGCCAACCGGGCCTCGCTACACTGAACTAGACATGAAGACCGACATTCACCCTGAGTACCTCGAAGCCCACGTGCGCTGCACCTGCGGCAACGAGTTCATGACTCGCTCCACACAATCTAAGATCCACGTCGAGATCTGCTCTGCGTGCCATCCGTTCTACACGGGCCGTCAGAAGCTGGTCGACACCGGCGGACGGGTCGAGCGCTTCCAGCGCCGCGTCGCCAAGGGCCGGCGGAGCGCACGCACCGCCGCCGGCGCGTAGCCGGAGCCCGGTGTGAGCCGGGGCGCTGGTGACGGCCGCCTGACCGCCTCGCGCGACGCGCCAGTCGGCGGACAGGCCGTACTGGAGGGCGTGATGATGCGCGGCGTCCGCAACTGGGCGGTGGCCGTGCGCAAGCCGGCGGAGGATCCGCCCGGCGACGGGCCGGTCGTCGGCGAACCTGGCTGGTCCGAGCCCGCGCCGCTCGGCGAGATCGCGGTCAACTGCTTTCCGCTGGTCTCGTCGCCTCGGCGCCGGCGGATCTACCGGCTTCCGGTGATCAGGGGGGTTGCCGCGCTGATCGAGTCGCTGGGGATCGGTCTGCGCGCGCTGGGGATCTCGGCCAACGCTCAGCTGCCCGAGGCCGAGCAGGAGATCACGGGTGGCGCATGGGTCGGCACGGTGGTGGTGGCGGTCGTGTTCGCGATCGGATTGTTCTTCGTGGTCCCCGTCGGCCTGACCAGCCTGATCAAGCACCAGCTCGGCTCCTCGGTGCTGTTCTGGGCGGTGGAGGGCGTGCTGCGGACGTCGATCTTCCTCGGCTATCTGCTGCTGCTCTCACGTGTCCGCGAGCTGCGGCGCGTATTCGAGTACCACGGCGCCGAGCACAAGGTGATCTCCTGTTACGAGGCCGACGACGAGCTGACTCCGGAGCGGGCCAAGCTGTACTCCCGCCTGCATCCGCGTTGCGGCACGAGCTTCCTGCTGATCGTGATGATCATGGCGATCTTCGTATTCGCGCCGGTCGGATTGCCGGCGTGGTGGATCCTGATCCTGACGCGGATCGTCGGCGTCCCGCTGATCGCCGGGCTCTCGTTCGAGGTGATCAAGTGGGCGGGGCGAAACCGTAGCCGGCGTTGGGTCCAGGCGGTCATGTATCCGGGTCTGATGCTGCAGAAGCTGACCACCCGCGAGCCCGACCTCGATCAGCTCGCCGTCTCAATCGCCGCGCTGCAGGCGGTGCTTGCGCTCGAGCGTCCGGGCGAGCTCAGCGCCGCCGAGCTGATCGGCGTCGAGGTCGTCGCCTGACCTGCGCCGCCGCCCCGGTTCGGGCCGGTTGCTTGCGGGTACACATTCATCCGTAACCGAAAGGAGAGCCGATGGGTGATACCGACGGTATGGTCGATCAGACCAAGGGCCGGCTCAAAGAGGCGGCCGGCGACCTGAGCGGCGATCAGAGCTTGAAGAACGAGGGCAGGGTAGATCGCGCCAGCGGCTCGATCAAACAGAAGATCGGAGAGGCGGCGGACAAGATCAAGGGCGTGGTCAATCCGAAGCACTGACCACGTCAGTGCCTCCGGGGAGCCCGCCAGACCGGCGGGCTTCTCGGTTTAACGGGTCGCGTCGCCGCGCCGTTGCGGTCCTACACTCGGGTCATGATCGATGATCTGGTCGACCAGGTGCAGAGCCGCTTTGCCGAGCTGGAGGGCGAGCTGTCCGATCCCCAGGTGATCGGCGACCGGGCGCGCTTTGAGGCCGCCAGCCGGGCCTATCGGGAGCTTGAACCCGCCGCCCGCCTGGCCGCGCTCTACATCCGCTCCGCGGACGACGTGGAGGGCGCGCGCGAGCTGCTCGAAGAGGGGGGCGAAGATCCAGAGCTGCGCGCGCTGCTGGAGACCTCCCGCCAGCGCATCCAGTCGCTCGAGGAGGAGATCCGCCTGGCGATGGTCGAGCGCGACCCCAACGACGACAAGAACGTGATCGTGGAGATCCGTCCCGGCGCGGGAGGCGATGAGGCCGCCCTGTGGGCCGGCGACCTGTTCCGGATGCTGACCCGCTACGCCGAGCGGCGCGGCTTCAAGATCGAGCCCCTGTCGACCGGCAACGGCGACTACACGTTCGCGATCAAGGGCGACGGCGCCTATTCGGTGTTCAAGTTCGAAGGTGGCACCCATCGCGTCCAGCGCGTCCCGGAGACCGAGTCGCAGGGGCGAATCCACACCTCCACGGCCACCGTCGCGGTGCTGCCCGAGGCGGAGGACGTGGAGGTGCAAATCGACGAGAACGACCTGCAGATCGACGTGTACCGAAGCTCGGGACCGGGCGGGCAGTCGGTCAACACGACCGACTCGGCGGTGCGGATCACCCACAAGCCGACCGGGATCGTCGTGTCGATGCAGGACGAGAAATCCCAGCTGCAGAACCGCGAGCGCGCGATGCGCGTGCTGCGCGCCCGCCTGTACGAGCGGGCGCTGGCCGAGCAGCGGGCGTCGATCGACGCCAGCCGCCTGGCCCAGGTCGGGACCGGCGAGCGCGCCGGGAAGATCCGCACCTACAACTTCGGCGAGAAGCGGGTCAAGGATCACCGCATCAACCTGCTGGTCCACAACCTCGACGCGATCCTGATCGGCGAGCTCGACGAGCTGACCCATGCGCTCCAGGACGACGAGAAGCGCCGGCGCCTGGAGGAGCGAACGGTTGCCTGAGGCGACGCTGACCGCCGTTTCGGTGGCCTTCGCGCTGGCCGAAGGGCGCACGAGGCTCGAGCAGGCGGGCTGCGACACACCGCGACTGGACGCCGAGCTGCTGCTGGCGGCGGCGTTGTCGGTCGGCCGGGAACGGCTCATCCTGGATCGCGATCGGACCCTGGACGAGGACGCCCGGTCGCGATACCGGTCGCTGATCACGCGCCGCACGGCCCGCGAGCCGGTCGCCTACATCCTCGGCCACAAGCCCTTTCGGCACATCTCGCTGGCCGTCGACCGGCGCGCACTGATTCCGCGGCCGGAGACCGAGCTGTTGGTGGAGGTGGGGCTGACGCTGGCCCCGGGCGCTGCGGTGGCCGATGTCGGCTGCGGGAGCGGCGCCGTCGCCCTGGCGCTCAAGCACGAGCGCCCCGACCTCTCGATCAGCGCGATCGAGCTCGACGCGGGTGCGCTCGCGCTGGCGCGGGACAACGCTGCGCGACTGGAGCTCGACGTGCGCCTCGTGCAGGCCGACCTGCTCGACGACTTCCGCTACGACGCGGTGCTGGCCAACCTTCCCTACGTCGCCGACGGCGCGACGCTGGCGCCCGAGATCACCAGCTATGAGCCCGCCGTGGCCCTGTTCGCCGGCGCCGACGGGCTGGACGCGATCCGCCGGCTGACAGCGCGTCTGGGCGACCGGCCGGGCGTGAAGCTCGTGGCCTTGGAGATCGGCACTGATCAAGCGGCGGCGGTGGTGGCGCTGCTGGGCGCCGGCGGATTTGGGTCGTTGGAGGTCCTGCGCGACCTCGCCGGGTACGAGCGGGTGGTTGTCGGGCGCCGATGATCGGATCGGACTCGGTCGCTCGCCGATGAGCGAGTCGGATTCGGTCGGCCTCCGATGAGCGAGTCGGACTCGGTCGCCTTCGAGCGCTGCATCGCCGTGGGCGGAATCGCTGTGTTCCCGGCCGACACGGTGTACGGGCTCGCCTGCGACCCCCAGAACCGCGTCGCGGTGGAGCGCCTGTACCTGTTCAAGCGCCGCCCGGTGACCAAGCCCTCGGCGGTGATGTTCTTCGAGCTCGAGCTGGCCCTGGCGGCGCTACCAGAGCTGGGACCAAGAACGCGGACCGCGCTCACCCGCCTGCTTCCCGGAGCTCTGACCCTCCTGTTGCCCAACCCGGCGCACCGCTTCCCGCTCGCCTGCGCCGACCAGCCTGAGACGCTCGGCCTCCGGGTTCCTGTGCTGCCCCGGCTGGCCGGCGTCCGCTCGCCGATCCTGCAGTCCAGCGCCAACCGCGCCGGCGGCCCGGACGCCCGGTGCCTGCAGGACGTCCCGGAGCTGATCCGGCGGGCGGTGGATCTCGTTCTCGACGGCGGCGAGCTGCCCGGGACGTCCTCGACGGTGGTCGATCTGCGCGGCTATGAAGAGAGCGGAGGCTGGCAGGTGGTGCGAGCCGGAGCGGTGGGGGAGGAGGAATTGGGGGTATCGCTCGGGACCCAGTACCACTTTGATCCGTCTACGTATCTCGTGATGATCCGAGAGGACATCCCGGTGTACGACCGCCTGCAGGACGAGCTGGCGAAGGCCAGCGGCTCAGGCGCGCGGAGCGTGCTGGAGCTCGGGACCGGCAGCGGGGAGACCGCCCGCCGGCTGCTGGAGCGCCATCAGGGCGCCGCGCTGGTCGGGATCGATGTCAGCGAGGCGATGCTCGCTGTGGCCGGCTCGCTGCTCCCGGCCGACCGGATCTCACTTCGGGTCTCCCGGTTGGAGGATCCGCTCCCGGAGGGGCGGTTCGACCTCGTGGCCAGTGCACTGTGCGTGCACCATCTGCGCGCCGCCGAGAAGCAGGACCTGTTTATGCGGATCCACGCCGTGCTGGCGCCGGGCGGACGGTTCGTGCTGGCCGACGTCGTGGTCCCGGTCGACCCGGCCGACGCCGCCACCTCGCTGACGCCGGGCTATGACCACCCCGACGCGCTCGAGGACCAGCTCGGCTGGCTGAGGCGGGCCGGGTTTCAGACGCGCGCGGTGTGGACGCATGCCGACCTGGCGGTGGTGACGGCGGACGTGCCGGGTTAGCGCGCAATGGCGGTGGCGGGCGTCCGGCCCCGCCCGCTTGGGGTGGCGGGCGCCGGGGCCAGGCCGGGAGCGCCGCTAGTATTCGCGGCGCCTTGAGCGCCGAACTGCCGCCCGACTTCTTCAACCGGCCGCTGGCCGAAGTCGATCCAGAGATCGCTGACGTGCTGTCGGCTGAACTCGACCGCCAGCAGCGCACGCTGGAGATGATCGCCTCGGAGAACTTCGCCCCGCTGGCGGTGCTCGAATGCCAGGGCTCAGTACTCAGCAACAAGTACGCCGAGGGTTACCCCGGCAAGCGCTACTACGGGGGCTGCGAGCACGTCGACGTCGCCGAGCAGCTTGCGATCGACCGGGCGAAATCGCTGTTCGGGGCCGAGCACGCCAACGTCCAGCCCCACGCGGGTGCGCAGGCCAACGCGGCCGTGTACCACGCCCTGCTGCAGCCTGGCGACACGCTGATGGGCCTGGAGCTGTCCCACGGCGGCCATCTCACGCACGGGATGAAGATCAACGTCTCAGGCCGGCTGTACGAGATCGTCGCCTACCACGTGGACCGTGAGACGAGCCTGATCGACATGGACGAGGTGGAGCGGCTCGCGTACGAGCGTCGCCCGAAGATGATCGTGGCCGGCTGGTCGGCCTATCCGCGGGTGCTCGACTTCCAGCGCTTCCGCGCGATCGCCGATTCCGTCGGCGCCTATCTGATGGTCGACATGGCCCATTTCGCCGGGCTGGTGGCGGCCGGGCTGCACCCCAGCCCGGTTCCGCTCGCCGACGTGGTGACCACCACGATCCACAAGACGATCGGTGGCGGCCGCGGCGGCATGATCCTCTGCAAGGAGGAGCTGGGCAAGAAGATCGACTCGGCCGTGTTCCCCGGCCAGCAGGGCGGCCCGCTTGAGCACATCATCGCGGGCAAGGCCGTGGCGCTGCGGATCGCCGCCAGCCAAGCGTTCGGCGAGCGCCAGGAGCGCACGCTGTCGGGCGCCCGGGCGCTGGCCGACGAGCTGCTGCAGGCCGGCGGCGGCGTGAGCGTGCTGACCGGCGGCACCGACGTGCACCTGGTGCTCTGCGACCTGCGCGGATCAGCGCTGGACGGCAAGCAGGCCGAGGACCGCCTGCACTCGATCGGGATCACCGTCAACCGCAACGCGGTTCCGTTCGATCCACGGCCACCGGCGATCTCGTCGGGACTGCGGATCGGCACGCCGGCGCTCGCCACCCGCGGGCTGCAGGCCGAGGACTTCGACGAGGTCGGCAAGATCATTGCCACGGCGCTGAACCCCGACGGGTCCTTCGAGGACCTCCGGGGCTCGCTGAGCGAGCGCGCGGCGGCGATCGCCGAACGCTATCCGCTGTACGCAGGGCTCGGCACGCCGGCTGTCGCGTAGGCGGTTGCCGTCTGAGCGCTGCGCTCGGTGCCCGGGCGCGCAGGCCCGGCTTCCGCCACCGCAGGCCAACGTGCGTCTGCACGGCCACGAAGTGGACTTTCCTGTGGCGCCCGGAGAGACTTGTGGTGGAGGTCGACGGGCACGCCTTCCACGGCCATAGAGCCGCTTTCGAGCGTGACCGCCGCCGCGACCGGCGGCTGTTCGCGGCCCGATACCGGGTGATCCAGGTGACCTGGAGCGAGCTGGTGGCCGAGCCCCTGGCGGTGATCGCGGAGATCGCCCAGGCGCTGGCGGGCGCCGTTGCAGGCTGAGGGGTTGAGGGGCGTTGCCGCCAACAGTCGGCCGCGGCTGCCATGCTGTTCGCGCATGCGGTATTGGGACGCCGTGTTCGCATTCGTGGTCGCGATGGTTGTCGCCACGGTGCTGACGCCTCTCGCAGCGCGGCTGGCGCGGCGCGTCGGAGCGATCGCGATGCCGAGCGAACGGGGGCTGGCGGAACGGGCGACGCCGTTGCTGGGGGGCCTCGCGATCCTCGCGGGAGTGCTGGTGGCCGCGGCGATCTGGATGCCGGGCACGATCGGGCTGCCCCGTACCGTCGGCGCCAGGCCCAGAACGGGGGAGACGGTCCACACCTGGGCCCTGCTCGCCGGCGCATGCCTGATCGCCCTAATCGGGGCGATTGACGACGCACGTGACCTGCGACCGCAGTACAAGCTTCTGGGCCAGATTGCGGCCGCGGTGATCGCGGTGGAGGGCGGCGCGGTGGTGACCGAAGTGACGCTCCCGTTCGTCGGCGCGCTGACGTTTCCCAATACCGGCGGCGTTTTGACCGTGATCTGGCTCGTCGGGTTGATGAACGTGGTCAACTTCTCTGACGGCGTCGATGGGCTGGCGGCCGGGGTCTGCACCATCGACGGGATCGCGTTCGCGGTGATCGCGTTCGATCTGGGCGTGGGTGGGGCGGCCGTGCTGGCCGCGATCACCGCCGGCGCGGCGCTCGGCTTCCTGTTTCACAATTTCCACCCGGCGTCGGTCTTCATGGGCGATTCGGGCGCGAACCTACTCGGCTACCTGCTCGGCGTGGCGGCCGTGATCGGCTCACTGAAGACCCAGGCCGTCGTCGCCCTGGTGGCGCCGCTGTTCATCCTCGCGGTCCCGTTCCTCGATACCGGGTTCGTGATCGCCAAACGCCTGAAGTACCGGCGCAAGCCCTGGACGGCTGACGCCAACCACTTCCACCACCGGATGGCCCGGATGGGCTTCTCCCAGCGTAAGACGGTCGCGTACCTGTACGGCTGGACGCTGATGCTGGCGGGGCTGGCGGTAGCGCTGCGGTTCGTCCCCTACCACGACCACCACGCTCCCTACCACTATCACCCGGTCTGGGAGATCGTGATGGCGGTGCTGATCCTGATCGTGCTCGCCGCGAGCCTGTACTTGATCTACGTCCTTGAGATCTTCAAGTTCAGACGGTTGCGTGCGCGCGAACTGCGCAAGGCGGACCCCGACACGACCGAGCACGAGATCGACGAGCGCGTTCGGCGTGATCTGGAGACGGGCGAGTTTGAGCGCGTGGGATAGTCCGCCGATGCACAAAGCCAACCTCGACCAGCTGTACTACTTCGTCGCCGGCGTCGGCCGGATGCGGCTCGGCGAATCCGAATCTCAGATCGGCCCCGGAGACTGCGTGGTGATCCCGCCCGCCGCCGCGCACAAGACCTGGAACCGCGGGCCGGACCCGCTCGTAGTGCTGTGCTGCTGCGCGCCAGCGTACTCGGACGACGACACCGTGATGACGGGCAGGTAGGTTCAGCTGAACGGTCTGTCGCGCACCGAGCTCGCGTTGCTCGCCGGGGCGGTGCTGATCGCTGTGATGGCCGGGATCTCGCGCTACGTCAGCGGCGTGCCAAACGTGATCGCGTTCGGGCTGGCGGGGCTGGCGCTGGCCGGCGCAGCGTGGGTGGTGTCGTTCTCGACCGAGCAGGTCGGTCAGCGCTTCGGCCCCTCGGTCACCGGCCTGATGCACTCGACGCTGGGCAACCTGCCCGAGTTCTTCGTCGTCATCTTCGCGCTGAACGCCGGCGAGAAGATCGTGGCCGAGACCGCGATCCTGGGGTCGATCCTGGTCAACGCGCTCCTGGTCCTGGGACTCGTCATCATCGCCGGCGCCCGCCGCGCGAGCGACGGTGTGATGCGCTTCAGTCCGCGGTTGCCCAACGACACGGCGACGCTGCTGCTGATCTCGTCGTTCATCATCGTGCTCGTCGGCCTGGCCAATTCAGCGCATGATTCGGCCAGCCACCACATCAAGACGATCTCGATCGTCAGCGCCGTCGCGATCCTGGTCGTCTACGCGGCCTGGATGGTGCAGTACCTGCGGTCAGGCGCAGCCTCAGACGCCGAACCGCAACGACCGCGGATCGGAACCCTGACCAGCCTGAGCCTGCTTACGCTCGCCGGCGCATCGTCGGCGCTCATCTCCGACTGGTTCATCCACGCGCTGCAGCCCACGATCGGCACGCTGCACATATCCCAGGCTTTCGCAGGGCTGGTGATCGTGGCGATCGCCGGCAATGCGGTCGAGAACGTCGCAGGGATCTCGCTCGCCGCCAAGGGCAGCTCCGAGCTGGCGATCTCGATCGTCAAGAACTCGGTGGCACAGATCGCGGCGTTCCTGTATCCGCTGCTCGTGCTGGTGTCGCTGCTGACTGCGACCTCGCTCACGTTCGCACTGGCGCCCGTGTACACCGGGGCCCTGCTCGGCACCGCGGTGATCGTCTGGCAGATCACCGGTGACGGGGAGGCGACAGTGTTCGAGGGGACGGCGCTGATCGCCGCGTTCGTGATTCTCGCCACGGTGGCCGCGTTCGAGACCTGACCCGGGCGCCGGAGCCGGCGGCCTTGCGCGATGGGCACCGTACCAGCTGCTATTCTGACGTTTACGTAAGAATCAGCTTCGTCGAGAAGGACGGTGGTCGCGCTGCCAGCGCTTCAGCAGAGTTCTCCACAACACGCGGTGGGCTCTCCGGAGCCGGAGCTTCGCAATCGCAGGATCGGGGTCAACTCCGATCACGACTCCTACAAGTGGTGGGCGCTCTCGTGCACGAGTCTCGGGATGCTGCTCGCGACGATCAACTCCGGCACGCTGATCATCGCGCTGCCCGACCTGGAGCGCAGCCTGCACACGAGCCTGCTGGAGCTGGTGTGGGTGATCCTCGTCTACATGATCGCGTCGACCGTGCTGGTGCTCAGCGCGGGCCGGCTGTCGGATCAGTTCGGGCGCAAACGCGCCTACATTGGCGGTTTCGTGCTATTCGCGCTGGCGTCACTGGGCGCCGGGTTCGCGGCCAACGGCACGCAGCTGATCCTGTGGCGGATCCTTCAGGGAGTTGGTGGCGCGTTCCTGTTCGCCAACGCTGCCGCAATCGTCACCGATGCCTTCCCGCGCGAGCAGCTCGGCGTGGCGATGGGCACCAACACGATGGTCGCCGCCGTCGGCCTGGTGATCGGTCCCGTGCTCGGCGGCGCGCTCGTCGCGATCAAGTGGCCATGGGTGTTCTGGTTCAACGTCCCGCTAGGGCTCGCCGGAGCGGCCTGGGCGGTTTCGGTCCTGCACGAGGTCACCGGCCGCTCCGAGGATCGAAGCTTCGACTTCCTAGGCACGATCACGTTCCTGGTCGGATTGACCGGGTTGGTGTTCGGCATCTCGAAGGGCGGACTCTCCGGCTGGGATTCGCCGCTGGTGATCGGCGGACTGATTCTCGCGGCCGTGCTGCTGCCGGCGTTCGTGCTGATCGAGCACCGCCAGAAGGCCCCGATGCTCGACCTGTCGATCTTCGGTAACCGGCTGTTCTCCACCGCCGCCGGCGCGGCGTTCGTCAACGGCCTGGCGCGCTTTGCGCTGATGTTCGTGTTCGTGTTCTACTTCCAGGGCGTGCAGGGCGACTCGCCGATCCTGGCCGGCATCAAGCTGGCGCCGCTGGCGGTCGGGATGCTGATCTCGTCTCCGCTCGCCGGCATCTGGGCGGACCGGCGCGGCTCGCGGATGCTCGCCGTGCTGGGGATGTTCACCACCGCCTTCGGCCTGGCGCTGATGACCACGCTCGGCCGTGACACCAGCTACGTCTTCCCGTGCATCTACATGTTCATCGTCGGCCTCGGGTCGGGCATGTTCAACTCGCCCAACACCGCGGCGATGATGGGCACCGTCGCCCCGCACCGCCGCGGCATCGCCGCTGGGGCCCGGGTCCTGGTGCAGAACACCGGCGCGGTCATCTCGATCGCCTTCGTACTGGCGGTCATGACCTCGGCGGTGCCCAAGCAGGTGCTGTTCAAGGTGTTCTCAGGCGTGGCCAACCACATCTCAACTGCCCAGCTGACGCCGTTCATCTCCAACATGCACGCCGCCCTGTGGTGCCTGGCCGCGGTCTCGGTGTTCGGCGCGTTCATCGCGGCGGCCCGGCCCAAGCACGTTCAGTCACCGGCGGAGAACGAGGCCCTCGAGGCCAAGCAGGCGCAGGTGGCGCTGTCATGAGCGCCACGGCCGAACGTTCGCTGCGGATCGGCGAGCTGGCGGAGCTGACCGGCACCACCCCCCGCACGATCCGCTACTACGAGGAGATCGGGCTACTGGACGGCGCGGCCGACCGCGATCAGGGCAAGCACCGCTGCTACACCCAGGCCGACGTCGACCGTGTGCGGGAGATCGTCCGCTTGCGCGATCTGCTCGGGCTCTCGCTCGAGCAGCTGTCCAAGCTGCTGGAGGCCGAGAGCGCTCGCGCCGAGCTGCGCCGCGAATATCAGCAGACCGACGCCCCCGCCGCGCGACGCAGCATCCTGGAGCAGGCGCTCGGACACATCGCCACCCAGCTCGAATTGGTCCGCGGGCGCAAGCACGAGCTGGAGCAGCTTGAACGCGAGCTGGTGGAGAAGCAGCGCAGCGTCAAGCAGCGGGTGTCCGAACTCTCGCAATGAGCGTCGCCCCGGCGGCTCCCGCGAGCCGACCAGCGCCGCTGACCAGCCGCAGCGGCTGCGGTGGCAGCGGCGTGGACCGGCGGGCGATGGCAACGCTGTCGGCCGGCCATCTGTTCACCGACGTCTCGCAGGGGTCGATCCCCGCGCTGCTGCCGTTCCTGATCTCCCGTGATCACCTCAACTACGCGTCGGCCTCGGCGCTGATCCTCGCCGCGACGATCTCCAGCTCGGTGATCCAGCCGCTGTTCGGCCACGTGTCGGATCGGCGCTCGCTGCCGTGGCTGATGCCGCTCGGACCGGCGCTCGGTGGGCTGGGCGTCGGCCTGATCGGGATCGCGCACACGTACACGCTGACGTTCGCCGCCGTCGTGTTGAGCGGCATCGGGGTGGCCTCGTTCCATCCCGAGGGCTCGCGCTTTGCCAATTACGTGTCCGGGGCCCGCCGGGCGAGCGGAATGAGCCTGTTCAGCGTCGGGGGGAACGTCGGCTTTGCGCTCGGGCCCGTCCTGATCACGCCGCTGGTGCTGGCCTTCGGGCTGCACGGCACGCTGCTCCTGATCATTCCGACCTGGCTGATGGCGGGCGTGCTGATCTTGGAGCTGCCGCGGCTGAATCGGTTTCGCAGCGACCTCGTGCGCGGGAGGGTCACACGCACCGGGCAAGGCGACCAGTGGGGCCCGTTCGCGATGCTCGGAACGGTGATTGCGCTGCGCTCATTCGTCTACTTCGGCTTTGTCACCTTCATCCCGCTCTACTACATCCACGATCTGCACACCAGCAAGGCGATGGGCAACACGGCACTGTCGGCGATGCTGCTCGGCGGCGCGCTCGGGACGCTGCTCGGCGGCCGGCTGGCCGACCGGTTTGGCCGGCGCGCGGTCGTCACCGGATCGATGCTCTCGCTGCCGCCGCTGACGGTCTGCTTCCTGCTGTCTGGGCCCGTGGTGGGGATCGTGGTGGCCGCGGTGATCGGCGCGGCCACGATCGCCACCTTCGCGGTCACGATCGTGATGGGCCAGGAGTATCTGCCGAGCCGGATCGGAGTCGCCTCGGGGGTGACGATCGGGCTGTCGATCGGTCTCGGCGGGGTGGGCGCGCCGCTGCTGGGGCTGCTCGCCGACGCCCACGGCCTGCGCTCGGTGTTCGAGGCGGTGACCGTGTTCCCGGTGCTGGCGCTGGCGCTCACGCTCGCGCTGCCACGCCACCGGCCCGCGGCCGCGTCCGACGACTACGCGGGGGCCCAGTCCGGCGCGTAGGCTGGGAAGACCGGGCTGGCCAGCAGCAGCCGCAGCGCGCGGGCGGCGTTGGGATAGCGACTGATGCGAAACGGGCCGTCGGATTTGACGCCCTGGTTGTAGATCAGCATCCTCGCCCGGGGGTGCGATCTGACCCAACCCAGCAGCTGATCGACGAACCCGGGGTCGTCAGCTCCCCACAGCGCCCACTCCCCGAACGTGAACGGCTGCCCCGGGAAGGCGTCGTAGAACGAGCTCAGGCCGGAGAAGTTGGGGAACTTGCCGTAGAAGTCGGTGCCGACCCAGTCGACCCAGCGCCTGCCCGGCCAGTAGGCCCAGGGCGAGTTGGCGGCCACCTCAGGCGCGCCGGCCACCTGAGGCACCCACAGCATCGCGGCCTTGGGCCGGGTCAGGTCGCCGCGCGTGCGCAGGCTCGGCATGCCCAGGCGCGCCAGCTGGCGATCGATGCGGGCCAGCCGGCCGCCGCGGAGGATCAGGGTGACCCGCTTCCAGGCCTGCTTGAACGCGACGGTCGAGTGCGACGCGTTCCGCGGGCTGCCGTCGGCGTTGAAGGCGCTGTAGGGGTTCCAATAGGCGTCCATCTCGGCCATCAGGCGGATGTAGGTGACGTGGCCGCTGGCGTACATCGCGTGGTTGAGCGCGATCAGCCAGGCGTCGCCTTCGCCATCGGCGATTCCCTCGGGGGTGATCATCTCCCGCGTGCCCGAGGCGGTGGTGATGTGGATCATCAGCCGTGCCCGCGCGGCGGCGGCATCGGCGAAGATGCCCGGCAGGTACTCGCCCCAGGCCGCGAACACCTGATAGACGGCCGGGTGCTTGCCGACCGCCTGCTGATAGGCCGAGATCGGCTGGCCGGCCACCCCCTGGAACACCTCGCCGGCCGGGGGCAGATAGGCCCGGGCGGACGCCTGCCCGGCGCTCCAGCCCCAGCTCAAGAGCAGGAAAGCGCAGACGAGTGGAGTAACCAGCGGCCAGCGGCGCGGTAGATTGCTCAAGCAGGTCGATCCGCAGCGCGACACAAGCCATCTATCGGCTCCCGCGGCCGCGACCTTAGCCGGTGCAACCCCTCTTGAGCTTCGACACCCCCCGCCTCTCACGCTGGACGCCGCCGATCGCCGCCTTCGTCGCGGGGCTGGTGGGCGTGATCAACGTCGCCTCCACGCTGACGCCCAACATCCGCTGGCGCGGCCATCTGCTGCTGACGTTCGAGCCGGTGGAGGCGATCAGGCTGTTTCACGCATTCGCGTTGCCCGCCGGGGCCGCCCTCCTGCTCGTAGCGCCCTATCTGCTCAAGCGCCGCCGCCGCGCCTGGCAGGCGGCGGTGATCCTGATGGTGACGCTGGGCCTGCTTGACCTGCTCAAGGGGCTGGACTTTGAGGAAACGGCGATCACCTGGCTCGCCGCCGGGCTGCTGCTCGGGTGTGCCTCGGCCTTCCGCGTACGCCACAACCGGATCACGCTCCGCTCGGCCGTCTGGCGGGTACCGCTGCTCGGGGCGTTCGTACTGACGTTCGCCGCAGTCGCGGCCTGGGCCTCAGAAGGCCGTCCCTCGTGGGCGTCGGTGGGGCGCGAGACCGGAGATCTGCTGCTGTGGCGCAGCGGCCCGATGCACTTCGAGCGCCACACCGTGTGGTTGCTGCACAAGCACTTCATGTGGTTGCCGCTGAGCCTGCATCTGATCGAGGTCGGCACACTGATCGCGGTTGCCTACGTGATCTTCCGCCCGCTCACCGCGTCCCGCGCGCTGCCGGGGCCGGCCGCGCGCAACGCGGCCGCCGAACTGATCCGCGCCCACGGCTCTGACACCCTGTCGTACTTCAAGTTGCGCGCCGACAAGCAGTACTTCTTCAGCTCCGACCGCCGCGCGTTCGTCGGCTACCGGATCGAGAACGGCGTGCTGCTGATGTCCGGAGACCCGGTCGGACCCCATGACGCCTTCCCGGCGCTGCTGGAGCAGCTTCTGGCCTTCTCCGACACGGTGGGCCTCAAGCTCGGCGCGATCGGGGCCAGCGAGCGCCTGTGCCCGCTGTATGAGGAGCTGGGGCTGCGCACGATCTATCTCGGCGACGAGGCGCTGATCGAGCTGGACGAGTTCTCGCTGGAGGGACGCGCGATCCGCAAGGTCCGCCAATCCGTCAGCCGCCTGAGCAAGGCCGGCTACAGCGCCGAGCTGCACGAGGCGCGGGCCCTGGATCCGGACGCTTTGGCCGAGATCGAGCAGGTGCTCGAACGGGGACGCGAGGGCGCGCCCGAACGAGGCTTCTCGATGGCGATGGACTCAGTGCGCGGCGACCACGACGAGGACACGCTGGTGGTGCTGGCCCGCGACGAGCAGGGCGCCATCCGCGGCGTGCTGCATTTCGTGCCCTGCTACGGCCGCTCGGCGATGTCACTGTCGTTCATGCGCCGTGACCCCGGCACCCCCAACGGTCTGACCGAGTTCCTGGTCGTCAAGGCCACCGAGCTGCTGCGAGAGCGCGGCCTGCACGAGATGTCGCTCAACTTCGCCGCCTTTGCGCGCTGGATGCACAGTCCCGCCAAGCGCTCCGAGCGGATCCTCGGCAAGCTGATCGCGGTCGGCAATCCGTTCTTCCAGATCGAGAGCCTGTATCGCTTCAACGCCAAGTTCTTCCCCCGCTGGGAGCCGCGTTACCTCGTCTATCAGGGTCCGTTGGGGCTGCCGCGCGCCAGCCTGGCGGCGATGTGGGCCGAGGGCCAGCTGTGGAAGCCGGAGCTGC
>ODAK010001053.1_pt1 | contig 30883 bp, 27 predicted proteins | sample 1539591 | NCBI WGS metagenome assembly ODAK01 (sample SAMEA3539303, study PRJEB22396) | soil metagenome | biome: tundra; feature: field; material: soil | place: USA | collected 2010-05 | depth 0.15 m
ATGCAAGTATATCTCTCATTGCACCAAGTTGTCACCTTTATTTATTGACGCCGCCCTAGTATGGGAGGTCGCCGATGCGCGTCCATTTGTGCTTGATCCACCAGGGCCATGCAGCCGACAGCCAAGCGGCTGGTCTTTTGAGATCGGCGCTTCGGGACTGCGAGTGCAGCGAAGCGTACTGGCGCGATTGCCAGGGCCGCGGCCTGAATCGACTCGACGCGGGTTTGCTCATAGCCGCGACTGCCGGGCCCCAGGAGAGCGCCATCGAGTTTCTGACGTGGTTCCGCGGTTTGCATACCCGCGCCAGCCGGTTAGCGCTGCTGCACCATGACTGCGGAGATGCCGTGATCGAGATGGCCGCGCACGCGGCCGACGATTTCGCCGTGGCGCCGTGGGGCAAGGCCGAACTGCGCCAGCGGTTAAGCCGGCTGACGCCGGAGAGCGAAGATCTCGACGCGGTCGCACGGCACCTGATCCGCGATCTCTCCGTTCCCAACCTGGTTGGGCGATCCCCTGCTTTCCAGCGTGTTCTGGAGCGGCTTCCTCGGGTTGCGGCAAGCGATCTGCCGATCCTCATCACCGGGGAAACCGGCACTGGCAAGGACCTGTGCGCGCGAGTGCTGCACCAGTTGAGCGGTCGTAGGGGGAACGCCTTCATCACCGCCGATTGCAGTTCCATCCCCGGCCACTTGTTCGAGAACGAAATGTTCGGGCACGTCAAAGGCGCCTACACAGACGCCTCCACCGACCAGCGCGGGCTGGTTGGACTGGCCGATGGCGGGACGATCTTCCTCGACGAGATCGATACCCTCGCGCCGGAGACCCAGGCGAAGCTCCTGCGCTTCGTCGAGGAAGGCATGTACCGGCCGCTGGGCGGCGAGAAATTCCGAACGGCCGATGTCCGCGTGATCGCCGCCACGAATGTCGAAATGTCCGAGGCGGTCGGCCGCAACCGATTCAGGCAGGACCTCTATTTCCGCCTCAACGTGTTGGGCATTCACCTCCCTCCGCTGCGCGAGCGCCCCGGCGATATCCCGCTTCTGGCGGAGAAATTCCTGCGGGACCTTCCGTCCTCCGGGGAAACCGGCCGGAAGCGATTCTCCCAGGCCGCCATGCAGTCTCTCGAAGGTCACTCGTGGCCCGGGAATCTCCGGGAGCTTCGCAACGCCGTGCAAAGGGCGGCGGTGCTGGCCGAATCCGCGTGGATCACTCCCGAGGATCTGGGGCGAAGCGGGTGCTTGAGCGTTCTCGCCGCGCCCATCGATCGGGTCAGTTTCCGCGAGAAGCGCCAGCATGCGGTCGAGGTTTTTGAGCGCGCCGTCGTCGAGGAAGCGCTAAGGAAGTTCGAGGGCAATGTCACCAACGCGGCAAAGTCCCTGAGGAAAGACCGCCGTGTGTTGGGACGCATGCTGAAGCGGTACGGGATCGACCGGGAGGGCTTCGCGAGCCGGGACTCCCCGCTCCCGGAGCCGGGACCGGAAAGTCCCATCGCCGACGCGCCCAAAACCCAGCGAAAGTGGCGGGCCGCTGGGACGTTTTGATCCCGGCGCGCCTCGGCCGCTCAACCGCCGCCCCGGCATTTCAATTACTTGAGGGTGGCCCTCGATTGGCGCCCGCCGTGCACACAGGCATTCGCTATCGGACGTCCTTATGTGCCAGCCGACCGCATGCGACGTGATTCGCCAGGTTCTAGGCTACTTCCTCCGTTACCCCGACGCCTCCGACAGCCTGGAAGGCATCACCCACTGGCGGCTGGCTGAAGAGAGGATTCACCGGGCGGTAGAAGAGACCAGAACCGCTCTCGAATGGCTGGTCGAAGAGGAATTTCTGGCCGAGGAGCCGGCGACGCCGCCCATCTACCGGCTCAATCGGGACGTACAGGAGCGCGCGGCGAAGTTCTTGAGCGAGGCGGATTCATAGGGAGTTTTCTGCAATGCGTTATCAACTGGTCAACCAAACCCGGGCGCTGCTGATCGTGCCGTTGCGCAGCGGCGTCTCGCTTCATATCGCCCCCGGCAAGAAGTCTACGCCGGTGGAGGAATTGGATCTAGCGAACAATCAAAAGATCGCCAAGTTGAAAAACTTGGGAATGTTGAGCGTGGTCCCGGCCACGCACTAACCAAACGAAGGACGAGCAGACATGCAAACACTGCACCCAGGCGTTTACCTCCAAGAGGTTTCGAGCGGGATTCAACCGATCGAGGGCGTAAGTACCTCCACCGGCGGCTTTATCGGCAAGGCGCAGAAAGGTCCGGTGAGTCAGGCTGTGCTGATTACCGCGCCGTCTCAGTACTCCTCGGTGTTCGGCGACTACCTTCCTGACAGTTGGCTTACGCACTCGGTCTTCCAGTTCTTCGGCAATGGCGGCACTGCGTGCTACGTAGTGCGCGTAACCGGTCCGGGCGCGGCCACTGCCGCCGTCGCGATCAAGGACCGCCGCAACCCGGCAGGCAAGACATTGCAGGTGCAGGCCGCCAGTCCGGGCGTCTGGGCCAACGTTCTGGATCTGGTGGTGACCGACGGAACGCTCGAGCCGAGCAACGAATTCGATCTGGCGGTGTATCTGGATCACAGCGGCGAGAATCCTCCTCTGCCGCCGGAACTGCTGGAGACGTTCGAAAACCTGAGCATGGGCCCCAACGACGTGAACTTCGTCGAGAAGGTGGTGAACGGCGTTTCCAAGTACATCACCACGACGGCGGATGTTGCAAACCTGGCCAACGCCGGCGCCGGAACGAGCCGCAGCGGACAGTTAACCGTGGGAACTGGAGCGGCGGGACTGAAGTTGCTGACCGGCGTGGCCGGCGGCGCCACCGCGACGCCCGGGAGCAACGGACCACCCCCCACCGCCGGCAGCCTGCGCAGCGGCGACGCGCCCAGCACCAATCCGACCGCGGATCAGCGCCTCTTCCTGATCAATGTAAACGCCGATGGGCCGCAGCAGGTACAGATTCCTGGAGCCGCCAGCACGGGCTCCGATATCGCGGCGGCGATCCAATCCGCGGTCACCGCTCTGGCAGCGAGGACTTCCGCGAATCAACCCGCTTACACGGGCTTCACCTGCGTGTACCAGACCCCCGTGGCCGCCCAGCCGTTCTATCTCATGACTTCGGGAACCGCGGGTAGCGGCTCTTCGGTAGCAGTCACGGAGGTCATGCTGTTGAATGGGACTGGCGCCGCTTTGCTGGGCCTCGGCGTGGCGCACGGCGGGACCGAGAGCCCTGGCGTCGCGGGGCCGCCCGCCACCAATGGAGAAAGCCTGAGCGCTCCAAATCCGGCGGTAAACATCCCCGCCGACGGCCGGCGCTTCATGATCAACCTCGATGGCGATGGCGCGCAGGAAGTCGTCTTCAGTCCCGCGACCCCCACGGGAGCCGACGTCGCCTCAGCCATCCAGGCCGTCGTACGCGGCCTTCCTCCAAGGAACGCGGGCAACGCCGGGGCCTATACCGGATTCACGGCTCAGTTCGTGACGCCGGTGGCGCCGGCCCAGCCGTTCTATCAATTGGCTTCCGGCACTACGGGCGCGGCTTCTTCCGTGGTCGTGACCGACTCGCTGAAGCCCGCCGGCGGCATCAGCCTGCCGGCCGGCGTGCGGAGTTTCGTGATCTCCGTCAACTCGGACGGCCCGCATCAGGTCGACATTACCGGTCCTCAGCCGGATGGCGCATCGATCGCCGGCGCCATTCAAGCGGCCGTGCGCGGCCTCAACGCCAAGAGAAGCGCGAACACTGCGGCGTTCAAGTCGTTCACCTGCCAATACGACAACACGGCCGCAGCGAACAATCCTTCGTTGCTGCTTACCAGCGGAGCTCCCGGGGCGAACTCCGCGGTCACGGTTACGAACTTCTCGAGCCTGGCGCAGAACGCTGCCTCGGTGCTCGGCCTCGGCCTGACCAATGGCGGTACGGAGATTGCCGGCGATGCGGTTCTTCGCCCGGCGAACTCGCAGAACCCGACCGAGTACCACCTCGGCGACGCCGTTGGGACGGGCAACGTGGACAGTGCGACGCTGGGGGATGACGGCGCGCCTCCCGGAGATCTCGAGCACAAGAACGGGCTGAACGCGTTCGATACGATCACTGACGTCAACATTATCGCGGTCCCGGGCATCGGCAGCCTCGACGTGGTCAGCACCGGCCTCAACTACTGCGCCCAGCGCATGGACTGCTTCTTCATCGGCGACATGAACTCCACGGACGACACGGTCGACGAGGCCCGCGCTTTCGTCAATGGCCTCACGGTGAAGAGCTCCTACGGCGCGGTCTATTACCCGTGGCTGAAGATGACCGATCCCACGGGACAGTCCACGAACCCAATTCTGGTTCCGCCGAGCGGTTTCGTCGCCGGGCTGTATGCGCGCACTGACGCATCGCGCGGCGTTTGGAAAGCCCCGGCCGGAACGCAGGCGACCGTCGGAGGCATCGTGGGGCTGTCCGCGATTACCACAGACGCGCAGCAGGATTTTCTGAACCCCATCGGCGTCAACGTCATTCGCTCGTTCCCGGCGGCCGGCATTGTTGTCTGGGGCGCGCGGACGCTGGCCACCCGCTCGGACCCGGAGTACCGTTACATCCCGGTGCGTCGGACAGCCATCTTCCTCGAACAAAGCATCTACAACGGAATTCAGTTCGCGGTTTTTGAGCCCAACGACGACCCGCTGTGGGCCAGCCTGCGTCTCAACGTCACGGCCTTCATGACCAGTCTGTTCCGCCAGGGCGCTTTCCAGGGCCAGTCGCCGAGCGACGCTTTCTTTGTATTGTGCGACTCGACCAGCACCACGCAGGCCGACATCGACGCGGGCGTGGTCAACATCATCGTGGGATTTGCGCCGCTGAAACCGGCCGAATTTGTGGTTCTTAAACTGACCCAAAAGGCCGGCTCGTCAAGTTAAGCGGCTCTGATGTGGAGAGAAGAACGCCATGGCATCCTTACCACCGAAATTCAAACAGAATCCGCAGCGTCTGGATCCCTACCGGAACTTCAAGTTCCTGGTGAAGATCGATAACACCTATGTGGCGGGACTCAATAAATGCAGCGCCCTGAAGAAGACCACCGAGAAGACGGACTGGTACGAATGCGGCGATCCGAGTACGCCGCACCGGCTTCCCGGTAAGACCAGTTACGAGGCCATCACGCTGAGCGCGGGCGTCACCCACGACACAGCCTTCGAAGACTGGGCGAACCAGGTGAACAATTTCAAGAGCGATTCGGCGATGTCGCTCAAGAATTTCAGGAAGAACCTCACCATTGAGGTGTACAACGAAGCCGGGCAGATCGCCATCGCCTACCAGGTGTTCCGCTGCTGGGTCTCGGAATACCAGGCGCTGCCGGAGTTGGACGCGGCCGGGAATGCCGTGATGATTCAGACCATCAAGCTGGAGAACGAAGGCTGGCAGCGAGACGCCAATGTCAAGGAACCCAAGGAAACCTAGCGCTTCTTCCGCCGGTTCCGGCGCGGCGCCTGACAGCGCGGCGCTGTGGCTCGCCGCGGACACCGCGGTCGAGCTGCCGGCCGGATACGTCGACTCAAAAGGGAGGGCGCATCGGATGGCCGGGCTACAGAAGTTGTCCGGCGCGGCCGAGGCGTCGCTGTCCATGGTCTCCCCGGAGACCACGGTCGCGGCACTGACCACCTTAGTGTTGGCGTTGGGAGTTCGCCGGATCGGCGCTATCCGGGAGGTGACTCCCGCGTTGATCCGCGAGCTTACCGTGCAGGATCGGGAGTATCTGTTGCGAGCGCTTCGCGCGCGCAACTTCGGAACAACCATGTGGATCCAACTCGCTTGTCCCCGGGAGGATTGCGGTGAGCCGATGGAGATGCCCTTGAAGCTGGACGCTCTGCCGATCGAGAAGCGACCGCTCGCCTCCCGCTCGTTCGTGGTGAACCTGCCTCCGGCCGTGGAGTTTCGCCTGCCGTGCGGAGGCGATGTGGAGGAGGCCGCGGGCGCGGCTCTCGGAGACGACTGCGCAGTGAGGGATTTCTTCCTCGCGAGATGTTTGAAACGCGTGGGCAGTCGCCCGACGCGCGGCGCCGTGCCGGCATCGTTGCCCGATGCGGCGCGGGCCGCGATTGAAGAGAGAATGGAAGATCTCTCGCCGGCAGTCACACCGGAACTCGAAGGGCAATGCCCGAGCTGCCAGCGCGAGTTCTCCGCCATGATCGATCTGACCGACGCCATTCTGCACGAATTCCTCGAACGGGCTCGCCGCCTGGAGCGCGACGTCCATCAATTGGCATGGCACTACCACTGGGCGGAGGCCGACATCCTCGCCATGCCCAGAGAGAAGCGGCTGCGCTACCTGAAACTGATCGAGGATCAAAACGACTATGGAGGCGCCGGGGTCTGGGGATGAGTCGGATGCCAGGTTACTTCAGCAGGCTTGTCGGTTCGGGCGCGCGGCCGGTGAAAACGGCGATACGGCTGCCGTCTCGCCAGAGGCCTCGCGGTAAGGCGGCAGCCCAGGAACCGGCCGCGGAGAGCCTGCGGAATTCCGATCCGCCGCCGCCCAACGCCTCTGAACCCGCCCACGTGACGGAGATCTTGCACCCGCATGCCGCCTCTGCCGAGCCAGCCACACCGAGCGTGGACGGAAATCCGTTCGTTACGATGGCAGCGCCGACGAAGGAGACCGCGCGAGCCGCCGGTCCACCAGCCGCCGAAATGCCGCGCGATGCCACGCCGCCTCAGGTGTCGGAGGAACCCGTCGAACCACGCCAGCCGGCGCCGCAGGCCGTACCGGTCGCGCTCGAACGGAAGCCGGCGCCGGCAACGCCTCCGCCGCTATCGGAGTTGCCCGACGTCCCGGTGAAGGAACTGCCCCGCATCGAACCGCCTTCCGCGGGCGATGCGCGCCCGGCCTCCGCGCCGCCCGCACCCTCGGCGCGAACGCCGCGCAAGTGGCTCCGCCCTCCGGTTCTGCTCCCACAGCCCGCGGTGTTCGAGCCGGAGGCCACGCCTGGAGCGGTCGAGGCAAAGCAACTTCCCGAGAAGCAGGAACCGCCCGCCGTCGCTCCAGTTGCGGCGGCCATGACGGCGGCGATTCAGGCGGCCGCGGAAGAAGCGCCAAAGGCGGCGCCCCAGGAACGGCCGCGGACCAATGTCGTCTCACTCGCGCCCGCGCGAGAGACCTTCTCGCGGGAGCCCTCCGGCGCGGCCGGCCAAAGCTCCGCCGAATCCAAGCGGCCGGGTTCCCATCCGAACGGACTGACCATTCAACGGCTGGAGGTAGAAATCGTCGAGCGGCCCAAGGTCGAGCCGCCCGCTCCGCAGCCGGCGCCGGCTCAGGCCGGGCAGCCGGGTTGGGAATGGCCGGATCGCCGCCATTGGCGGCGGGCGCGGTGATGCCATGAGTTATCTCGCCATAGGATCCGTAACTAAGGCTATCGTGGAGCTTCTCCACCGCAAGCTCAACAAGCCAAGCCTGTTGCAGGGGAGCTTCCGGGTTACGGCTCTGGCGCCGGATGACGACCGGGTCTCCGCTCAAAACGGCGTGAACCTCTACCTGTTTCGCGTCAGCGAAAATCCCAGCTTCAAGAACATGGCTTGGAGCGGCGACCGCTCGCAGCCCAACGGCTCACGCAAGCCGCCGCTGGCTCTCACAATGAACTACCTGCTCACGGCCTACGCCCAGAAGGTGCAGGACGGCACGGTCGACGAGATCACGTCCCACCAACTGCTGGGTAATGCCATGAGCATCCTCCATGACTATCCGGTGCTCAACGATATTCACGACGCCGATTTCGACGCCAGCCTGCCGACTCAATTCCCGGCCGAGCTGGCGCAGGCGTTCGAGAAGGTGAAGATCACGTTCCTGCCCGCGTCGATGGACGAGTTCTCGAAGATCTGGACGGGATTCACTAAGGCCTTTCGGCTCTCCGTGGTCTACGATGTCTCGCTGATTCAAATCGCGCCGCTCGCGCCGTCGCCGTCGTCCCATCCGAATCCGCAGCGGACCGTCGTGCGGGTGCAGCCGTTCCAAGGTCCCATCGTGTCTTCTCTGAACCCCGGCACAGGACCCACCGGTTCGACCGTGACCATTATCGGAAGCGGCTTTGTAACGGGAGGGCAACAGCCCGGCGTCAGCATCGGCGGCGTCGACCTGGCCGCGACGGACTTGACCTCGGTAAGCGCGACTGCGATCGTTTTCGCCGTCCCCGCCGCGCTCGCTCTGGGACCGGCAACCCCGGTGAGCGTCAGTGTAGGCGGCCTATCGAGCAACAGCGTGAGCTTCACCGTCGATCCCTGGATTGCGTCGCTGACCCCGCTGCGAGGAATCGTGGGGACTCCGATCGAAATTCCTTTCACGGTTCCCACGGGCGTGATTCCATCGGTCGAGATCGACGGAACGGGCGTGGCCGCCACCGTCGACGCGACGAAAGGCGTGGTCCGCGCCATCGTGCCGGTAATTATCGCCTCTAACGGGCCCAAGACGGTCGACGTGTTGCTGCCGGGTCCGCCCGCGGTGCGCACTAACGCGCAAGTGTATGAAGTGTTCCCGGCGATCTCCTCCTTCACCAGCACGGCGGCCGGCAATCCGGTCGAGACCACCGTGACAGTGACTGGAAATCGGCTGAGCGGAACCGACGTGTTCGTCAATTTCGGGTCCCTTTCCGCGCGCGTCGATACCTCGCTGGCGACGAACACGAACACCAGCGTCGCCGTCGTGTTCGATCGGCCCCTGCCGGCTTCCGGCATCGTTACCGTGATGGTCGACGGCCGCGCATCGAACCCGCTTCCGCGCCAGCTCGTCAGCATCGCTCCGGCGCAGGGTTCGGCGGGCGACACGGTCATTTTGAACGGCACCGAACTGAACGGCGCGAGCGTGACCGTGACTTTCGACTCCACCGACGTCGCGGTGGGCCCGCAGGGGTTCTCCAGCCGCTTTGCGGCCGCGGTTCCGAATGGTCTGGCCGCGGGACAGGTTAACGTGCATGTGACAGTCGATGGGGCTGTGACGAACGACGTCCCGTTCGACGTTCTGACTTAGGAGACGTATGGCCGAGCTATTCCAGACCAACGCCGATTACCTTGCCGCCGAGATGGAGTGGTTGAATGCTCTGCTTCGCGGCGAAGCGGCGCGCTGGCAGGAGCGCTATCACCCGCCGGCTTCCGATCCTTTCCCGGGGCTGTACGTGTCTCACGGGGAGGTCATGCGCCTGCTGTGCGAGGGAATGGAGGTAGAGCCCGAACCGGCCGGTGGTCAGGTGGCCGCCCGGCTGCGCGCCGCGCTGAACGAGCGGATTGAGGCGTCGATGCAACAGGGCATTCCACTGGCGCTTCCGAGGCTGGCCGGGATGTTCGGCCTAAGCGCTCTGGAATGCGAAGTATGCCTTCTGGCATTGGCTCCCGAGCTCGACCTGAAGTACGAGCGCGTGTTTGCATTCCTCCAGGATGATCTTGGCCGCCGCAGGCCGACCATCGATCTGGCGCTCCGCCTGTTTAGCGGGTCGGCGCGCGACCGCATTTCGGCGCGCGGCGTGTTCACGCCCCAGGCGCCGCTGTTCCGCTACAGTGTTTGTGCGCCTCTGGAGGCGTCCGCCGGGCCCCTGCTCAACCGGCCGCTGGTGCTGGACGAGCTGACTCTGGCCTTCCTGTTCGAAACGGGAGGAGTGCCGGCGGAAATGACTTCGTTGCTGCTCCGGGCTCCGGCAGCGCCCCCTTTAGCGGCGCTGCGCTGTCCGGCACGCCGCGTCGAAGGTCTGGCGCGAGTGGTGCAGGAGCAGGCCTCCCGGCGCAGCGTTCAGGCGGGACGCCTGGTGATCCACCTGCACGGTCCCGAAGGCGTCGGCCGGAAAACGTTGGCCTCGGCGCTCTGCGCGGATGCTTCGGTTCCGCTCCTGGTAGGAGATCTTCGCGAGATCATATCCCGCGGCGGCCATTGGGAGGATTCTCTTCGCACGCTGTTTCGCCAGGCCGTCCTTTTCCAGAGCGCCGTCTTCCTGGAGCGATTCGATTGCCTGTTGGAGGATGACGAGAAATCGGCCGCCGGGCTGCGCGCGCTGGAGCGCATTCTGAACGATCTCTCCTGGCTCACGTTCCTTTCCACCGAGCGGCCGTGGGCCCCGGGGCCGCTGGCGCAGACCCTGCGGTTCCATTCTCTCTCCCTCACGTATCCGGACGGCTCCGAACGCGAGACGCTCTGGCGCTCGTTCGCGGCGGAGATGCATCACACGGGCGACGGCATCGATTGGGACCTGCTGGCGTCGCGCTTCCGGCTCACCGCCGGTCAGATTCGAGGTGCCCTCTGCCAAGGGTCGTCGAGCGCCGCGTCGCGAACGGCGGAGGGGCGGGTGACGACGGCCGACCTCGTGGAAGCCTGCCACGCGCAATCCAATCGGAGGCTGGCGGTCCTCGCCCGCCGCATGCAGCCCCGCAAACGCTGGGCGGATCTCACGGCACCCAAGGACACCCTGTGCCAGCTTCATGAGATCTGCAACCAGGTGCGCCGCCGCCGGAGGGTCTACGAGGACTGGGGCTTCGAAGATCGTCTGTCTTTGGGTAAGGGACTTTGCGCGCTGTTCCACGGGCCGAGCGGCGTAGGGAAGACCATGGCGGTCGAGATTCTGACCCTGGAGTTGGGCCTGGAAGCGTACAAGGTGGACCTGGCCGGCGTGGTCAGCAAGTACATCGGCGAGACCGAAAAGAACCTGGCCCGCATATTCAACGAGGCCGAGACCAGCAACGCGCTTCTCTTCTTCGACGAGGCGGACGCACTGTTCGGCAAGCGGTCCGAAGTGAAGGACGCCCACGACCGCTACGCCAACATCGAAATCAACTACCTGCTGCAACGCATTGAGGAGTACGACGGCCTGGTGATCCTGGCGTCCAACCTGCGCAAGAACATCGACGAAGCCTTCTTCCGGAGAATGCATTTTGCCGTCGAGTTCCCGCTGCCCGACGCGGGCGACCGCTATCGCATCTGGCAACAACACCTGCCGGCGGCCGCGCCTGTATCGAGCGAGGTGGATTTCAACTTCCTTGCCAGCCGCATCTCGGTTGCGGGCGGCAACATCAAGAACATCGTTTTGAACGCCGCGTTCCTGGCCGCACGCAACGGCGGCGAGATTCGCATGGAACACTTCCTGCGCGCCGCGCGCCGAGAGTACCAGAAAACCGGCCGCGTCTGCGCGGACAGCGACTTCGCCCCGTACCAGTCGCTGCTCCAGGGGTTATGAAGAATGGCTGAGATCGAAAAGGCGAAGGTACGCATCGACAGCGCGGGTATGAGCCGGGAAAGGGCCGAGCGGATCGCGCGGCTGGTCTTCTACCATCTGCATGCCGCGATGGCCAGCGGCTATCTCGACTTCGGCCCGGCGCGCGCGATCACGAGCCTCCAGATCCCCGCGCTGGAAATAGACTCCGGCGAAATGACCGACGATGCGATCGCCCGGCGCGGTGCCGCCTGGGTATTTCGATGGCTGAGGGCCGCACAATGAAAACGCTGGCATTCGACAACCAACCCAAGATTCTGAAAGGCGCTTTCGTCGAGTTCGGCATCAGTCTGCCGCCGCTCTTCGTGGTGTTCCAGTTCAACCCGCTCACCATCACCCGGAGCCGTAGCGCGACCACGGTGAATCCGGACACGCAGCGCGCCTCGCGGTCCACGCAGAGCACGAACCTGGTGAACTCGCTGAAGACCAGCAAGGGCGCTTCGCTCATCAAGTTCAGAAACGGGCAGACCCTGAACGTCCAGCCCGAGAAAATCACCTTCGACGTGCGGCTGGACGCCACCGACAAACTGAACGACGGGGACCCGGTGGCGCAGACGTTCGGCATCTCACCGCAACTGGCCGCGCTCGAAGCGATGATGCTGCCCAAGAGTCAGAGCCTGCTGGGCGGCGCGGTCTCCGCACTGTTAGGCTCGAAAAGCCGTTTCCTGTGCATTGAGAGCATGCAGGATCCGCCCATCATTCTGTGGGCCTGGGGCCGAAAGAAAGTGCTGCCGGTCAACATCACCAGCCTTTCGATCAGGGAGGAGGAATTTAGCACGGACCTGAACCCCACGCGGGCCACCGTCACCGTGCAGTTGGAGGTGATTGAAACCGCGAACGCGCCTTACGTGCTGTCCAAGGCCGTTCAGGAAGCGATGACCGCCGTCAACGTGGCCAACATCGCCGACCTCGCACATACCGTGGTTCAGTCTTGAGAGGCACTATGTTTCTGCAAGGATCGCGCTATCGCAATTTGCCGCTGATTTCGCTCCCGGACGCCTCCGGCGTGCCCACGAATTCCGTAATCGTGCGCCCCGCGAACCCTGCTCAGGGCTCATTCCAGCATACCGTCAACAGCGAAGACCGGCTGGACCTGCTGGCCTACAAATACTACGCGGACTCGAGCCGCTGGTGGATGATCTCCGACGGCAACCCACAAGCCGATTTCCCTACGGACCTGCTCGACAACTACCCCATCCGCATCGATGAGATCGCCGTGCTGCCGCAGGATTACCTGCTGCGGAAAGAGAATCTGGCGTCGGTCCTTTCGGGCTTCGGCCCTTTGTTCCGGAATCACGAGGAGATCTGGCAGGCGACTTTCACGGTGGAGTACCCGGCGGCCACGGCGCGCGCGCAAATCGTCGCGCAAATTCGAAAGGCCCGCTTTCGAATTCTGAGCTCTCATAGCTGGCCGTCCGGCGCCTCGGTGCGTGAAAGCTTCACGTTTACCGACCCCAGCGTAACTCTTTTGTGGAACAACCTGCTGGGCGCGCTCGGCCAGACCCCTGGCGTGCTGGATATCGCCTCAGTCAGGGCCGGCGAGCTCTTTCGGCTTCGTTATCTCGAAACGCAGCTGACGCCGGAGACGATCCAGAACCGGATCGCTCTCGCCGGCTTCGTGTATCAACCGCTGGCTTCCCGCCGCGTCGAGCCGCTGGGAACGCAGATTCTGATTTCGGATTTGCAGGGGTGAGCGAGGCGCCGAATGTCAACTACCGCTGAAGTAACTCCGTGCATCCTGGTGGGGAAAGGTTCCCGACAGCAGGACCTCGGCTCTTCGATCGTGGAGCTGGAGGTGCAGGAGGATCACGAACTGGCGGGAGTATTCCGGATCAAAGTCGCGGTCGGGCGCGAGGACGCCGGTCGCTGGCGCTTCCTCGACGAGGACTTCGCTCAGCCGTGGGCCCAGTTGCAGATCAAGCTGAATGTAAGCGGCGACGAGCAGGACCTGATGACCGGCTACGTGACCAACGTGCGCGTTCACTTGGACACGGACGAAAGCCGCAGCTACGTTTAACTCGCCGGCATGGATACGACCTGCGTGATGAGCGTCGAAGAGGTCATCAAAGACTGGCCGGGAAAGTCCGATTCCGACATCGCCTCCGACATCTTCAACAAGTATCAGCTCACGCCCGACGTTCAGACCACCACCGTCACGCACCAGGAGAAGCAGAGCACCATCCTGCAACGCGAGTCGGACATCCAGTTCCTGAAACGGCTGGCGCGGCGCAACGGCTATGAGTGCGGCGTCACAGGGACGACGGGGTATTTCGGCAAACCGAACCTGACGGGAACTCCGCTGCCCGCGCTCGCCGCGCATTTCGCCGACGACACGAACCTGAATTCGTTCGACGTGGACTGGAACGTGCTTCTGCCCGCCGGATTCGAGATGGATGAGATCGACTTCCTGACCAAGCAGACGTTAACCGCCAGCGCTACGCAAAGCTCGCAAACGCTGCTCGGCTCCCAGTGCCCCGGCCAGTTGCAGATCCCCAACGGCGCCCAATCGAAGGTCTTCCTGCGCCACCTGGTGGCCACCGGCGTTCCGGAAATGACCGCCATGGTCAACGGCGCCGCCGACGATGCGCAGTGGTTCATCGAAGGGCGGGGCGAGGTGGATGGCAACAAGTACGATAGTTTGCTGCACGTCCGGCAGCGCGTCCCCATTAAAGGCGTGGGCGAAAGCTTCAGCGGAATGTACTACCTGACCAGCGTCAAGCACAAATATACCGTCGATCGCTTCGTGATGAACTTTACGGCCCGGCGCAACGCGACCGGCTCGCAGGCGAGCGACTTCGGCGGTGGAGGAGGACTGCCCTTCTGATATGGGTACGATGACCGACGAAGTGTTGGCCCGCCTGCTCGAGAAAGTCGAGCAGCGCTTCTATGGAAAGTACCGCGCGTTTGTTTCCGACAACGCCGATCCGGAGAATCTCGGGCGCCTGAAGCTGACCATTCCTTCGGTGCTCGGAGCCAACGTGGTCTCCGGGTGGGCGATGCCCTGCACGCCCTACGGAGGCTGCAAGGATCGGGGATTCTTCTTCATCCCGGAAAAGCAGGATGGCGTGTGGGTGGAGTTCGAGGGTGGCCTGCTCGAATTCCCGGTTTGGGTCGGCATGTTCTGGTGCAAGGCGGGAGGGAGTAGCGAAGCGCCACCGCCCGGAGTCTCGCAATCGCCGCCCACCAGCAAAATAATCAAGACCGCCGCTCATACCATCGAACTGGCCGACGAGCAAGGGAAGGAGACCATCCGAATCGCGGATTCCAACAACAACAAGCTAACCATCGACAAGGACGGCATTCTGATCGACGACGGCAACGGAAATGAAATCAAGATGGCCTCCGGCGGAATCACGATCAAGAGCAGCCTGATCAAGGTGGGCGCCAACGCAAGCTCCGAAAAGCTGGTGAAGGGCACCAGCCTGGTGCAGTTACTGACAACCTGGCAGACGCTGTTGGCCGCGCATTTTCACCCGAACGGCAACATGGGCGCGCCGACGGCCCCCGCGGCGACGCTGGCGAGCTTGCAAACGCCAGACTCCTCACTGCTTTCGAGCCACAAGGTGGAATGAGGAACCCATGGCATTAAGCATCGGAGACAGCTCGGCGAGCGACGGCATGACGAAAGCGATTTACGACAAGATCAACGAGGTCCTGTCGCCTACCGTACCGGCTTCCGACCTTGCCAAGGCGCAGGACGGCTGGAAGAAACTTGCCTTCGCCATCGCCACCGGGGTGGTGGGCCACATCCAGAGCAATGGAGAGATCCAGGGCCTGGCGGTGAGCGGGACCGCGAGCCTGAACGTGTCCAACAACGTCGCCAGCGGAAACGTGTCGCTTACGCAGAGCGGCGCCACGACGGGTCTCATTCATTAGGAGCATCTATGGACGTCACCGGCTTCGCCTTTCCATTCCGCTTCGATAACATCGGCCGCGTCGCCACCTTGACCGGCGACGACAACCTTCGCGCTCGGATTTACCAGGTGTTGTTCACCTCTCCGGGCGAGCGCGTGCAGGAGCCGGAGTTCGGCTGCGGGCTGCGCGACCTGGTATTCGAACCGAACAACGACATTCTGGCCGCAGCCGCGGAGTACAACATCGCCAACGCGCTGACCCGATGGCTGGGCGACGACATCCTGGTTCAGGACGTAAACACGGCGCAGAATGGCGAGCTGGTAGAAGTCACGGTGACTTATGTCCGCCGCGATTCGTTGGATGTCGCGGCGGTAAAGGTGGCGATTTGACGTACTTCGACCTTGCAGAAGGCCGACCGGGAGGTCCGCCCCACTGGGCCTTGTAGAAGGGAACTCATGGCGACCATCAACCTCCAGAACAACCGTCAGGTGATCGATTACCTGGCTCGGGATTACGAGAGCTTCCGGCAGGCACTGATCGGCCTCATTCCGGCGAAATTACCCGAGTGGCAGGACCGCTCGGAGGCCGACTTCGGCATCGTGCTGATCGAGCTGTTGGCCTACATGGGCGACATTCTCAGCTACTATCAGGACCGCATCGCCAATGAAGCGTTTCTCGGAACGGCTCGCGAGCGGGCGAACGTCATCCAGCACCTTCGCCTGATCGGGTATGAACTCGCTGGCGCGGCGCCGGCCGCCGCCCGCCTGAGCATTCTCGCCGCGAATAACGCCACGGGCACGGTGGAGGTCCGGCCCGGGGACCAGTTCGCCACGGTCAGCACGCCCGAGCGTCCCAGCAAGACGTTCGAGTTCCTGGGCACGAAACCCCTGGTCATCGACCTGAATAAGCTCCCGCCGAGCGCCGCCGACCCCACCCTCAATGAGGCGCTGGATTTCATCCCGGTGAGCGAGGGCCGTACCGTGACCTCGGAGGTCATCGGCGTCTCCGACGGCACTCCGAACCAGCGATACCCGCTGGCCAACCCGAACGCGATCGGCGGAACAGTGCAGATCGTAATGGATACCGTGCCGCCCACCGCGCCTTGGAGCTATCGGAAGAACCTGGTGTTCAGCCGGCCCGCCTTCACTCCGGAGCAACTGGCGACTCTCGAATATCAGGACCGCATCGCATCCACGCTGGCCTTCAGCCGCGGGTCCGACCCCGACTTCTCGCTCGAGACCGACGAAAACGAAATCACCACCGTGGTGTTCGGCGACGGCGAGTACGGCATGATTCCGCCGACCGGCGTCAACATCCTGGCCAGCTATCGCGCGGGCGGCGGCCTGGACGGAAACGCCGGCGCGGGCCAGATCACCGTAATCAGCAAAGCGCCGCAGCTTCAGTTGGCTGGTGTTCGCGTGATCAACCGAACGGCGGCCAGCGGCGGAGACGACCCCGAGACGATCGACCATGCCGTTCAGTTCGCGCCCACCGTCTTCACCTCGATGAATCGCGCCGTCACCGCGCAGGATTACGTCGCGCAGGCGCTCCTCTACCCAGGAGTCTTCAAGGCGCGCGCGACGCCCACCAACTGGAACACCGTCACGCTCTACATCGCGCCCGCGGGCGCGGGTGAAGCCCCCAGCGACATTCTGCGCCAGGGCCTGCTCCAGTACTTCGAGGACCGGCGCATGCTGACGGCGTTCATTGAAGTGGCCAGCCCCGCGTACGTTCCTCTCGCGATCGACGTGGAAGTCGGCGCGGCGCCATACGTCCGCTCGGCGGATATCCAGGCGTCTTCGCTCAACACCATCCAGACTCTGTATGCCTACGAAACTGCCGACTTCGCGCAGACACTGTTTGTCAGCAAGCTGTATGAGTTGCTCCAATCCCAGCCGGGCGTGAGCTACGTCGTAGTGAACAATTTCAGTTCCAAGCCGGGCTTCAGCGCAACCGCACAGGATGGAAGGATCGTCCTCGGCGAAAACCAGATTGCCACGCTGGACCCTGCCGATATCACGCTCACCGTCACTGGCGGAGTGCAGGGAGGCGCCGCGTGAAAGTCAGCGGTCTCACTGCCGCGCCGGCTCCAGGCGGACGCATCGCGCTCACCTGGACCAACCCCGCCGCTCCCGCTTTCCGCGGGGTGCGGCTGCTGCGCGCTGCAGGGGCCTATCCGACCCTCGACGATCTGGGGACCGGGAAGGAGGTCTATCAGGACTCGCGCACTCCCGCCGGCGGCGCCGGCTCTTTCGTGGACGGCCCTCTGCTGGGCGAGACGGTGTACTACTACAGCCTGGTGGCCTACGATTCGGCAAACAACCTGGAGGCGTCTCGGGTTTCCAGCCTGGCGCTGGCGCCGTACGAATCCGCGGCGGAGATGTATGCGTCTCTGCCGGGCATCTATCGCATCTTCGATAGCACGCAAGGCCCGCTGCGCAATGGCCAGGGCCCGCTGCGGCGCTTTCTCGAGATCCTGGGAGAGCCCTTCGACGAGGTGCGCAGCACGGCCTCCGCCATGCGGAAGTTCCACGATATCCAGCGCGTGGACGCCGCGCTGCTGCCGTTGTTGTCGAGCTGGATCGGCCAACCGTTCGACACCACGCTCACCATCGACCAGCAGCGCAACGAGGTCCGCTACGCTCCCCACTACCATCGCACCGCGGGAATTCCTGCCGCCCTGCGCGCCGCGATCAACCGCTTCACCGACTGGGACGCGGAAATCAAGGAATTTGTCCACAACGTTTTTCTTTCCTGCTATCCCGAACAACTGGTGATGTATCGCGCCGACAACGAGGGGGCCGGATGGCCGGCACCCTCGGCGGTCAATGTCGACGTGGCCTACGAAGGACGCGTCAGTCCGCTGGTGGCGCAGGACGGGCGCACGTGGCTCTTCTACCACGCGCGCAAAATCACCGTGGGCACGCAGGCCCCGGAGTGGGGCCTCTTCGCCAAGCCCGGGGACGACGCGCCGGCGTGGCCGGTTACTCTCGACCGGGCCGTGCACAAGCACCCGGCGGCGGTTGAACGGGCCGACGGTTCGCTCTGGCTCTTCCACGGCTGCTACACTCCGGGCGGCGATCACCTGGTTCCGCAGATTCGGCTCCAGGCGCTTTCCGCGGGCGCCAACGCTTCGCCCGCCCGCTTCGTGGGAACCAATACCGAGCCCTTCATCCTCTCCGATGGCCAGACATTCGAGCTGCATCTCGGCGCTTTTCAGCGCATGGTCACTCTGCGCGCGGAGAACTACCGTGGCCGCCTCGCCGCTACCACGGCCGCCGAGGTCGCAGCGTTTCTCGACTCCGAGCTTCCCGGCGTAACCGTCACGGCCGCAGCCGATGGACGTTTGGTGGTGACGTCGACCGCGGTGGGAAGCGCAGCTTCGGTGGTGGTCCCCGCGTCGCCGATTGCGACCGCTCTGGGACTCGTGGGCAATGCCAACGGTTCGGATGCTAAAGCCGCCCAACTGACCGGCTCGCAGAACCAGCCGTTCGCGCTGGCCGACGGCGCCTCATTCGAACTCGCAATCGACTCCGGCATTCCGCGGCCATTGGTCTTTTCCAAGGCTCAGTTCGCGATTATCGGTGCGGCCACGGCTGCCGAGGTTGCCGCCGCCATCAACAGCCAGGCGCCGGGCATCGCGAGCGTGGTGGGCTCGGCCGTGCGCCTGACGTCCGCCGCGGCGGGCGCCGGTTCGCGCCTGATTCTCTCCGCCGGAACGGTGACGGGCACACTCGGGTTTGGCGCGCCGCTGCCGCCCGCGGTGGTGACCCCGCCCGCGCCCGAACCCGATGAAGACGAACCGTGCGCGTTCCTCGGCCCCAATGGCACGGTGTGGCTCTTCTGGGCGTCGCGCAGAGCGGGTCCGTGGAAGATATGGTATGCGCGCTTCAACAGCAACGCCTGGGACCAGCCCACGCAACTCACCACGGGCACGCTTCCCGATCGCGAGCCCTTCGCCTTGTTCGATGCCGGCGCGGGCCGCATCTGGGTCTTCTGGAGCCGCAAGAAGGCCGATGGCACGTGGAACGTGTTCACCCGCACCACCACGAAGCTCGATTTCCTGGCGCTGGCGGACGCCGATTGGACGGAGGCTGAATCGCTGCCGGCGGCAGCCGGCGCCGACAACCGCGAACCCGCCGCGCTGAGCCTGGGAGGAGGCGCGGTGGAACTGTACTACGCCTCCGACCGAACCAACGGATGGAACGTTTGGACGCGGCGCATCGATCCCGGCGTCCAGGGCGCGGAATCCGCGGTGACTTCGGGCTCCGATACGCGGCGCGCTCCGGCGCCCCTGCAACTCAACGCCACGACGGTTCGCCTCTACCATCGCTCGAACGCTCCGTTTCTGTACAACAGCGCGAAGTTCCCCAACGCTCGCACTCTCGACGGCCGCTATTCCGGCGCGACCGCCGCCGATGTTCGAAATCCCGGCAAGCTCAGTTTGAGGGGCCGCTTCGAAGACCAGCAACGCTACACATCCGACACGCGGCGCCCGCCGGCCACTGATCCGCAGCAAGGCAAAAACCTGGCCGGGCTTCTCTCCCGCGATGCCATCGGTATCTTTCTCACGCCCGACACTGCCGACACGGGTTTGATCATCCGTCAGACGCGCGTGTTCGCCGACGCCCTTCAGCCCTTCTACCCGATTCAGACGCGCCTGGCATTCCTGTTCGACGAGCAGGTCTACACCGACTACGCGTATTCGTACGAACAGCCGAATCCCCCCACGATTGTGGAGATCGGCGACCAGATGGTGGACACGATCCTGTCGGAGGTCGTGCCGGCGGCAGCCGACCCCGGTATCGACATCGCGCCGGCGGTTCACTTCTTCCGTACCTGGTCCCGAGGCGCGCCGGCGGTCGATCTGCCCGACTTGAGCGCGCACCCGCCAGACCTCAACTCGCGCCTTTTCACGGCCCGCTTCAAGGAGGGAAACTGACATGGACACTATCGCTATCCAAGGCATCTATCGCGACCGCTTGATTTCGCCGGGTGGCGGTTTGCAGCACGATTCCGGCTGGCGCAAGAACATGATCGTGCTGAAGTGCCGCGTGCTGCTCGCCGCATTCCTGAAGAACGAGGCGGGCGCGCTCGGCATTCGCTCGTTGCAGATCGGCAAAGGCGATCCGAGTTGGGACACGACGCCGCCTCCTCTCCCCGACCCCGCCACAACCGCCGGGCTGGTGGATCCGGCGCCCGTCGCAATTCTCGTCGCCAACCTGACGTTGCAGTATCTGGATGACTCCGACGCGCAGGTTGCCGGGCCCACGAATCGCGTGCAGGTTGTCGCCACGCTCGGTCCGAACCAACTCGCGGCAGCGGGGCAGCCGCCGTATCCGATGCGCGAGTTTGGCCTGTTCGGGGAGATCGCGGGGGCCCCGTTCATGATCGATTACGTCCGCCATCCGCTGATCCAAAAGGATGCGGCAATTACTCTGGAGCGCCATGTGCGCCTCGTTCTATAGGAGCTTCTATGGGCAATTATTCGACCGATCCCACGGTGGCATTGGCGGCGGCGCAGGCGCAAGGTTACGTCCGCGTGCGCTTCCAGCAGGGCAAACCGATGCTCGACCGCGAACTCAATCTGGCCGCGGACCTCGCCGCCTCGCAAGGCCTCTTCGCCAACTACCTGGGCAACGGCATCGCCGCCGGAACCAACGGTTTTGCCGTGTCTGCCCTGAACCCAGCCACGGGCGATTTCATGATCGCTGGCGGCCTGGCCCTGGTGAATGGCCTGGAAGCGGTCGCCTCCGACACAACCTATCGCACGCAGCCGCAGCCTGCCAATGTGGGTCCGCTGCCAGCCGGAACGAGCAACGTCTATCTACACGTGTGGACGCAAGAGATCGGCAGCGCCCAGGATCCCTCGCTGGCGAATCCGGGGGACGTGACGTTTGAGACATCCGTTCGCGACAAAATCCTCTGGGAAGTCGTGGTCTCCGCTGCCGCCATCAACCAGCCCGACCACCTGCTGCTGGCCCAGATCAATGCATTTTCTGTGATCGCCGACAAGCGCCGGCCGAGCCTCAATCTGGGTGCGGTGCGCGACGATCTCACGGCGCTCAAGGGAAGGGTGGACAACTCGCTCGATGCAAACGGTGTCCTGAAGGCCGCGCAGGTTGGCATCACGCAGTTGAAGGCGCTGAGCAGCACTTTTAATGTGGTCTTGGCGGGCAGCGCTTCCACGTTCCTGACCATTGTCACAACACAACCGCTGATCGTCAACATTAACCCGACGACCACAAATGGGGTCGTTTCATGGGCCCTCTCCGCCGGCAATACCGCGGCGGGCTTCAATGAGCAGTACGTTCGGATTCAAAACGAGACCGCCGCGACGGTCCAGCTCGTATGCAACGTCTTGCAATTATTTTGACGTAGGAGATTTCCATGTCACGTATCTTCATTCACCAGGACAAGACCGGCAAGGTGCTGAGCGTCGTTTCTACCGACTCTCTTCCCGTGGGCGTCGACCATCCTTTCCATCTGAGCGATCCGGAGCACACCGCGACCGAGCTTCCGGCCGATCATCCGGCGCATGCGGGCAGCCTGCTCGACGTTATCGAAACCGGGGCCGCTCCCGGCGGTGACCAAGCCAGGCCTACCACTTCGAAGAAGCGCGAGAAGAAACCTTGAGAAGAGGCGCCGGAGGACTTTATGGGTAACTATTCACAGGATCCCAACGCGCGCTCGACCGACGCGCGCGCAAAGCACTACGTCGGGGTTCGCTTGCAGCAGGGCGTCCCCCTGGTCGATGCCGACTGGAACCTCCTCGAGGACCTCCGCCGGTCTGAGATGGAAACGCTGGGCTCGTGGTTCATCGGCGACGGCGTGCCCGCCGGAAATGACGGATTTCACATCGGCCCCGGCGTAAACCCCAATGACTTTGCTATCTCCGCGGGACTCATCATCGCCTCGGGAAGGCTTACGCGCAACGACAGCGCCACCACCTACGCGACTCAGCCGCTTTTCGGAAAGCCCATCGAAAATCCGCTGCCCGCGCTGACTACCCCCGCGACCAACAAGGGGTTCTTTGTCTACCTCGACGTGTGGCTGCGCGAAGTGGACAGCCAGGAGGACCCCGGGATCACCGATGCGCGCATCGGCGTGGAGGCCGCCATCCGGCTCAAGCGGGAATGGGCCGTGCGAGTGGCGCGCATTCCCGAAGATGTTCCCGGACTGAGCACGCCGCCACCCGGGCACGTCTTCCTCACCCTGGCGCAGTTGAACCGCAAAGCCAACGTGGCCACGATTACCCAGGACGAAATCGTGGACCTGCGCAACACTCAGCTCTCGGTATTGCGCCGCGTCGAGGCGCGCGACAACGCCGGGAACGTGCAAGTGGACGAAAACCGCTTCACGCAGATGCTCCTCAACACGCGAGTGCAGTTCTTGAGTTTCGTCTCGTACATCTCGATCACGTTCAACTCGCCGACCACTGCCCTGACTAGCGCCGAAATCATCGGACTCCAGGCCGCGCAGAACGTGGCGCAGCTCGCCGACGCCGGCCTGGCGCAAGCGCACGCTCTGACGGTCGCCAACCAGGGTGCGCTTTTGCTGTTGGGTCAACTCTACGACGCCCAGGAAAACTTCTATAACCTGTGGCTCAATTACGTTCTGCTGATCGGCGGAACCATCAAGAAATACGGGAGCTACCAGGCCTTTGTCACGCGGCTCGGATCGCGCTTGAACGACCAGACCGTCACCGGCACGCAACTGACCGGCCTCAAGCCGGCGCTGGCCGCGGGCGATTTGATTGCCGCCACCACGACCCAGGAGGAGATCATCCGCTTGGTAGGAACCGGCGCGGCCTCCGTTACCAGAGGGAGCCTCCTGTTGGCCTATTCGAATGCTCCCCCCGGGGTGCTCTCCCCGGTCGGGAACATCGTGCAGTTCCAGTTCCTGGTCACCAGCTTCACGACGCTGGCCGACACGTACACGGTCACCATCCTTCCCGCGACCGGATGGCCCCGCGTGTTGGTCGATGGAACCGGCAATCCGATCCCCAACAACAAGGTCCCCCTGGGCATTTCGGGATCTCAGATCACTCTGTTCGTCAACGTCACCATCCAGGCCGGCACGTCGCCATTGCAGGTTCAGGTCTCCGCCGATTCCAACCCGGCGGAAGTCACGCAAGCCAGTTCGCTGCTCACCCTCAACCAGGGTCAGCCGCCGCCGCCGCCGGACAACCAGATTGCGTTCCAGCTCGAGTCGCCGTTCCAGGCGACGCTGAGCAACGGCGTCCTCACTGTGCCGCGCCCGCCCAAGCCTCAGCCCGGTTCAATCGGAGTGCGTATTTTCAACAGAACCACTCAGAATCTCGCCAACATCGCTCTCGCTGTATCGCCCGTTCCCGGTTCACAGAACGGGACCTGGACGAGCATCGCGCTGAACGGCCCCAATTCCATCAGCATCAACGCCGGGCAGGACGTCAGGCCCGGCGGCGTCAACATCACAGCCGGAACCGATGCGGTCTCGGTTCAAGTTCTATTTACGGCTACTGCGACCATCAGCGGCTCAACGGTCGTCAGCCAAATCGTGATTCCCGTGGTGTCGTCGAGTTGACGCCCGGTAAAGGAGAAGACTTATGTCGCGCAACAACACACTTCGCATTCGCTCATGGGCGTGGCTGCTTGCCATGTTCTCAATTACCATGCCGGTTCTCCCCGACTGTCTCCCGGTCGTCAACACGCCGATCGCCGTCAATGGCATCGTGGTCCGCACCGCGGCGATCGCGGCCGGCACGTGCAAGGGAGACCCCGGATGGGACGGCGCCCCCGCGGCGACCTTCACGGTTCCCGGCTCCGGCGCTATGGATTCCCATGTCCCGAAACTTTTTGCCACCTCTCACGCCTCAGGCGCCAACCTCGACCACCTGTACATCGGCGTACATGTCGAAAATGCCGAGCAGTTCACCCACGGCGATATGTTGAACCTGTGGTTCGATACCGACAATAACGGGGCGTTTGACGGAAAGGACTTCGCGTTGCACTTTGAGATCGGCCCCCAATCCCCCCCGATAGACGAGCAGTGCAACAAAGTCCCGCCTCTGATCAATCTGTACAATTTCAGCGGAGGAAACTGGGTGCAGACGGGCGGGAGCAACCCGCCGGGCATCACGGCGAAGACTTCTTACGACTACGACAACGCCCCGCCCGATGTGGAACACCAGATCTGGGAATTGGAAATCGACATCGATCTCACCACTGTGAACGGCGGCGTCACCATCCCGGCCTCCGGCAAAATCGGCATGGGAGCCAAGCTCACCATCCTCACGCCTGTTGGAGTGGGAGGAACCAGCATCGTGCTCGATTACCCCCAGAATCTGCTTTGCGATGCGATGGGCAGTAACTGTCAGACCAATCCCAACGATATCGATCCTAACACAGGCGGCGTGACTCCCGCCAAGCTCGCGATATTCGACATTGGGACCTGCGGCTTCGACGTAGTGATCGATCAGATCACCAGCACGGATACCAAGAGCCAGACCAATTACTTCACGACCTTCCCCACCGCCATCGGCGGAACCCTGTCGGGGAGTCAGACGAACACATTCAACGCCACAGTCCGCTTCTACGACCCGGCCAATCCGCTTGCGACCACCCTGGTCGGCGCGCCTGATGCGGGCGGCGTGAGGCTGTTCACCATGCCTTACGGAAGCAGCGGCTTTGTCGGTTCCCCCATCCAACTGAGCACCTCCGACCTGCCAGCGAGCTTTACGCAACTCGGCCAGACTCAGGTTGTGACCGTGCAATGGCCGACGAAGGAAGCCCAATACGCTCCACACCGCGCCGACTTCGCAACGGCCGCGAGCTCCATCGGCGGGCATACCTGCTTTAAGGCCGAGCTCCACGGATTTCCCGTCAACATCAATGAGGCCGCGGACGTCGTGCAGATCAACCTCACTTTCACCGCAATGTCCACGGTGAAAGACAGCTTCCATATCAAGACGGCGAAAGAGGAACGATACGCCACGGGCGGCTACGTGGAATACCTGTTGCGCCCGCGCTGGCAGAACGTGCCAAAGGGATCGCTCAGTCCCGATCCCAGGAAGCATCCCAAGGGCAAGTTCGGCTTCGAATTCGAGAACGCAAAGGCTTTGAAGCTGAAATACCTCGGGAAGGGGTACTGGCTGCTCCGCATGAAGCAGGGCGAAGACAAGCTGGTCAAAATGGAGCTTACCGGCGGGCCCATGCCGTTCAAGACGACGAAAATACATGTTTCTCCCAAGGCCGGGGGCAAGCTCTTCAACCCCTCAAGCGGCGAAGACGCCATGATGGTTCCGGTTCAGGAAGGGGCCACGATGAGTATCGTCGCAAACGGCCGGGTATCGGTGGACCGCGGCGGCGAAGGACGCGGTGAAAACGGCCCCGAAGGGTTCGCGAACCGCGCGAAATACCAATCGCGCTTCCTGGTGAACGAAGGGTCGTCCTGTGTTCCGTGGCAAAACGCCGGCACGCTGGTGGGCTCGTTCGATAATTTCCAGACCTCGTTCCGGATCGGCGGCACTACAACATTGGTCGTCCCGCCAGGCGCCAAGCAGCTTGCCATGGCCGTCAACGATGTCATCGGCGAATACGACGACAACGGAGGTCCGGGATACGACGTCAACATCGTGTTCGGAACGGTACCCACCTTGCCGACGCGCCTCGCCGGCGTCATCGCCAACCCCGCCAACGGCCAACCCGCCGAGCTTCAGATGGGCGCCGCCATGCCCCGTCTCAATATCGACGTGGATGTGCTGAACCGCAAATTGCGCGCCGCAATTCCCCAAGGCTACGTGAGCTGGGCGGTTTACGAATCGCATCCGGAGAAATAGTTCTCCCCCAATGGGCGACCAGCATGGAAGACAGGCGGAAACGGCCCGCCAACCCGAAGCCTCAGGCGCAGTTCCCCAGCGGGCTGCGCAGGCGCCCGCGACCGCTCACCCGGTCTTCGCGTTGCACCGTGCGATGGGCAATCAAGCCGCCGGCCGCATGGTACAGATGGCTTCCCGCGGTGGGCCTCCCCTCGGCGCGTTAGGTCTTGCCGAAGCCTCCGGCGGGGGGCTGGCGTCGCTGCTGGGCAATCACGGCATGACGGCGCTCGCTGAGGCGCCGGCCGCCGGCTGTCCGGCAGGCCGCGCTCCTACTCTCCACAGTACCGGTTCTTCCGTCCAAAAGGCCGAAGACGAGAGCGGCTCAGCGCAAGAATCCGAGAATACTCCGACCATCCAGCGCAAGACTTGTCCCTGCGGCGGAGGCTGCCCGCGTTGCCGCGCCGCTGCTGGAAATGGCGGTGCGCACACCCACCAGGCGGAGCACGGCACGCCCGGATCCGCCCCGCACCTGCACCCCGCGGCCCGCCTCCTTTCCTCTGGCACCTTACAGGCCAAACTCAACCTGAGCCAGCCCGGCGACCCCGCGGAGCTAGAGGCGGACCGTGTCGCCGAGGCCGTCGTCGGCGGCCGCCAGTTTCAAGGAAACGGCGTATGGCACAGTTCCGCCCCCGTTGCCGCGTCCGCTCTGCAACGCAAATGCTCCGCCTGTGAGAAGGAAGACGAAGAGGAAGAAAAGGTACATCGAAGAACCGACGACACCATCTCGCGCCAGGCGGCCGCCGCGGATTCCGATTCCACCCAGTCGGTGGTGGCGCGTGTCGTCGATGACGACGCCGGCGAACTCGCCGCAGGCCAGATGCGCAAGTCTGAGTTTCTATCCACCCTGCGCACGTCCACTTGCCAGGCCATCGATGCGGCCCTGGCCGGCACCTTGCGGTCTACTGACGGCTGTCCCTGGATCGAAGGCATGTTCGCTCACTACGGGTCCCAAAGCGCCGCCGACGTGGAGGGCGCGGTGCGCCGCTACGTGCCCGGGTCCGCCATCAAATCCGCCGCCGGCTATATCTCGCTGATCGTCGCGCGCGTGTCCCGCGCCGCTGCCGTTTGGGCCAAAACCGGACAGGTTACCGGATTGCCCGAAGGCTATTCCGCCGCTGCCGCCGGATCGCCGCCCACCAACCCCGCCACGCCCGCCGACGCCGTGCCGCCCGCCACACCGCCGGAAAAGGTCTCCGCCAAATCCCGCGATGGAGCCCCCGCGGCCGCCGCCGACACCGCGGCCGTGCGCTCCCAACTCGGCGGCGGCACTCCCATGGAAAGCAGCGTCCGGGCGCGCATGGAAAACGCGTTCGGGATGGATTTCTCCGCCGTGCGCGTGCATACCGATACCGCCGGAGCCCGTCTATCCGACGATCTTGGCGCGCGCGCCTTCACGCTCGGCAGCGATATCGCCTTCGCCTCCGGCGAGTACCGCCCGGGCACACCCTGGGGCGATGTGCTCATGGCCCACGAATTGGCGCACGTTGTACAGCAAGGCAAGGCGGAGCCCACCAGCCTGCCTGGCGCGGAGTCCCAGCCCGAAGCATCGCTCGAGTCGGATGCCGACCAGGTTGCGCTCGGCGCCACCATGTCCTTGTGGGATCGCGCTCGCTCCGGCGTGAGCGGTCTCGCCGGCCGCATCCTGCCCCAACTCAAGTCCGGCCTGCGCATCCAACGCTGCCGGCGCAGCGTCCATCGCTGCCCTCCCAACAAGCACTGGGGTGTCGTAGGAGAGCCCGCCGGCGGAGGATCGTTCGGCTGTCTGTGCGTCTGGAAATGCCTTGCCGGCGCTCCACCCAACGCTAACGCACCCATCCAGTCGGGTCCGTCCATTTCCTGTCGGCCGGAAGACTTCTGCGAGGGCCCGCCCCCGGTTGTGGAGGCAGGCGACGATTACCAATATCAGCAGGATGGGACCGTCTTTGGCGGCGGCGCTCAGTTCACCCCGATCGGCGACGCTGCAACCTGCGGATGCCTTCCGTTGGATATCGAAGGCGGCCAGTCCTCTGGCGCCCCCCTGATTCCTACCGGTTTCGACCCGACCAACTTCTACGCCGGACCCCTACCGGGTGGCGGCGAGCACAGCACCGGCCCGGCCGAAACGCCCGGGCGCGATCCGGTCCACATCCAGGAACCGGTACGAGAGCCTGTCAGAGAGCCGGTGAGGGAACCCGTACGAGAACCCGTAAGAGAACCCGTAAGAGAACCGGTCAAGGAGCCTGTCAATGAACCGGTGAAGGAACCCGCCAAAGAGCCGGTAAAGGAACCCGCCAAAGAGCCGGTAAAGGAGCCCGTCAAGGAGCCCGTCAAGGAACCCGTCAAGGAGCCCGTCAAGGAACCGCCGAAAGAACCCGTCAAGGAGCCCGTCAAGGAACCTGTCAAAGAGCCCGTAAAGGAACCCGTCAAAGAACCGGTCAAGGAGCCTGTCAAAGAACCGGTCAAGGAACCCGCCAAGGAACCGGCGAAAGAACCCGCCAAAGAGCCGGCCAAACAGCCTGAGGCGACGTCCAAGACGCGCCGTAGCGAGATCCGGGAGCAGGCCGAAAAGAAATTGGAAGCCCTGCAAGCGGAAAGAGCCGCCACACAGGCGAAAATCGACAAGCTGGAGAACGAACACTGGCAGGCTACCGTAAAAGTCAACCGCCTTACAAAGAAACTTACAGACAAAGACCAGGGTCTCCCCCGGGGTAGCGCGGAGCGCGCCGAAGCCCTGAAGGAACTCAATGCAGCCAAGGAAGCGCTCAAGACCATTGAGGAAGAAGATGCGCTTGGAGGCGAAAAAGCGGAGCGTAGTAAGCAAAATAGGGCTGAAGAAGCCATATTAGACGCGCTCAAACTGACTCGGCCGGGCCTCCGCGAGGACACCAAGGATGCCATCAAAAAGGCAGCCAAGACGAATGACAAAGGGGAGTATCTGGATGCCAACACCAATGAAGTCATCAAGGGAGAGCCTGTGTATGGTCATAAGTGGGGTCGCGAAAACCGCCGGCTCATCCTGGAAGCTTCCGAAAAAGGTATGACTCAAGAACAGTTTAGTGATTGGGTCAATTCCCATCCGGAGTGGTTCCAGACAGAGACAAAGGAGAATAATGAGAGTCATAAATATGAGAAGCCTGGGGTCAACTGATGCCGGAAGCTAAGACCAGACTAGGCGAAATTCTGGGTGCCGTGTATCGCAAAGACCTGGCCGCCCTCCGACGAGCAACGCCCCAGGATTTGAATCTGCGGGATCAGGACGGCCGCACTCCTTTAATGCACGCAATTTTGGCAGAGGACGCCGACCCGTCCATCGTCCAGCTTCTGATCGACCACGGCGCCGACGTCAATATTAATGACAACGGCCAGAAATGGACTCCCCTTCATTTCGCCGCCAGAGATCAGAACGAACCCCTCGTGCGGATCTTGCTCAACGCCGCAGCGGCAGTCGATCCGGTCGACGTCTTCGGCAACACGCCTCTCTGGCGGAGCGTCATGAATTCCACATCGAGCCTTTCCGCTATGGCCGAGCTTCTCAAACATGGAGCGGACCCCGATAAGAAGAACAACCACGGGTCTTCGCCCATGGACGTTGCTCGCGACACAGGTCGCACTGACATCGTCGCCCTCTTTGAGCGCGATCGAAAATAACGGAAGTACGCCATATGGACTCCGCGTTTCGGCTCTCCGGCTTGATTGGATTCGTCCTCGCCTCCGCTCTGGCAACCGCCCTCGCCTGGCGCGGCGGTCTCTCCCTGTGGGTGATTGCGGCCATTGCCGCCGCCGGCGCACTCACCTTCCTGGCCCTGGCCCTGGCCACCAAAATCGTCACCGGTGCCGAGTCGCTGACCTACTATCACCATCAGACGGCGATCCTGCTGGCGTCGATGTTGCTGCTGCGCATGCTTCACGTGCCCCTCCTGCCTTACCTCGATATCGCCGCCCTCGGCATCGGCGCGTTCCTGGCCTGTGGACGGGTTGGCTGCCACGTTTCGGGCTGCTGCCACGGCCTGCCCTGCCGTTGGGGCGTGCGTTATGGCAAGCAAAATATCGCGGCGGGATTCCCCAGGCACCTGGCGGAAGTCCGGTTAATCCCCGTGCAGGCCATCGAGTCGATCTGGGTGCTAGGGGTCGTCTGCATCGGCACCCTGCTGGTGGTCCGCAAAGATCCGCCAGGGTCGGCGTTGTCCCTGTACCTGGTGCTTTACGCCGCCGGCCGGTTCTTCTTCGAATTCCTGCGCGGCGGTCCCGACCGGCCTTACTTCGGACCGTTCTCCGAGGCGCAATGGACCTCTTTCGCCATGCTGGCCGCCGTCATCTTCGCCGCAGCCCTCGGGCTGCTGCCGCGCCAACCCTGGCACGGCGCCATCGCCACTGTCATCGCCCTCTGCGCCATTGCCGTGATGGCCCACCCCGGCCTGCGCTTCATCCGCTCCATCGCACACCCGCTCCACATTCAGGAACTCGCCGAGGCGCTCGAACTGGTCTCGGACCTCTCCGCTGAGGACGCGTACCATTCGTCTCCCCGAACGGCAACCATTCACCTCGCATCCACCGCGGCGGGCATCCAGGTCTCTTGCGGCCGCCTCATGCAGGAAAAAAGCCTGCTCTGGCACTACACCCTCTCACAGGCTGGAAAGCCCATGACTGGGCGCGCTGCCCGGTTTCTCGCCGCATTGGTGTCTCCGTTGACTCGCTCGCCTTACCCGGCCACCGTCGTCGCCGGTCGCACAGGCATTTTTCACCTCCTGTTGCCGAGCCCTGGCGGACACCGCCCACCCCTCCGGCGCCCTCGGCCCGCCGCCTGATGTCGTGATCGACGATACTCGTTTCGCACAAATAGTCTCTCCAAAACGCGGCTCCGGTTGAAGCGTAGCGACTTCAGCAGAGCCGTGACTTCAGCAGCCGCGACCGTGGTACCTACGTAGAGCCTGTCCCGTATTTTTGTAGACCAAGTTCCATCGAATGAGCAGGCTGGT
>ODAK010001054.1_pt1 | contig 30880 bp, 25 predicted proteins | sample 1539591 | NCBI WGS metagenome assembly ODAK01 (sample SAMEA3539303, study PRJEB22396) | soil metagenome | biome: tundra; feature: field; material: soil | place: USA | collected 2010-05 | depth 0.15 m
GGCGAAGGATTGGTCGAAGCCGAGATCGTCGAATGGAAGGTGAAGGTCGGCGACGTCGTCACCCTGAACCAGTCGTTGGTGGACATCGAAACCGCCAAGGCCACCGTGGAACTGCCGAGCCCCTACGCCGGCACGATTCTGACCCTGCACGGCAACCCGGGCGACATCATTGAGGTTCACCAGCCGCTGATCACCTTCGACGTGGGCGGCGCCGGGCCCAAATCCAAGGCCAAGACGTCTACCAAGCCTTCGGCGGCCGCCACCATTGACGAGCCGCAGGCCGAGTTGGTGAGCGACGAGGGCCGCCAGGCCGTGCTGGTGGGATACGGCGTGGCGAACGAAGACGCGGTACCCACCCGCAAACATCGTCGCCAGGGCGCCGCCACGCCCGCGCCGGCCGCGGCGCCGACGGCGCCGGTCGCGGCGGTACTGACCAGCCCGGGGCTCGCTCCGCGCTCCACGCCGCCCGTTCGCCTCTACGCCAAACAGCAGGGCGTGGAATTGGCCGGGTTGAACGGCACCGGTCGCGACGGCCTGATAACCCGCGACGACGTGCAGCGGGCGCTCCAGGGATCGCCCTCGGCCGTCGCGCGCGTCAGCGCGCCCATCACCGGGCCCACAACCACGTCGCGTTTTGTCGGCCGCGAGATCGAATCGTGGGCGACCGGTGCCAAAGAAGAGCGCATTGCCGTCAAGGGTGTACTGCGCTCGATGAGCGAAGCCATGGTACAGAGCGCATTCAGCGCGCCGCACGCCGCGGTGTGGGTTCGCGTCGACGCCACCAAGACAGTGGAGCTACTGGAGTCGCTCAAGCGCCACCCCAACCTGGCCGGAGTTCGCCTTTCACCGCTCACCATCACCGCCCTGGCGGTCTGCGACGCCGCGCGCAACTTCCCGGGCATCAACTCGAGTTTTGACAACGAGGCCCACGAGGTCGTCGTTCGCCGCTCGGTAAATCTCGGCATCGCCGCCGCCACTGATCGCGGCCTGATCGTGCCCAACATCAAGGGAGCCGACCAGCTTGACCTCGTCGCCATGGCGAGCGCGCTCAACGTACTGGTGGAGAAGGCCCGCAACGGCACCACGACGCCCAATGAGATGATCGGCACCACGCTGACGATTACCAACGTGGGACCGATGGGCGTGGACGCGGCGATGCCCATCCTGCCCCCCGGCACCGGCGCCATCCTCGCCATCGGCCAGATCGCCAAGGCCCCGTGGGTCGTGGACGACGCGGTCGTCGTTCGCTACGTCGTCGAGTTGGCCATGTCCTTTGATCATCGCCAGATTGACGGGGCCATGGCGTCGATCGTGCTGGCCCACATCGGCCGGTTCTTGTCCGACCCGGCGCCGGCCCTCATTGCGGGCTGACTAGAGCGCGCGCAGGGCCTCGAGCGCGCGTTGCGCGTGCGCATCCATGTTGATTTCGCTGCTGATGATGTCGACCACCCGACGCTCCTTGTCAATGACGAAGGTCGAGCGCTTGACCTTGAGCAGGTCGAGGGAACGCTTGACCCCGAACTGGCGCGCGACGTGGCCGCCCACGTCGGCGAGCAGGGGATAGTCCAATTGATTCTTCTGCGTGAACTGCGATTGGCGCTGCACGCTGTCCATAGAAATGCCCACGCGTTGGGCGCCGAGGGCCTCGAATTGCGCGCCGAGGTCGCGGAAGGTGCACGATTCCTTGGTGCAACCCGAGGTCATCGCGGCCGGGTAGAAGAAGAGAGCGAGGGCTCCCGACGCCAAGAGCGTCGACAACGTTCGCTCGGCGCCGTACTGGTCGAGCAGTGTGAAATCAGGGGCCAGGTCACCTACGCGCATGGTCGCAGGCTAGGCGTCCAGTCGAAAACCCACGCCGCGGATGGTGAGCAGGTGACGCGGGTTGGCCGGATCGCTCTCGATCTTTTGGCGCAGGCGCTTGACGTGGGTGTCGAGGGTACGCGTGTCGGTGAGTTCGAGCCCCCACCACAGCGTGTCCAGGCAGACCTCGCGCGTGACGACCTGGCCGAGACGCGAGGCGAACAGGGCGAGTAGGTCGAACTCCTTGCGACTGAGTTCCACCTCTTTGCCCTGCTTGGTCACGGTGCGGCGAACGACATCGATGCGCAGGTCACCGAAGGTGACGGTTTCATCGTCGAGACTGGTTATCGGCCGGCGCAGCACGGCGCGCATGCGCGCGACCAACTCGCGCAGGCGGAAGGGCTTGGTGACGTAGTCGGCGGCGCCGATCTCGAGACCGAGCACGATGTCGACCTCGCTGGTGCGCGCCGACACCATGATCACCGGCACGCGCGACGAGTCGTAGATTTCGCGGCAGTAGTCAATGCCCGACCCGTCGGGCAGCATCACGTCGAGCAACACCAGGTCCGGTCGGGTGCTCGACATGAGCAGGCGGGCTTGCGCCAGGTTGCTCGCGCCCACTACGACGAAGCCCTCGACGGTGAGGCCAATATTGAGCGCCTCTTGGTAACTCGGTTCGTCCTCGACGACGAGCACGACGCTGCGGCCCTCGGGGTTAAGCACGGTCGTCTCGTGGGCTCGACGGGGGAGTCGCGCGGCGTAGGGCGACACGCTGGCGACATCTCAGGAGGGTGTGAAATCGTTCGCGTGCCACCAGGCCAACGTAAGAAGGCTGGGTTATCGCAACGTGAAAAGGGGGCTATCGGAAGGTAGAAAATGAATGAAACTTCCTGAACACGGCCCCTTGGGTCCCACAAAACCCCGTAATTTCTAAGCTAACCGAGATTTTTAGCGAGGGGGCGACATGAGCCAAGCCACGATCCGTATTGGCCGCGACGAGCACGTGTGGTCTTTTGACGCCCAGCGCGAACCGGTGGTCCGCGTGCACGTCGGCGACGTCATCGAGATCGAGACGTGGGACTGCTTCACCGGCCAAGTGCGCAGCGAGGCGGACACGGTCGAAAAGATCGATCTCAGTCGTGTCAACAGCGCGACCGGTGCCATCGGCGTGCGCGGAGCCGAGCCGGGCGATACGTTGTCGGTGACGCTGCTCGACATCCGTCCGGGCGAGCGGGGAGCCGCCATGTGCATCCCCGGCTGGGGCCAACTCATCCACCAAGTGCACGCCCCTACCACCAGGATCTTCCACGTGCGCGACGGCGTCGTGACCATGAACGATCGGGTGAGTTTTCCCGCCTCGCCCATGTTCGGCGTGATCGGGGTCTCGCCCGAGTCCGGGGACATCTCGACGTTCTTGGCCGGTCGTCACGGGGGCAACATGGATGACCACATGAACGGGATTGGCGCGACGGTGCACTTGCCCGTTTTTCACAGCGGCGCCCAGCTCGCGATCGGTGACATGCACGCCGCGATGGGCGACGGCGAGATCTGCGGCACGGGTGTGGAGATCGGCGGCACTGCCCTCATCAAGGTCGACGTGATCAAGAACAAGTGCGCGCGCTGGCCCGTCACCGAGACGGCGGATTCTTTTTACACCCACGCGACGTCACCGGACAACGTCGACGACGCGTTGCGCATGGCCTGCGAGGAGGCGTCGAAGCTGCTGGTGGACGAGTGGGGGTTCAGCGCCGAGGACGCCTTCATGTTCCTCTCGGTCGCCGGCGACCTCGGCCTGGCGGCCTATTTTCATCCCTCCCCGGGCTGCGTCGTCGCGCGCATGCGCGTGCCCAAGCTGGCGTCGAATCCTGGGCCCTTCCGTCTCTGATCAGTTAACGGAGAGGGTGAAGCCTTCGTACACGGTGGCACTGCGCAGGTAACTGCCGACGCCGGTGCAGCGGTTAGCGGCCTTGCAAATGAGACCGTAGACGCCGCCATCGACGCCCACGCTCGCCGCCGCCGCCGGTAGCGCCACCTTGGTGGCGCCCTGCCAGGTGCCGTTCACGCGGTTGAGCACCGCGGCCTGGTAGTTGCCCGACGCGTCCAAGTAGGCCGCCCCGGCGCTGCAGTCAACGCGGGACGTGCAGGTGAGCGCGACCACGCCGCCGTTCTTGCCGGCCTGCGACCCGTCGCTCGGAAGTTTGAGTTCACTCGCGCCCTGCCAGTTGCCATTGACCTGGTTCACCAAGAATCCCTGGTAATGGCCGGCGCCGTCTACGTATTGGCCGCCGGCGCTGCAGTTGCTGAGTGACGCGCAGGCAATGGCGTTGAATCCGTAGAGAAAGACGCGGGGGTTCGACGCTGCGCCGGTCGGCATCACCAGGGCCGAGGCCCGCTTCCACGAGCGGTTGGCCTCGGTCACGGTGAGGGCCTCGACGTCGCCCCCAGAGTTGGCGTAGCTACCGATCGCCGCGCAGTTGCCGGGCGAGACGCACGAGACCGAACTTAAGGCCGCGTCGGGATAGGCGCTGGCGTTGCCGGGCAGGGCCAGGGCCAAACCCGGCGACCAGCGGCTCGCGGCCTCGCTGACCACCAGGCCGTGCGTGACGTCGTTGGCGTCGATGTATGAACCCACTGCCGCGCAGTTGCCGGCGCTGGCGCAGGCCACTTGGTTGAGCAGGACGAAGGGATTGGCGTTGGTACGCGCGGGCAGGCGCACCTCGAGCGCGCGCTGCCAGGTGCCCGCCACCTCGTTGAGCACGAGGCCCAGGGTGGACGCGAGGGGTGCGGCCTTGGCGCGGTAGGTGCCGACGGCGCTGCAGTTGCCCCCCGACGTGCAGGCAATGGAGTGGATCTGCGCGTTCTGGCCGCTCCCCACGGCGTTGGCCGGCAGGACGACGGTGACGGCACCTCGCCAGACGCCGCCCACTTCGCTATCGACGAAGCCCTGGGAGTTGCCGGATTTGTCCTGGTAGGTGCCGACCGCCGCGCAGTTGCCGGGCGCGCCGCAGGCGGCGGAAAACACGTTGATCGCGGCGACGGCGGCCGCGCCCGCGGGCGGCGTGATCGTCACGGGGCTTCGCCACACGCCGGCCACTTCACTGAGCAGCAGTCCCTCGTTGTCCCCGGCCGCGTTGGTGTACGCCCCGCCGGCCACGCAGTTGCCCACCGACGCGCAACCGAGCGCCGGCAGGTAGCCCTGGGGCACTCCCTTGGCGCCCGAGGGCAGCGCGACGATCCGCGCACCGGGCCACGCCGGGGCCGCGCCGGCCAGCGCCGGGACGGCGACCACCGTCGCCGTGGCGGCGAACACGAGGGCCGTGCGTAGAAATTTCATTCATTGCTCCGCTGTCTCAAACTGCAATTGGTGAACATCTCGCGCGCTGTAGTGAGGGGAATTGAGTCCCAGATACGTCGGGCCACACGAACTGTCTGGCCACCATCAGTATAAGTAGGGTCCACTCGCGCGTTGGGCCCTGACCCGCGCGCAACACGAGCCTTAGGACATTCTTAGTTTGCGGGTGGATACGACGCTGCCTCAAAGGGACCGTCGCTGAACAATGAGCTGTGGTGACTATTGAGGCGGGTGTAGTGGCCGTTACGCACTCGATAGGCGTAGACCGAGACGGGCGCGGACCGCCACGTTCCGCTGGCGCAGTCGGGGGTGCAGTCGTTCCAGGTAGCGGTGCCCGTCGCGAACGCAGTTGACTTGTTCCAATCGGTCCAGTGCAGGTTCTTGAGCGCCGAGTTGGCGTCGGCGCACGACAGTATGAAGTAACTGGGCGCCGTCACGCTTTGATTGGCGCAGTCGAAGATGCTCAAACTCTGGTGCTCGTCGGATTGATGCCACGAAAGTAACGCGGCTCCGCCGGCGAGCACCGTCATGGCACTCAGTATCAGGTAGGGGATCAGTCGACGCATGAAATCAGTGTAGAGATGTTGCGCCTCACATTTATTTCAGATCGGTTTCGGACGTGCGCTTGTTGAACACGAAAGTCTTGACCGACTGTGCGGCGTTGACGCGTACCTAACGGTCAAGCCAGCGCGTTGAGGCGCTTTTGTTGTGGGTGCCGTGTCGCGCCCGCCACTAGATGGAGAAGTCTTCGCCCGACCAGATGCCCGACGCCGGTGGTCGTACGTGGCGTTCGTCGTGGTGGGTGCCGGCCAGGGATTCGAGGCCGTCGACCCGGTTGGCCAGCGACTGCAAGCTGAGTCCGATGAGGTCGGGCATGAGTGCGTCTTCGACGTCCGGTTCCGGTGACGCCGGTCGCGGCTTGGTTCGCGCGATGATTCGTCCGGGAATGCCCACCACCACGGAGTCGGGGGGCACGGAGCCAACGACGACGGCGTTCGCGCCAATCCGGCTGCCCTCGCCGATGGTGACGGGCCCCAGAATCTTGGCCCCCGCACCGATGGTCACGCGAGCGCCAATCGTGGGATGGCGTTTGCCATGATTGAGGCTCGTGCCGCCGAGCGTGACGCCCTGGTAGATCGTGACGTCGTCGCCGATCTCGGCCGTCTCGCCGATGACGACGCCCAAGGCGTGGTCGATGAAGATGCCCGATCCCAACGTCGCACCGGGATGGATCTCCACTCCGGTGAGGAGTCGGGCCACCGATGAAGCCCAGCGGGCCGCCAACTTGAAATGGTGCAGCCATAGCCAATGCGTGCAGCGATAGGCCCACAGGGCGTGCACGCCCGGATAGGTCAGCGCCACCTCGAGCGAGGACCGCGCCGCGGGGTCGCGCGACGTCGCGGCGCGGAGGTCGACACGAAAGTCGGACACCTAGTCGATCAGCCCTTCGAAGAGCGGGGTCGAGAGGTAGCGCTCACCGAAGTCCGGCACGATCACCACGATCTGCTTGCCGGCATTTTCTGGTCGCGCCGCCACCTGCAGGGCGGCCCACAGAGCCGCCCCGGCCGAGATTCCCACCAGCAGGCCCTCTTCGCGAGCCGCGCGATGCGCCGTCGCAAAGGCGTCGTCGTTGGTCACCGTGATGATCTCATCGAGCACGCTGGTCTCGAGCACGTCGGGGACAAAACCGGCACCGATTCCCTGAATCGGGTGCGGGCCCTTGGTTCCGCCCGACAGTACCGGTGAAGCGGCTGGCTCGACGGCGATGATCTGGACGAGGGGCTTGCGCTGCTTTAACACCTCGCCGACACCGGTGATCGTGCCGCCCGTGCCGACCCCGGCGATAAAGATGTCGATCTGGCCGTCGGTATCGCTCCAAATCTCCTCGGCCGTGGTGGCGCGGTGAATGGCGGGGTTGGCGGGATTCTTGAACTGTTGAGGAATGAAGTAACGTTTGTCGCTCGCCGCCAGTTCCTCGGCCTTGGCAATCGCGCCGGCCATGCCGTCAGGACCGGGGGTCAGTATCAATTCCGCGCCGTAGGCGCGCAGCAACGCCCGACGTTCCTTGCTCATGGTTTCGGGCATCGTGAAGGCGCAGTGGTAACCACGCGCTGCGGCGACCATGGCGAGCGCAATGCCCGTGTTGCCGCTGGTTGGTTCAAGGATGATCGTGTCGGGCCCGATGAGTCCAGCTTGCTCGGCCGCATTGATCATGGCCAGACCAAGTCGGTCCTTGACGCTGTGCGCGGGGTTGAAGTATTCGAGTTTGGCCAGGATTTCGGCGCCTAGACCCGCGCTCAAGCGATTGACGCGTACGAGCGGCGTATTGCCAACCAGTTGTGTAATGTCATCGGCGATTTTGCTCATTTTGGGCCCTCTTTTTCGAGATTATTCAGCATTCGCATGCTAATCAACTATTCATGATGAAACCAGTCGGGATTAAACAGCCGCTCACGGGTTGCCCCTTAATGAAGCCTCGAGCGCTGGCGTCGGCGAGAATCTTTCGACGCGTCGAAGTTTCATCACTCGATGCGACCGCCAATGACTGCGCGTGACGTCGTTGCTTTCGACGCAGTGGCGGGCAGAGGTGTGCTCGCAAGGGACCGTGAAGGAAGTGGCGAGTCGGCCCAATGACAATGGCCTCTCGCGAAGGACGCTCTTTAGATACGGACGGCGAAAGGCAGCGCCTGGCCCCCAATCGCCGGATCTCTCTCGCGAAAGTTTCTCCGCCAGGCAGCCGGCTCATGAAGCGGATATCCCTAGAATGGGAGTCGTGCATTTGTACACCAGCGGTAGAGCACGAGAATGCTCAGGTTTTCACAATGCGAGCGGATGGGGACAACCTCAAGTCGCGCCCAATTCTTGCCCACGTTTCGGCGAGACACGATGACCAAGATTCTTATTGTCGAAGATGACCAGGAAATCATCAAGCTCCTGGAGCACTTTCTCTCGGGCGAGGGCTACGAAGTGACGGTCACCTCAACGCTCGCCGGTGCCTTGAGCGCGACCTCCTCGCTGAGTCCCGACCTGGTGCTGCTCGATATTGTCCTGGGCTCCGAGGATGGTCGAGACGTGCTGCGTGAACTTCGTCTCATCAGTGACGTGCCGACCATCTTCCTCACCGGACGGGGCCTCGAATCCGAGCGTATTGCCGGCCTCAAATTGGGGGCCGATGACTATATAGTCAAGCCATTCTCGCTCGGCGAGGTTTCGGCGCGGATCGAATCCGTGCTGCGTCGCTCCGGCGTCAGCCTCGCCCAACACCATATTGACGCGCCCACTATGCGATTTGGGGAGCTGCAAATCAATGAGAGCACCCACGAAGTCAAGATCGACGGGGTGTTGCTCGAACTCACGTCCAAGGAATTCGCCCTGCTCGACTTTCTGGCGTCGTCGCCGCGCCAGGTGTATTCGCGCGCCCAGCTGCTCGAGCACGTGTGGTCGTCGTCGAGCGAATGGCAGAACGAGGCCACCGTCACCGAGCACATCCGACGGTTGCGCGCCAAGATTGAAGTGGACCCAGATAATCCCCGTTGGATCACGACGGTGCGGGGTGTTGGCTACCGCTTCGAGCCCGAACCGGTCGCTTAGTACAGATTCGTGCACCGGCCGTTGGCTCGCGTTGGGCCATGTGGTGCTGCCGGTTCAGTCGCGCGTCGCAGCGAGTTCGCTACCGTCGCTCGAAATTTGCCGGGTGCTGCGCGAGGGCGTCGCGACGAGCGAGCAGGTTCTGCACGTGCTCAACCAATTCGCTGGGCCTAAAGGGCTTGGCCAGGAAGGCGCTGGTCGCGGGCAGGAGGTTGTCCAATATGGAGTCGTCGGCACTGCCCGACATCAGCAGGACCTGAAGCGTTGGATTGGCGGCCTGCATTGCTCGGGCGAGTTCGTCCCCCGTAATTAACGCCATGACGACGTCACTGACCAGCAGGTCAATAGGACCCTCGAAGTCGCGGGCCAACTCGAGGGCCAATTCGCCGGAATCGGCCTCGAGTACCAAGTAGCCGTTACGTTCGAGCACTTGCACGACGAGGCGGCGCAGACCTTCGTCGTCTTCGGCGAGCACAATCGTCGCCGAATCGTGAGGCTGCGCCGCGCTCGGGGGAGCTAACAACTCCCCGGCGGACTCATCCACGCTCGGCAGATAAATCTCGAACGTCGTGCCCTGGCCAACTTCGCTACGCACCTGGATTGATCCCTGGCTGTCTTCGACCAGGCGGCGGGCCGCGGCAAGACCGAGGCCGGTGCCCTTGAAGGGCCCCTTGGTCGTGAAGAGTGGTTCGAAGCAGCGCAGCCTGGTTTCTCCGTCCATGCCCACGCCGGTGTCGGAAACCGAAATGAGTACGTGGCTGCCCGCCGCGACGTTGAGCGCGAGGGCCCCCTCGGAATCAACGGCCCGCGAGTCAACGGCGATGCTCAACTGGCCCCCTGCGGGCATCGCGTCACGGGCGTTGAGGGCCAAGTTGAGAATCATCTGCTCGAACAGGTCGGCGTCAACGCGAATGTTGGGCGAGTTGTGTTCGAGCGACCAGACGAGTTCGACGTCGACGCCGACGATTCGTTCGAGCACTTCGCCGATCGACCGGATTGCCGCTTCCGGGCTCAGCACCACCTGCGTCGGTTCCTTTGTGCGCCCGATCGCCTGCAATTGTTCGGTCAGCAACGACGCCCGTGCAGCGGTCGCCTGGATGTCCTTGACCATCTGTGAAGCGCGGTCTTCCCCTGACAAGTCGGTGGAGAGGATTTCTGCGTAACCCGAGATGAGCGTCAGGAGGTTGTTGAAGTCGTGGGCCACGCTGCTCGCGACCTGGCCCCGGATCTCCATCTGATGGGCGTGCCGCAATTCTGATTTGAGTTCACGGTGATCGGTCACGTCATCGATCAGCGTCAAGATGCTTCGCGCCTCGCCGTCACCCGAGGGTAGTAACGCCGCCGAGGCCGTCAGGTCCCGGCGCCGACCTCGGATGTCGATGTCGCCCAGGTCCCGGCCGGATGCGAAGGCGCCCACCACGACATCAGTCCACAGGGCGTTCAATTGCTCGGTCGCGTCCTCCGGGAAAAGCGGCCCATCGACGCCGAGCGAATCGGCGAATTCCGGCCACGCGAAGATCCTCGCGGCACCGCGGTTCCACCAGCGAACGCTTCCTTCGACGTCGGTCTCGACGATGCCAACGGGGGCGGTCTCTACGAGGATTCGCCAGCGTGTTTCACTGTGCTGAATCGTGCGACTGAGTTCGGCAGCGCCCAGAGCCGTGGAGGCCATCTGTGCGAGGAGGGTGAGCACCTCTCTATCTTCGGTGGCGAATTCGGACGTGGACTGGCGACGGATGGCCACCACCCCTCGCGCTCGGTCGCGCCGCTCGAATACTGGGGCGATCAGCCAATTGTTCTCGCGCCAGGACACGGAGTTCGCCGTGGCGGAACTCGGGAACTGCTCCGGCCCGAGGCTGTCGTCAGGGACCACGCACACCGGTTGCTTACCTCGGTGCGATTCACCGCGCAGCGGAGCACTCGGCCCCTCCTCCAAGGTCACGATGGCGAGGTCGGCGTCGAACACACTTCGTGTGCTGCCGGCCAGACTCATGAGAATCTCCTGCTCGCTGCGTAGACCGGCCACGGTGATCGACGTGGCAATCAACTGGTGGAGCTGGCTAGCAATTCGCTGGGTGTGGCGCACGGCCTCACGGGCGCTTTGGTGCAGCAGGTATCGCTCCACGGCGGCCGCCGTGGTCCATACCACCTCCTCGGCGGCGCTGATGTCCGAAGGCTGGTAGCCCGGGTGGCCGTCGTCGCCTACGAACGTGACGGTCGCGAAGGGCAGGTCGTTGACCCTCATGGCCACCACTATGCAAGTGGGCAACTCCGTGCCCGCGATGGGCAACACTTCACTGCGACCGCTGGCCAGGACCCGGTCGGTAATCGCTTGCAATTGGGGGATGCGTTCGCTCAAGCGGTCTGCGCCGCAACCGTCGACGAGGCCGTCGTGGCCAGGATGTTCGCATCCGCCGTAACGCATGGCGTAGCGGCGAGGGCCGCTACTCGAGTCCGCGACGTCGACGACGCACCAGTCACAAAAAGAGGGCACTGCGACGTCAAGCAGCGCCACCACGTTCGTGGCCAGATCACTGCCGGCTGAGGTAGAGCCGTGCGCGGCGCGCGCCGCGGCGTGATGCTCGCGAAGCTCGCTGCCGAGACCGTGTGGCGAGATGCGAGGGACGCGAACCTCGGGATCTTCGGGTTCGAGTGGCTGCGCTCGATTCTTGGTGTTCTCCGCTTTTGCCACTTTGCGCCTACCCCTCACCGCAGATACAAAGTGCGCGAGTGGCAGCCCCCCTGGGTTTCGCCGGAGGCTGGAGGGCGGCGAGTGCGGTCACGGCGATCTCAAAGTGGCTTTCCCGAGAAGATTGCGAAGTCTTCTAAGAACCGGTCAATTTCTGCGGCTTCGTGGGGCGTGGAGAAGAAGAATCCCTGTCCGATGTCAACCTCTTCTAGTTGCAGGCGCTTTACCTGCTCCGCGTCTTCGATTCCCGAGGCGAATATCTGCACTTTCATGGTTCTGGCCCGTTGGACCAGGTCATGAATTTGCGCGGCCACCTCCGCGTTGGTGATGCCCGCGATGAAGTCCTTGTCGAGCTTGACGATGTCGATGGGGAATCTCTCCAGGTCGGCGAGCGGCGAGTCGCCGGGAGCGAAGTCGTCAACGGCCAGACGCACCCCGAGGGCTACTAGGGGCGCGAGTTGGCGCAGGGTCGTTTCGGCGTTCCTCGTGAGCGTGCGCTGGGAAAACTCCAAGACGAGCAGGGCGGGATCGAAACGGCTTGATGACAGCGCCGCGGCGACATCGTCGACGAATTCGGCCCTGTCGAGCTGCATGTAGGAGATGTTGACCGAGACCGCGAATCGGTAGCCCTTGGCGTGCCACACCGCGCCCTGAGCGCACGCGGTGTTGAGGGCCCAGCGGCCCACGGGGATGATTTGGCCGCTCGCTTCGAGTCCAGCAATGAACGTAATTGGGTTGACTACGCCGTGGTCAGGGTGCCGCCATCGAATAAGCGCCTCCACGCCCGCAAACGCGTCGGTCTGTAGATCAATCGTGGGCTGGTAGACCAGAAAAAACTGGTCGGTTTCCAAGGCCAGCGCAAGATCGTTCGCCAGGTCTTGGTCTTCACCGTTGGCATCGGAATTAGCAGGTCTTTTAGCCACTGTGCATCGCTTCCCCAGGGCCCGAACCGCACGAGGACGATATCGGCGTCGTTGAACCCCTCGGTGGTGACGCTACCAGTTACGGTGCTTGAGATGGTTGTTCGCTCCGCTTGGTGTCGTGGAGCGCGCCGAACGAGTCACGCGGCCAACGGTTTTTGAAGGTCGCAAAATACCCGGTTGATTCCGTTGTGAAGAGTGCGGAAATTGGTGACGGCCGCGATACACTTTGAGTCAATTCTTGGCACAACAGAACAACAACACAGTCACACGGAATTGACAAAGGGTGGCCACTAGGCGAGAATTTGGCTCTCGCGGGGGCGTAGGGGAAGAGTTGCAATGGGCAGGTTGAATTTGGCTTTACGAGGTATTGCCAGCCCTTCTCCCCGTGACTGCGCCGTGCAAAGTCGGGCGCCTATAGCAAAGTCACTCCTTCGCATAAGGCCCGTGCGCGCGTCGTTCGTGGCCCTGGCGGCGTGCATTGGTTTCGTCGCGCTCGCCGCCCCCGGCGCCTCGGCCGGGACGTGCCCGGCTTCGATCACACTCGTCAAGACCGCCAACATTTCCAGCTTCTCGGCGTCCGGTACCGTGGTCACCTACAGCTACGAGGTCACCAACACGGGAACCGTGAAGTTGGACCCGGTCACGGTCACAGACCCGATGGCCGGCCTGTCGTCGATCACGTGCCCATCGACGTCGCTCGCCGCTTGGGCCAGTGAGACCTGTACCGCGACGTACACCACAACACTGGCAGACCTCAACGCCGGCTCAATCACCAACACTGGCACCGCGACCGGCACGCCGCCCAGCGGACCGAACGTTACCGCGAGCAACTGCTTAAAAATTCCGGCGTGGCAGAGTCCGTCGATCGCAATTGTCAAGGCCGCCACCGTTTCAAGTTTCTCTGGGCCCGGCACACCGGTGACCTACAGCTACAAGGTGACCAACACCGGCAACGTGACGTTGAACCCCGTGGTGGTCACGGACCCGATGGCCAACCTCTCGGCACTTTCGTGCCCGGTGACGTCTCTGGCCGCCGGCATCAGTGAGACCTGCACGGCGACGTACACGACCACCGCGACCGACGTGACCACCGCCTTGATCACCAACACCGGCACCGCGACCGGCCAGCCGCCCACCGGAGCGAACGTGACCGCCAGCCAGACGCTGATCATTCCGCTGACCGGAGCGTCGCCGCCTACGGGTCCGTCGATCGCCATTGTCAAGACCGCCAATATTTCTAGCTTCTCGGGGTCCGGCACCCTCGTGACCTACAGCTACAAGGTGACCAACACCGGCAACGTGACGTTGAACCCCGTGGTGGTCACGGACCCGATGGCCAACCTCTCGGCACTTTCGTGCCCGGTGACGTCTCTGGCCGCCGGCATCAGTGAGACCTGCACGGCGACGTACACGACCACCGCGACCGACGTGACCACCGCCTTGATCACCAACACCGGCACCGCGACCGGCCAGCCGCCCACCGGAGCGAACGTGACCGCCAGCCAGACGCTGAAAGTGCCATACCAGACAATTACGATCGTGCCTTCGTTGCCGCCCGCGGTCACGCACCCCGCGATCTCCCTGGTGAAGACACCTTCTATTAGCACGTACGCCACGGTTGGCCAAGTGGTCACGTACACCTACTTGATCACCAATACGGGCGACGTGAGCCTCGGGTCGGACCAGTACACGGTGAGCGACAACAAGATCAACGGGGGCGCGGCGTTTGTTTGCGGGGCCGCCCAGACTCTGGCCGTTGGTGCGTCGATTACCTGCACCAATACCTACACAATTACCCTCAGTGATTTGAACTCGGGTACCGTGACCAACTCTGCTACCGCGACCAATGGTGCCCAGACGTCCGGTGCCGCCACGGCGACGATTACGGCCAGCCCCACGACCACCACAATCACCACGACGATTCATTCGAGTCCCTCGACGATTCCACCGACCAAGATCCCCTCGTCGGCCCCGCCGATGGGACTGGGCGGATCCGCGAAGGTGGTGTACAACAGCGGGCTCCTGGGCGCCGGCGGGTCGTCGGTCGTGGCCGGGCTGGTGCTGATGGTCTTCATGATCCGCCGCCGCCGCCGCGCCTAGCTTGGCGTGGAGTTAGCGGCAAGTAAGTTGACCGGCGTGGCGTCAACCCGCGAGCGACGACGATTCACCCCGTGGTGGTGGATTGCGTCGATTGCGCTGGTCGTGATTGGCGTATTGCTCATACTTTTAAGTCTGCACGGCCCCAGGGTGGGCCCGAGCATTCCCGGCCCCATTGGCCGCACGTTACCGTCGGGCCACGCCAATCGCCCCGCGGTGGCCGCGTCATCGTTCTTCTCATCATCGGTGCCGTCGAGCGCGATCTCGCTCGCTGCATCGCCCGGCGCGCCATCGAGTTCGATTCGAGCGTCGGTGCCCTTAACGCGCAGCGTGCGCGAGGTGTCCCGGTCGAGGCCGATCCATCTCGCGATCCCGATCATCGGACTCTCGGAGAAGTTGAGCGAACTCGGTCTCAACAAGAACGGCACCGTGCAGGTGCCCAAGAGCTGGTCCGTGCCTGGTTGGTACAAGCTGGGCCCATCGCCGGGCCAAAAAGGCTCCGCCGTCATCCTGGGTCACGTGGATTCAGTCAAGGGTCCGGCGGCCTTCTACCAATTGTCGAAATTACGGCCCGGCAATCTGGTGTCGGTCACGTTGCTCGACGGCCGGACGGTGCACTTTCGCGTGATCGGGCTGCGCATGTACCTCAAGAAGAACTTCCCGAACCGCCTGGTGTACGGGTCTCGTCCGTACAGTGCGCTGCAATTGGTGACCTGCGGTGGTGTCTTTGATTCCGGCACCCACCACTACCTTTCGAATCTGGTGGTCTTCACCAAACTCGTCACTTCCTAGGCGCTCTCGCACCGCGGCGGCAATCCCTAGTGGGTCCAAAGAGTCGCGACCGGCCGGTCGGACCCGCTGTCTAGCGCTGCCTTTCCCATGAAATTGGGCCGTTGTTGGGTTCATGTAGGGGGTCAGGTGATGTGGCCCGGCGAGCATTCATGTCATGAAATACATGCAAGGGCATACAGAAAGCCCTCGTTCCGACAGCTTTCTGAAGGCCTTGCGCCGCCACCTGCCCTCGGGCGTGGCACCCGCTTCGCGATCACGTCGTCTTGTCCTGATGGGCACGTTGGCGTTGTCCCTCAGCGTCTTTTCCATGGTGGTCGCGGAGCTGCCAGTTTCGGCCACGTCGCCCGGGACGACGTTTCTGACGGTGCGGGACAACTCCTCCGTGGCGCTCACGACGGCGATTGCCACGACGGCGAATTCACCGAGCACCGGTAACGTTCGCCTGGCCGCTACCAAGACATCCAGTCGCGTCGGTGGTTCGGACGTCGTGGCGCACGCCTCGACGGCAAAGTCACCAATTACGAGCACGGCCTCGGCCAATACGAATCCGTCGTCCACTCCAACGAATATTGCGCCGCCCATCACGACGCCCGCACCCACGACGACGACGACCGTCGCGCCCACCACGACGGCCACGACACCATCGACTCCTCCCGCTACCTTTCGAATCACCAATCCCTCGACCAACATCAACCCCAGCCCGAATTTTCTGAGCTCGGGCCAATGCACGAACGCGGCCGGCAGTTGGACCTGCGCCAACCCCTGCGTGACGACATCGTTGAAATGGCCGTCCTACACCAACGACCCGGGCTGCACGACGTACATCCTCCAGGCCATCAACGTGGCGCGCGCGGACGAGAATCTGTCGCCGATGGCGCTGCCGTCGAACTGGTACTCGTTGAGCACGACTCAGCAACTCTTCGTGGTCGCCAACCTGGAACGAATCGCCCGTGGACTGCCGCCCTACCTAGGTATCAATGCGGCGCTGAGCGCCAACGCGCAGCGTGCGGCGCAGTCGAACTCCGATCCCTCGGTGGCCACTGGATTCATAATCGGCAATGACGCGCAGGGCGACCCCGGAATGGGAGGGGCCTGGGCCGGTGGTTTCGCCGTGCTCGCGGCTGACTACATCTGGATGTATGACGACGGCTGGGGCGGTAGCGCCGCAGCCACTTCTAACATTGCCTGCACCTCGCTGTCGGCGCCCGGTTGCTGGGCGCACCGCGATGAACTGCTCGGATCGGACGCTCCCTTTAATCCGGGAGTTGGTTTGACTTGTCAGAACTGCGAAATGGGTACGGGCTACGCCGTCGTGAATGGGTCTTCGTCATTCGTCGATCTCATTGAACTGCCGAAGGGCGCCCCCCCTGCCATGACGTTCACCTGGGCGCAGGAGCTTTCTGCAGGATCCTGAGTATGAAGTTCTCGTCGGGCGATACGAAAACGCGCGGTGCGCCGGCCTTGCGGTGCTGTTCGCGGGTAATCGCCATCGAAGCACTTGCGATAGACGGGGCGCGAATAGGCAGCCAAAGACTCATTCGAGGCGCCTTTATAGACTCGGCCCATGTGTGAACGCAGCGTAGTCATCGTAAGAATTGGGCACCCATTGACGGGCGCAAAACGGCCGGTGACCAGCGAATCAGAACGAGTCCGCGAGTCAGTAGCTATTTTCCTCGCCGATAACGCCGCGGAGTCAGTGTGAGAATTCTCGTTACCGGGGCGGCCGGCTTCATTGGATCGAACACCGCCGAACTCTTGCTCGCCAAGGGCCACGAAGTCGTGGCGCTCGACAACCTGGTGACTGGCCGGGCCGACAACGTGCCGACCGGGGCGACCTTCGTCGAGGGCGACTGCGGTGACGAAGTACTCGTGCAATCCCTCGGAGGTTTTGATGCCTGCGTCCATTTCGCGGCCCGCATCGAGCCGGCGGAGTCGATGAAGTTTCCCGAGGTCTTCTTCGCCAACAACGTGGGATCGAGTTTGCGGCTTCTCAACGCGTTGGTTACGTCTGGGGTGGAACGTTTCGTCTTCTCGTCTTCCTGCGCGGTCTACGGCGACCAATCCGTCATGCCGATCGACGAAGAGCGACCAACCCAGCCCCACAGCCCCTACGGCCAGTCCAAGCGAATGATTGAAGAGGCCCTGTCGTGGATGGCGCAGTGCGGTCGCATGCGTTCGGCCTCACTTCGTTACTTCAATGCCGCCGGCGGGACCCTTGCGCATCCCGAACGTCACCAGCCCGAAATCCATTTGATCCCCATCGCTTTAGACGTCGCCCTTGGGCGCCGAGACCACCTCGATATCTACGGCGACGATTATCCAACGCCGGACGGGACGTGCATTCGCGACTACATCCACGTCAGCGATCTCGCCGAGGCTCACGCCCTGGCGATAACGGCCCTGGAAACCCACTCCGAATTGACCATCAATCTGGGCACCGGTGTGGGATCGTCAAATCGCCAAGTCGTTGAGACCGTTCGCCGAGTCACGGGCCAGGACATCGACGTGCGCTTCGGTGACCGGCGACCGGGAGATCCGGCCGCCGCCATCGCCAGCAATGAAATGGCTCGTGACGTACTCGGTTGGAAGCTCGGGCATTCCGATCTGGAGGTCATCGTGGCCGACGCCTGGGTCGCTCACCAATCCATCTAGCTCGACGGCGGACGTACGCGCAACACATTGCTCAATCTACTGTCCGGTGAGACTTTCGACGCGTCGCTGCGTGGATTTTGCCAACTCGATGACCGTGCACCCGGGCCGAGATACCTTGGGGCCGCACGGCGCTCACCAGTGTCACCACGTGACTGCGTTTGCTGTGTCCGCTCTCATTTGAGGTTGACGGTGGCTGGCGCAATGCGCCGGGCTCCTTTGGTCGCGAGGAGGCGAGCAGTAACCTTGCACGAATGCAGTCCTTCGAGCAGTGCGAGATTGTCCTCCTAGGCACGCAAGAAGGCGCCCGCGAGCGTCGTGATCGATGTCAAACGACCGGACGTGGCCGCACATTTGCGATGGCGCCGATGAACTCGCGGCGCGGGTTGCGTGGCGCCAAAGGAAACACTCGCGAAGAAATACATTGACAATGTCGACGAGCGAAAATCAGATCCACGAAGAGAGTCTTTGGTTTGGCGCGGCCGACCGACCGCTGTTCGGCCGCCTAGCCTCACCGTTGATGGGGACGTCGCTCGGCGGCGTGCTGCTCGCGCCGCCGATTGGTCGAGAGGCGCGCCTGGCTCGACGCTGCCTTCGAAGTCTCGCGATCCTGCTGGCCATGGATGGCTACGTGACGCTTCGTTTCGACCACTTCGCCACCGGCAACTCGAGCGGAACATTTGAAGACGACGGGTTTGATCGCGCCTGGTTCGAAGGGGTCAATCAGGCAACCGAACTGCTGCGTTCGCTCGGCTTGTCGTCGGTGTCGGCCGTAGGGATGCGAATGGGCGCGACGATTATCGGGGCGGCTGCGGCTGAATACCATTTAGAACTGGCGTCGGCGGTCATGTGGGATCCCTGCGAATCGGGGCGCACGTACTTGCGAGAGTCCAGTGCGCTCGGAGGATTCGGCCGAGAAATTGAGGCACCAGAATCGAGCGTGCCGGTCAAGATGATGGAGTACGTCTACTCCGATGAGGCGGCCACGCGCATGAGTGCGGTCAATTTGTTCGCTCCGACACCCGGGCCGTTGGCCCAACGAGTACTCATGGTGGTACGCGACGATCGAGTGATTTCGAGCAAGTTCCGAACGCGTTGGTCCGAGCAGGTCGAGTGGGAAACGACGTCTGAGCAGGGACCACTGCTCGAGACGGAGCTTCCCTCGTCGGTGCAGCCAGCGGCGGCCATTGCTCGGATTCGAGAGTGGCTGACGGTCCCGGAGTCTCCCGCCACGCCCTTTCAAGTCGTGCTAGGCGCGCCTGACACGGTTGTCGTGAAGGCGCCGAACGCCTATCCGGTTCGTGAGCGTTTTGTTCAATTGGGCCCGCACAGGTTGTTTGGCGTTGTCAGTGAACCGGTGGGCGACGTCAGGGGACCGCTCATCGTCATGGTTAGTGGGATCAACGAGGATCACGTCGGACCCTCGAGGCTCTGGGTCGAACTCTCGCGTCGCTGGGCGGGAGTTGGACTGCGATGTGCTCGATTCGACTTGCGCGAGCTGGGTGAGAGCCCCTGGTTGCCCGGTCAACCTAATCCGCCGGCGTTCGACAAGACCCGGCCCGACGACATCCGTGATGCCGTCAATGCGCTCAGTCCAACGGATCCGTCCGACTCGGTCCTGATCGGTCTGTGCTCTGGTGCCCAACTAGCGCTCGGGGCGGCCCTGGAATTCAAATCCCGTGGTGTGTGCATAATCAATCCTCAAGTGGGCACGGGACTCCTTCGAACTGCTGACCGCTTGGACAAATCTGATCGATCATCCATTCGATCATTCGTGCAGCGCTGCGAGAACCTCCTCAAACGTCATCGCTGGGTGGGCCAAATGGTGCGCCAGGTGTTGCGGCTGGTCCTGCCGACGGCCACGTCGCCAAAAGTTCGAAAGACGCTGGCCAGCAACGAGACGGAGATGCTCCTGCTCGCGAGTCCCGGGGACTTCTCACCCTTTCCATGGATGCCGATCATCGGAACGATCGACGCCCGCCGCCTGATGTCGTCGGAGCGCTTTCGCGTCGAGGTCATTTCTGAAATGGATCACGACTTCCTTAGTGACGTCGGGCGAGACCGAGTCGTGGACATACTTGAACGCCACGTTCGTGAAAAATTTTCGGGAGCCCCTTCGGACTGATTCGACGTAATCAGTCACGGATGGGGCGTGATTCACTCGGTGCGCTTTCGTTAGTTGGCGCTGTACTCCGCAACCCAGTTAATCTGCATGGACACCGGGCCGGCAGGACACTGCGTGCCCTCGGTGCATCTCGTTACCTGCTGCAGGTCGAGCGTCATTGGTTGCTTTGGGATGTGCGAGATGACATTGTCCCGTGCCCACACTTGGCCATCGACGACGAAGGTTAATGACGTCGGCGTCCAGATGACTCCGACGGTGTGCCACTGCGTCATATTGATCATCACTTTGCGATGATCCATGTTGTTGGCGGCTCCGTAGTGGACGGTGCCGGTCGTTGAATTATCTGAACCTCCTGTTTCGCTGAAATCAATCTCGGGTGGCCACGCGTTCGCGGCGGGCCAGAGCAAATCAACCTCATTGGGCCCGCGACCGGTCAGCCGCGAGCGCACGAAATACGCGCCGTAGGTCTGGGCGAGCCCGCATTGGCACAGGCCACCTGTGACATATTGGTTGTTCCACGCCGCATCTCTATAGGTGTTAAGAGTGAGAAGGCCGCCGGACACCACCACGTGTGATCCACCGAAGTGACCCCCGGGATCGCCACCGGGAATCCCGGTGTAGACGTTCCATCCGGCGGGCAGGGTCGACCCCGTGAAGTCGCTGACGTAGCTTTGCGTGTAACCAGCCAGGGCGGTTGGCGCCGGTGGCGCTTCACCGGAAGGTTCGGAGCTATCCGCAGTGCCAATGGGGTACGGCGGATTCGGGACCGGTCGAAAGACCGTAATTGTCGTGGTGGAGGCCGAACCACGGCCCGCGGGGGCAATGATTAGCAAGGTGCTGAGAAGTGCAATCACCGCGAACGCCGTGACACCGGATTTAAAGCCATTTGAACGTGCGCCAGAGGGCGCAGCGTAAGAAGGAGAGTGAGTGGAGAAAGGGCCCATAGAGAATTATGAAAGTCCTGGAATTTTGTATTCCGTTACCTAGAAACCTTACTCCCCAAAAGGAGGGGTCGGCGACGTCTGTCTTCACTTGCCGCTCGACGGCGGGATGGACACTGGACCGATCTCGGGCGCTCGCGGAATCAAGCGCGGTAGCAGGTCGGTTCTGCGTCGAGGTTTGCTCGCCGTGATCGTCGAGTGGACAATTTATTTACGTCAACGGAGACTTCGCGAGTGCGCCCGCTAGTTCGTTGCGCGAGGACACATATGTAATTCTTGGGGGCCTCATCTAGAGCCGGTTTTTGCAGTCAATTAAGGGGCAAAAATAATATGGAAAATCTTGGGCCAAGGGTCGTTTCGCCTTGTTCCCGGGGTTGACAAGACCAACCATCCCTGCAATTCTTGTGGGCGCAAGGGCTGGTGAGGAGAAAATGGGTGTGGGCAAACAACCCTCGGACGCCGGCCGAACACGTGAATGACGCTTTTGGCCGAAACTCAGACGGTGCACTAGCCACGGTTTCGGTCATTATCCCGACCCTCAACGAAGCCGCGAATCTCCCCTACGTTCTTAATACAATCCCTCGTTGGGTGGACGAGATCATCATCGTGGATGGCCGTTCGAACGACGACACCGAACGAGTCGCTCGGGCGTTGTGGCCCGATGTGCGCATAGTTCACCAAAAGCAGCCCGGAAAAGGGGCCGCGATGCGAGCCGGACTCCACGCCGCGAAGGGGGACATTCTTATCGCGCTGGACGCCGACGGTTCCATGGACGGCGCTGAAATTGGGGCGTTCCGGGACGCGTTGCTGGCGGGTGCGGACTTCGCCAAAGGCAGCCGGTTCTGCGCGGGCGGAGGCTCCGCCGACATCACCAACTTTCGTCGCATGGGCGACGGCGGTATCTGTCTGCTCATTCGTTTGCTGTTCGGCGCGCGTTGCACCGACGCGACGTACGGCTATATAGGGGTGTGGGCCGATCGTTTGGACTGGATTGATATCGATACCGACGGTTTCGAGGTCGAGACCCTGATAAATATTCGAGTTCACCGGGCCGGACTTCGAACGGTCGAGATACCTTGCTTTGAGGCACACCGAATTCACGGCACTTCCAACCTGCACGCAGTGCGGGATGGATTACGAATTCTTCGCACTATTGTGCGCGAAAGATTGCGGAGGTACCGTGTTCCAACGACTTGAAGACCGAGAGGGTGCTGACGCCATGAAGGCGAAGGAGAGCCGCACGGCTGTCGTCGTGGCGGGCCCTGGTTTGTCGCTGACGATCCCCGGCATCATCGTGTCTCAGATCGTGCAGGCCCTCGCGCAGTCGGTCCCCGTGACGCGAATTGAAGTTGACCTCGGTACCGACTACATGGCCGGGCTCCACCGCGCACCATCATTGGCGGCCGCGCACGATGAGCCGAAGAATTCAAAAATGCTTCGACTGCGCACGCCGAATAACCCGCGTGTTCGTGCGCAGGCCTTTCGCGAATGGATTGGCACCGAGACGCGAACGGCGGTGGCGTACGCCTGGCCGGGTATCGATAACGGCTGGATCAAGCAGTATCTCCAGGTGGCGCGAATGTTAGGAGCCTCAACGGTCGTCGTGTGCCAGAGCCGTCCGAATTCGAGCCGGGCCAAGCTGCTCTCGCTCGTCGACACCGTCTATCAGGCGGACGTCATCATTGTCGGTGATGCGAATGACGCTCATGAATTTGCTTCGTACTTCGGTTCCTCCGGTCCGGATGTACAGGTACATCGCGCGTTGTCATTGGGAGGGCGAAACGACCGAAAAGTGTTGAACCAGATAACGGCCTTTCTCCCGAAAGACAACGCGGCCATGTTGTCCACCCTGCTCGCGGCATTCGACGGGATTCCTGACGCGTGGATAACGAACCTTCGCCTTCAAGTCGTGATGCGCTACAGCGATCGAGTCGTTCCCGAAATCGTCGAGCGAAGTTATCACACTGAATTCGTCCAGCTGGTGGGCAAGGATATTTCGAGCCTCGACTTAGAGCAGCTGTGCGCTGCCTCGTCGGCACTCATTGTGGCCGATCCCGCTTTGGATTCGCGTGCCTACTTGACCGCGGTCAACAGTGGCGTCGCCACGGTGGTGCTCGCCACCCCCATGTTGCCCAAGGTCGGTCGAGGCTACGTCGGTGGACTGCTGGCCGATCACGATCGGCCGGCGTCGATCAACGTGGCGCTCTCACACGCGTTGCGGCTCGCGGACCTTCGATTTCCCAGCCCGGAAGCGTGGCTCGAATTGGCGCAGCGCCTGAGCTTCCCGTCGGGTCCAGAGAAACTTGTTCCGGGGGAGTTCGAGCCGGTGACCAAGATCGCGTGAGCGTTGCCGTCAAGCGTTGCTTTGTGGACTGAGTCTCGCGACTTTTCTGGCGCGTCGCCGAACAATGCCTCGAAAGAACTTATTCACGTTGACGCCCTGACGAAGGGGCTTGGCCACGCAGCAGTTACGTGGCAGCAACTATGCAGACGCATTGGGGCCTCGGCGGCTCAATACGGACGTAGCGTTGTACATGCCAGCCATTATTTTTGAATCGAAGGACTTCCCAATGAGTGTTAGTTCGCCCGACGACCAACTGCCGATGAACGAAAGCCTGAGTTCACCTCGAGTGAGCGTGATCATTTGCGCGTATACCCTTGAACGCTGGGAGTTACTAAACAAGGCACTGCAGTCGGTGACCCAACAAGACATGCCACCCATCGAGGTGATCCTGTGCATCGACCACAATAGCGAGATGTACCAGAAGTGCGCGACTGAGCTACCGCTGACATTGGGGGACGCTCAGTGGAAATTCAGCGTGATCGAAAACAGATACGACACTCGCTTGGGCGGCGCTCGCACGTCGGCCGCGCAGATCGCTTCGGGTGACGTGTTGGCGTTCCTTGATGACGATGCCTTCGCCACCTCTTCATGGTTGCGCTGCCTGACGGCGGCGTATGAAGATTCCAATGTGGTCGCGGTGGGTGGAGCTCCGATAGCGTCGTACGAAACCGCACGGCCGCGATGGCTTCCTTTCGAGTGCAATTGGATTTTCGGCTGTGCCTACCGAGGTTTGCCGGAGAGCCGCGGGCCGATCGATCACTTGATCGGCGCCAACATGTCGATACGACGCGAGGCGTTGTTGTCGTGGGGCGGTTTTCATTCGGACAACCACGACGACATGGATCTCAGTCACCGGACCATTCACGCGTACGGCGCGGCCGCGGTTGTGTACGAGCCCGAAGCCGTTGTCCATCACTTTGTCCCCAAGGCCCGGCTGACCTGGAGCTACTTCTGGCGTCGCTGTTTCTACGTGAATAAGGGGAAGGTCAAGGCGTTTCGCGACATGGATCAGGCGTCGAATTTACGCGCGGAACTACGCTTCGCTCGACGGTCACTGTCGCGCGCTCTGGTGAAAGAGACAAGGGAACTACTACGCGGCGACCAGTACGCGCCGGTCAGATACATGGCCCTTCTTTCGGCCGTCGCTCTCGGCGGCGCCGGCGCGGTTGTGGGACGCTTACGGTGAACTGCGCCGAGTCGGGGCGGAGGTAACTTGGCCATGCACGTTCTGATTGTGGGTGCCGGGCCCGCGGCGGCCGGAGCAGCCCTCGCGTTGTCCAAGACCTCGGACATCAAGGTCCAGGTCCTGGACGTTGGCGGCCGGTTAGAAGACGACAACGAGATCGCCCGGCTTCGCATGTCGCACAGCGAGCCCCAGGCGTGGGAGAAAGCGGACCTGAGGACAATCAGTCAAACCGCGATTGCGTCGAAGCATCACCGTCTGCCGGAGAAGAGAATCTTCGGTTCGGACTTCCCCTTTCGCGATTTTGGACAACTCGAAGGTGTGAGCGGCGATGGAGAACTGAATTCGCATGTCATTTCCGGTGCGTACGGGGGATTCAGCAATACGTGGGGTGCCCAAACGATGGTGTTCAGTGAGGCCACTTTTAATGATTGGCCCTTCAGCCGACGTGAGCTGGAACCCGACTACCGCGCGATTCTCAGTGCAATTCCCTATTCGGCCGAGGTGGACGATCTCGCGGAGTACTTCCCGCTCTGGGGTGCGGCCGATGCCCTGCCCCCGCTTAGCGAGGGCCCCGATCGGATCCTGCGTAATTACGAGCGCAACCGGGTACAGGTCCGTCGTCAGGGTGTCCTCGCCGGTAAGGCCCGTCTCGCCCTGCAGGGCGCCGCGTGCGTATCGTGCGGACTTTGCATGACCGGATGTCCGTACTCGCTGGTGTACTCGGCGTCGCACACTTTGGATGAACTGGTAAAGAGCGGACGCATTGAGTACGTGAGCGGCTACGTCGCACTGAAGCTCGGGGAAAACGAGGCGCAACCTTTCGTGGAGGCTCGGTCGCTGAGTTCGGGTCGAGTTGAGACCTTCACGGCGGACAAGGTCTTGGTCGCGTGCGGTGCCTTGGGTACGACGCGACTGGTCGCACATTCATTGGGCGATTGGTCCAGGCGAATTCATATGCGCGAGTCAGCGCAGTTCGTTGTACCGTTTCTGTCGCCGCACGGCATCCAACAGTTGACGCAAGAGGGTACGTTCACGCTCAACCAATTTAATTTGATTCTTCCCTTTGACGAGACGGGCCATGACGTGGTGCAAATCCATGGTTATCCCTACAACGAGGCGATGGATGAAGCGATTCCGAGTTTCTTGCAGCCCGAGACGCTGCACGGTGTGAAGTCGGCGGTATTAAAACGAACCACCGTTGGTCTGGGCTATTTGCCGTCGTGGTGGTCTCCGGGATTTGACCTACTTCTTACGCCACCGCAGGCCGAGGGAGAACTGGCGAGCATGAAGTTGACGACATCGGCCGTCGGGCAAGAACGTACCAAGCCAATGCTGCGGGCGGTGATCAAGCGTCTCGTCATGGCGGCGCCGTACCTAGGCGCGATGCCAGTCGTGCCGCAGATCGCGCTATCGGCCCCGACGAAGAGCTATCACTTTGGTGGCAGCTTCCCTCACGCTCGCGCTCCTGAGGACGGCCTCGAGTCAGATGTCCTGGGGCGGGTGCGGCCGTGGCAGAGCATTCATCTCGTGGACGCGGCCGTGTTTCCGACGGTGCCGGCGACGACCTTCACCCTGTCAATCATGGCCAACGCGCATCGCATTGCCCGGTCCGTCGCCGAGGGCGTGCGTGGCTAAACGTCCAGCGCCATTGATTGGCGTCACCGGCGCCACGGGCTACCTTGGCAGTTCTCTCGTCGCGGCCTTGCGGGCGCAGTCATTGGACGTCGTTGAGTACCGGCGCACGGCTCTCGATGGCGTGAGCACGCGGAGCGTGCGACAACTCGACCTCAGCCAACCAGCGGAAGGTCGAGCATTCGACGGAGTCTCGTGCCTCATTCACGCGGCGTGGGACCTCGTCGAGACAGACCCGCGCCGGGCCTGGGAGCTCAACGTCGCAGGTTCCAAGCGTGTGCTCGAGTCGGCCATAAACGCCGGAGTGAAGCGCGTGATCTTCGTCTCATCAATGTCGGCGTACTTTGGAACCAAGCAGGATTACGGTCTCATGAAATTGGCGGTGGAGCGGTCCGTCCTGGAGGCGAATCAACTCGTCGTTCGCCCCGGCCTGGTGTACGGCGCGCAGTCGGGAGGCATGGCGCAGACCCTGTCGAAGCTTTCGCGTCTTCCGCTAATCCCCGTGTTTCGTGGCGCGCAGCAATTCACGCTTCATATCGACGATTTTCTTGCGGCAATGTCAACACTCGTCGTGGCAAAAGCAGTGCCCTCAACGGTGATAGGTCTGGCCAACGAGTCGCCGACATCGTTCAAAGAGATCATGCTGACCTTGGCCGCGGAAACCAACAATTCGGCCAGGACAGTGGTGGTGCCGTGGTCCGTCGTCCTCGCACTCCTGCGAGTGGCTGAAAAACTGAACGTCCGACTTCCGGTTCGTTCGGACTCCCTGCTCGGATTGGTGCGACCGGCCCCTTTCGTCCCAGGTCGAGACGTGGCAATCGAAATCGGCCTTTCGTTTCGACCTTTCTCTGATCGTTGACGGGCCTGTCGAAACGAGGTGTCGTTTCGCTTTAGTCGTGCCTGCCGATTTGGATATTTAGTCGAAGTTTTCGACATTTGTGCTTACGAAAGTAGGAGCGAGAACTGCTTAGGAATATTGCGGCGGCACGCAAAGCGCAATGAAATAGGCAATCAACAATCAAATTGTGCATTTGTTGAGTTTCAGTAGACGGCGTTTAGTTTCGCGTCTGCGAATTTTGAAGCATGAACAAGGGCAAAATAAATCAGCTTTTCCAGAGTCCAGCCACGTACCGAATTCCCAAGCTTGTGACGCTCGTAGTTACGTCGTGCACCCTCTTGGCAATGGTCAGTCTGGACGCATCGGCGTCGACCCCCTCGGGCACCACAGCGGGGACAGTTGTGTCCTACCACGTGACCGCGCCAGCCGTGACGGTGCCCAACCACCTCTCCGGCGGTGAGATCAGGTCTCAACTTTCGTCGACCACGTCAGTGCCTCGTACCACCACTCGCACCACTCGAACCCACAAGCACGCTGATTCATCTGTCGGACGTTCGCACTGGAATCGGAGCAGCTCTTCTAGGAAGAAGAAGGTCACCACCAAGCCACCCGCGCGTCTCGCAACGTTTGGACCGTCGCCGACGACCACCACGACGCACGCGCCTACGAACCCCACGTCCGTCTCGACGCCCGGTCAAACGACCACTACGACCTCGGCGCCCGCACAAACGACCACTACGACCTCGGCGCCCGCACAAACGACCACTACGACCTCGGCGCCACATTCGGGACCGCTGACGTCCTTTCCCGTGGGAACGCCCGACGGGTCGGAACCTTCCGGTTACGCCCCACCGTCGGCCAGCGCGCTCTCCGGCTACACGCAGAGTTACGTCACTGACTTCACCGGAACTTCACTCCCTTCGGGATGGAGCGTATATACGGGTGTCGCCGGTGGAGACGCCGGCTCGCAGTGGGCCGCGAGTCAAGTGGTCGTGAGCGGCGGGATGCTCCAACTCAATACGTCTCTAGCCCCACTGCTCAACGGAGGCGTGTGCCAGTGCGGCCATTCCCAGACCCACGGTGCCTGGTTCGTCCGCTCACGTGTGACCGCTCCGGGGTCGACCCAGGTGGAACTACTCTGGCCCACCGTAGGGTGGCCGCCCGAGATCGACTTCAACGAGACCGGAGGACAGGCGACATCCACAACCGCTACGAATATCTGGGCCGTGAGTGGCAATTCTCGGAGTCAATCACAGGTGAGTCTCACCATCGACATGACTCAGTGGCACACGTGGGGTGTTGTGTGGACTCCAACCTCGATCACGTACACCGTTGACGGGCACGCATGGGGCAGCTTCACGAACGCCTCAGAGGTTCCTCAGCAACCAATGTGGCTAACCCTCCAGCAGCAGACGTGGTGCGGCTCGGGCTATGCCTGCCCCACGGCACCCGACTCAATGCAAGTCGATTGGGTAGCGGACTACGCCTCGAACTGATTCTCACTAGGGGGTCTCGGTCCAGCCTCCGGCCCACAGCCATCGGCGCTTGAGAACTCCTCGCTGGCCTAGGCGCTGGTCTTCAATTTCGACCGAAGCTGAAGGGAACGTTGCTAGAGAAGACGCCTCGATTATCGCCAGATTACGACACGACAATCAAGCGGCAGACGTGGAGAATGTCGATATTCGGACCATGGGAATTCGCTCGAATTGTGCTGTAAAACGGTATCCACACTTGAAGAATGAGGGCTAAATATGCCACGTGGAATGGCATTAATTTCAACTAGATTTCGGGGCGCTGGTCGGCGGCGTTTCCCTATTTCTACCCACAGGGTTGACAACGCACACCTTTCATGTCATGCTTTAGAATGCAAGGGCTGAATAGGAGCTGTGGAGTGTTTCATCCACCTGTCCGGCTGATGCCCGCGGAGAGTGGCGACTCGTGGGAGCGCGATTCCCCGAGTGGTGCGACAGTTTCGGTCATAATTCCTACGCTCAATGAAGCTGGAAATCTCCCTTACGTTCTCAACACAATTCCTGGTTGGGTGAACGAAGTCATCCTGGTGGACGGTCGATCTGACGACGATACTCAGCGAATCGCCAAGGTTCTTCGTCCCGACGTGCGAATCATCCACGAATTGAAGAGGGGCAAGGGAGCGGCGATGAGGGCCGGACTCTACGCCGCGCGGAGCGACATCTTGATCGCCCTCGACGCGGATGGCTCAATGGACGGCGCCGCACTGGCAAAGTTTCGCGACGCGATCCTCGCAGGCGCCGATTATGTCAAGGGCAGCCGCTTCGCGCCGGGCGGCGGTTCGAGTGACATTACGAAGTTTCGTCGCTTCGGCGACCGAGGTATTTGTTATCTCATTTGGCTGTTCTATGGATCGCTTTACTCGGACGCCACCTACGGCTATATCGCGGTGAGAGCCACCTGCCTAGATTCACTCAATATTGATACTGACGGATTCGAGGTTGAGACATTAATCGGAATACGAGCCCTGCGTGCCAAATTGCGGACGACGGAGGTACCATGCTACGAAGCGAGTCGGATTCACGGCGTCAGCAACTTGAGCGTGCTATCCGACGGGTTGAGGATTTTCCGGGTTATCGTGAGCGAACGGTTGAAGAGGAGTCATCGTGCAGTGGCGAACTGAAGACTTGCGAGCGGTCGAGGTCGGTCCCCGCAAGGACCGCGTCGTAGTCGCGGGACCAGGTTCGAACCTCACGATTCCGGGGATCATTGTCGCGGAGATCGTCCGGTCTCTCGCGATGACCGGTCGAGTCACTCGCATTGAAGTCGATCTTTCGACGCACAGCATGTCGGGACTCCATAGGGCGCCATCGCTGGCCGCATGGCATGGCGATCAATCACTGGACAACGTCGTGGGCTTCCACGCACCGGAGAACACGCGACGTCGAACGCAAACGTTCATCGACCTGATCGGTGCGGACGTCAGTGTGGCAGTCGCGTACGCCTGGCCCGGCATTGATAACAGTTGGATTCAACAGTTCCTCAAGGTTGCCAAGGCCAAAGGCGTGACGACGGCCGTACTTTGTGCCAGCGTTCCTAAGCCCGGGCCGTCCCAAGTTACGTCGCTCGTCGAGACTATTGGCCGCGCCAATCGGGTTTACGTTGGCGACATTTCCGACGCGACGGCGCTCGCTTCGGCGTTTCGCTCTCACGGACCCGTCGTGGAATCTCATCCGGCGCTCTCGCTCAAGGGAAAGGGCAATCGTAGCCCCGGTCACGACATTGCGGCCTTCGTACCTAAAGACAACCTTCAGTCGCTTTCGTCACTCCTCGCGGCGTTCAACGCCACCCCTGAAGCGTGGATATCGGACTACAGAATGTCTCTCGTGATGCGCTACAGCGGTGGCGCGGTACCTGAATTAGTGGCCAGTAGCCATTACCCGAGTCACGTCACCCTCATTGGTGACGACATAGCGAGCGATGATCTGGCAGAGCTCTGTGCGAACTCCTCGGCGCTGAGTGTGGCCGATCCAACGACGGACTCGCGTGCATTCTCTTCTGCCGTCAACAGCGGAATTGCGACCGTGTTGATGGCCACGGCCATCTTGCCCCAGGTTGGACTGGGCTATGTCGGCGGGTTACTCGCGGACATGCGCTATCCGGCATCGATAAGTGTGGCGCTTAATCATGCATTACGTCTCAAGGACTTACGATTCCCGAGCCCCGAAACATGGGGCCAACTCGCCCGACGACTACGTCCGATTTCGAGTGAACTTCACCTCGTCGAGGTCCTCGAGACGGCCAATGACTAGTCGACACCTCGCAGGGACTACGCGTGCCCATTGAGATCGTTTCGATATGCCGTTCGTCGCAGGCAAAGCCCCCAGAGCAATCGCTCTGACGTCGCTAGACTGCGCAGATCGGAAGAGCGTCGTGTAGGGAAAGAGTGTAGAT
>ODAK010001055.1_pt1 | contig 30872 bp, 27 predicted proteins | sample 1539591 | NCBI WGS metagenome assembly ODAK01 (sample SAMEA3539303, study PRJEB22396) | soil metagenome | biome: tundra; feature: field; material: soil | place: USA | collected 2010-05 | depth 0.15 m
CATGCAACTCGCCGTGTTCGACGACCTCGAGCATCTGTGGCACCCGCCAGACGACTACTGGGCCGCCCACATGGCGAACCTGGCCAGTCACACGCTGCTCCTCCCGTCGCCAGGCGCGCTCGGCATCGGCGCCGGCGCGCCACCGGTGCGCTCCGAGGCCGGGTTACTCCTGTTCTTCCACGAGCGCCGGGCCGACGGTTCCTACACGATGAACCTGGCGCTGCTCGACGAGAGGACCGGGCGGGCTCTCAGCCGCTTGCCCGAACAGGTCTTCGAGCCCGAGCTCGACTGGGAGCGCACCGGGGACGTCGACGAGGTGGTGTTCGTCCAGGGCGCCCACCTAGACGGCGACGACATCTACCTCACCTACGGTGCGGCCGATCGCTGCGTCGGCGCCGCGGTCGCGTCGGTCGCTCATCTGCTCGACGCGCTCGCTGTTGCCGGTCGCGAACGGGTCGCCTGACCCGTTCCGTCGTTGCGGCGAGATCACCTCGAGTGCCCTCCTGCAGCGACTCACGAATCTCACGCTTGCCGTCTCCCGATCAGCTCCAGTACCCGTCGAAGACCCGGAGCGCCTCGTCGACCAACTCGGGCCCGAGAACCTCGACGCTGCGCTGGCCGCTGGCGAAGACCTCTCGGCACGGAAGGTCCATCGTGGGGTTGCCCGGGTGGTTGCCCGTAAGGCCTTTCAGGTCCCGCTCGCTCAGCCCGAAGATCATGCGCCCGATCCCGGCCCAATAGACGGCACCTGCGCACATGGCGCACGGCTCTGCGCTCACGTACAACGTGAAATGCTCCAACTCGCCCGGCTCATAACGCCGGGCAGCTCGGCCGGCGGCCACCGTTTCTGCATGAGCGGTCGCGTCCCGCACCGGGACCAGACCGAGGTTCCCCTGTTCGATCACGACATTTCCGGCATCGTCGGCGAGGACGCACCCAAAGGGCAGGTTGCCATCCTCTCGCGCCCTGATGGCGACCTGGAAGGCGGCCCTCAACAAGCGTGCATCGGTCTCACTCAGTTCTGCCATGGGCATCCTCTCAAGCTGATGAGCCCGAGCGCGACCGCTCGGGCCCTGCCTCAGTCCGAGGCGTCAAGCTCGGCTCGAAGCTCGAGAACCAAGGCGTCCTCCGCAACAATTCGAGCCTCGTCCGCGTCGCGGCGCTTCAGCTCGATGCCGCCTGCTTTGAGTGAGCGCTCGCTCACAGTCAGGCGAACAGGAAGCCCGATGAGGTCTGCGTCGGCGAATTGGACACCGGGTCTTTCGCCTCGATCGTCGAAGAGCACGCCGATGCCGGAAGCCTCGAGCGAGCCGTAGACCCGTTCGGCCACTTCGCCGGCCGCCGAGTCCGATCCCCGCAGCACCGTGAGGTGCACCGGGTACGGGGCGATGGCGACGGGCAGCCGCAGGCCCCGCTCGTCATGGTGCTCCTCCGCGATGCAAGCGAGCAGGCGACCGACGCCGATCCCGTACGAGCCCATCACTATCGGCTTGGAGTTCCCGTCCGGGTCGAGATAGGTCGCCTCGAAGGCATCCGCGAACCGAGTGCCGAGCTTGAAGATGTTGCCGACCTCGACACCACGCTCGGTGCGAAGTGGACTGCCGCACACCGAGCACCCGTCGCCGTCGTCGGCGGCAACGATGTCGGCCACGACGTCGGGCTGCCAGTCCCGCCCCGCGTTCGTGCCGAGAAGGTGCCAGCCCTCCTCGTTCGCTCCGGCTACCAGGTTCGGCGACGACATCACGAGCTCGTCGGCGATGACCTCGCCGCCGGTCAGACCGATCGGCGAGGCGAACCCCGCGACGGCGCCGACGGCTGCAATCTCCTCGAGAGTCATGGGACGTAACTCGGCCCCCCCGAGCAGATTGGCGAGCTTGGCCTCGTTCAGGTCGGTGTCGCCCCGGACAACCGCCACGATCAGGCGCACGACGGGTTCGCCGTCCTCGCTGCGGTGCTCCGCCGCGAGAAACACGATCTTTGCCGTCCGAGCCCTCTCCACCTCCAGCAGCGCCGCGAGCTCCTCGATCGTCGTCGCGTGCGGCGTCTCGACCCGACGGACCTCGCGAAGCTCCTCCGGCTCTGCAGCCGCCTTGCGAGAGGTCGCCACCTGACGGTTCTGCGCGTACCCGCAGCTGTCGCACAGCACGAGCGTGTCCTCGCCGAGCGGCGTCAAGTACATGAACTCGTGTGCCCCGCTGCCACCCATGATGCCGACGTCGGCCCCGACGGCGACCACTGGCAAGCCGCATCGGGTGAAGATCTTGAAGTACGCGTCGTAATGCGCCCGGTACTGGGTGTCGAGGCCCGCCTCGTCGAGATCGAGGCTGTAGGAGTCCTTCATGGTGAACTCGCGGGCGCGGATCATCCCGGCCCGCGGGCGGGGATCGTCTCGCCACTTGATCTGGATCTGGAAGACGAGTCTCGGGAGCTGTCGATACGAGCTGATCTCGCCCGCGGCAAGGCTGGCGACCACCTCCTCGTGGGTCATGGCGAGCACCATGCCCCTGTCGCGCCGGTCCTGAAAGCGCGTGAGCTCGGCGCCGATCTTCTGATACCTGCCGCTTTGCTGCCAGAGCTCTGCGGGGTGCACGACAGGCAACGACACCTCCACGCCCCCGATGGCCGTCAGCTCCTCGCGGAGGACCTGTTCGATGTGCATCATTGACTGCCAGCCGAGCGGGAGGTAGGAGAAGATGCCCTGCCCGAGCTGGCGGACGTACCCCGCCCGCAGGAGGAACTGGTGACCGGGCGATTCGATCCCGGCTGGTGCCTCCCTCAACGTCTCACCGAACAGCCTCGACATCCGCACCCAGCCGCCTCCTCGTGAACTTGTGGCAGAAGCTACTCGGACGCCGTGCTCCAGCGCCGTGGATCTCGCAAATGCCCCTTGCGCGACCGGGTGCACAACGTGTTAGTGTCCGCTAACGTAACGTCGTGCCCGATCTGGTGGCGATCCTTTCCGAACCCAACCGGCGGCGACTCCTCGAGTTGCTGTTGGCAGGCGAGCAGCCGGTAAGCCAGCTCGCCGCCCAGTTCGGAGTCACGAGGTCGGCTATCTCGCAGCATCTGGGGGTGTTGTCCAATGCAGGGCTGGTGCAAGCTCGCCAAGAGGGCAGGTTCCGCTACTACCGCCTCAACCCCGATGGCATGGCCGCGCTGCGCGACGCACTCGACGTGTTCTGGACCCACGAGCTCGCGCAGCTTGCCGCTGCCCGCCCACCTGAAAAAGGAGACCGCACCATGACCGCAGAGAAGTCCGTGCTGGTGCCACTCGACCCGGACGAGACCTTCGCGCTCTTGACCGAGCCGGAACGCCTACGGCGGTGGCAAGCGGTCACAGCCCGCGTCGAGTTGCGCGCAGGCGGGCAATACCGGTGGACGATCAATCCCGGGCACACGGCATCCGGAACGATCACCGAGGTCGAGCCGGGCAAGCGGATCGTGTTCACCTGGGGCTGGGAGGATTCCGAAGACCTTCCACCTGGAGCCTCGACGGTGACGATCACGCTCGAACCCGCAGAGGGTGGGACAACCGTGCGCCTGGTCCACAGTGGTCTGACTCCCGAACAGGCTGCCGGCCACCTCGAGGGCTGGGACCACTACGGCGAGCGGCTCGTCGCGGCGGCCGAGCACGGCGACGCCGGTGCCGACGAATGGGCCGCGTCCGAGCCCGGTGACCCTCTCACGGCTGTGGAGGCGTCGCTCGCCGTCTGCCAGGCCGTTCTCCGCAAGCTCAGACCCGAGGACGGCGGCGCCCGGACGCCGTGCGACAAGTTCACCGTCGATGACCTCGTGGAGCACCTCCTCGGGTCGGTCCGCTCGCTCGGCGCGGCCGGCGGCGCGACAGTGCCGGACCCGGGAAGCGGGCCCGCAGAAGTCCGGGTCGCGGATGCCGCTCAAGTGACGCTCGAGGCGTGGCGCAAGCGGGGCCTGGACGGCACCGTCAACCTCGGCCGGTCCGAGGTCCCGGCCGTGGTCGTGACCGGCATCCTCGCCATGGAGTTCCTCGTGCACGCCTGGGACTTTGCCCAGGCAACGGCCCAGACGATCACAGTGGACGACGCGCTGAGCGGCTACGTACTCGAGCGCGGACGTTCGTTGATCGCGCCGCAGATGCGCGACGGCGACAATTTCGCAGCCGAGCTCGAAGTCGGATCGGACGCCGATAACCTCACCCGCCTCGTGGCCTTCACCGGGCGCAAAGCCTGACCGCGCCGCTCACGGCACAGATTCCACCTCCCAGACCGAACTGGCTCCGCGTCCCGGAGCCCCGATGAGACAGGAAAGGTACCTCGATGCCCAAACGAACCTCTTACGCACAAGGCACCCCCAACTGGGTGGACCTGCAATCCAGTGATCCAGATGCCGCCAAGTCGTTCTACGGAGGGCTGTTCGGCTGGCAGTTCGACGACCAGCCCATGCCACAAGGGCCTCCGTACTCGATGGCTCTCAAAGACGGCGAGCCCGTGGCCGCTATCGCACCGATGTCACCCGACATGGTCGCCCAGGGAGTCCCGCCGTTCTGGAACACCTACATCGCAGTCGACGACGTCGACGCCGCCACCGCGGCCGCGAAAGGTGCAGGCGGCCAGGTCATGATGGAGCCGTTCGAGGTCATGGAGGCCGGGCGTATGTCCGTCGTGGTGGACCCGAGTGGGGCGACGGTCAACCTGTGGCAGGCCGGACGGCACATCGGCGCCTCGCTCGTGAACGAGCCGGGCACCTTGATCTGGAACGAGCTCCTGACAGACAACGGTGAAGCCGCCTATGCCTTCTACGGCGATGTCCTCGGGCTCACCACGGAGGTGAGCGACATGGGCGGGAATCCCTACACGCTGTTCAAGGCGGGTGGCGAGATGGTCGGAGGCTCGATGCCGCCGCCGATGGAGGGCATCTTGAACCACTGGCACGTCTATTTCGCGGTCGAGCACATGGACCCGGCGCTCGAAACGGCGCGCCGGCTCGGGGCCAAGGTCATCAACGGCCCGATGCCGACGCCGATCGGGCCCATGGCGACGCTGAGTGACCCGCAGGGTGCGATATTCAGCCTCTTCGAGCCTTCCGGTGAGACCGCGTAGCTCGCGATGGCTATGGCGCGGCGCCCCGAGGACGACCGCTGGAAACCACGACAGGAGGAACCATGAGCGATGACTGGCCGAAGATCCAGGCCGAGCGGGAAGCGTGCGCGGACCTGTTCGAATCACTGACCCCCGAGCAATGGGCGAGCGCCACGTGGTGCAAGGGCTGGACCGTGCGAGACGTCGCGGGGCACCTCATCGCCTCGACCGAGCAGTCTCCTGCCGTCTTCTTCAGCCGGCTCGCAAAGGCGGGCTTCAGCTTCAACAAGATGGTCGCGACCGATGCCAAGCGCTGCGGCTCTGGGGATCCGTCCAGCCTCGCAGCCCAGATGCGCGCGGGGGCGCTCCGGCGGAACCATCCGCCGGGCCCGCTCACGGCGATGCTCGGCGAGGCCGTCGTCCACGGAGAGGACATCCGCCGGCCGCTCGGGGTGAGCCGCGAGATCCCTGAGGAGACGCTCGTCACGGTCGCGGACTTCTACAAGGGCTCCAATCTCCTCATCGGAGCGAAACGGCGCATCGCCGGGCTCAGTCTCAAAGCCACCGACGCTTCGTGGACCAACGGCGACGGCCCGGAGGTGAGCGGGCCCTTGGCCTCCCTGATCGTGGCGATGACCGGTCGCCGGGAGGCGTGTGCGGACCTCTCGGGCGAGGGCGTGGCAGCTCTCGCCGCACGCCCGTAGGGATCGCCGGAGGAAGCGCCCCCGCGGGTCCCTGCGCTAGAGCCGCAGGGCAAGCACCCAGCTGGCGACGATGGTCGCCACCTCTTCGTCGCGCCTGCGAAGCCCGTGGTCTCCCTTCTCGACAAGGACACGGGTCACCGGGCCCGCAATGGCAGCCGTCGCCGCCTCGATCTCCTCGGGGGTGGCGAAGTGATCGCGTGTCCCAGAAACGAACAGGCAGGGCACTGTGATCGCCCCGAAGTGCTCGACCCGAAGCCTGTCGGGCTTGCCCGGCGGGTGCAGCGGGTAGCTCACGAGCACGAGCGCTGCAGCCGGCAGGCCCTCGGCCACCGCGATCGAGCACATGCGCCCGCCCATCGAGCGGCCACCGAGGGCGATCCTCGCCTGGGGCACGGCCAGGTCGTCTGCCAGCTTCCGGGCGGCAGCGACGACGCTCGCCACGAGCACCGGCCGGCGATCGGGTGCCCGGCGCCCCGCAAGCCGATAAGGAAAGTCGATGCGCTCGACCCTCACGCCTTCGGGTGCCAGGGCGTCGTCGATCGCGACGAGGGCGCTCTGGTCCCGGCTGGCAGTGGCGCCGGGCGCGAGCACCAGTGCGGAAACAGCCTTGCGGACACCCCTCACGTCTTCGTCTTCGACTTGGGTCCCCGCTTGCTCTGGGCACCAGGGCGCGACGGGCTGGGCGTCGCGGGAGCCGGCCCGGTCAGCGGCGCGAAGAGATCGCCCACCGATTCGATCCGCTCCAGGACATCGCTAGCCAGGAAACGAAGCCGCTCTCCCCCACCCTCGGCGCCCTGTCGCACTTCGTCCCAGGACAACGGCGTCGACACGGTGGGCACCGAGAGCGCCCGCAGCGAGTAGGGCGCGATCGTCGTCTTCGCGACGTGGTTCTGGCTCCAGTCGACGAGCACTTTTCCCTCGCGCAGATCGCGGCGCATGTTCGACAGCACGTGGCCCGGGTGCTCACGCTCCATCAGCTGGGCAATCTCGCGCGCTTCACCGTGGGCCTGTTCCCATGGCCGGGGAGGGTCTAGCCGGGCGTAGAGCTGGAGACCTTTCGAGCCGCTGGTCTTCGGGAAGGCCACAAGGCCACGGCTCTCGAGCTCGACTCGGATCCAACCTGCAACGGCGCAACACTCGACGATCGTCGCCGGAGCCCCTGGGTCGAGATCGAAGACGATCAGGTCGACCAAGCCGTAGGCACCGTCGGAGACAGAGCGCCACTGCGGTACGTGAAGCTCGAGCGCCGCGAGGTTGGCGACCCAGACAAGGGTCGCGAGATCGTCGATGACAAGCTGCTCGATGAACCCGGTTCCGCCGCCACGGTCGCTCCGCGGCACGCGGACGCAACGGGCCCAATCGGGTGCCTTGCGCGCGCTGTGCTTCTCGAAGAAGGACTTGCCGGTGACCCCGTCGGGATAGCGGGTCATCGTCAGCGGCCGCCCGTGCACGTGAGGCAACAGAAAAGGCGCGACGTGGACGTAGTACCAGATGACATCGGCCTTGGTGAAGCCGGCCTCGGGGTAGAGCAGCTTGTCGAGGTTCGACACGCTGAGACGCCTGCCGTCGACCTCGATGACGGTGCGCTGCTCAGGGCTCAACGACGACCTCCTCCGGGCCCTGGTCGGGGCGCAGGCCGCGCCAGGACGGCTGGCGAAGGCGGCCCGACTTGGTCCACTCGGTGAATCGCACCTCACCGACGAGCTCGGGCTCGGCCCAGTGAACCCCGGCCGACTCCGATCTCGGAACGGCACTCTTGAACGGCGAGGTGTCGCGCTCGAGGACCGAGAGCCGCTGCCGGAGCACGGACCTTTCCGAGTCGCCTAAGCCGCTGCCAACGCGGCCCACGTAGCTGAGCCCGGCGGGGCCGCGAATACCCAGCAACAGCGCCCCGAGATCGCCCTCGAGATGACCCTGGCCGGTCGCCCATCCCCCTATCACCACCGATTGCGTGCGGAAATTCTTCACCTTCACCCAGCTCGGATCACGGCGACCTGGCCTGTAGATGCTGTCGAGCCGTTTTGCGACCACACCTTCGAGCCCGGCGTCGCTCGCCGCTCTCAGCACGACCTCTCCCCCGCCGCTCTCCGAAGGGGGCGTAGCCCAATGCGGCCCGGCCAGCTCCAGGTCCTCCAACAGCCGGCGCCGATCGCTGTAGGGGATCTCCAGGGCCGCATGGCCGTCCAAGTGCATGAGGTCGAAGATCATGTAGGTGACCGGGATGGCCTCGGCCAGTCGACGGACGCGGCTCGGGGCTGCGGTGTTCATCCGTGGTTGCAGGGCCTCGAAGCTCGGCCGGCCAGATTGGTCGAGTGCCACGATCTCGCCATCGAGGACGGCCTGAAGCGAGCCGAGCGCCTCTCCCAGGCCTCTCAACTCCGGATAGGACGCTGTCACGTCCCGGTCGGTCCTCGACAACGCGCGGACCCGCCCGCCCTCGACGTAGAGGACGGCACGTACGCCGTCCCACTTGAACTCGTAAGCCCACTCGGCATCGTCACCAGGGAGCTCGCCGGCCGGTGTCGCCAGCATCGGGCGGACAAGGTCCGGCAACCGCTCCCAGCCCGCCGGGGCCGGTTCGGTACGGTGGATCATCCAATTGTCGCCGTTAGTCCTAAATAGGCCGTAACGGCCCTCTACCCGCGTGCCGTGCAGCCAAACCTTGACCTCGTCGTCGCTCCACCGGGTGCACTCGTAGGTCCCACTGTCCCAGATTGTGACGGTGCCGGCGCCGTATTCATGATCTGGGATGCGCCCCGCGAAACTCCCGTACTCGAGGGGATGGTCCTCCACGTGAACGGCGAGATGGTTGACACCCCTGTCGATCGGCAAGCCCTTGGGGACCGCCCAGGAAACGAGCACACCGTCGCGCTCGAGACGGAAGTCCCAGTGGAGCGAACGCGCGTGGTGTTCCTGGATGACGAACGACGACCCGTTCGGGCGAGCGCCAGCAGGCGGTTCATCCGGCGGGACCGGCTCTGGAGTCCGTTGCGGGTCGCGCTTGGCGCGGTAACGGTCGAGCGGGGTCATGAGTCCACGATGCCCCCCGGCCCTCTGCGGCCGTCAGTTCGAGCGCAACAGCTCCACAGCGGCATCGGCGGCTTCTCCTGGCGAGACCCCGAGCGCCCTAGCCGCACGGCCGAGGAGTCCCTCGAGGTACACAGCCAAGTTCAGCACGAAAATCACACGATCTGCTACGCGCAGCGGCACCGGTTCGCTCGCGGTGTCGAGTCCTGAGACCGACAACAGCGCCGTGCGGAGGCTCAGAATGGTATCGACCGTCTCATCGAGGCCGAGGCCGAATCGCTTCATCCACGCGCTCAGGCCAAATGAAAGACTCAGCGAGGCCGCCACCTGCCCTCCGCCGGATAGGCGGGCGACGCAGTGCAAGACCTCGCTCGCGAAATCGATTCCTATCGGTCCAGTCTCGATTACGGGTCCTGGCTCGGCCACAGGCTCGCTCCAATGATCGGGGCTCGTGTCTTGGTGCCAGTGTCGCAAGTCGGTGTATCACTGTGGTGGATCCCCCGAGTGCGCAGGACAAGCTCTCGAGCCGGCTTTCGAATTCCTCGCCTTGTGGTCTGCCAGAGAGCAGCTCAGGAGACCGGGCGGCCCGCGACCCCTGTTCAAGACGGTTGAGAGATGATTCACTGGAGGTCTTTCCTAAGGGGGGAATCAAGATGGCCAAGGCGGTCTGGACCGGGTCCCTCAGCTTCGGTCTCGTCAACGTGCCGGTCGGCCTGTACTCGGCGACCGAGGACCAGTCGATCCACTTCAACCAGTTCCGGGCGGGCACCTCGGAGCGGATCCGAAACAAGCGCGTCGGCGAGCAGACCGGCGACGAGGTCGCGTACGCCGACATCGTCAAGGGCTACGACCTCGGCGGCGGAGAGTACGTGATCCTCACGCCCGAGGAGCTCACTTCGGTCGCTCCGGGCCCGTCTCGCACCATCGAGGTCACCGACTTCGTGGAGCTCTCCGAGATCGACCCGATCTACTTCGACAAGCCCTACTTCCTCGCGCCACACGGCAAGAACGGCGACCGCGCCTACGAGCTCCTGCGCAAGGTGATGGCCGAGACGAACAAGGTGGCGATCGCGACCTTTGTGATGCGTGACAAGCAGTACCTCGTCGCCGTGAGGCCGGAGAAGTCCGCGCTGGTGCTCGAGACCCTCCTGTTCGCCGACGAGGTTCGGGACCCCGTCAAGGAGATCGACGTGCTGCCGGTCCAGGCGTCCTTTGAGGACCGCGAGATCGAAATGGCCAAGCTGCTCATCGACTCGATGACCACGGCGTGGCAGCCCGAGAGCTATCGCGACACCTACCGGGAACGGGTGGAGGCGCTGATCGACCAGAAGCGCCAGGGAACCGTCGTCGTGAGCGAGGGACAACGCGCTGAGCCCGCCCCCGTGGTCGACCTGCTGGCAGCCCTTCAAGCGAGCGTCAGCGCCGCCAGGGGACGCTCGGGCACGCCCGTATCGGCCGAGGCCCGACGAAATCAGAAGCCAACCCGGCAGGCGGATCGCTCCCGCCAACGCGCCAGGGCCGCGGAGACGGGCGGCACGAGCCGGGCCGAGCTGGCGCGTCAAGCGGCCGACCTCGGCATCGCCGGCCGATCTAAAATGAGCCGCGAGGAACTCGAGCATGCCGTCGCCGATTTGTCCGGCCGTCGGCGCCGCAAGGCATCCTGAGAGCCGGCCCCAGCAAGGAGACATGATGCCCCTCTTCGGAAAGCCTGCCGACGGCGGAGGCTCCAGTTGGGAGCCGGAGGCCGCCGAAGGCCGGCTCGCCCACACCTTCGGAGCGGACCCGACCGGAGTGTTCACGTCCGACCTGTCCGTCTCGGAATACGTGCTGCTCAAGGAGGCGGGTTTCGAGCCGTTGGGGTTCGTGATCGGGTCGTCGATCTACCACATCGGCCTTCAGATCGGGAAGTGGTCGCAGAACCAGGAGCTGCAGGTGCTCACACAGGCCATGTACAACGCCCGTGAGCTCGCCATGACCCGCATGCAGGCCGAAGCCGAGCACCTCGGCGCCGACGGCACCGTCGGTGTCGAGCTGCGGATGCAGGCATACGTTTGGGGCCAGGACGTCCTCGAGTTCATCGCGACGGGGACGGCCGTCAAGGCCACCGGCAGCTCGTCCGGGGCACACCGAGCTCCGGATGGCCGAGCGTTCACCTCGGATCTGTCGGTTCAGGACTTCTTCCGCCTGCTGGCCGCCGGCGCGGTCCCGGTGGCTTTCGTCCTCGGGACCTGCGTGTACCACATCGCGCATCAATCGGCTTTCCAGGCGCTGCGCCAGACGGGTCAGAATCAGGAGATGACGACCTTCACCCAGGGCATCTACGAGGCCAGGGAGCTTGCCCTTACGCGGATGCAGGCCGAGGCGGCCCAAGCGCGCGCTTCGGGCATCGTGGGCGTCACAGTCGGGGTCTTCAACCACGTCTGGGGTGAGCACGCGACCGAGTTCCTCGCCACTGGCACGGCGATCCGCCAGCTCGGCGAGGATCACAGGCTCCCGGACACCTCGCCCAAGCCGACGTTCACTCTCGGACTGGACGCCTAGATCCCAACGGCGCCCGCGGGCGCCGCCCTCTCAGACCGCCTCGACATGGCAAAGCCCCAGTACTGCGAGCAATGCCACCGGGCGGTACTGCCCGGGCCACCCCGCCAGTAGGCTTCGTCAGAAGACAGAGGAGTCGAAGTTCGCGAACACGGCCGGCGACGTGAGGAGGGGGCGATCGAACATCAGGCGGCCGGGAGGCTCCGGTCGATGAAGGCCGTTCCGATCGCGATCTCGTCTCGGCGCCCGCCGGCGCCCTCGATGCCGACGACCGGTCCGCTCATCGACGTCTTCGGTCGCGTCCACACCGACCTCCGGATCTCGGTGACCGACCGTTGCAACCTGCGCTGCGTCTACTGCATGCCCGAAGAGGGAGTCACCTGGGTACCGCGATCCGAGATCCTCACCTTCGAGGAGATCGAGCGGATTGCCTCGGTCACGCACGATCTCGGAGTCGATTCGCTGCGCCTCACAGGGGGCGAGCCGCTCGTGCGGGCCAGTATCACCGACCTCGTCGCCCGGCTCGGTCGGATCGGCTTCTCGGACCTGTCCATGACCACTAATGGGTCCGGTCTTGCCCGCCTTGCGCCGGCGCTCGCCGCGGCCGGTCTCATGCGCGTCAACATCAGCTGTGACTCGCTGAAGCCGGAACGCTTCGCCGGGATTCGCCGGCGGGGTGTGCTGGCGACGGTGCTCGAGGCGATGGACGCCGCCGAGCAGGCCGGCCTGACACCGTTGAAGATCAACGTGGTCGTGATGGCCGGGGTCAATGACGACGAGATCGTCGATCTTGCCGGCTTTGCGCGAGACACCGGCCGTGTCGTGCGGTTCATCGAGTTCATGCCACTGGACGCCGGCGAGGCCTGGGAACGGTCGAAGGTCGTGCCTGGAGAAGAGATCCTGGCACGCATCAGCAATGTCTGGCCGCTCGAGCCCGCGAGCGAACGGGCCGTCGACGCGGCGCCAGCGGATCGCTACCGTTTCGTGGACGGCTGCGGCGAGATCGGCGTCATCACGAGCGTGACCCGGGCGTTTTGTGGCTCGTGCAACCGCCTCCGGCTCACTGCCGACGGGGCGATCCGCAACTGCCTGTTCGCCAACGGGGAGCACCCGGTACGGGACGTTCTGCGGTCGGGCGGCAGCGACGCCGATCTCGCCTTGCTGCTTCGCCAAGCGGTGTGGGCCAAGCGGGCCGGGCACGGTATCAACGACCCGTCCTTCCTGCGCCCTGCGCGGTCGATGTCGATGATCGGCGGCTGACCCGCGCTCGGGCGGGCGATCAGATGCGAATAGCGGACAGCGATTCCTCTGCGGACATGTAGAACTCGACGCGTCGTAGTTCAAGAGCTGACCGCACGACTTTCCTCGAGCTGCTGACGAGCGCCTGCGCCTGCCGAGGACCGGAGAAGATGGCCCCCTGCACGTGGCCTGCGGGGTTGGCTGCCGTGAGTCCCCGTACCCGCGTACCGGTGAAGTCCACCCGCACGGTCGAGGCCATCCCAGCGACCGCCGGAACAGCTGCGCCGTTCGCGCTCGCCCGAGCGACCAACAGGTCCTGGTCCAAGGGCGGCACGGACGTCCATGACCAGCTCCCCGAAGCCGGGATCGCCGGAGTCGGCGTTGATCGCACGATGCGATCGACGACATCGTGAAGACCGGCTGCAAGCGCAGCTGCGTCGTCGAGCTTGAGCACCGCGATCTCTTGTCGCCTTGGCGCCTGATCTTCCACCTTCACGTGCCGCAGGTCGACACCGCTCATGACGATCCGGACGAACGCCGTCTTCTCGCCGCCAATATCGGCTTCGCCGCCCTGGACGCTTAGAGCCTTGACGATGAGGTCGTCGCGCCAGGGCGCCACGAACTGGGCGCCGGAACGATCAACGTCGCTTCTCCCCCGCAGCCACGAGCCCATATGGACTTCCTGAGGGTCCACCGGCGCGGGCGACCGAGGGCCACTCCACGGCAGCTGTCCCGTGTTGAGATTGAAGAGGTCTCGCCATTACCGTTCGCTCTGTTCGAAGGCCTGAAGTCACCTTGTATGCCGGGCGAGAACGGGTTCGCTATTCGCTCCGCCCAGCTCAAGCGACCACGTGAAGGCTGGGTATCAATGCTCCCCTCGCAGGCCAAGACAGTGGCATGAGCAGGGGTAAATGTCAAGGGCGAGCCAAAAGACGTTGCCGGGCACTGGGCCCGCAATCCGCTTCCTATGCAAGGGTGCCGGAACCCCGCGTGCTGAAACCCGCGTCGCATCAATTCTCAGCCCAGTCCCTCTTTAGGCTCATATAGCTGTTTATCGCACTCATCTCGAAGGGCTCTGAACTCCTCGAGCCTGAAGTCGTCCGGTCAGCTGGTCGGGCCGAAACGCTCGACACGAATGTGCTCGTCGGGAAACTCCAGTCGGGCGAGCAGGCCCGTTACGTGGTCGGCAAAGCCTGATGACCCGCAGACGTACGCCGTGGCCCCTGGCGCCAGCACACGGCGCAGGTCCTCTTCGCCGAGACGGCCAGGTGGGCGGTCCCACGACGGCGGTGCTTCACGCGTGAACACGACCGTGGTCTCCGGGCCGGGGAGCTCCTCGGCGTAGTAGAGCTCCACCGGGCTGCGAACCGAGGCCACGAGACGCACAAGGTCAGAACGTCCCGATCGCCGGGCTAGGCGGAGCATCGCCATGAGGGGCACGATGCCCGATCCCCCGCCGACGAGCAGGGCCGGTGTGTCACCACGCCACACGAACCAGCCCCCGATGGGGCCACGCACCACGAGCTCGTCACCGGGGACGACCACCTCGTGCAGATAGGAGGACACCTCGCCGTCCTCGAGTCGCTCGACGGTGATCTCGATGTCCTGGGAGTCGTCCGGGGGCGATGCAACCGAATAGGACCGCGTGGCCGTGTAACCGTCCGCCGCGGTCAGCCGGACCACGTAATGCTGTCCAGCGAGGTGCCGCGAAACCTCGGAGAGCGCGAGGCGAAAGGTCTTCGCGTCCTCTGTTTCCTTCGTGATTCCCGTGACCGTCGCAACCTGCCAGCGGCCGGGCGCCGGAGCATCCAGCTCAGTCGCCCTGGTAACGCTGCTCGAGCCAGGGATCGCCCCGGTCGTGATAGCCGTTGACCTCCCAGAATCCCGGTTCATCGTGGTCCAGGAGCCGCAGTCCGGCCACCCACTTCACGCTCTTCCAGAAGTACAGATGCGGCACCAGCAGCCGGGCCGGGCCTCCGTGCCCGACCTCGAGCGGGCGCCGCTCGTACTCCCAGACCACCCAAGCCCTGCCGCCGGTCAGATCGCCGAGCGGCAGGTTCGTCGTGTAGCCGGTGTGCGAGTAGGCGACCACATGGCTCGCCGACGGAAATGGCTCCGCACAGGCCAGAAGGGTGTCGACCGAGACCCCCCTGAAGCTCACGCCGAACTTCGACCACGTTGTCACGCAGTGGATGTCGCCTTCGTAGGTTGCCGGTTCCAGAGCGTGGATCTCGTCCCAGGTCCAGGTCACCGCGTTTCGGACCAGTCCCTCGACGGCGAAGGACCACTGCGACGTCGCAAGATTCGGCGTCGCCTCGGCTGTGAGAACAGGCCAGTCGGAACCGATGTCGTACTGGCCTGGCGGAAGCCTGGGGTCGCGTACCGCACCGCCGCGACCCTTGAACTCCCGTGTGAGTTTCACGAGTCCCTGCCGGACCGGTCAGGAATGGTGCCCCCCTTTGTGGTTAGTCGGTCTGCTGGCAGTGTGCCGCGTGAGTTTGCGGCGCTCAAGTCCCGGCACCGGACGACTGCGCGTCAGGTGCGCAGTGGCCCCACGGTTCCCGAGTCAAGATCGGCGGGCGACGTTCAACCCCGTGCGTTCATACACTTGCTACCTCGGCCGTTGGAGTCGTCCGCACTACCCATTGTGCTGCCATCAAAGGTCGTAGATTGTGCGCGTCGCGGCGTGAACGGGAGGACCGGTGGCCCAGGAAGGTAAGGACCGGCCGAGGCGCCCGGTCCTTCTCGGCACAGTCATCGAGGACCGGACCCTCAAGACGATCGAGGACTTCAAGGACCCGAGCCAGGAATGGCGCCGGCTCTTCTCCGAGTTGCTGGGCACCTTCTTCCTGGTCCTCGCCGCCGCCGGTGGAGGGATGATGGGACGGGCGTTCCCCGACACCATCAGCCGGGCCGCCGCAGTGATCGCGCCCGCGCTCATGGTGCTTGCGGTCATCCTTTTCATGGGCAAGATCTCCGGCGCTCATCTCAATCCTGCCGTGAGCGTCGCCTTCGCACTCCGTGGCGACTTCCCCTGGCGGCGGGTGCCCGGATACGTGGTGGTCCAGTTGGGCGGCGCAGCCCTGGCAGCCTGGTTCCTTCAGGCAGTCATCCACGTCTCGGCCATGTACGGCTCGAACTACCCGGCGGCAAACTACTCCGGGGTCGACGCGTTCTTGATGGAGGCCGTGCTCACGCTCGGGCTGGTGAGCGTGATCCTCGGCACAGCCTCGGGAGCCCAGAACGTCGGGCTCTTCGGAGCCTTCGGCGTGGGTGGCTACATCGCGCTGGCCGGTCTGTGGGCAAGCCCGATCTCGGGCGCCTCGATGAACCCGGCTCGCACGTTCGGGCCCGACGTTGTGAGCGCCCATTTCAGTCACTACTGGGTGTATGTCGCAGGCCCGTTGGCCGGTGCCGTGTTGGCAGTCGCCGTGGCGTTCGTGTTGAGGGGCCCCGGTGGTGGCTCCTCCGGTTCGAAAGCCGCGCAAGGCGAGCTCTTCACGGAGATCCGGCGTCCAGACCCCACCTGAGCACAGCCGGACGACGCAGATCAGTGAAACGGTGGTCGTGGTCCGAGGTAGACGAACTCATGGAGCACTACGTCATCGCCAAATCGAGACATGACCTGACCGGCTCGAGCCCAGCCGCACTTGTCGGTCAAAGAGATCGCCTTTTCTCCTGACAACTACGAGTCGTTCGACCAGGCTTTAGCATCGGAACCCATGGGTTTGGAGAAGTGGACGGGCGCCCTTCGCGAGCGCAATTTCCGCCTCTACTTCCTCGGCCAGCTGACCTCCTCGATTGGCACCGGCATGACGCCGGTGGCGCTCTCGTTCGCAGTGCTTGCGCTACGCCATGCGTCTGCGTCCGACGTCGGCGTGGTGCTGGCAGCCCAAACGGTTCCGCTCGTGGTCTTCCTGCTCGTCGGTGGCGTCGCGGGCGACAGGTTCGGCCGGCGGCACGTGATGCTCGGCGCCGACGTCCTTCGAGCCTCGGCGGAGACAGCGCTCGGCGCCTGGATCCTCTTCGGGCACCCGCCCTTTTGGGGCTTCCTGTTGCTCCCCGCGCTGGTCGGAACGGGCACGGCGTTCTTCATGCCGTCGCTCACCGGGCTCATTCCCCAGATCGTCCCCGGCGATCACCTGACTCAGGCCAACGCACTCAACGGGCTGACGTTCTCGATAGGTGCGATCATCGGGCCATCGGTCGCAGGCGTCATCGTCGCGACGGCCAACCCAGGTTGGGCGATCCTCGCAGATGCTCTCTCGTATGTCTTGAGCGTGTGCTCGCTCGCAGCCCTTCGCCTCGGGCCGGCCACAGAGACATCATCGGACTCCTTCTACGAACAGCTTCGACGCGGGTGGCGAGAGTTCTGGTCGCGAACCTGGCTTTGGGCGATCGTCGTGGTGGCGTCGATCTCCAACATGGCCATGATGGCGCCATTCCTCGTCCTCGGCGCCGTGATCTCGAAGGAGTCGCTTGGCGGTGCGACCGCGTGGGGGACGATCCTCGGTGCTGAAGGTGCCGGTGCTGTCGTCGGTGGTGTCGCGATGCTGCGCCTGCGCTTTGGCCGGCCGCTTGTCGCCGCGGCACTCTCGCTGCTCGTTTGGCCTTATCCCCTGCTCGTCCTCGCCTATCGCGCGCCCGTGCCCGTCATTGCAGTCGGCGCGTTCTTGGGTGGAGCAGCCTTCGCGATCTTCGACACTCAGTGGCAGACGACGATGCAACGGGAGATCCCTACCGAGGTGTTGTCGCGAGTGAGTGCCTACGACTGGTTCGGCTCGCTCATCTTCCTCCCGCTCGGCTATGCGATTGTCGGACCGGTTGCCTCCGTCCTCGGGATCCACGCCATGTTCATCATCGGCAGCGCCTTTTTGATCGTGGGGGTCGTCGTCATCCTCCTCATCCCGTCGGTGCGACATATACGCGCGAGCACCGGCGGGACTTGAGTCCGAACCTCTGCCCGGCTTCACGGGCCTTTCAAGATAGGGGGCGGCTTTACTAGTGCAGCAAAGCGCGTCACGATGGAGTTTCCTATGATGTTCCGTTTTCGATTTGGCTATGGACTCCACCACGGCCCGCGTGTCTTCGCTTTGCTCCTGCTCGTGCTTCTGACAGCGGCGCTGGTAGTAGGCATAGTCGCCCTGGTCCGGATGCGCAGGTTGCCGGCCCCGCGCTTGCAGGCCGGATCGTGGCCAACCGAGGTCCCGCGAGTCGACCCCGCTCTCAGCGAGCTTCGCGTCCGGTACGCCCGCGGCGAGCTGAGCTGGGAGGAGTACGCACAGAGGGCGGCGAACCTGGGTCTCTCGGTCAATCCCGGTTCGGGGTCGTACATCGACCCGAACCAGCCGCCCCCGGCCTCGTAGCAGACTCCCACCACAACCTCACCGACGCCAAGGAGGGAAACGAAGTCTCGCGGCGCGGATGCTTGGTGCCGCGGAACGTGCTCGTTTCGAGGTGCAACGCGGCCCGGCTGCCTTCCACCACTTCGACGCCGGCGCCGCGTCCGTCAAGACCGACCGAAGGTCACTACGATCCGCGGAGACGACGAACGAGGGTATCGACTGGTGAGCATGAGGAATTCCAAACTGCTTGAGCACCCACGGTGGCGGACACCTGGCACGCAAGTGGCGACCAAAGCACCGATGAACGGCCACGCGTACGGCGGCCTCGTCCTCCTAGGTGCCTTGATGCTGGTTGCGACGGCTTGTAGCTCGCCTGCTGCAAAGGTTCAAGCCGTGCACCACCACGAACAGACCAAACACAAACCACCAGCCGTGGCTACCACCTTCTCCGGGCCAGACGGCGTCGAAGCCAGCTGGGTCCTCGCAGAGAACCGGCGACCGGGGACCACGGCCTGGATGATCACGCCCGGGACGCCGTCGGGCATCGCGGGGTTCGCCTCCACGACATATGCCGCGCCGGGAGCCAAGGTGAAGCTGTACGTGTCCACCGCGGCAGCCCGATTCCACATCGAGGCCTACCGCATGGGCTACTACCAGGGGCTAGGTGCGCGTCTCGTCTGGCGATCCCTCGAGGTCCGCGGACATGAGCAACCAACCTGCCCGCTGACCACAGGGATCAACATGGTCGCGTGCGACAACTGGTCGCCGACGCTGACCATCGCTGTGACGTCCGCGTTCGTCCAAGGTGACTACCTGCTAAAGCTCGTGGGCGCCGGTGACCAGCAGAGCTACGTCCCGCTCACGATCTGGGACCCGACTTCGTCGGCCGCGTACCTGGTGAAGAACGACGTCTTCACCTGGCAGGCCTGGAACCCTTATGGGGGTTACGACTTCTACGCCGGGGAGGGCCCCTGTCCCACAGACGTGTACCCGCTCTGCTCGCGGGCACGGATCGTCTCTTACGACCGGCCCTACGCCTATGGGGAAGGCGCAGGCGACTTTCTCGGAAGTGAGTACCCCTTCATCCGCTTTATCGAACAGCACGGGCTGGACGTCGCCTATGTCACCGACGTGACCGTCGAACAGCACCCAGGCATCTTGCTCGACCACAAGACTCTGCTTTCTCTCGGTCACGACGAGTGTTGGTCGCTGTTTGAGCGACGGGCCGCAGTGGCGGCCGAGCAAGCCGGCGTCAACATGGTGTTCTTCGGTGCGAGCGCGGTCTTGCGTCATGTCCGCCTCCAAGGCTCCCCCCTGGGTCCCGACCGCGAGGAGGTCGACTATCGCGACGCCACCGAGGACCCCCTCAACGGCAAGGGGAACCCCCTACAGGTAACAGGGAACATCTGGGCCAGCCCGCCTGCCGACTGGTCCGAGGTCGGCTTCGTAGGCGAGAACTACGTCGGCTTCGTCGAGCCCGGCAACCGACCGGTTCCCTTCGTCGTCGCGGACGCGAGCGCCTGGATCTTCAAGGGAACCGGACTGAGTGACGGCTCGAGCGTGCCCGGGGTGATTGCCACCGACCTCGACGAGTTCGATCCGTACGACTATCCCGTCAACGTCGAAATCCTCGGGCACTCACCAGTTCCCCTGAAAGAGGCCATCAGCGAGCTCGGCGACTCGCAAGGTTTCCTCGACTCCGACATGACCTACTGGAGCGACCCGACCAGCCACGCCGGCATCTTCGACAGCGGGACCACCAACTGGATCCCCTCTCTGGCGCCCTGCTCGCGTGCAGGCCGGTCGTGTCCCGCTCCCATCGTGGGCGAGATCACCGGCAACCTTCTCGCCCTTTTCGGCAAAGGCCCAGCCGGACGCTTTCAGCCCTCCTCGCCGAACTGGAGCGGGATCTACAAGTCTGCTACCTGACGCGACGCTGCGCGGCCACCGCGATCGTGCCCCGGCCGACGTGAGTCCCGATGACCGGGCCGAGCCAGCCGACGCTGATGCGGTCCCTCGGGAACGAGGCGGCGAGAAGCTCGACGAACGAGTCGACATCGGAGGCAGCCGCGTGCACCACGGCGAGGCGCTCGAGATCTTCCGCCTCGCGCACCTTCGAGGCGAGGCGCTCGAAGGAGCGAGAACGGGTCCGAGGACGGGACTCGAGCTCGAGCACACCGTCCCGGATCTCGAGGACCGGCTTCATGTCCAGCAGCCCGCCTAGCAGTGCTTGGGCCGATCCGAGGCGTCCGCCCTTGCGCAGGTTGTCGAGGGAGTCGAGTGCTCCGAAGAGCTGCATTCTCCCGCTGCTGGCGACCGCCGCCGCCGCTACGGCCTCGAAGTCCCCACCCGCTTCGGCGGTGGCCACGGCATCGAGCACCGTGAGCCCCTCCGCCATCGTCGCGAACTGCGAGTCGACGACTCGGACTCGGATCCCATCTGTCACGCTCTCGGCCCCGACGACAGCGGCCTGGTAGGTCGCAGACAGCTTCGACGACAACGTTATGCACACGATTCCTTCAGCACCCTCGTCTGCCAGGGCTGAGAAAGCCTCCTTGAACGCCCCAGGCGAGGGCGCCGAGGTCTCGGGCAACTCCGCAATGTGGGCTGATCTCTCCCAGAACTCCTCGGGCGACCAGGTCGAGGTGATATCCGGTCCGAACGCACCGAGCCGGACGTCGAGGTGCACGACGCTCACTCCGTGCTCGGCAGCGACTGCTCTGTCAAGGTCGGCGCCACTGTCTGTGACGACTCGGATCCGAGCCTTGGGCATCCCGCCCAGCGGTTGCGTGTCGCCTTCGACGCTTCGAGCCCGACCAGCAGCTGGGACTTCTTCCGGCATTCCTCGAGCTCCATTCTGCGTGTTCGACACGATACTTCCACTAACCGGAGGTAGCCCTCCATTTGCATCGGAAGGCTAACACGTAACTGGAGGCTACCCTCCGCTTGCCGGTACACTGAAGCAGTGATCGAGACGTCGGACCGAGGCCGTTCGGCCGGGGCTCCGCCATCGGCCATCGCGGCCGGCGCCGAGGGCTCCCCGGGCCTGCGGGCCGACGCCGAGCGCAATCGGGAGCGGATAGTCGCCGCAGCCCAAGAGGTATTTGCCGAGTGGGGCCTGAACGCCGCCCTGGAGAAGATCGCCCGGCGAGCCGGCGTGGGCATCGCCACCCTCTACCGACGATTCCCCACCAGGGCCAACCTCATCGCGGCCAGCTTCGAGCGAAAGATGGCCGACTATGCGGCTGCCGCCGAGCACGCGCTCGACGACCCGGACCCGTGGGCCGGCTTCTGCTGGCTCATCAACAAGTTCTGTGCGATGCAGGCCGCCGACGCTGGGCTCAAGGACCTCATCACCATGAGGTTCCCGGCCCCCTCCCCAGCTGAGGAACTTAGGAACCGTGCCCTGCAGAACCTGGAACAGCTCATCGGACGAGCGCAGCGGCAAGGCACGCTTCGCTCTGACTTCGTCTCTACGGACGTTCCCATGCTGCTGTTCGCCAACGCCGGCGTTGTGACCGCGACGCGCGACAATGCGCCCGACACGTGGCGGCGGTTCACTGCCTACATGATCGACGCCTTCCGCGCCGAGCATGCCCACTTACCACAAGAACCCTGAACAACTCTGCGCAGCCGCGCGCAGCTCCGGGCGGATCTGCTCTGCCGCCCGAACAGTGCCGGGCTCCACCACCCGGCCCTGGTCGGGCGGTGGAGCCGGCCTGGCAGGCACAAGGAGCGCGGCAGCACCAGCGGCGAGCGCGATCGCCGAGCTGATCCGGAACGCCGCGGTGGGACCTCGGACTCGCTGTTCGAGGTCGTGTCGCTCCGGTCGAAGGGCTCAGGTGATCAGAGATCGCTACCGTGGATAGGTGGTGGCAACTAGACGGCCGGCGAGATGACTGGCGCTCGCAAGCACAACTGGACGATCGGGATCCTCGCTGGGGTCGTCGCTTCCGCCGCGCTCGTGAGCGGCTCCGAGTTCGGGAATGTCCACAGCTATGCGCTCCACCCAAAGCTCGTCGCTTGGATAAGCGCAGCCACACTCCTCGTCTCGGGCGTCATCGCGACGCGGCGAATCGCCGGCGGCCTGGGCCACCTCGTGACACTGCGATCGATCGCAGCCGCCGGGGCGGCGGTCCGCCTGCTCGCAACCGGCATCGGCTACGTCGTGGTCGTCTTCGCGGTGTTCGCAGTGCTCGAAGTGTCCATCGATCATCTTCTGGTCGGTGCAGGGCTCGCCGGAGTCGTGCTCGGCATAGCCGCGCAGCAGAGCCTTGGAAACGTCTTTGCTGCGCTTGTGCTCCTCCTCGCGAGGCCTTTCAAGATCGGCGACCACGTTCGGATCCGGTCGGGAGCGCTCGGCGGGGTATTCGACGCCTGGGTCCTCGAGGTCAGCCTCACCTACGTGACGCTGCGTACCGACGATGGGGATCTCAAGATTCCCAACTCAGCCATGCTCGCTGCCGGCGTCGGCCAATTGCCAGGCACACGAGCGGACCCGGTCACGCCGAAGGCGGACCTCGGCCAACTACCGGACGTCGATAGTCCTGGTCCTGAACGTCAAATGCCGTAGGCTTTCGTCAGTCAGGGGCAGCGCGGCCTCTTTTCGGGCTGAACAACTGAATCTTGGTGGCGCTAGATGACCGTCGGCCGATCTGCGGAGTTCGAGGGCTTGCCAGAGGAATTCTCGGCAGCCTTGTTGTTCGCCGCCGTCGTCGACTCGAGTGAAGACGCGATCGTCTCGCAGCGCCTCGACGGCACGATCATGAGCTGGAGCCCTGCGGCCGAAAGCCTGTTTGGCTGGACGGCGGCAGAGGCCATCGGCCAGAACTTCGAGATGATCGTGCCCGAGGCCCGGCGAGATGAGTTCTCGGCGATCACGGCCCGACTCGCCCGGGGCGAGCGAGTCGCCCACCTTGAGACGGCGCGCACCCACAGGGACGGTTCCGAGGTTCAGGTGTCCCTGACGATCTCACCGATTCACGCCTCTGACGGGCTCGTCGTCGGCTCTTTGGGGATCGCTCACGACATCAGCGATCGGCAACGCTCGGAGGAGATTCGAGCGTTGCTCGCCGCGATCGTGGAAAGCACTGAGGACGCCATCGTGAGCGTCGAGATGGACGGGCGCGTGACGAGCTGGAACCGAGCCGCCGAGCGCCTCTACCACTACAGCGCCGCCGAGATGGTTGGGCGCTCTTATGGCGAGATCCTCGATGAAGAAGCTCTCGAGGACTTCACGCAGGTCTTCGCCAGGGTGGCAGCCGGGGAGCGTTTGAGCCATCACGAGACGGCGCGGACACGGCGCGATGGCACGAATTTCGAGGTGTCGATGAGCCTGTCGCCGATCCTCGCCCCGGACGGCTCGATCGTCGGGGAGGCCGCGGTCCTGCACGACATCACCGAGCGCAAGCGGCGTGAGCGCGACCTCGCCGAGAGCCGGGCACTTCTCGAGCGAGCCCAGCGCGTAGGGCACATCGGTGGGTGGATCTCCGGCGGCACCCCGAGTGCACCGGTGACCTGGACGAGAGAGGTGTACCGGATTTTCGGGATCGCCGAGCGTCCCAACTTGACCTCGGCGGACTTCTTCGGGGGGGTCCACCCTGACGACCTCCCGCGCGTCCAGGCGGCGGAGCTCGCGGCGATCACCGGGGGACCTCGCTTCGAGCTCGAATATCGGATAGTGCGCCCGGACGGCACGCAACGGTGGGTCTTCTCAGCGGCGGACGTCGTCGCTGACGAGAGTGGAGGCCCGGTCGCGCTCGCCGGCGTCGTGCAGGACATCACGGACCGCCATGAAGCCGAGGAGAAGGCACGAGGAGTCGAACGCCAGCTCCACATGCTCGCCGAGAACTCGCGGGACCTCATATTCCGCTACCGGATCTTCCCCGATCCCGGTTTCGAGTTCGTGAGCCCGGCGTGCCTCGCGATCACCGGGTACACGCCGGACGAATTCTACGCCCAGCCCGAGCTCATCAATTGCCTGATCGACCACGCCTCTCGTGACGTGTGGCTGAGGCGGGTGCGTTCTCGCCGTGTCAAGTCGGCCGTCGATGTCGAGTTCGCACGCAAGGACGGCTCCAAGATCTGGGTGAACCAGAGCCTCGGCGCGGTCCTTGACGCAGATGGGGAAGTCATCGGAATGGACGGCATCACTCGTGACATCAGCGACCGGAAGGCGGCGGAACTGCGTCTCGAACACGAGGTCCTCCATGATCCCCTCACCGGGCTGCCTAACCGGGTGCTGGCCATGGACCGGATCGAGCATGCGTTGTCGCGCGCCACCCGTGAAAACGGACTGGTTGCCTTGCTCTTTGTCGACGTAGACCGGTTCAAGGTCTTCAACGACACGCGAGGCCACGGTTTTGGCGATGCCGTGCTGAGGGCCGTCGCCGACAGATTGGTGGAGCGCTCGCGCGCTTCGGACACCGTGGCCCGCTTCAGCGGCGACGAGTTCGTCGTCGTGTGCGAAAAGCTTCTCGCCGCGGCCGAAGCGATCAAGATCGCGGACCACACGCTGATCTCGTTCAACGCTCCGTTCGATATCGACGGCGAGGAGGTGCACGTGACGGCGTCGATCGGGATCACCACAAGCAAAGCGGGCGGGAGCGCCGACAAGCTTCTGCGCGACGCCGACCTCGCGATGTACCGCGCCAAGGATCTCGGCAGGGCACGCTACGAGGTGTTCGACGACACTTTGCGGGCCGAAGCCGAGCAGCGCTCCACAGGAGAGGCGGGCCTGCGTCGCGCCCTCGACAAGCACGAATTTGCGCTCGCCTTCCAGCCCGTTTGGTCGATGATCGAGGGGCGTTTCGTCGGCGCCGAGGCGCTTCTGCGGTGGCACGACCCGGATCGGGGGATAATCGGCCCGGCAGACTTCATCCCAGTTGCCGAGGACTGCGGGCTGATCGTCCCGATCGGCGAATGGGTCCTCGAACAGGCGTGCAAGGCTCTCGCACGTTCCAACCGGACCGAACCCCGACAGCCAGCGTGCACGATGTCGGTCAACGTCTCCGCCATACAACTGCGGTCACGCGACTTCGCGCGCCACCTGGAGGAACTGATTTCAACGACGGGCGTCGAACCGAAGCTGCTCTGCCTCGAGATCACCGAGTCCGTGCTGATGGGGGACGTCGACTATTTCTCCAAGGTGCTGCACCAGCTGCGGGCAATCGGGACGCGACTTTCCATCGACGATTTCGGCACCGGGTATTCGTCGCTCGCCTACCTGCGTGGGTTCTCGGTCGACGAGCTCAAGATCGATCGGTCCTTCATCTCCAACCTGGACTCTGACCCTTACGACGCCACTCTCGTCACGGCAATGATCGCGATCGGTGACGCGCTCAGTCTCCGTGTCGTCGCGGAGGGTGTCGAGACCAGGGAGGAACTCGCGGCAGTGCGTGACCTCGGATGCGAGTACGCGCAAGGGTACTTGTTAGCGCGCCCGTGCAGCTTCGACGAGTACCTGGAGTACCTCAAGAGCGGGCACCCAGGTTACGGCGGCTGAAGGAGCCGTTGAGTCTGCCACCGGAGGCTCCACGGCTTGGTGATCGGGCCTTCGAGGCCCGACCTATGGCCTGGCAGGTTCGCGGCCGACATCGCCCAGAGGTAGGGCTTGTCTCTCGGCCGGCCGTTGCGAACAGCGTCACACCTTCGTGGCAGTTTCGCCGGCCAGAGCTAGCCCGTTACGGCTCGAGCGAAACGCTCGAAGTTGCCGAGGAGGCGGTCGACGTCGGAGCTGTCGTGCTGGACCGAGACGAGCCACTGTTCGGTCTTGCCCCAAGGAGGAAGGAACACCCCGCCGTTGTGCTGGAACAACCAGTGGGCGTGGTTGTACCTGTCGTCGATCTCGAGGAAGTCCCGGTAGTCGCGCACCGGCTCGGTCGAGAATGTGACGCAACCCTTCGCCCCGATCGACACGACGTGAGCCGGTAGGCCGGACTCGACGATCACATCGCTGAGCGCTTGGTCGATCCGCGCGCGAAGGGCCCCGATCTTCGTGTAGGCCTCCTCGGTCGCGACCTCCTCCAGCACGGCGCGGCCCACGGCGACCGAAAGCGGGTTCCCGTTGAAAGTCCCGACCATGTTGTAGATGCCGTTGGCCACGTAGCTCATGACCGCCTGTGTGCCTCCCACTGCGCCAAAGCAAAGGCCGCCACCAATCGCCTTGGCCAGGCAGACGATGTCCGGCGTGGTCCCGAAAGCTGCTGTGGCCCCGCCAGGCCCGACCGTGAGACCGGTCTTCACCTCGTCGAAGGTGAGCAGTGCCCCGTGCTCGTGGAGAACCTCCTTCAGACCGGCCAGGTAGCCCTCGACAGGCAGGATTATGCCGGCATTCATCATTATCGGCTCGATGATCATGCCGGCGACTTGACCGGGATTCTCCTCGAGCAGTCGCCGGACGCTGTCGACGCTGTTGAACGAAGCGATCTTCGTCAGTGACAAAATGGCCTCCGGGATGCCCGTGCTCGCGGGAGCCCCGACGGGCCGCTCGGCAGGGCCAATGTCATCGGCCTCCGGTGTGACCGATATTTGCACCGAGTCGTGGTGGCCGTGGTAGCAACCCTCGACCTTGATTATCAGGTCCCGACCAGTGATCGCCCGCATGAGATGCACTGCGTCCATGGTCGCCTCCGTGCCCGAGTTGGTGAAGCGCCACAAGGGCAGGCCGAAGCGATTCCCCAGCTCCTCGGCCACGATGATCGCGTCCTCGGTCGGCTGGGCGAAGTGGGTGCCCCGGACGACCCGGCGGCACACAGCCTCGACGATCGCCGGGTGAGCATGCCCGGCCAGGCCCGCACCGTAGCCGCCGTGCATGTCAACGTATTCGGTACCGTCGACGTCGTATATCTTCGAGCCGACGCCATGGCTGATCCACACTGTTTGGGGGCGGGTTATCTGCCAGCTCGAGGTCACCCCACCTGCAAGGGCGCGGACTGCACGTTGGCTCAGCTGCCAGGACCGGGGCTGGCGGTCGAGGAAGATCTGCTCCTGCTCGGCGACGACGACGTCCAACCGTCTGTCGACCTCCTTGCTGGTCGCTCGCGTGGACTTGGGCAATTGGACTGCCATTGGTATCTCTCCGTTCGGGCGGCACCGGTGTCCGTCCGGCGCCGTCGCCTCTCAGCTCTCTAGACTAAACGCCCGGCTTCGATCGGCCACGGTTCGCCCACTCCTGGCGGCGCAGCACGCGGCCTCGAGCACGTGGATGGCGTGTTCTGCACTCGGGTCTGAGCCTACCGTGCGGAATGGGTTCTCCACTTTCGTGCGTCCGGGCGCACGATCACCATCCCTGGGACTTCCGGCCCGAGGCCGCCACGCCGGAGCTGCCGGGACTGGCTGAATCCGTCTGATGAAGTAGATTCGCTGAGGCGTGAGACCCGACAGGTGGCGTGGGCTTTGGAGCAGGTGAACCGGGACAGGGAGCGCTTCGGGAACCGGCTCCTGGCCGGACTACTCGTCGACCTTCCCGATGCGGTGATCGTCCTTGACCCACAAGGCAGACTGCAGTGGGGAAACCACGCAGCAGAGCGATTGTTCGGTCGGTCGCTCCACGAGTCGATCGGACTGCCGGGACTCGAGCTCGTCCACCCTGACGATGTCGAGCTCGTCCTACGGTCCCTGGCGAGTGTGCAGCGCAAGGAAACCGGCACGCTCATCGAGGTTCGAGCCAAGACCGGTACGGGATGGCGGCTTCTGGAGGTAATTGGCTCGCCCGTCGACTGGTTCGGCGATCAAGCGGTGCTCTTCAGCCTGCGGGATTTGACAGAACGACGACGGTTTGAAGTCGCTCGCAACGAAGAGGCTCGCCTTCGATCCCTCGTGCAGAACGCGGCGGCGGTGACAATGCTGGTTTCGCCCACGGGACTGGTGGACTCCGTCTCCGGAGCGCTCAGCCGTGTGTTGGGACACGATCCTGAGCTCGTAGAACAGCGGCCCCTCGCCGAGCTCGTGAGCGAAGCTGACCGTGCCGAGCTTCGAGGCGCGTTCGAGCGCGCTCGGCTCGGGGCGTCCGCTTCGAGCCCGGTGACGGTCACGGTGCGGCTCCTCCGCCATGCAAGCAGTGAGACGGTGCCATTCGAGCTTTCACTGGTCAATTTGCTTGACGATCCGACCGTCGGGAGGTTCGTGGTCTCCGCTTGCGACATCACGGCCCGAGTCGCGGCCGAGCTAGAGCTGCGCAAGACCCTGTCGCTGCTCACCGCAACGCTTGAGTCAACCGCCGACGGCATTCTCGCCGTCGATACCGCTGGCCGAATTTCGAGCTTCAATCGCCGATTCGCCGAAATGTGGCGGTTGCCCAACTCAATTCTGGCGACGCGAGATGGTGCGGAAGTGGTCTCATTCGTCATGGATCAGTTCGCCAGCTCGGAGGCATTTCAGGCAAAGGTGGACAAGCTGTACGCCAACTTCGAAGCCGAGAGCAGCGACACGTTGGAATTCGAGGACGGTCGGGTGTTCGAACGATACTCAAGACCACAGCTCGTGGACGGCGCAGCGGTCGGGCGTGTGTGCAGCTTCCGTGACGTGACCGAACGCAAGCGCACGGAGCAGGAGCTCCGCGAAAGCGAGCAGCAATTCCGTCAGGTCTTCAATCAAGGACCGCTCGGGATCGCCCTCGTCGACCTCGATTCGCGGATCATGGACGCGAATCGCGCGCTGTGCCGCTTCGTCGGACGTACGAGGAACGAGCTCTTGGGCGCCACTTTCGCATGCTTCGCCCACCCCGAAGATGCGGACAAGGAGTCCGGACTCGCCCGACAGATGTCGGAGGAAATCATCCCGAGCTATCGGACGGAAACGCGCTTCGTCACTGACGTCGGTGAGGTGGTCTTCGGAACCGTGACGGCTTCTGTTATCCGGGGTGAGAATGGGGCGCCGATCTACGGCTTGCGCATCGTAGAAGACATCACGAAGCGCAAGCGCCTCGAACGCGAGTTGGCGGCCCACGCGACGACCGCGGGCAAGCTCCTCGCCAGCTTCACACCGAGGGAGACCGAGATCCTCACACTCCTGTGCGACGGTTACACGGCCCCGAAGATGGCCGAGCGTCTCTCGGTCTCTGTCCGGACCGTGGAGTCGCACGTCGCGAACAGCTACAGAAAGCTTGGAGTTCGCACCAGGGAGGACGCTGCGGCCGAGTTTGCGCGCTTGAGCCTGGCCGCCACCGAACTCAAGAAAGGACTTCGAGGGAGCGCCTCCGGCGAAGCCTACGTAGAGGAAATCAGTACCTTACTGGCGAAATTCCCGTACGGCGGCGCCTCAAGGACCTAGGAATCCCGTCGACATATCCAAGATCCGCGCTTCGAGAAGAAGTGCTTCGAGACTTGGAACGGGAGGTCCGTCATGTCGGGGACAGGTTCGGGAGGCACGGTTGGTTCGCGTCGTGCCCATCGGCAGCACAACAGGTCCCGAGTCCCGTGGGCTCGCAAGACGAAGGTGGTCACCGCCATTGTCGGTGCCCTGCTCGCAGGAGGTAGCGCTTACGCGGCAACGAACTGGGCCGTCGGGCTCGCCGGTGGCTCGAGCGGTGAGGCCCAGTCGGCGACGGTGTCCAACCTGACTGTCACCGCCGTCGCCACGCCCGCCGCCAGCAATGTCTTGTACCCGGGTGGATCGGGTGACGTCGTCCTCACGATCTCGAACCCGAACCCGTTTCCCGTCACCGTCAATGGCGTGAACCTGCCGACGAACACGACGTACGCCACCGGGTACACCACGAGCGCGCTGACCACGACCCAGTCGGGGTGCATCGCCACCACTCCGAGCGATGTCATCTGGAACTTCTCGACCGCCAGCACTGGCAGCTCGCACACCTTCACGACTGCAGTCACCGTGGCGGCATCCGGCCAGGGAGGCAACCCGCTGACCGTGACGCTCACCAACGACGCCAGCATGACCGCTGCCGCCCCGACGGCGTGCGAGAACACCTTCTTCTCGATGCCGGCTCTGACCGGTGTCACCGCCTCCGGTGGCGCCGCGACCGCCACGACCAGCCCGGCCAGCGACAGCTGGACGAGCTGATCGCCCGAGCAGGCAGCGGCGCGAGCAAGGACCACGAACGTTGGCCCCGACGCCACTCGCGCCGCTGTCTGCCGCGATCCTCGTCGCGGTGCTCCTGATCTCGGGGGCGCCCGCCTCCGCGTCCAACTGGGCGCTTTCGCTCAAGACCGCAAGCACCGCAGAGGCCCATGCCCAGGCGGCGCCCCCTGCGCCCACCGGCGTGTCGGCCGCATGCGTGTCGCCCACCCAACAGAAGGTGACCGTCACCTGGAGCGCGGTTGCGCACGCGGCGACCTACGCGATCTACAAGTCAACGACCTTGGCGGGCTCGTACTCGTCCACCGCCACCGGGGTCACCAGGGACTCAGGTGAAGGCAGTGCCCAGCGGCGGCACCACGACGACGACTAACCCCGGCAGCACCACGACTACTACGACGCCGCCCGGCGGCACCACCACCACGACTTACCCCGGCTACTAGCCCAGCTCGCAATCAGCGCCGGGGAGCGCGCTGCTCTTGTTCGTAGCGCTCGCATTCCTCGGGCTGCGGGCACCGCTTGGGCGGCCGAAACCGGCAAGCAGCAAGGAGGGGGACCGCTACCCGGGCGCTTCCCCTTCCAAGGCATTGCCTGCGAACTGACCGTGTCGAAGGTCCCGTCTTTTGCTTCCTGAGAGCCACGCCTGGGCGAATGGATCAGGTCAGCCACGAAGTCCGGCTGCGAGGCGGCACGTCGACCCGCTGGCGTTGGGGAAATGACCGTCGGCAGGCCCTATCATCTGCATGATTGTGCCGAGCTTTGTTGCCGAGACGCTCGCGGTCATGCTTCTCGTCGCGACGCTCGTCTGGGCTGTTGCCCGACCGAGGGGATGGCCGGAGGCCGTGTTCGCCGTCCCGGCCGCCGCTTTGCTCTTAGTGCTGGGAGTGCTGCCGCTGAGCCAGGCCGGCGCCGAAGCTAGGAGCCTC
>ODAK010001058.1_pt1 | contig 30827 bp, 23 predicted proteins | sample 1539591 | NCBI WGS metagenome assembly ODAK01 (sample SAMEA3539303, study PRJEB22396) | soil metagenome | biome: tundra; feature: field; material: soil | place: USA | collected 2010-05 | depth 0.15 m
CGCGCGGCGGCGGCTCGCGCCTCGGCGGCCACGCGCGCCTCGCGCCGTGACGTCGCCGCCTCGTCGGTCCCGGCGCGACGCCGGTTGGCCTCGGCGGCGGCGATCGCGGCCGCCCCCTGCGCCGTCCGTGCGGCTTCTCCGGCCGCGAGGGCCTGCGCGCGCCGGCGTCCGATCTCGAGGAGCGCGTCGGCCAGCTCGGCGACACGGCGCGCCGCGTCGCGGGCGCGCTCCTCGGCCGCCGAGGAGGCGGAGGCGAGGGAGCGGGAGCGCTCGGCGAGGACGTCGCGCCCGTTGCGCGCGGCGGCATCGGCCTCGGCGGCCGTGAGGCGCGCGGAGCGCGCGGCGTCGAGCGCCGTCTCGAGCTCCGAGAGCGTGCGTTCCACGGTCGCCATCTCGGATTGCCGCTGCGCCGCGAGACGCGCCGCTTCCGTCCGGCTCTCGCCCGCTTTCGCGAGGTCCTGGTTCAGCGCATCGCCCTCTTCGGCGAGGACGCGCAGCTCCTGGGCAGCACGCTCTTCCTCCGTGCGCGCGGCCGCGCTCTTCGCCTCGGCCTCGGAATGCGCGCGCTCGGCGGCGCCTTTCGCGGCGAGCGCGGCGTCGAGCGTCGCGGCGAATGTTCCGACCTGCTCCGCGAGAGAGCCGATCTCGACATCCGCCGCCGCCAGCTTCTCCACGACGTCTTTCCGCTCCACGGCGAGGTTCACGAGGTCGCGCCGGACCGTGAAGAGGCCCTCTCCCGGAACTTCCGTGCCGGCGGCCTCGACCACCGCGCCCCGCACGACGACGCCATCCTTTGTCACGAGCGTGCGCTCGGGATGCAGCGCCGCGAGCGCGAGCGCGTCGTCCACGTTCGCGACGACGACGGCGTCGGGCAACGCGGACGCCGGCGCTCCCGCGGACTTCGCGGTGAGGAGCTCGCGCGCGATCCCGAGGACGCGCGGGTCCCTCGGCTTCAGCGGGAACGGCGTCTCGGGCAGCGGGTGGACGAAACGCGCCGTGCCCAGTTTTTTCTCGCGCACGGAGGCGAGCGCGGCGTCGAGCGCGGAGCGGGTTTCGAGGACGGGCGCCTCGAGGGCGGACCCGAGAGCGGCGTCCAGGGCCTTCTCGAAACCGGGGGCCGCGTCGAAGTGGTCGGCAAGGACCCCCTTCGGTGCGACTTTCGCGGCCTCGAGTGCTCGGCGCGCGGACTCGCCTCCGGCTTCGCGCGCGGCGAGCGTCGTCTCGAGCGCGGCGGCGCGGACATCCACGGCATGGAGCGCCGCGACGTGGGCCTCGCGCACGGCTTTGAGCGTCGCGAGGCGGTCCTCGGCGGCCCGGCGGCCGTGGCTGGCCTCCTCGAGATGCCGCCGCGCCGCGTCGAGGCCGGAAGCTGCTCCGGCGAGAAGTGCGTGGGCGTCGGCGGAGGCCGTCCGGCGCTCCTCCGCGAGCGATGTGGCCCGCGCCCGGCGCTCCTCGAGCTTCGCGAGCGCGAAGCCGAGGCGGTCGACGAGCAGGGCGGCGTCGCGCTCGCGGTTCGTGGCCTCGGCGGAGCGTGCTCCCGCGGAGAGAAGATCGCGCCGCGAGCCCTCGCGGCGCGACGTCACGTCGGCCTCGCGGGCCGACACTTCGGCAAGCGCGAGCGCCGCGGCAGCGGCGGCCGCCGCGGCCTCGGCAAGCGCCGCCTCGGCCTCTTCCCGGGCCCTCACGGTGCGGCCGGCTTCCTCGACGAACCGGCTGTGGTCGGATTCCGATTCCCTGCGCTGCGCCTCGAGCAGCTCCTGGCGCGCAGCGGCTTCCTCGGCCTCCCGCGCGGCCGCCGCGACGTCAGCCTCGGCGGCAACGAGCGTCTCTCTGGCGCGCGCGAGCGCGTCACCCGCACCGCGGATGGAGCGCTCGTCCTCGTCGGCGACACGGCGGGCTTCCGTGACCTCCGCGTCGAGCCGGGCGAGGTCCGCGAGAGATACGGCCTCAGCGTCCGTCGCCGTCTCGAGGGCCGCCTGGCCCCCGGCGAAGCCGGCCCCCATGCGGTCGGCGCGCAGCCGCGCGAGCTTCTTCTTCTGCCCCGAGAGGAGATCGGCCTGCTCTTTCCAGCGCGCGGCGCGCGAGGCCTGCCGTTTCAACGAAGCGCACGTGCGGTCGATCTCCGAGACGATGTCCGTGAGGCGCAGGAGGTTCCCGCGCGTCTCCTCGAGCTTCACCTCGGCCTGACGCTTGCGGATCTTGTACTTCGAGACGCCGGCGGCCTCCTCGATGAGCCGGCGGCGATCCTGGGGCTTCGTCGAGAGGATCAGGTCGATCTTCTGCTGCTCGATGATCGAGTACGCGCGCACGCCGAGGCCGGTGCCGAGGAGGATCTCCTGCACGTCCTTGAGGCGCGACCTCTTTCCGTTGAGGATGTAGTCGCTCTCGCCGTCCCGCGTAACGCGTCGCGTGATGACCACCTCGCCGCCCGTTTCGGCCCACTGCTCGCCGCTGCGCGACTCGAGCGTGAGCGCGACCTCGGCCATCCCGAGCGGCCGCCGGCGCGCAGCGCCGTTGAAGATGACGTCCTCCATCGTCGTGCCGCGCAGGCTCTTCGCCGACTGCTCGCCGAGCACCCACTGCACGGCGTCGCAGATGTTCGACTTGCCGGAGCCGTTCGGGCCGACGATCGCCGTGATGCGTGACGGAAGGGTGACGGAGGTCTTGTCCACGAAGGACTTGAAGCCCTGGATTTCGAGTCTCTTCAGTCGGAACATCAGCGCCTTTTCACGAAGGTTGTGGTGCTTTTTCGGGTCGCGACGCTACCACGTGCCACCGGGGCGTACCACTACATTTTGAGGTGTCGCCGGCCCGGAGACTCCACCGGCTGGGGTTTTGCGGCCGATCGGGGCGCCGCATCGAGAGCTTTCAGAAGGCCCGACCGCGAGCCGACGCCGAGCTTCGAAAAGACGTGCTTGAGGTGATCCTTGACGGTCCACTCGGTGATGAAGAGGCGGCGCGCGATCTCCGCGTTGCGAAGCCCTTCGAGCACGGCGCCCACGACGTCGGCCTCGCGGCCGGAGACGCCGCGCGTCGCGAGCCTTTCGCGCACGTCTTCGACGGAAAGAGCCGACTGGACCTTCAGCGTGAGAACGGCGACGTCGTCTTCTTCCTCGTCGGCGAAGCGCGCGATCGAGGCTTCGAGCGCCCGGCCGTCGGCGAGGACGGCGCACCACTTTTCGCCCGCGGCGGCGCCCGCCCCCAGGCGCGCGATCCAGGTCGCGAGCGAGGTCTCGCGACCGTCTCTCGGGACGACGACGAGGGGGCTGCGGGCAGAGAGGAGCGCCGCGGCGGCGCGGTTCGCGTAGAGCACGGAGCCCGACGGCCGGACGAGAAGGATCGGCGTGGACGCGGCTTCGGCCGCGCTCTCCAGCCGGCGCCGGGCCGCCGCGTGGATCTCGGCGGCGGCCGCGCTCTCGAGGAGCTGGGCGAGAAGCGGCCGGAAGACCTCGAAGCGCAGGACCTCCGGCGCCGTCCACGGCCTCCGGGGCCCGCGGAGCAGCGTGAGCGCCCCTCGAAGGAGGCCCGTCAGGTGGAACTCCACGGCCAGGGACTCCACCGGCGCCGAGTGCCGCCGGGCCGGGCGCACGGTGCCCGCGGTGAACACGCGGCTCCGCAAGGCCCGCCAGCGGAAGCGCTGGCCGGAAGGCTCGAAGAGATACTCCATCTCGACCGAATCCGGATCGAGGACCGAGCGCACGGTGCCGACGATTCGCGTCAGCGTCGTGGCGTGGCGCCCCCGGAAAGGCGGCCCGTCGAGCGGGGAAACCGGCATGTGTGGCGCTCACCCTCCCCCTGAATTCTATGCGGCCTCGCGGCCGACGGCCGCCGGTCGTTCAATTTGTGTTGACGACAGGCGGACACCCCCCGAGCCGTGATACGCTGGAGTCTGTACAGGAAACTGTCTCCCAGTGGCGGAGGATCCGTTCCATGTTGAGCTTTGAAGTCCGCAAAACGGGCGGCGAATCGGAAGTTCGCAAGGTCCATCGGGATGTCATCCACATTGGCGCTTCGACGGGCAATGATCTCGTTGTGCGCGCTCGCGGCGTACTCGGCCGGCACGCCCGGATCTCCGTGGCGGGGGAGGAGCTTCGCCTCGAGGTGCTCGGGAGCGCGCCCGGCTCCGTCGTGACCCTGAACGGCTCGATCGTCAAGACCGCCGCCCTCGCCGCAGGGGACCGGATCGCCATCGGCGAGGCCACGATCACGCTCCTGAACGGCCCGGCCCCGAATCCGAACCGGATGGCGGCACCTCCGCCTCGCGGACGCGATGCTCTTTCTCTCGCGGCGGCGGCGCTCGCGCCTCTCGCACCGGCTCCCTCGCTTTCTCCGGCAAACGCGCCGGCCGCGGTCGCGGCGCCGCCGGCCATGGTTCCGGCCGGGCGTCTCGCCGCAGCCCCGGTCGAGGCGCCGCACCGGGCGGAGGAGCGGTCCACGAGAGATCCCTGGCCGGGATTCTTCAAACGCCTCCACCGGCCGGTCCCCTTCGAAGAGCTGCTTCAGGAAGTCACGGCCTACATCGCGTCGGTGACGCCCGTGCACAGCCTCGCGTTCGTTTCCCTGCTTCCTCCGAACGAAGGCGAGGCGATCGCGGCGCTCTGGAAGGGAACGCTTCCGCGCCTCTCGGCCCGAACTCTCGCGGAGGCGCGCGAGAAAGCCACGTCATGGGAGGTCACCGAATCGGGCGCGCGGCTGCGGGTGTTCCCTGTTCCGCGGCCAGGGGGTGAGAGCGTCGGCCTTCTCCTCGTTCCCGCCGAGACCGTCTTCGATCCGGCGCTCCTCGATTTCGTCGCGCATGCGGCGGCCGCCGTCGGCTTCGTGCATGGCGAGCGGAGCGAGGCGGCCTTCGGCGAGCGCGGAGCCTCGCTTTCCCCAGTTCCCTTCGCGGTCCCGCTGGAGGATCCGCTCGCGCTCCTCGTCGGCGGTTCTCTGGCACTGTCGAATCTCAAGGCGTCGCTGTCGCGCGTCGCCTCGGCGCGCGCACCGATTCTCCTCGTGGGGGACGTCGGCAGCGGAAAGACGCTCGTGGCCGAAACGCTCCACGCTCTCTCGCCGCGGCGCTCACGCCCGCTTGTCCGCGTCTCGGCGACGGCCGCGAGCCCCCAGGCGCTCGAGGAGGATCTGCTCGGCGCCGCCGCCGCGGGCGACCGCAGACGCCGCGTGGGCCGGCTCTTCGAGGCGGATGGGGGCACTCTCCTCGTCGAGGAAGTGGGCGACCTGCCCGGGCCGACGCAGGCGCTGCTCTTCCGCCTGCTCGAAGCCCGCGAGGTGACTGCGCCGGGCGGACGGACCGTGCCGGTCGACGTGCGCGTCATCGGTACGACCTCGCGGCCCCTCACGCGCGCCGTCGAGGACGGCGCCTTCCGTGACGACCTCTACTTTCGCCTCTCGGCGCTCACGCTGCGGCTGCCATCGTTGAAGGATCGAAAGGAAGACATTCCGGCTCTCCTCGACGCGCTCGCGGCGCGACACGGCGGCCCGGTGGCGGAGCACTTCGACGTCGAGGCGATGAACGCGCTCCTCAACTATCAGTATCCCGGTAACGTGCGCGAGCTCGAGAACGAGGTGCGACGTCTCGCCGCCCAGATCGGGCCCGGCGCCATCACGCTGGCCGACCTCGACCAGAAGTTCTCAGGCGAGCACGTCGAGCTCGCGCTCAAGGAGAGCGACGACCTCAAGGAGATCGTCGAAAAAGTGGAGCGCCAGGTCATCGAGCGCGTCATGCGCAAGGTGCGCGGAAACCAGTCGCTCGGCGCGCGGCTCCTGAACATCTCGCGGGGCAGCCTCATCGCGAAGATGAAGGAGTACGACATCAAAGACTTCCGTTACTTGAAGCGAGGGGACTAGCTAGACTGACAGCGTGTCCGACCTCGACACCCGGGCTTTCCGGCGCTCGCTGACTCTCGTCCTCGCGGTTCTCGGCTTCCTGACGGCGGGGGCCGTGGTGCTCTTCGGGCATCTCCTCTTCAAGGCGCTTTCGAAGGACGTCGTCAACGACGCGATTCTCCACACGAAGCTCGATGCGGAGCGGCTCGCACGCGGCATTGCCGAGCGCTCGTCGGGCGACCCTTTCGTCCTGAAGCTCAAGCAGACGGAGATCGACCGGCTCGTCACGACGGGGCTCTCGGAGCGACAGATCCTCACGGAGGTCGAGGTCCTCGACAGCGCGAAGAAGGAAGTCCTCTATGCGTATCACGGCACGCTCACCGTGCCCGACCGCAGGGGCCAGGAGGGAGCCGAGGGGCCGAGGGTTCTCGACGTGAAGCCGGCGGAGCCCGGCACGACCGCACGCAGCTACAGCCTCGAGGCGCCCGAGCCCGATCCCTACGACATGGAGGTGCCCGTCGGCGACTTCGCGGTGCTGCGCTTCGGCGTCTCGCGGCGCGTTCTGGCCGAGCGCGTCGAGAAGCTCCGTCGCGAGCTGTACCTGCGGACGGCCGCGGCGGCCGTCGTGTCGTTTCTCGGGATTCTCGCGGCGTCCGCGGCGGTGATCCTCCTTTATCGCCGCACGCGGCGCATGGAAGAGGCGCGCCTCGAGGCCGAGCGGCGCGCCGAGCTCGGCGAGGTGGCGGCGGGCCTCGCGCACGAGATCCGGAATCCCCTGAACGCGATGGGCCTCAACCTCGAGCTCCTCGAGGAGAAGCTCGTGCACCCGGCCGCGGCCCGGAGCACCGGCGCGTCCGCGGCCTCGGCCGCGGATCTCGCCCAGGCCGCACGCGTCGAGACGAGCCGGCTCGCGCGGCTACTCACGGATTTTCTCTCGTACGCGCGCCCGTCGCCGCTGAGCTCCGTTCCCGCCGACTTGAACGAGGCTGCACGCGAGGCGGTCTCGTTCCTGGAACCCGAAGCCTCTCGTCGCCACATCCGGCTGACGTTCTCGCCCCAGGCGGGAGGCGCTCCCGCGCTTCTCGACCCTGCGCGCGTGCGTCAGGTGGTGCTCAACCTCGTCGGCAACGCGCTCGATGCCGTGGAGGCGGAGGGGGCCGCGGCGCGCGAGGTCGAGGTGCGCGTCGAGGATGCCGGAAGCTCATGGCGCCTCACGATCGCCGACCGCGGGCCCGGTGTGCCGCCCGCGAAGACGGCCGACGTCTTCAAGCTTTTCGTGTCCACGAAGCCCGCGGGCACGGGCCTCGGTCTCCCGATCGCCGAGCGGATCGTGCGCGCCCACGGCGGGACGTTGACGCTTTCCTCGTCGCCCGGCGAGCCGACGCGGGCCGTGGCGACATTCCCGAAGGGGCGCTGAGGCTCAGCGCGGCGGGAGGATCTTGGCGGGGTCTTCACCCGCCTCGCCGCGTTGAAACGCGAGCACGCGCGCGACGAGCGTCTTCACCGGCGCCGGGAGCGTCAGCAGCAGCTCGCCCTGAGGATTCAGGATCACCTGCTCCGTCGTGCCGGTCGCGAGCAGCGTGCGCTCGGGCAGTCGGCGGACCTCGTACGCCATCGCGAGCTTCGCCGTTTCGGACGGCGCGAGGACGGCGGAAACCTCCAGCCGGTCGTCCAGCACCGCGGACCGCTTGAGGTTCAGCTCGACCTTCGTGATCGGAACCTTGTAGCCGTGGGCGAGCGCGTCGGCGGGCGTGAGCCCGAACGCCGCGCAGAGCGCGTTGCGCGCCACCTCGAAATACTGCACGTAGTGGCCGTGCCAGACGACGCCGTACGAGTCCACCTCGGGGAAGCGGACCTCGAAGGAGGTCGTGAACGCGCGCATCGTCATGGCGCCGTGAGGACCGCCGCGAGGACGTTGCCGCCGGCGCCGAAGGCGTCGATCAGGATCGCGCCGGTTCCGGGATCGGCGCGCAGCTCGGCCGCCGCGAGCGCGACCTGGATCGCACCGATGGCAGGGTTCTCGCCGAGGGAATCCTTGACGGCCACGGTGCGCGGAAGTTGCGCGCCGAAGACATCCGTGAGCGCGACGCTCTCGGCGGCGTCCGTGAACGGCGATCCGTTCCGCGAGAGATGGACGAGGCCGATCCCGGAAGGAGCCAAGCCGGCCTGGTCGAGAGCGTCACGCATCGCGGCGGCGAGGACCGCCGGCTCGGCGCGCCGCTTCTGGGGCGAGAGAGCCGCGCCGCGCGACGCAAGGCCCGCGATCCGCGCGTCGATTCGGGCTCCGCGAGCTCGGGCCGCCGTTTCGTCCTCGACGAGGACCACGGCCGCGCCCTCGCCGAGAACGAACCCGGGGCGCCGTTCCGTGCGGGTAGCATGCACGCGCTCGTATGCGCGGTGGTAGACGAGGTTCCACTCGTCGGCGGCGCCCACGAGCAGAGCGTCGGCGCGTCCGTCCACGAGGAGCATTCGGGCATAGAACAGCGCGTTCAACGCGGACGAGTCCTTCTGGGTGATCGTCACGTTAGGGCCCTTGATGCCGACTTCGATCGCGGCCTGCGAGGCTGGCGCGTTCGCCACCGTGTTCGGAAAGAGGAACGGCGACGCAGAGTCGGGCGATTCGACCGCCATCTGCCGTTCGAACTCGGTGAGCGGACCGGCGCCTGCCGAGCCGGTGCCGAGGAGAATGCCGGTCCGCTCCTCGCGTCCCGCGACCGTGTAGAGAGCGTCGGCCAGGGCCTGCTTCACCGCGACGACGGCGTACTGGCTGCCGCGATCGAGGCGGCGGGCCTTGCTCTTCGGCAGCTCCGGCTCCGTCGTGAACGCGCCGATCCGCGCCGCGGGGGAGCGGTCGGCGGCAGGCGGCGCGCCGTCGTCCTCCACGGGGCCCACGGCGGAGCGCCCGGCGGCGAGCGCGGCGCGCGTCTCGGCGAGCGTCCGGCCGAGCGCGGTCACCGCGGACTCCCCGGTGATGACGGGCGCCTTCAAGGCGCTCCGAACGCGACGACGGTCGAGTTGCCCCCGAACGCGAACGAGTTCGAGAGCGCGATTTTCACGCGCACCTCTCGAGCCGCGTTCGGGACGATGTCGAGATCGCACTCGGGGTCCGGCTCCTCCCAGTGGATCGTGGGCGGCACGAGGCCGGTCTCGATCGTGCAAACGGTCGCGACCGCCTCGATGGCGCCCGCCGAGCACAGGCAATGGCCGAGCATCGACTTGATCGACGAGACGGGGATCTCTCGCGCGCGCTTCCCGAGCGCCCGCTTGATCGCCGCCGTCTCGGCCGAGTCGTTCTGCGGCGTGGCCGTTCCGTGGGCGTTCACGTAATCCACGTCTCCCGGGTTCAGCCCGGAGGCCAGGAGGCACGCGCTGATCGTGCGCGCGCCCGCTTCGCCGGTCGGCTCGGGCTGCGTCATGTGGTGCGCGTCGGAGGTGACGCCGTAGCCGAGGAAGCGGGCCCGGATGCGCGCTCCGCGGCGGCGCGCGTGGCCTTCGTCCTCGAAGACGAGAAGGCCCGCGGCCTCGCCGATCGAAAGCCCTTTGCGGCGCAGGTCGAACGGGCGGCAGGGCTCGGGGTCGACCGAGCGTAGCGCGTTGAAGCCGCCATGCGTGAGCCTTGCGAACGTGTCGGCGCCGCCCGTCACGACGACGTCGCAGAAGCCATGGCGGATGAGATCGGCGGCGTAACCGAGCGATGTGCCCGAGGACGAGCACGCGGTCGTGATCGTCGAGCGCGGGCCGAGGAGGCCCCAGCGCTCGGCGATGCGGTCGGTCGTCTGGTCGGGCGGGTGGTTGAGGACTTTCGTCGGGCGCGCCCGGCGAGGGCCCCTCGCGACGAGGTCGCGGAAGTAGTTTTCGCTGTCGAGGAGGCCCGACACGCCTCCTCCCAGGACGACTCCGATGCGCGAAGGATCCTCGCGATCGAGATCGAGGCCGGCGTCTGCAAGGGCCTCGGCCGCCGCCGTGAGGCCGATGACGTCCGTGCGCGAGAGGCGGCGTCTCAGAACCGGGTCGAAGCCCGAGGGCAGCTCCTTGATCTCGGCCGCGAGCTTCGTGCGAAAGGCCGACGCGTCGAAGAGCGTGATCGGGCCGATGCCGCACCGCCCGGCGACGAGCCCTTCCCAGGTCGACGCGAGGTCGTTCCCGAGAGAAGTCACGGCCCCGAGGCCCGTCACGACGACGCGGCGTTCGTCCATCCGCCGGATCTTACTGAGTCGCGAAGGGCTTTGGATTTCGGGAACGGCCCATCGAAGCGGCCGCACGAAGGGCACGAGCTTCTTCGCCGATCCATTGTTAGCATGCGGGCATGCTCGACCGCCGTGCGCTCGCCCTGACAGTACTCTGCTTCACCTTTTCAGCCGCCGCCGAGGGGCCGCCGACCGTGGCCGAGGCGGAGGCGTTCATGACGAACGCCGAGCAGCGCCTGTTGCAGCTCTCCGTGGAGGCGGGGCGCGCGGACTGGGTGAAGCTCAACTTCATCACCGAGGACACCGAGCTCCTTGCGGCGAAGGCCGACGAGCGCGCGATCAACACGGCTGTCGAGCTGGCGAAGCAGTCGGTGCGGTTCGACAAGCTTTCGCTGCCGGAAGCGCTCGCCCGCAAGATGAGGCTCCTGAAGAACGGTCTCACGCTCGCGACGCCCTCAGACCCGAAGGAAAGCGAGCAGTTGACGCGCATCGCCTCGTCGATGGAGGGCCTGTACGGCAAGGGAAAGTACTGCCGGCCGGGGGTGGACGGGAAAGAGGAGTGCCGCGACCTCGGCGACCTCTCGAAGGTCCTGGCGGCGAGTCGCAACTACGACGAGCTGCTCGACGCCTGGACGGGATGGCACGCCATCTCGCGTCCCATGCGAAAGGACTTCATCACGTACGTCGCGCTCGCGAACAAGGGCGCCAGGGAGCTGGGCTTTGCCGACACCGGTGCCATGTGGCGCTCCAAATACGACATGCCGCCGGACGCATTCGCCTCAGAGCTGAACCGCCTGTGGGAACAGGTGAAGCCGCTCTACCTCTCGCTCCACGCCTACGTGCGGACGAAGCTGCGCGAGAAATACGGCAACCGCGTTCCGGCCAACGGGCCGATCCCCGCCCATCTCCTCGGCAACATGTGGGCGCAGGAGTGGGGAAACATCTACCCGCTCGTGGCGCCTGCCGGTGCCGATCCTGGATACGACTTGACGCAGATCCTCGAGAGCCGCAAGACGAACGACCAGCAGATGGTGAGGTACGGCGAGGGCTTCTTCACGTCCCTCGGCTTCGCGCCGCTGCCCGAGACGTTCTGGAAACGATCCCTGTTCCTGAAGCCCCGCGACCGCGAAGTCGTCTGTCACGCGAGCGCGTGGGACGTCGACCTCGCGAACGACCTGCGCATCAAGATGTGCATCGACATCACGGCCGAAGACTTCGACACCATCCATCACGAGCTGGGCCACAACTTCTACCAGCGCGCCTACAACGGCCAGCCGTACCTCTTCCGCGAGAGCGCCAACGACGGTTTCCACGAAGCCGTCGGCGATACGATCGCGCTCTCTGTCACGCCGGAATACCTCGTGAAGCTCGGTCTTTTGGAGAAGGCGCCGGACACGTCGAAGGACATCGGCCTGCTCCTCGACAAGGCGCTCGAGAAGATCGCCTTCCTGCCGTTCGGGCTCGTGATCGACGAATGGCGCTGGAAGGTTTTCTCGGGACAGATCCCGCCGGAGAAATACAACGAGACGTGGTGGGAGCTGCGGAAGAAATACCAGGGCATCGCGCCGCCGGTGACGCGGAACGAGCAGGATTTCGACCCCGGCGCGAAGTTCCACGTGGCCGGCAACGTCCCTTACATGCGCTACTTTCTGGCGGACATCCTCCAGTTCCAGTTTCACCGCGCGCTGGCGGGGATCGCCGGATGCAAGGGTCCGCTCAACCGCTGTTCGATCTACGGGAACAAGGAGGCTGGAAGCCGTCTGAACGCGATGCTGTCGATGGGCGCGAGCCGCCCATGGCCAGAAGCCCTCGCCACACTGACCGGGCAGAAGCAGATGGATGCGACGGCGATCCGCGACTACTTCGCCCCGCTCCAGAAGTGGCTGGACGAGCAGAACAAGGGAAAGCCGGTCGGCTGGTAGGGCGATGACCGACCGCGTCGACTGGCATCGCTACTTCATGAACATCGCCGGAGAGGTGGCGAGCCGGGCCACGTGCCCGCGCAAGCACGTGGGCGCGGTGATCGTGCGCGACAAGCGGCTCCTTTCGACGGGCTACAACGGCTCGCTTCGCGGCCTTCCGCATTGCGACGAGGTGGGCTGCCTCATGGAGGACGGGCACTGCATCGCGACGGTCCACGCCGAGGCGAACGCGATCCTCCAAGCCGCGATGAACGGCGTCCGCATCGAGGGGGGCGAGATCTATACCACGGCGTCGCCCTGCTGGAACTGTTTCAAGCTCGTCGCGAACGCAGGGTTAGTCGCCGTCTACTTCGGCGAGTTCTACCGCGAGCCGCGCATCCACGACTACGCCGACCGCGTCGGCATTCGCCTTGTCGACCTGTCGGCGCGTTAGCCTCGGGTCTTCGGGCGTTTCGTGCGGGGCGCGAGGTAGTCGTCGATGAGCTGGCTCGCGTTCTGCGGAAGCCGGAAGAAGCGGGCGCCGAAGCCGGAGTTCGGGCCGTCGGCGCGCCGCACGACGATGACTTCGCCCGTGACGGTCTTACCGGATCGGTCGTGGGGAAGCTTGAAGCTTATCTCGAGGCGCGCGCCGACGGGCTGAGGCTCGCTCGTCGCGGTGAAGAACCCCGACGAGGAGATGTCGGTCACACGCCCTTCGGTCGGCTGTCCGTCGCGCCAGATCGCTACGGGCGCCTCGACTTTTACGCGCGGCGCGGCGCGCTCGAGAAGGGCGAGAAGCCGGCGGATTTCGGCGAGCACCTCCTCGGGCGCGGCGTTTCCGGGGAAGACATGGCCGGCCCCCGCGTGGCGGGCCGCTTCGGCGCGGTCCGGCGGCGTGAGGACGAGGAGCGGGACGTCGCGCGCGGCCGGGTCGGCGCGCAACGCCCGGACGGCCTCGAGCGCGCCTTCGGGATCCTGCTCGAGGTCCACGATGACGAGGGAGGGGCCATGGGCGGCGACGGCACGCACGGTCTCTTCCGCCGTGGCGACGTCCAGGAGCATCCAGTCGCTCCGGCGGAGCCAGGAGGGCCCCTCGGGCAGGCGCCTCCGCGCGCCTTTGAGAAGAAGAATCGTCGGCATGGGCGAAAATCGAGACCGAGTCTCGCTTGCGAGTGTACGCGCTTTCACCAGGTCAGATTGAAGCCGCCGGCTAACGTGCGGCCCGGCAGCGGGACGGAGGCAACCTCTTCGTAGCGGACGTTGCCGAGATTCTCCCCATCCACGAAGAATTCGAGGATGCGCCCCTGGAAGGCCTGCCACGAGATGCGCCCTGACAGGAGCCAGACGCCATCAGTGAAGCTCGGCCGGGAAAGATAAGACAGGCGCGAGGTGACCGAGAGCGCGAGCGGCAGGGCGATGCCCGCGAGGATGTCCCACTTCGCGTGCAGCGGGTCGAGCACGTACTTGCCCTCCGTCGCTCCGTCGGCCGCCGCCGACAGGCTCGCGAGATCGACGAACGTGTATGCGGCCTGAACACGAAGCTGCGCCAGGAACGCGGGCCGCCCTCGGGTCCAGTCGGCCGAGGCCTCGACGCCGTCCGCCACGGCCTCTCGCACGTTCCGGGCGCGCCAGGGCTCGTCGGGAGACGAGCGCACGAAGTCGATGAGGTCGGTTGCATGCCGGTGAAAGTACGCGGCATCGAGAGTGGCCGCTCCGACTGCGAGGGCGGTCCCCGCCTCGACCTGCCACGCCTTTTCAGGCCTCAGGTTCGGGTTGCCGACGTTCTGCGGGTCGACGTAATAGAGCTCCGTGAACGACGGGACGCGGAAGCTCGACCCGAACGAGGCGCGAAGGGTGAGGGGCTGGGCGGCGTCCCAGGAGACCCCGGCGTACGGCGAAAAGCGCGAGCCGTAGCCCTCGTACTCATCGGCCCGCAGGCCCGCATGGAGGCCGGCCGTCGAGGACGCGGCCGGGTCCCAGGCGCGCGCGAACTCGGCGAAGAGCGCGCCGTGATCGCGGCCATGGCTCCCGAGGTTCGTGGACGAGATCGTCTCGCGCCCGGCCTCCACGCCGAACGCGAACGTGCCGCCGCCAAGCGCGTGGCGCGCGGCCGTGCGCAGGAGAGAAGTGACCGTGTCATGAAGGTTCTCGTAGAACGACGGGTCGTTTCGGTCGAGGACGAAGTCGTCGTGGTGCGCGCGCACGGACGCCGAGGGGGTCAGAGTCCAGCCGCCGAGGGCGAGAGTCGAGGATAGCGCGGCCGTGCGCGTGCGCGTCGACTCCTGCTGGTTCGGATAGGTCGTTCCGTAGAATGCGTAGGCGCCGAAGTTTCGGCTCGCATAGCCGAGACCGAGCATGACGGGCCCCGCGCCCGTGTCCCAGCGGCCGGAAACGCGCAGGAGGTTGGAGGAGGACTCCGTGTCGTCGCGGAAACCGGCGTTTTCGGTCCGGTGCCAGTCCACCGCCGCCGAGGCGGACTCGCCGATGCGCACCGCGGCGCGGTAGCCACCGGCGTCGAGAGAGTCGCTGCCGTGGGAGTAGCGGGTCTCCCACTGCATGTTCGACCGCCCGAGGTCCGCTCCGCGCGTCACGATGTTCACGACGCCGCCGACCGCGTTCGAACCCCACAGCGCGGAGCCGCCGCCCGCGAGGACCTCGATCCGCTCGACGGCGCCGAGGGGCACGTCGAAGTCCGCCGAGAGGTGGCCGCTCTCGGGATCGGTCATGGGCTGGCCGTCCACGAGGAGCAGCGTTCCGTTGAAGTCCGAGCCCCGGATCCCGACGTCGGCCTGCGTCCCGTCCAAGCCGCGCCTCCGCACGTCGAGCCCGAGGATCGTCTGAAGCACGTCGGGAAGCGCGCGGACCCCCGGCATCGCGGCGATCTCTTCCCGCGTCACGATCCTGACGGTGGCGGAGGCGGGCGCCATGTCGAGGCGCGTCGCGACGACCGCCACCTCCTGCCTGACGCGTGGAGGGGCGGCTTCGTCCGGCGGCACGTCCTGCCCGGGAAGCGGCCGCGAAAGGAGCGCCGCGCCGAGCGCGACGCCGGCGAGGATTCTCATGCGCGGGAGGATAGCGGATGGGTCCGGGGGTTAAAGTCGCGGGGGATGGATACGCTCACCCACGGCCTCGCGGGCGCCCTCCTCGCCCGCGCCCTACCGTCCACGGGGGACGAGACGCTCGACCGCAAGCTCGCGCGGCGCGAGGCCTGGGTCGGCTTCGTGGCGGCCACGTTCCCGGACGCGGACGTGTTCGTGTCGCCGTTCTCCGCCGAGTTCTACATCACGCACCACCGCGCGCTCACCCACTCGTTCGTGACGCTGCCCGTGTGGATCGTCCTCCTCACGGCGGTCGCCTCGATTCGCCTTTCGCCGACGTTAGGCCCGCCCGGCGCGGCCGGCCGGCGCACGGCGGTGTGGCGCCTGAGCGTCGTCGTCGCGCTCGCTCTCGTGTCGCACATTCTTCTCGACTGGATCACGTCGTGGGGAACGATGTTCCTGTCGCCGATCTCGTCGACGCGCTTCACGCTCGACTGGACCTTCATCCTCGACGTGTTTCTGTCCGGGCTCCTGGTCCTCGGCCTCGTCGGGGTGCGCGCCGTCTCGAGGCGGTCGTTCCCGCGATCGAGGGTCGCGGCGCGCGCGGGCCTCCTCGCGGCGACCGCGTATGTCGGGCTCTGCGCCGTCCGCCATGGACAAGCCGTGCGTCTCGGCGAGGCGCTGGCGCCGCGGGCCTCGAGTCGCGCCGCGATTCCCCAGCCGGGATCGCCGGACCGCTGGCTCCTTCTTTCGGACGACGGGCCCGCCGTGACCGCGACGTTCGTGGATCTCGGGAAGCGGGGCAGGGAGATCGCGAGGCCGCCGGAAGCCGACGAGCTCGCTCGCACAGGATTCCGCGGCGGCGCCCTGAACCTTTTTCGCCATCTCGAAGGTGTTTACCGTTCGCGCGACGACCTCGCGCCGCGGGTGATCGACAAGGCGAACGGTCCGTTCGCGCGGCGCACGCTCGAGACCGGCATCGCCGGCGTATTCGGCCGCTTCGCGCGATTCCCCGCCGCGCGCGAGGAGCCGCGAGGCGACGCCGTGGAGGTCCTCCTTCGGGACGTGCGCTTCGGCTACCTCTCGAAAGAAATCGACCCGTTCACGTACATCGTCCGGTATTCGCTCGATGGCCGCGTTCTGTCCTCGGGCTTCCCGTCCTCGCGCTGGAGCCACGAGGCCGCGCCGCGCGCCGTCGGCGCCACGCGCTAGCAGGCTGGCCATGGCACGCATGCCCGTTCTCTTCGTCGGTCACGGCTCGCCGATGAACTCCGTCGAGGATAACGAGTGGAGTCGCGGATTCTCGGCCCTCGCGTCGCTCCTGCCATCGCCCGTCGCGATCCTCGCGGTGTCGGCGCACTGGTACGTGCGGGGAACGTTCACGACGGGCGGCGAGGCGCCGCAGACGATTCACGACTTCGGAGGCTTTCCGGCCGCGCTCTACGAGGTGCAGTACCCGGCGCCCGGAAGCCCCTCTCTCGCGCGTCGCGCTTCGGCCCTTCTCGGCAAACGCGCCTCGGTCAGCCTCGAGTGGGGACTCGATCACGGCACCTGGTCGGTGCTGCGTCACCTCCGCCCCGCCGCCGACGTCCCCGTCGTCCAGCTCAGCCTTGACGTGCGCCTCGCACTCGAGGAGCACGTCGCCCTCGGGCGTGCGCTCGCGCCCCTGCGCGAGGAGGGCGTGCTCGTGATGGGGAGCGGAAACATCACGCACAACCTGAACGACGCGTTCTCGAGGCTTGATCGCGGCGACCTCGCGACTCCCGGATGGGCGACGCGGTTCGACAGAGACGTGGCGGTCGCACTCGAGTCGCACGACGTGGAATTCCTCGCGCAGGCGCCGGAGACCGAGGCGGGGCGCCTCTCGCATCCGACGCTCGACCATTACCTGCCGCTTCTCTACGCCGCGGGGGCCGCCGATGCGCGCGACGCCGTACGCTTTCCGATCACGGGCTTCGATCTCGGGTCGCTCTCGATGCGGGCGGTATTGTTCGGATGACGGGCCGGTCAGCGACCGACCAGTTTCTGCAGGTGTTCGGGGTACCGGGCACCTTGCACCGTGATCTTCGAAGCGGCGCTCTCGATTTCACGGAGGTCTTCGGGCGTGAGGTGAAGCTCGGCGGCTCCGAGGTTTTCCTCTAGGCGCTCCAGCTTCCGGGTTCCCGGGATCGGAACGATCCACGGCTTCTGAGCGAGCAGCCAGGCGAGGGCGATCCGGGCGGGTGTCGCCTTTTTCCGTTCTGCCATCCGGCGAAGCATGTCCACGAAGGCCAGGTTCGCCTTCCGAGCCTCCGGTGTGAAGCGAGGGACGACGTTGCGGAAGTCGGATTTGTCGAACGCCGTGCTTTCGTCGATCTTCCCCGTGAGGAACCCCTTGCCCAGCGGGCTGAAGGGCACGAAGCCGATTCCGAGCTCCTCGAGGGTCGGGAGCACCTCCGCTTCGGGTTCCCTCCACCACAGCGAGTATTCGCTCTGGAGCGCCGCCACCGGCTGGACCGCGTGCGCGCGCCGGATCGTCCGCACGCCTGCTTCGGAGAGGCCGAAGTGCTTGACCTTCCCTTCCCGAATCAGGTCCTTCACGGCCCCCGCGACGTCTTCGATCGGAACTTCCAGGTCGACCCGGTGCTGATAGAAGAGATCGATGGCATCGACCCTGAGTCGCTTGAGCGAGGCCTCCGCGACCTGCTTGATGTGCTCCGGCCGGCTGTCCAGGCCCGACCACTGCGGCCCACCTTTCGGATCGGGCTTGAATCCGAACTTCGTGGCGATTGCCACTCGTCCCCGGAAGGGAGCGAGGGCTTCTCCCACGAGCTCTTCGTTCGTGAACGGGCCGTAGACTTCGGCGGTGTCGAAGAACGTGACACCGCGTTCAACGGCCGACCGAATCACCGAGATCATTTCCTGCTTGTCCGAAGCCGGACCGAAGCCGAAGCTCATGCCCATGCAGCCGAGCCCGAGAGCCGAGACCTCCAGGTTGCTACGCCCCAATTTGCGCTTCTGCATTTCGTCCTCCTATTCGGCGCTCGAGCCGGCGTCGCCGCGGGCGCCGGCGACAACGACGTACGTGACCGTATCCCAGGCGTTGTGGATTCCGATGAGCAGCAAGCCAAGTGCCGCAGCCCCGATGATTAGCATAAGGCGCCAATGTAGTGGCGAAACGCGCCAGGGAGTGGCAGTGAGATCTCACAGCCGGAAGTGTTCCTTCACGGCGCGCGAGTGAAACGCGAGGAGCGAAAGGGCCGTCGCGAGGGCGACGGCGGCGAGGATCAGCGTCATGCGGAGGTACGGCGCGCCCGCCGCGCGGCGCTCTTCGGTAAGGAGCGCAAGCGTGCGAAGCCACTCGAGGGCCCCAAGGATGAGAGCGCCCTGAACGATCCGCGCTGCCCATGCGCGTCGCACGAACAGCAGCGCGACGGCGGCCAGGGCCGCGGTGACGAGCGCGAGCTCTCCCGCGCGCAGGAAGTGCGCGCCCAGGACGAGAAGCGCGAGAGCCGCGGGGAGGAGGCGCAGGGCCGCGCCGCCTAGGCCGCCCCGTGGACCGCGATCTCGACTTTCGGCGGGTGCGCGAGGGCATGTGCCTCGATGTCGAGAAGCTCCTCGAGCCGCGTGCGCGCCCTTTCTTCGCCCGCATGGGCGATCGCGAGCTCGAGATAAATCGGGCCGTGCCGCGCCTCGGCCTCGGCGAGCTCGGCGTAGAGCTTCGCGAGGCGTGCGTCAGCCACATGCCCGAGGAGGCGCTCGAACCTCTCGTGGCTGCGCGCCTCGATGAGCGCCGCGACCAGAAGGAGGTCGAGGCCCTTTTCAGGCTCGCGCTCCCTCCGGCACGCCGCCCGGAGCTCCGCGACATAGAAATTGCGCCGCGTCGTGAGCATCGGCGCGCCGAGGCGGCGCGCTTCGCGCGAGACCCTGCGGAAGTGGCGCAGCTCCTCGGCGGCGAGCGCCGAAAGCCGGTCGACGAGTGCCGGGCTCCGCGGGTACGTGCCGACGAGCGACAGCGCCTGCACCGAAGCCTGCAGCTCGCAGACGGCATGATCGGCGACGAAAGCGGGCAGGTTCTCTGCCGCCGTGACGCGCGCCGCCCAAGACTCGGGTGTCTTCGACCTCAGGCGGATCGGAATCACAGCACGGGCACGGAGGCGGAGTCCGTGGAGGGGCCGGACGCCGGGGCCGCCGGAGCCGCCGAAGCCGCCGAAGCCGGGACCGACGCCTCCGCTTCCTTCGAACGCTTCAGATAGGCGGAAGCCGCGCCGAGGTGCCCGGCGCGCGTCAGGATCCGGAGCAGGACGACGAGCTGCTGGCCGGCGAGGATCAGGGCGAAATCGCCGAGCTCCTTGCCGTCCCAGACGGGACCGAAAAACAGCCAGACGAGGAGCGGAAGGAGGCCGAGGGCGCCGAAAAGGATCTCGAGCGCCAGCGTGCGGACGGGCCGCCCGAGGACGAACCCGAGGCCGCGCATCAGCGCGGTGAGCGGATTCGGGATTCCCTGGCCCAGAGCCGCGCGCGCGTAGAGGACGACGAGCCGGATATATCCGGCCACGAGGAGGAAGGCGCCGAGTCGGAAAAGCAGAAGCCCGACGGCCTCCCACTCGTACCGGAGCTCGTCGGGCTCGTAGAGCGTGCCCGTCGCCGCGTAGATCCAGCGGTACGCGGCCAGGATCCCCGCGAGCGAAAGCGCTCCCAGGAGGAGTGACGGGACCGCAAAACGCGCGGCGTCCGCCCCGAACGCGGCGAGGCTCGTGCGTTCGCGCTCGGCGCCGAAACGCCCGGCGAAGCCGCCGGAAAAGAGGGCCGCGAGAAGAGCCATGAGCGCCCCGAAGCCCACGGCCGAGCCCGAGAGCCCGGACGTGTGGAAGAAACCCGTGAGGGGCGCCGGTCGCCCCGAAGCGGTGCGCTCTTCACGTTCGCCCGTCACGGCCTCGTCCCATTTCGAGAGGTCGCCGAGGACGTCGGGGCGCGTGCGCGCGAACGACGTGAAAAACGTGTGGAGGTCCGCGTTGCCCGCGGCGAGGCGCTCGGCCCACGGGCTCTTGTCGAGCGTCTGCCGGAGCGCGGACGCCAACGGATGCGTGAAGGCGAAAGCGAGCGCCGCGTTCAGGAGGAGGAAAAGCAGGAGCGCCTTCCACGTCTCGAGGGCGGAGACGAGACCTCGCGTCGCGAGGACGAGCACGGAATCGCGCCTCATGCGGCCCCCGCGAACCCCAGCATCGCAAGAAGCTCGAGGACGTTCTGCGCCCAGAAGCGCAGTCGAGCCGTCCAGCGGCGCGACGCGGCGGGCGCTTCGTCCGTGAGGCGTCCGTTGTTGAGCGGGTTCGCGTCGAGAAGGCACTTGCGGTCCGGGTCGACCTCCACGGAAACGAGCTTCGGGCCCGTGGCGCGGTAGCGGATCCAGCGCTCGTCGCCGACCCACGGGCGGCGGATCCGCGTGCCGTCGGCGAAGCGCAGCTCGACCTCGACCGGCCACGACGCCTCGCCAAGCCGCTGCACTACCGCGAGCGACTCCCAGCCGCCCGCGTCGTCCTTCGGAATCACGAGCTCGCGCGCGTCGCCTTCGCCCGTGTATCCGGTCAGCGGCCGCGCGCGGCGCGTGGAGGCCGACGTCACGGCGTAGTCCACGGGACCCGCCGTGCTCCAGATCCCCGCGATCGCGCGAGCGGCCACGTCGCCCGCGACCTCGCGGACCACCGCCAGAAAGTCCGCGGACGTGGGGTGCTTGAATGCCCAGCGCGTCGCATACGTCTTCATGACCTTCGCCCACGTCTTCTCGCCGAACGTGCGCTCGGCGGAGGCGAGAAGGAGGGCCGTGCGGCTGTAGGCGTTCACACGCACGGCGTCGCCGTCGAGCTGGCGGAAGGACGGCACGTCCGTCGCGTCCGACCGCGAGGCCTCTACCCAGCGGTCGTAGCGCTCGCTCATCGCGAGCAGGCCGGGTACGGGCACGGATGAAAACACGACGGGAAGGCCGAAGAACCGCACGACGAGCGACGGGTCGCCGAACGCGGTCTTCAGCGTGCGGAACGTTGCATACGTGTTGAAGCCTTCGTCGAGATGCGCCTCCTCGAACTCGTTCGAGGCGAGCATCCCGTAGAAGATCTGATGGCCGAACTCGTGAACGGTGACGCCTTCGGGGGAATGCGCGGCCGCGGGCGCGAGCCAGCGTGCGCCGCCCACGAAGAGCGTCGGGTACTCCATGCCCTCCGTGTGGCTGCCCCACGGCGGGTCCACGACGGTGATCAGGGGATAGGGATACGGGAGATACCGCGTGCCGTAGTCCGCGAGGGCGGCCTTGACGGCCTTGAGATACCGGTCCCGCACGCGGCGGTGGTCGGGCTGCAAGAGCAGGACGATGTCGACGTTCGGAAGGCCGGGCGCGCTGAACGTGTCACGCACGACCTCGAAGCGCGGGCAAGCCGTGAAGGCGAAGTCGTGCACGTCCTCCGCCGTGAAGCGCACGCGCACGAGGTCGCCGGGAATGTCGGCCTCTTCCTTGAGGACGCCCGTCGCGCCGACGCGGCCTTTGACGGCCTTCGGCAGCGTGAGCGTCACGTCGTAGTCGCCGAAGTCCGCGAAGAACTCGGTCGCGGCATGGAACTGGTGCGCGTTCCATCCGTCGTCGGTCGCGACGCCCAGCTTCGGAAACCACTGGGCGCCGAGAAGGTAGTCGTCCTTCCAGCCCGTGCGCGCCACCGCGCGCGGAAACCGGCCCTCCCAGTCCACGCGAAAGACGAGCGTCTCGCCGGGTGTGATCGGCCGCGGCAGCGCGACCGAGACGAGCGTCCGGTCGTCGGGATTGCCGTCGTCCGGCGAGACAGTGCGCAGCGACGGGGTCAGATCGGTGCCGTCCTCGAGGGCGATGCGGTGGATCTCGGAAAAGCCCCACCGGGCCGCCTCTTTCATGCGCACCCCTCGGTCGCTCCTTCCACCGCCGCGCGCCTGCTCGGTGAGCCACGTGGAGCGGTCGTTCTTCCACGCATTCAGGTAGAGGTGGAGCCTGAGATCTTCGAACGAGAATCGCGTGCGGTTCGTGAAGCGCACGGTTTCCCTGCCCGTGATGCCGTGCTCGGCATTCACCTGCGCCTCGATCGTGTAGGAAGCGACCGGGGCGACGCGCGGCCCCGCATCGGCGCGGGCCGAGGCGAGAGCGGCAGCGACCGCCGCGAGGAAAGCGGAAGCGAGAGAGAGCCTCCGCGGGCCGAGGATCGTCACGAGCGCGGATGCTAGCAGGGGAGGCGGTTTCTCCCGGGGCCGGCGCGCCGGCTCCGCATCCTAGAATCGGCCTGTGGCGAAGTCCGGCCCGAAGGCGAAGGATCCCGCGGCGCGCGCCGCGGAGCTTCGGGACGAGATCGAGCGGCATGCTCGCCTCTACTACGTGGAGGACCGGCCCGCGATCACCGACGCCGAGTACGACGCCCTGCTCCGGGAGCTGATCGCTCTCGAGGGTGCTCACCCGGAGCTCCTGACGCCCGACTCGCCCACGCAACGCGTCGGAGGCACGCCCGTGGGCGACCTGCCGAGCGTGAGGCACGAGATTCCTCTTCTCTCGCTCGAGAACGCCTACACGCCGGAGGAGCTTGCGGCCTGGGTGACGCGCGTGGTGGAGCGCCTGGGCCGCACGCCGCCGCTCGTGTGCGAGCTGAAAATCGACGGCTTGTCCGTCTCACTCGTTTATGAGGGCGGCGTCCTCGCGCGCGCCGCGACGCGCGGCGACGGGACGACGGGCGAGGATGTGACGCCGAACGTGAGGACGATCCACGCGATCCCGCTGAATTTGCGCGCCGCTGATGCGGTGCGAAAGATTTCCTCGAAGGTGAAGATTCCCGCCGTGCTCGAGGTGCGCGGCGAAGTCTATTTTCCGAAGAAGTCCTTCGCGGCGCTCAATGCGGCGCGCGAGGAGGCGGGGTTACCGCTCTTCGCGAATCCGCGCAATGCCGCAGCGGGATCCCTGCGTCTCCTCGATGCGCGGATCACGGCCCAACGGAAGCTCTCGGCTTTCCTCTATTCGATAGCACGCTGGGAGGGAGAACGGGCACCTGCGAGCCAGAGCGAAGGTCTTTCGACCCTCGAAGGAATCTCTCTTCCCGTCAACCCCCATCGCGCCGTCGTCTCCGCCGTGGACGGGGTCCTCGCCTTTCTCGACGTCTGGCGGACGAAGCGTCACGACCTGCCGTTCGAGACGGACGGTGTCGTCGTCAAGGTGGACGCGCTCGCCGACCAGAAGCGCCTGGGGCAGACCGCGAAGTTCCCGCGGTGGGCCATCGCATACAAGTACCCGCCCGAGGAAGCGACGACCACCGTGACGGGGATCGTCGTGCAGGTCGGCCGCACGGGTGTCCTGACGCCCGTCGCCGAGTTCACGCCGGTCCTCCTCGCGGGCACGGTCGTGAGGCGCGCCACGCTCCACAATCACGAGGATCTCGCGCGCAAGGACGTGCGCGTGGGCGATGCGGTGGCGGTCGAAAAGGCGGGCGACGTGATCCCGCAGGTGACGCGCGTCCTCCTCGAGAAGCGGCCGAGGGGCGCGCAGCCTTTCGCGATGCCGGCGCGGTGTCCCGTCTGCGGCGAAAAGGTGGCTCGGCAGGAGGGCGAGGTTGCGGTGCGCTGCGTGAACCCGTCCTGTCCCGCGCAAGCGGCCGAGCGGCTCCGCCACTTCGTCTCGCGCCGGGCGATGGACGTGGAGGGTCTCGGAGACGAGCGCATCGACCAGCTCCTCGGGGCGGGCCTCCTCGAGGACGTCGCATCTCTCTATGCGCTCACTGTGGAGCAGCTCGCGCCGCTCGAGCGCTGGGGCGAGAAGTCGGCCGCGAACGCCATCGCCGAGATCGAAAGGTCGAAGGACGCCGGCCTTGCCCGTCTCCTCTTCGGCCTCGGGATCCGCCAGGTGGGCGAGAAGACGGCGAAGCTCCTCGCCCGGCGCTTTCTCTCGATGGAAGCCCTCGGTGCAGCGGACGAGAACGCCTTGACGTCCGTGTCCGAGATCGGTCCCGAGACGGCGCACGGCATCCTCGACTGGTTCGCCCGCCCCCCGAATCGCGCCCTCCTTTCGAAACTTCGGGCCGCGGGAATCCGTATGACAGAGAGCGCGGCCTCGTCCGCGACCGGTGGAATCCTCTTCGGAGGAGTTTTCGTCCTCACAGGGACGCTGCCGAGGCATTCCCGCGAGGAGGCCACGGCCGCGATCGAATCGGCGGGTGGAAAGGTGAGTGGAAGCGTGTCGAAGAAGACGACGGCGGTCATTGCCGGCGAGGAGCCGGGAAGCAAGCTCGACAAGGCGAAATCGCTGGGCGTCGCCGTGTGGACCGAGGACGACCTCGACCGCGCGCTCGGAGCGCCCGCTTGAGCGCGACGGAGCCGCTCATCCTCGTCGTCGACGACGATGCGGGCAGCCGGAAGGCGATGGCGCTGACGCTCCAGACGGACGGGCGCCGCGTGGAGGAGTTCGCGGACGCCGACGCCGCGCTCGAGAGGGCGATCGAAGATCCCTCCGTCGCGCTCGTCGTGACGGATCTCAAGATGCCGGGCAAGAGCGGGCTCGACCTCGCCGCGGACCTCGCCGCCGCGCGGCCGGACGTCTCGGTCCTGCTCGTGACGGCGCACGGCGACGTCGAGACCCTGCTCTCGGCGCGCACGCTCGGCACCGTCGATTACGTCGCCAAGCCCCTCGCGAAGGACGACCTGCGCCTGAGGGCGGAGGCGGCGCTCAGCCGCTCGCGTCAGGCGGCCGAGATCAAGGATCTCCGCGAGCGCCTCGACAAGCGCTTCGGCTTCGAGGCGATTCTCGGCATCAGCAAGCCGATGGAGGAGCTTTTCGCGCGCCTCCGCGTGGTCGCGCCGGCGAAGACGACCGTCCTCGTCGTCGGCGAGTCCGGCACGGGCAAAGAGCTCGTCGCGAACGCGCTCCATCACAACTCGCCGCGCCGGGGGCGCGTGTTCGTGGCCCTGAACTGCGGGGCCATCCCGCGCGAGATCATCGAATCCGAGCTGTTCGGGCACGAGCGCGGCGCCTTCACGGGCGCGCTCGTGAAGCGCGTCGGGCGCATCGAGCAGGCGCACGGAGGCACGCTCTTCCTCGACGAGGTCTCCGAGATGCCGCCCGACCTGCAGGTGAAGTTCCTGCGCGTTCTGGAGGAGAAGCGCGTGACGCCGGTCGGCGGGAACGAGAGCAGGGACGTGGATTTCCGGCTCGTGGCCGCGACGAACCGCGACCTCATCGCCGAGATCGATGCCGGGCGCTTCCGCCAGGACCTCTACTACCGCCTGTCCGTCGTGACCGTCGAGATTCCGCCGCTTCGGGACCGGCGCGACGACATTCCCCTCCTCGTAGAGCGCTTCCGCGACGTCTTCGCGAAAGAGCACGGAAAACCCGTGACGGGCGTGACGCCCGCGGCTCTCTCGGCGCTCGTCGCCTACGAATGGCCGGGCAACGTCCGCGAGCTCAAGAACGTCCTCGAGAGCGCCATCCTTTTCGCCGCGGGCGGGCGTATCGACGTCAACGACCTGCCGGCTGCGGTGCGCGGCCGCGCGGCCGTACCGGCCGCGGCGGCCTCCGCCCCTCAGAAGCCCCGCTCGGGGGAATGGCCGGCCGTCCCGTCCGCGACGCCGGCCGCGCCGGCGGCCCTGGCGGCTCGTGAAGAGCCCGTCTCCGTCGCGACGCTCGTGGGCAAGACGATGGCCGAAATCGAGCGCGAGGCGATCCTCACGGCGCTTCAGGTGTCGGGAGGAAACCGGCGCCGTGCCGCGGAGGCCCTGGGAATCGGCCTGCGAACCCTCCAGCGAAAGCTGAAAGAGTACCGGGGCGAGCCGCTGGGCGACGAGGACGGCGACGAGGAAGGCGACGAAGCGGGCGACTGAGCACGCCTTCCCCGGGTATCCTTCGCGGGACAGGAGGACCGATGGACATTCCGATGAAGGTCTACGTGACCTGCCCGATGGCGGAGCTCAAACAGGTGCCCGGGATGCTCATCTCCGTCTCGCCGCACGGCTTCTACGAGATCAACCTGATCTACGGCTCGAACACGCACCTCATCCTGGTGCCGGTCGTCGGAACGACGCTGACCGCGCAGGAGCCCGTCCTCAGCCCGGCGCCGAGCTTCGAGGTCGAGCGCTAGGACGGCGCGCTACTCGGTTTCGGCCGGGACGGCTTCTTCGGACTTCTCGAACGCATCGGCGCCGCGCCTCTCGAAAGTTTCGACCGCCTTGAGAACGCGGCGCCGCGCGTCCTCGACGAAAACGGCCTGCGAGTCGATGGACGTCTCGCCCGCGGCGGGCTTGAGGCGCTCGTAGGCTCCGTTCTCGTTCAGGCGCCGCGCGCGCACGTTGTCCTTCAGCATCGTATCGAGCACGTCGACGACCTGCTGCGCGAGCGCGGGCTCCTCAACGGGAAAAGCCGTCTCGACCCGGCGGAAGAAGTTGCGCGGCATCCAGTCTGCCGAGGAGAGCCAGACCTTCCGGTCGCCGCCGTTCTCGAAGACGAAGGCGCGGCTGTGCTCGAGGAACCGGCCCACGATGGAGCACACCCGAATCGTCTCCGAGACGCCCGGAACGCCGGGCTTCAGGCAGCAGATGCCGCGGACGAGGAGATCGACGCTCACGCCCGCCTGCGAGGCCTCGTAGAGCGCCGCGATGACGGGCGGATCGACGAGAGCGTTCATCTTCGCCCTGATGCCCGACGGGCGGCCGGCGCGGGCGTGCGCCGTCTCTCTCGCGATCCACTCGAGGACGGCCCGGTGCATGTCCTTCGGCGCCGTCACGAGGCGCGCGTAGCTCGTCCTGCCCGCGAAGCCCGTCAGCGCGTTGAAGAGGCGCGTCGCGTCCTCGCCGAACTCCGGGCGGCAGGTCATGAGCCCGAAATCCGTGTAGATACGCGCCGTCGATTCGTTGTAGTTGCCGGTGCCGAGGTGCACGTAACGCCGGATCTCGTCCTTCTCGCGTCGGACGACGAGCGCGATCTTGCCGTGCGTCTTCAGGCCGACGACGCCGTAGACCACGTGGACGCCCGCCTGCTCGAGCGACTTGGCCCACTCGATGTTCTTCTCCTCGTCGAAGCGCGCCTTCAGCTCCACGAGAACCGCGACCTGCTTGCCTTTCTCGGCCGCGCGGATGAGCGCCGGGAGGATCGCCGAGTCCGCGTTCGTGCGGTACAGGGTCATCTTGATCGCGACCGTCTTCGAGTCGGTGGAAGCGCGTTCGATCATCTCGGCGACGGGCGAGAACGAGTCGTACGGGTGGTGGAGGAGGATGTCGCCCGCGCGGATCGCCGCGAAAAACGAGGTGTCGGGCTGGTTGAAGACGGCGGGCACGGAGGGCGAGAAGGGCGGATCCTTCAGCTCGCGCCGGTCGAGGCGCGTGAGCGACATGAGGTCGCCCGCGCCGAGCGGCCCGTCCACCTCGTAGACCTCGTTCTCGGTGATCTCGAGCTGCTTTTGGAGGAGCTTTCGCACGCGCTTGGGCGTCTTCGGCGCGACCTCGAGGCGCACGACCGCGCCGAAGCGGCGGCGCCTCACCTCCTGCTCGATCGTGGCGAGGAGGTCGGAGGCTTCGTCCTCCTGGATCTCGATGTCGGCATCGCGCGTCACGCGAAAGAGGTGCGACGAGACGATTTCGAGGCCGGGAAAGAGCTCCGCGAGATTCGCCTGGATGAGCGACTCGAGAAGAAGGTACTCGGCCTTCTCGGGCCTGACCTTCTTCTTGCCCTCGATGAGCTCGCGAAGCGGGAGGAGGCGCGGCATGGCCTGCGGCACCTTGACGCGCGCGAACTTCGTCTCGCCCGTCTCGGTGTTTTTCACCTCGACCGCGAGGTTCAGGGAGAGATTCGAGAGGAACGGGAACGGATGCCCGGGATCCACGACGAGCGGCGTGAGAACCGGCAGGACATTGCGCCGGAAGTGCGCGCTCGCCGCCTCATGCTGCGCGTCGGACAGGTCCGTCCACGTGAGGATCGAGATGCCGGCCGCCGCGAGCTTCGGCAGGAGATCGTTCACGAGGCAGGAAATCTGCCTCCCTTGCATTCCCTGAACCGCGACCCGCACGCGCGCAAGGGCATCGGCGGGAAGCAGGCCGTCGTCCGTGGGCTCGACGATCTCCGAGGAGAGCTGGTCGAGGAGGCCCGAGACGCGAATCATGAAAAATTCGTCGAGGTTCGTCTCGCTGATCGCGAGGAACTTCAGGCGTTCCAGGAGCGGCCAGCGCTCGTCGTAAGCCTCCTCGATCACGCGCTCGTTGAAGGCGAGCCAGGAGAGCTCCCGATTCAGCAGTGGGAGCGCGGGCGAGGGCACGGCTGCCGGCGCGGACCCCGGCGCGATCGGCTCGTCCTGCACGAGCCGAAGCGGGCGCCTTTTCCTGGGTCTAAGTTCGTCGCGGCGAAACATGGGTATTCCGGGGGCCGCAGAGAATACCGCGACCCGGAGTCGCGTGCGCCAATGCCCGACCGGCTCTTTCCACGTTATCACATTGATACAAAGCGGCTTATGCGATTTTATCGGCGCGGCTGGTGCTCGGGGCGTAGGAGGTCGAGGGCCGTCTTGACCGGCGCGAACGTCTCCTTCGGCACCTCGACGAAGACCGTCTCCCAGAGCGCCATCGCGCCGTTCCACAGGCCCGGCCGCTCGAAAGCGAACAGCGTCCGCCCTTCGTGCGTCTTCTTCGCGATGAACACGGCACGCTCGTCCACGAAACGCGAAAGGTCGAAGGGCCGGCCCGACGCATCGCGCAGCGAGCAGGCGAGGTCCACGGGGTTGAAGTGCGTCGCGGCGCTCCAGATCGCCGCCTGCGCGGGAACCGCGAGATCCACCTGCGCGGACTCCACGATCTGCCGCGTCTCTCCGCCGGGTCCCTGCACCCAGAACGGGCCACCGCCGGGCTCGCTCTCGTTGCGCACGACGCCGCAGGCGCGGAGCGGTCGCGCGCGCGTCGAAGCGCGCTCGAGGCGCACGAGGACTCCGGCGAGAAGGCGCTTCCAGAGGAGCGTCGGCGCGCGGAGGTCGTCGGGCACGACGTTGTCGACGTTCTTCACGAGGACGACGTCGCCTCCCGACTCCGCGAGATTCTTCAGGAGAGCGCCGTGCCCTCCCGGCCGGAAGAGGAGCCGCCCGTCCGAATTCCGGAAGAGACGGCCTGTCTCGTCGATCGCGACGGTGTCGGTGGAGGGCGCCTGCTCGGAGAACCGGACCTCGAATCGCGCGCCCGTTTCCCGTTCGAGGCGCGGCCGCGCCTGCCGAAGGGCCGCCTCGAATGCGGCGCGGTGCCCGGGCGAGACGGTGACGTGGACGCGGCAGAGCCCCGCCGCGTCCCCCACCGTCGCCGCCGCTTCGACGAGGTGCTCCTCGAACGGCGTCCGGGCAGCCCCCGCATACCGATGGAACGGGAGGAGGCCCTTCGGAAGGGCTGCCAGCGCCTGGAGGTCGCCGGCGGAGAACGCGAAGGACGACGCATTCTCGCGAAAGCGGCGCACGTCCGGATGATCGGGATCGCCGGAGTTGAGGAACTCGAACATGCGGCTCGCGGCTCCGGAAGCGGGCACGAATTTCGAGAGCCGGCCCGCGTCCGCAGCCTCTCCCGCCAGAGCGAGCAGCTCCGCGTGCTCTCCCTCGTCGATTTGCGCGACGCCGTCGCCAGCCGTGCAGGGGCGCAGCAGCTTTGCGGCGGGCGGCGGGTCCCGAAGAAGCGCCGCCTGCCGTTCCACCTCCTCCACCGTCAAGCCCTGCGCCTCGATCCGGGCGCGGTCCTCGGAGGAGAAGGTGTCCATTCAGCTCTGCGCGGCCTTCCACGCCGCGTAGTACGTCTCGACCTCGTCCTCGAAACCGCCGTGCACGGGCTGCCAGCCGAGGCGGGCGACGGCTTTTCGCGAATCCACGTGCTGGTCGAGCGCGAGGGCGTCTGCGAAGCCGCCCATCTTCTTTCGCGCTTCCTCGAGCGGGATCCAGCGGATCTCGCCCTTGAACGCGGCGGCGCGCGCGGCGGCGGTCACGAGACGGCGGACGGGCGCACGGGAGCGGTCGGTCACGTTGAAGATCTCGCCGGAAAGGCCGCTCGAGGCCGCTCGAACATATGCGTCGGCGCAGTCGTCCGCGTGCACGGTCGCCCAGCGGTTGTGGCCGTCGCCCACGACCTCGAGCGCTCCTTTCGCGGCTCCGGCGAACCACATCGCAAAAATGCTCCCGCCGTAGCCGTACACGCAGCCTGGGCGCATGACGATCCCCTTGATACCCGTCGCCGAGAGAACGTCCTTCTCGGTCTCGACGCGCGGCAGGCTCATCGGGAGCGGCGCGAGAGGTGTCGTCTCGTCGGCGACGCCGCCGCCTGTCGAGCCGTAAACCCAGACGCCGCTCGTGTAGAGCAGTGTTTTCGGAGCGGCGCCCCGATTCGCGAGCGCGAGAAGAGCCTCGACGGCGGCGCGATCTAGGGCCCACGTGTCGCCCTTGGAATCGGACGCCGCGTGGACGAGGACGGCGGCGTCTTCGGCGCCCTTCCACGAGCCGGGATCCTGCAGCGATCCGACGACGGGCCGGATCTCGTGTCGGTCGAGGCGCGTGGCGCCCTTTTCCGAGCGCGTCAGGCCCCAAACGTGATGTCCGGCGCGCCGAAAGGCGAGCGCAATGTGAAATCCGACGTGGCCGGTGGCTCCGGTGACGAAGATCTTCATGGGGGCAGATTATCCTTCAGGCCGGGAGAACGACGTGGACGGCAGGAACGGGGACGAGTCTGCGGAAAAGCTCGCGGAGATCGCGAGAGGCCTCGGAGTTCCCGAGGCGCGGCGGCACATCTTCCTGTGCTGCGACCAGACGGAGCCGAAGTGCTCCGACCGGGATCGCGCGAACGCCGCGTGGGCCTTCCTGAAGGCGCGCTTGAAAGAGCTCGGCCTCTCGACGAGCGGCCGCGTGCAG
>ODAK010001060.1_pt1 | contig 30801 bp, 29 predicted proteins | sample 1539591 | NCBI WGS metagenome assembly ODAK01 (sample SAMEA3539303, study PRJEB22396) | soil metagenome | biome: tundra; feature: field; material: soil | place: USA | collected 2010-05 | depth 0.15 m
CCATGTCTGGAAGGTTGAAGAAGCCGTCGCCGCGACGGATGGCGCGAAAAAGCGCGTTGCCCGCCTCGTCGCGGGAAAAGATCTCGGCATTGCCGAGGCGCAAGCGCCCGCGCCGAAGCGCCTTGTCCATCACCTTGTTGCGCTGCCGCTGATAGATCCCGATGCCTTTTCGCTTCTGGAAGAGAAGAATCGACGCACCGGCGACGTCGAGGCCCATGAAGTGCGGCGCCAGCCACATGACGGGCCGCTCGCTGCGTTCGGCCAGGTGCACGTCGCCTTCGACGCGAATGAGCTTGCGCAGCCGCTCCGGCGACGCGTACCAGAGCAGCCCGCGCTCGAGCAGGCTGCGGCCGAGCCAGCGGAAGTGCTCTTTCGCAAGCTGCACGCGAGCGTTTGGCGACAGCTCGGGAAAGCAAAGCTCGAGGTTGCGCAGGGCGACGCGCCGGCGTGAGGAGACAACGTGGTACGCAAGCCGCCCGACCATATTGCCGACCATCGCCTGCAGGGCCAATGGCAGGCGGCTGAACAACCATAACAAGCCAAGCAACAAGCGAATACCCAAGAACCCCCCTCGTTTCGGCGATTTTCTATAATCGTGCGGTCGCCGAGTTACTGAACTACTTGCGGGGCGACCGAAGAAATTCCGCTAAAGCGTTCGCCGCACCTCCAGGAGGCAAGGCCGGCAACGCGAACATTGCGGGCCGATCATCACAGCACTGGAGTTTGCAGCGTGTCGAACGATTTCCTCTTCACTTCCGAATCGGTTTCCGAAGGCCACCCGGACAAGGTGGCCGACCAGGTGTCGGACGCCATCCTCGACGCGATCTTCAGGCACGATCCGCGCTCGCGCGTCGCCGCCGAAACGCTGTGCAACACCGGCCTGGTGGTGCTCGCCGGCGAGATCACGACCAACGCGCACGTCGACTACATCCAGGTCGCGCGCAACACGCTCAAGCGCATCGGCTACGACAACACCGAGTACGGCATCGACTACAAGGGCTGCGCCGTGCTCGTCGCCTACGACAAGCAGAGCAACGACATCGCGCAAGGTGTCGACCACGCGAGCGACGACCACCTCAACACCGGCGCCGGCGACCAGGGCCTGATGTTCGGCTACGCCTGCGACGAGACGCCCGATCTGATGCCGGCGCCGATTTACTACGCGCACCGCCTCGTCGAGCGCCAGGCGCAGCTGAGGAAGGACGGCCGCATGCCGTACCTGCGGCCCGATGCGAAGAGCCAGGTGACCATGCGCTACGTCGACGGCAAGCCCCATTCGATCGACACCGTCGTGCTCTCGAGCCAGCACGACCCGAGCCAGAGCGAAACGCCGACCAAGATGAAGGCCTCCTTCATCGAGGCCGTGATCGAGGAGATCATCAGGCCGGTGCTGCCGAAGGAGTGGCTGAAGGAGACGCGCTTTCTCATCAATCCGACCGGCCGCTTCGTCATCGGCGGCCCGCAAGGCGATTGCGGCTTGACCGGCCGCAAGATCATCGTCGACACCTACGGCGGCGCCTGCCCGCACGGCGGCGGCGCCTTCTCGGGCAAGGACCCGTCGAAGGTCGACCGCTCGGCGGCGTATGCGGCGCGCTACGTCGCGAAGAACATCGTCGCGGCAGGCATCGCCCGGCAATGCCAGATCCAGGTCGCCTACGCGATCGGCGTGGCGCGGCCGATGAACGTGACGATCTATACCGAAGGCACCGGCAAGATCCCGGACCACCACATCGAGGCGCTCGTGCACGAGCACTTCGACCTGCGGCCGAAGGGCATCATCCAGATGCTCGACCTGCTGCGGCCGATCTACGAGAAGACCGCCGCCTACGGCCATTTCGGGCGCGACGAGCCCGAATTCACCTGGGAACGCACCGACAAGGCGGCCGCGCTGCGTGCAGCGGCGGGGCTGTAGACGCAACCGCGCAGCAGTTCGGCGCGTCATCGCGAAGAAGCGAGCATGAGAAGGCGTTGTCTGGTCGGTCGCTCGGCGTGGGCCCTGAGCGCCTGCCTTTTCGCGTCGGCGTCGCTGGTCGCGACGGCGCAGGAATCGAAGCCCGATCCGCACGTCGCATCCGCCGAACGGCTCGTCGATCAGCTGGCCCTCGCCGACACCAGCTACGAGCACGGCCAGGGCAGCGTCACGTGGACCGGCGCGGTCGCCTCGCACACCGATTGCTCGGGCTTCATCGACCACTTGTTGATGCACGACGACGGCCTCACGACCGACGACTTCAAGCGCTGGTTCGGCAGCCGCAGGCCGACGGCCGGGCGCTATCACGACGCCATCGTCGAAGGTCGCGGCTTCACCCGGCTGCACTCGATCGCCGCTCTTCGTCCCGGCGACCTGATCGCCATCAAGTACCTGACCCGGCACGACAACACCGGCCACATCATGCTGGTGATCGAGACGCCGAGGCGAATCAATCCTTCGCCGCCGTACCTGGACAACACCGTGCAATGGTCGGTGCCCGTGATCGACAGCTCCGAGACGGGCCACGGCCCGACCGACACCCGCCACAAGCGCGGCGCCGACGGCCACGATCACGACGGGCTCGGCCGCGGCATTTTCCGCATCTATGCCGACGCGCAGGGGCAGCTGACGGGGTTCAGCTGGAGCACGGCCAAGGTCTCGCACTTCGTCGCGCCTGACGACGAGCATCTCGTGCTCGGGCGCCTGTTGCCGGGCTTTCGGCCCTAGGGCCGTCGCCGCGGCACGCCGCTCGCGCCGCAGCATCATCGCCGCGCATGACGAAGCCGCCGACGCTCGACGACCTGCGCCGCTATGCGGTCGCGCGAACTCTTTTCAAACCGACCAGCCTCGGCCGCGCCATCGACAAGCTCGGCTTCGTCCAGGCCGACCCGATTCGGGCCCCCGCACGCGCCCAGGACCTGACGTTGCGCCATCGCGTCGCCGGCTATCGCGCCGGCGATCTCGAGCGCAGCTACGCGCGCCTGAAGGTCGACGAGGACTGCCTCGTCAACTACGGCTTCCTGCCCCGGCGCCATCTGGCGCTGATGCACCCGCGTGTCGCCAGGCGAGCCTGGGACGCGGCGACGAAGAAGAGGGCCGCCGACATGCTCGCCTTCATCCGTGAACGCGGGCCGACGCATCCGCGGCTCGTCGACCAGCACTTCGCGCATGGCCGCGCGGCCAACGCCTGGGGCGGATCGGGCAACGCCACGACGCATCTGCTCGATGCCATGCATTACCGCGGCATGCTGCGCATCAGGCGGCGTGAGAACGGAACGCGCATCTACGAGGCGGCCGAGCATGCGCCGGCCGATGCCAGCCCGGCGGCGCGCGCCCGGCGCGCGGCGGCGCTCATCGATCTCGTCGTTCGCAAGTACGCGCCGCTGCCGGCGTCGAGCTTCGTCTACCTCGTCCGCCTGCTCGACTATGGCGCACCGCACTTGGCCAACGAAACGAGGGCAGCGCTGGCGCTGGCGCGCGAGCATCTCGCGAGCGCCCGCCTCGACGGTACGGCCTGGTACTGGCCGGCCGACGAGCGCCCGCGCTCGTCGCGGCACGCGCCGGACGACCGCGTTCGCCTGCTCGCGCCCTTCGATCCCGTCGTGTGGGACCGGCGGCGCTTCGCAATGCTCTGGGGCTGGTCCTATCGCTTCGAAGCCTACACACCGGCGCCGCAGCGCAAGCTCGGCTACTACGCGCTGCCTCTGCTCTGGCGCGATCGCGTCGTCGGCTGGGGCAACGCGTCGCTGCGCGAGGGGCGCTTGCAGGTCGAGATCGGCTACGCGGACGACTCCGTCCGGGGACCCGGCTTTCGACGCGCACTCGCCGACGAGCACACGCGGCTGCGCGAGTTCCTCGGCCTCTGATCGCCGCGGGCTTCGCCTCAGGCCAGGCGCGTGGACAGCGACTTCTGCCGCGACGCGGCGAGCGTGGCAAAGGCGAGCACGGCGGCCGAGCACGCGAAGCCGCTGCGCAAGCCGCCGAAGTGGTCGGCGACGAAGCCGACCAGGCTCGGGCCGACGATCTGGCCGACAGCAAAGACGATGGTGAACGCGGCGATGGCCGCCGGCCACGCCGCGGGCGCGAGGTTGTGGCGGATGAGCGAAGTCGTCGAGGCGACGAGCGACAGGAAGACAGCGCCGAAGAGCAGGCCCGATGCGAAGACCGCGACCTCGTGCGCGCTCAGCACCGGCATCAGCGTCGCCAGCGCGAGCAGCGCGCTCAGCAAGGCGAAGGCGCCGCCGCCGCGAAAGCGCTGCAGCACGCCGGCCCAGATCCACGGCGAAACCATCACCGCGAGGCCGAGCATGGCGAAGAACGCGGTGACGAGGCCATCGCCGAAATGCTCCTCGCGAAGCAGCGTGATGACGAAGGTCATGTAGCCGATATAGCCAACGCCGAAGAGCAGATAGGCAATGAGCACCGGAATGAACGAGGCCCAGGCGAACCGTCCCCGGCCTGCGCTCGGCACCGCGGCGGTGGCCGGCCGGCGCAGCGTGCCTGTGGCCAGCGCCGCAAGGGCCGTGGCAACGAGGGCGAGCGCGGCGAGCGCGATCCATGCGCCCTGCCAGGCGTGAGCGGCGGCGCGGCCAACGAACGCGGGAACGAGCAACGCCGAAGCGACGATGCCCACACCCGTGCCGCCGTAGTAGATGCCCAGCACCAGCCCGGCGCTGGCGCCGTGACCGCCGCCCTCGGACGCCGCCGCGGCCGCCAGCCGCACCGCGAGCAGGCCGCCGGCGACGAAGGCCACGGCGCTGACGATGCCGGCGAGAAAGCGTATGGCAAAGAGCGCCGGATCGCTCGTCACGAGGCCGTGCCCGAGAAGGGCGGCCGCCGTCGCCGCACTGCCGCCGATGAAGACCGAGCGGGCGTCGGCCCGCCTGAGGCAGACCGGCGCCAGCAGCGCACCGGCCAGATAGCCGGCCGCGTTGACCGTGTTCATCGCGCCGGCGATGAGATAGCTCCAGCCGAGATCGGCGCGCATCGACGGCAGGAGCAGCGCATAGGCGAAGCGCCCCAGGCCGAGCGAGATGGCCGTGCCGAGGGCGAGCGCGGCGGCGACGGCGAGCGTCGGCAGCGCCCTGCCCGCGCTCATACGGCGCGGGCCGCCAGCAAGGCCTCGGCGACCTCGACGAAACCGCGGCCGCGATCGTGCTGCGTGATGTACGCGGGCCACTGCTGCAGGCGATCGGCGAAGTCGGCGAGATTGGCGACGCCGACGGAGAACGCAAAGCTGGCGAACATCAACTCGTCGTTGGTGGAGTCGCCGACGTAGAGCCAAAGGTCGCGCTCGGCATCGAGATCTTTGCCGAGCAGGCGGCGCACGATCCAGGTGGCGCCGCTGAGCTTGGTGTGCGTGCCGTACCAGCCGTTGATGTGGATCGAGCTGACGGTGGCGTTCATGCCTTCGCTGCGCATGATCGCCGCCACCTGCGCGATCCGTGCCGGATCGAGCCGCATGAACTCGGCATGATCGACGGCGATGTCGGTGACGCGGCCGGCGCTGTCGCGCGCCAGCGTCGCGCCGGGCACCTCGGCGACGATGCGCGCGGCAACGGCACGCAGGCGAACCGCGTTGGCGCTGCGTGTCGATTCAGGATCGACGTATTCGACCTGGAGGCCGGCGGCATCGCGAAACAGACCGACCGCGCCGTTCTCGGCGACGACGGCGGCCAGCGGCATCTCCTCGGCGATCGGGCGGCTCCAGCCCATCGGCCGGCCGGTGACGGCGATGACGGGCAGGCTGGCGGCACGCAATGCCGCCAGCGCCGCGACGACGCCGAGCGGAATCGCCCCTTCGGTCGTCAGCGTGTCGTCGATGTCGGTGAGGACGCCCTGCACGCCACGCAGCCGGCGCGGCTCGCAATGCGCCCACGGCAAGACGGAAGGCGGAATCACGCGAACGATGATAGGCGCCGCCCCGCCGCGGTCGGCTCGACATGTCGCCAAGCGGGGCTCGCAGGCGAGCACGCCCATGAGCGCGCGAATCGCGCAGCGCCGCTACAATATTTGACTTCCGAGGAGCGTTGCAAGGCCCGCCCGATCGCGGCAGGCCCCAGGCTCGGAAGGCTTGCAAAGCGGCTCGAGATTCGAGCCGCGCCACTTGCAACCGCGCTCACCTGCACGATGGCTTCGTGGGTGAGTTCAGTCTCCCTTCAGCGGTGCCGGCGTGCGGGTCTCGCCATTGCTGTCGGAGTTTCGAATGAACGCTGTATTGAAGCCTCACGCCGCCGCCCCCTACGTCGTTGCCGACCTCGCGCTCGCCGACTGGGGCCGCAAGGAAATCAGGATCGCCGAGACCGAGATGCCCGGTCTCATGGCCATTCGCGACGAGTTTGCGAAGTCCAGGCCGCTGCAGGGCGCGCGCATCGCCGGCAGCCTGCACATGACGATCCAGACGGCCGTGCTCGTCGAGACGCTGCAGGCGCTCGGCGCCGAAGTGCGCTGGGCCTCGTGCAATATCTTCTCGACGCAGGACCACGCCGCCGCCGCGCTCGCCGCGAAAGCGACGCCGGTGTTTGCTTACAAAGGCGAGAGCCTGTCGGACTACTGGGACTACACGCACCGCATCTTCGAGTTCGGCGCCAAGGACACGAAGGGCGAAGGCCCGAACATGATTCTCGACGACGGCGGCGACGCGACGCTGCTGATGCACCTCGGCAAGCGCGCCGAGAAGGACCTGCGAGTCCTCGCGAACCCGACGAGCGAGGAGGAGATCTGCCTCTACGCGAGCATCAAGGCCAGGCTCGCCGAAGACGCGAGCTGGTATTCGCGCAAGGCCGCCGAGATCGTCGGCGTCACCGAAGAGACGACGACCGGCGTGCATCGCCTGAAGGAAATGAGCGCCAAGGGCACGCTGCTGTTTCGCGCCATCAACGTCAACGACTCGGTCACCAAGTCGAAGTTCGACAACCTCTACGGCTGCCGCGAGTCGCTGGTCGACGGCATCAAGCGTGCGACCGACGTCATGATCGCCGGCAAGGTCGCCTGCGTGGCAGGCTATGGCGACGTCGGCAAGGGCTCGGCGCAGGCGCTGCGCGCGCTCTCGGCGCAGGTGTGGGTGACCGAGATCGACCCGATCAACGCCCTGCAGGCGGCGATGGAAGGCTACAAGGTGGTGACCATGGAGTACGCCGCCGACAAGGCCGACATCTTCGTCACCTGCACGGGCAACAAGGGCGTCATTCGCCACGAGCACATGGCGAAGATGAAGGACCAGGCGATCGTCTGCAACATCGGCCACTTCGACAACGAGATCGACATCGCGTCGATCGAAAAGCACACCTGGGAAGAGATCAAGCCGCAGGTCGACCACGTGATCTTTCCGGACGGCAAGCGCATCATCCTGCTCGCCAAGGGCCGCCTCGTGAACCTCGGCTGCGGTACGGGGCATCCGAGCTTCGTCATGTCGTCGAGCTTCGCCAACCAGACGATCGCGCAGATCGAGCTCTTCACGCACAACGACTACTACGAGGTCGGCAAGGTCTACGTGCTGCCCAAGCACCTCGACGAGAAGGTTGCCCGGCTGCACCTGAAGAAGGTCGGCGCCATGCTGACCGAGCTGAGCGACGAGCAGGCCGCCTACATCGGCGTGCCCAGGCAGGGGCCGTACAAGCCAGACAGCTATCGCTATTGATCGCGGCGGTGCCTCGATGACCATGCGTGCCGACCAGTTGCTCGTGCAGCGCGGCGTCGCGCCGAGCCGGTCGGCGGCGCAGCGGCTGATCGCGCGCGGCGCCGTCCGCTGGCGGGCGCCTTCGGGCTGGCGCGTGCCGGCGAAAGCGGGCGAGGAGTTGCCCGAGGCTGCGGACATCGAAATCACCGACGACGCCGAGCTGCGCTTCGTCTCGCGCGGCGGCCTGAAGCTCGATGGCGCCATCGCGCGCTGCGGCATCGACGTGCAAGGTGGCGTCTGTCTCGACGTCGGCCAGAGCACCGGAGGCTTCACCGACGTGTTGCTGCAGCGCGGCGCGGCGCGCGTCGTCGGCGTCGACGTCGGGCACGGTCAACTGCACCCGCGGCTCGCCGCGGATCCGCGCGTCACGACGCTCGAAGGCGTGAACGCACGGCGGCTCGAAGCGCGCCTGCTCGGTGGCGAGCGTTTCAACCTCGTCGTCGCCGATCTCTCGTTCATCTCACTCGCGCTCGTCCTGCCGGCGCTGGCGCCGCTCGCGGCCGGCGACCTGCTTCTTCTCGTCAAGCCGCAGTTCGAGCTGCAACCGGCCGACATCGGCAAGCGTGGTCTCGTCAGGGACGCTGCCGCCTACATGCAAGTCGAGCACCGCCTGCGCGAGGCTTGCGCCGGCTGCGGTCTCGCCGTCGTCGACTGGTTCGCAAGCCCTATCGATGGCGGCGACGGCAACCGCGAGTTCTTCCTGCGTGCGCGGCGAGCCGGCCGCAACGGAGACCCGCGATGAGCGAGTTGCGCCTGCCGGTGCCGGTGAGCTTCGAATTCTTCCCGCCGAACACGACGCTCGGCAGCGAAAAGCTGAAGACCGTCGTGCAGGACCTCGCCGCGACGCGGCCCGAGTTCTTCAGCGTCACGTTCGGCGCCGGCGGTGCGACGCGCGACAAGACGCTCGCCACCGTCGCCGACATCGCCGCGCTGGGCCATGAGGCGGCGCCGCATCTCTCGTGCGTCGGCTCGACGCACGAAGGCATCGCGCAGACGCTGGCCGCCTATCGTCGCCAGAACATCCGCCGCCTCGTCGCCTTGCGCGGCGACCTGCCAAGTGGCACTGCGACCGCTGGCGAGTTCCGTTACGCGAGCGAGCTCATCACCTTCATCCGGGAAAAAGAAGGCCGCGACTGGTTGATCGAGGTCGCCGCATACCCGGAGTACCACCCGCAGCAGCGCTACGCGAAGCGCGACCTGCAGCACTTCGCGGCCAAGGTGAAAGCCGGCGCCGATGCGGCGATCACGCAGTTCTTCTTCAACCCCGACGCCTACTTCCACTTTGTCGACGAGGTGCGCGCGCTCGGCGTCGAGGTGCCGATCGTTCCCGGCGTCATGCCTTTTCACAACTACGCGAAGATCGCGCAGTTCGCGGCCCGTGATGGCATCGAGATCCCGCGCTGGATCGCGCTGAAGATGGAAGGCTTCATGGACGACGCGGCATCGATCCGCGCTTTCGGGCTCGACGTCGTCGAGCGCCTGTGCCGCCGCCTCGTCGAAGGCGGCGCGCCCGGCCTGCACTTCTACACGCTCAACCAGTCAGCGCTCGCCCTCGAGCTCTGCCGCCGCCTGGCTGCCTGAGGCGCCGGCCTCAGCCGGCGCCGGGCCGCTCCCAGGCCGGCTGAGCGCCCCCTCGGGGGGCAGACAACGCAGTGAGCGTAGGGGCTGACCTCAGCCGCGCTGCCACATCACGCCGTCCTCGGTCAGCAGCGCGTCGAGCGGTAGATCACCTGGCGCGGAACGCAGGAACGGCAGGAAGCCGTGTGTGAAGCTCACCCCGACCGTGACCGGCCGCGGCTTGAGCGCGTTGAGCGTGCGATCGAAGAAGCCGCCGCCGTAGCCGAGACGAACGCCGCCCGGGCCGAAGCCGAGGCAGGGCACGACAAGCATTTGCGGCACGAACTCGTCGGTGTCTTTCGGCTTGGGAATGTCGTAGGCGTCGAGCTCCATCTCGCAGCCCGGATACCAGATGCGAAAGCGCAGTGATGCGCTCGCGCGATCGGCGACCGGCAGGCCGATCCGGCGCATGTCGCCCTCTCCGAAGGGCGCGCCCTCGCTCCAGCGATAGAGCGCCGGCAAGGGATCGAACTCGCCCTTGATCGGCCAGTAGGCACCGATCGAGGTCTCGCGCCGGCCGACGAGCCAGACGCGCAGGACGCTCTGCAACTCGACGGCGCGCTCGAGCCGGTCAGGCAGCGCCTGGCGTGCGGCGACGAGCTTCTTGCGCAAAGCGGCTCGATCGGTCTCGGGTGTCGCTGCCATCGGCCAGGCTTCCTCGCGTCTCGGTCGCGCCAGCGGTGGCGCCGCTCGCATTGTGCAAGAGGGTCGCGCCCGACGCCGGCCGGACGAGGGCGCGGATGCGTGCCTCGGAAACCGGGCCGAACACGAGCCCGGCGGCAACGATGCCCGCAACCGCCGCTGCCGTGCCCATGCCGACGCGGCCAGCCGGGTTCATCAGCTCCCAGCAACGACCCCAGATACCGGCAAGGCGATCGCGCACGCGTTCGATCACGGTGCGCGGTCGCCAGGCGATGAGCGCTGGCGTGCCGCTGTTCCAGGCTTCGACGAGCGTCGGGCCGGAACCGGCGACACAGAAGGACTCACCGGCGTCGAGAACGTGGTCGCTCGGGTCGCCGGAGCTTGTCAGCCAGACGCGGCCGGACAGGATCTGAACCTCGCCACCGCCGGCGCCCAGAGTCAGCACCTGCCCGGAAGACAGCGCTCGAGCTGGCCCCGGAAGGGATCCCGCGGTAAACTTCGACTCTTGCGTATTCATCATGATCGGCTCTCCAGAAGCGACGCTGTAATCATCTCTCTACGCACTGTAGAAATCCAATGAAACAGAGCGCATCGATTGATGCACAAATGGCATGAATATACCGTCCCGTCGGCCGCTCTCGCTGGGCAATCTGCGCGCCTTCGAGGCGGTCGCTCGCCGGCTCAGCTTCGGCGCCGCGGCGGACGAGATGCACTTCACGCAATCGGCGATCAGCCGGCAGATCAAGAGCCTCGAAGAGGAACTCGGCGCGCCGCTCTTCCTGCGTGGCACGCGCCACGTGCAGATCGCACCCGACGGCTTGATCCTGCTGCGCGCCGTCGAGCCCTGGCTCGGCAAGCTCGACGCCAGCGTGCAGCAGATTCGCCGCTCGCGCAGCCGCCACCGCGTCAGCGTGACGACATTCGCCTCGTTCGGCTCGCTCTGGCTGCTGCCACGCATCGAGCCCTTCCAGCGTGAGCACCCCGACATCGACATCCGCGTCTCGGCCAACGACGCACTGGCCGACCTCGACGACCCCGAACTCGACCTGGCGCTGCGCTATTGCAGCCCCGGGCAGGTGCCGCCCGGCGGCATTCATCTCTTCGGCGAGACGCTCACGCCGGTCGTCAGCCGCGCGCTCTGGGAGCAGATCCGGCAGGGTCATGCGCCGCCTCTGGCCAAGCCGTCGGACCTGGCGCAGCACACGCTCGCCGAAGAAGACGACGACCGGCCGAGTACCGAATATCTCAGTTGGCGTCACTGGCTCGGCACCCAGGGCGAAGCGGGCCTGCAGCCGCGGCGCTGGCTCTATCTCAACTTCACGTACCAGCAGGTGCAGGCGGCGCTCGCCGGGCACGGCATCGCGCTGGCGCGGGTGCCGCTGGTCTTCGAGGCCCTGCAGCGTGGCGAGCTCGTCGAGCCCTTCGGCGTCGCCGGACGCATCGGCAGCCCGTTTTCGTACTGGATGATCGTCGCGCCGCAAAGCCGTGGCCGCTCGGAAGTGATGCAGTTCTGCGCCTGGGTCGAGGCCGAGGCGGCGGCGACGCGCGCAGCGATAGGCGAGGTCGGCCGCTCGGCCTGAGCGCTCGGCTCAGCGGACACCGCGCTCGGTGACGATGATGGACAGCGCAATATCGTACGGCTGCGCCGCGAAGGCCTCGAGCCCGATCTCCGCGAACGACCAGGCGACGCCGACCGCCGTCACTTGCCGGTGCGCGGCGAGCCAGCGGTCGTAGTAGCCGCCGCCGTAGCCGAGCCGGTGCCCGGCCTCGGTGAAGCCGACGCAGGGTGCAACGACGACGTCGGGCACGACGACGGCCCCCTCGCTCGAACCGATGCCGCACTCGTCGGCGAAGGTCGGTGCCTCGCCATTCCAGGCCCGGAACTCCATGACCCGGCCAGCGCGCCGTGCATAAGGCAGGGCAAGCGACAAATCAGTGAAGCGCGGGTCGGCGGCGAGGGCCCGGGCTGCGTTAAATTCGGATTGCAGCGGGCAGTAGAGGCCGAGGCGCTCGGGTTCGAGATCGGCGATGACGGCGCGCAGCGCTTGGGCCAAGGCCTCGCCGGCGGCTGCGGCGGCGGGCGATGCGGCGAAAGCATCGCGCTCGGCCAGCAGGCGCTGGCGCGTGGCACGGCGCGCGGCGCGATCAGATTGAACGGAGGCGTCTTCGGGCGCTTCGGTCACGGTGAGAAAAGGGCGATGCGAGCGACGCGGGAACGAGGGTTCGGTCCAGTATATGAGCAGCCTTCGGGCCGGCGTTGCATCGTCGCCGCTTTGCTCGCCAGCCTCTGTCTCTTCACGGCGAGCGCGATCGCTTCGCCGCGGATCGATGCCGCGCAAAGCCCTGCCGGCACGCTGCTCGACGCTCGCGACGCCCTGCGCAAGAAAGACCGCGATCGCCTCGCTGCCCTGCGCACACAAGCCTCGGCTGAAGCCAACGCGCTCGCCATGTGGGTCGACTACTGGGAGCTCACCAACCGGATCGGCGAGGCGCAGCAACCCGAGCTGACCGCCTTCGCCGGGCGCTGGAGCGGCACCTACGTCGAAGATCGGCTGCGCAACGACTGGCTCCTCGAGCTCGGCCGGCGCCGCGACTGGGTCGACTTCGCGGCCGAGTTCCCGCGCTTTCGCATGAACGACGATCGCGAGGTCACCTGCTATTCGCTGATGGCCGATCAGGTTTCGGGCAAGGACGTCAAGGAAGCCGGCGTCGCCGCCTGGCTGGCACAGAAGGACGCCGACGACGGATGCGCCCTGCTCGCCTCGACGCTATTCGACGCGAAACAGATTGGCGCCGCGGACGTCTGGAAGAAAGTGCGTCTCTCGATGGAGGCCGGCCGGCCGCGCGCCGCCCGCCAGGCGGCTGCCTTGCTCGGCCCGAAGGTCGACGCGCGTGTCGGCGAGATCGTCGACTCGCCGGCGCGCTATCTCGCGAACAAAGCCTCGGCGGCGTCGCGAACCGAAGCCGAGCTGACGACGCTGGCGCTGATGCGCCTGGCGACGACCGACAGCGACTCGGCCGCCTACCTTCTCAACCAGCGCTGGGAACACGCGTTGCCGCCCGACCTTGCCGCATGGACATGGGCGAGCGTGGCCACGCAGACGGCACTGAAGCTGCAGCCTGAAGCGGCCGAGCAGTTCCTGCGCGCCGAACGCGCCGACCGCAAGGGCACGCGCGAGATCGATCTGCCGGACCACACCCTGGCCTGGAAGGTTCGCTCCGCCCTGCGCGGCGACAACGGCCGCCCGCGCTGGCAGCAGGTGCTACAGGCGATCAACGCGATGCCGCCGGCGCTGCAGAAGGATCCGGCCTGGATCTACTGGAAAGCCAAGGGCCTGCAAGCGGTGGCGAAGGGGTCGGAGGATGGCAATGCGCTGCGCGCGAGCAGCCGCGAGCTGCTCGCCACGATCGCCGGCCAGCTGAGCTTCTACGGCGAGCTCGCCGCCGAAGACCTGGGCCAGCCGTTCACGTTGCCGGCCAAGCCGGCGCCATTGACCGCCGCCGAACGAGACGAAGCAGCGGCGCATCCAGGCCTGCGACGTGCCCTGATGCTCGTGGCCATCGGCCTGCGCAACGAAGGCGTGCGCGAATGGAATTTCTCGATCCGCGGCATGAGCGACCGCGAGCTGCTGGCCGCGGCGCAACTCGCCTGCGACCATGAAGTGTGGGACCGCTGCATCAACACCAGCGACCGGACCCAGACCGAGATCGACATGGAGCAGCGCTTTCCGACGCCTCTGCGCAAGGAAGTCGCAGCGGGCGCACGCGAGGTCGGGCTCGACCTGGCGTTCATCTACGGCCTGATCCGCCAGGAGTCGCGCTTCGTCATGGACGCGCGTTCAGGCTCCGGCGCATCGGGCCTCATGCAGCTGATGCCGGGTACCGCGAAGTGGACGGCGAAAAAAATCGGCGTGCCGTACACGCCGGACCTCATCGCCGATCGCGAGACCAACCTCAAGCTCGGCAATGCCTATCTGAAGCTCGTGCTCGACGACGCCGGCGGTTCGCAGCCGATGGCTGCGGCCGCCTACAACGCCGGCCCCGGCCGACCCCGCCAGTGGAGGAACGGCCCGGTGCTCAACGCAGCGGTATGGGCCGAGAGCATTCCCTTCCCCGAGACGCGCGACTACGTCAAGAAGGTACTGAGCAACGCCACCTACTATGCGGCGCTGCTCGGCAGCAAGGGAACGACGCTCCGGGCGCGGCTCGGCCGCCCGGTCGGCCCGCTCGACCCGAACGCCCCCGCGGTCGACAAGGACCTGCCCTGATCCATGCGGCCGCGACTCGGCGAGAATCAACGGCTCGCCGGCCAAGCAGAGCCAACGCGGAAACGATCCTGAGATGCTCCAAAAATTCCTGATCCTCGGCGGCACCGGTTTCGTCGGCCGCAGCGTCTGCGAGAAACTCGTCGAGCGTTCGGGAGGCGCCGAAGGGCGCCTGCGCGTCGCGACTCGGCGCTTCCCCCACGCCCGCCATTTGCAACTTCTGCCGACGGTCGAGATCGCCTGCGGCGACGTCCACGACGACGCGACGCTCGCGCGCATGCTGCGCGATACCGATGCGGTCATCAACCTTGCCGCCATCCTGCACGGAAGTGAAGCCGAGTTCGAGCGCGTCCACGTTCGCCTGCCCGCCAGGCTCGCCGCCGCCTGCAACGCCACCGGCGTGCGCCGCCTCGTGCACGTCAGCGCCCTTGGCGCCGCGGCGGATGCGCCGAGCCGTTACCTGCGCTCGAAAGCACGCGGCGAAGAAGCGCTCAAGGCCGCCGGCCTCGACCTGACGATCCTGCGCCCGTCGGTGATCTTCGGCGAGCGCGATCGCTTCCTCAACTTCTTCGCGTCGCTGCAGTCGATCTTTCTGGTCATGCCGCTGGCCAGCGCCGGCGCCCGCTTCCAGCCGGTCTGGGTCGACGACGTGGCGAGCGCCATCGTCCGTTCGCTCGACGACCCGACGACGATCGGCATGACGATCGAGTGTTGCGGCCCGCGCGTCTACACGCTTGAAGAACTGGTGCGCGCCGCGGGCGAATGGTCGGGGTCGCGCCGGCCGGTGCTGGCGCTGCCCGCCGTCATCGGCCGCCTGCAGGCGCTGTTCATGGAGATGCTGCCCGGGACGCCGCTCATGTCGCGCGACAACATCGATTCCATGCGCGTCGCCAATGTCGCGAGCGGCAAGCTTGCCGGCCTCGAGCGCCTGGGCATCGAGCCCTCGCCGCTCGAAGCGATCGCGCCCCGCTATCTCGGGCACGTGTCGGGAGAAAAGCGCCTCGAGGCCTGGAGGGCGCAGGCGCGACGCGGCTGACGATCCCTCGAGCCGCGGGCCGAGTTCGATGCGCGCCACGCATCGCCGCGTTGCGAAAGCCTCACTCGGCTTGGCGGCCCGCGCGGCTCGCATGCTCGGCTCGCAACGGAGGCGATGACATGCAGCTCTACATCGGCAACAAGAACTACTCGTCATGGTCGCTGCGGCCGTGGCTCCTGATGAAGCACGCCGGCATCGCCTTCGAGGAAAAGCGCCTGCGCCTCGAGTGGGAAGACGGCTCGACATTCAAGACGACGCTGCTCGCGATTGCGCCTTCGGGCCGCGTGCCGCTGCTCGTCGACGAAGGTTTCGCCGTGTGGGACAGCCTCGCCATCGCCGAATACCTGGCCGAACGCTTCGCCGACAAGCGCCTCTGGCCGAGCGACACGAAAGCGCGGGCGCGGGCGCGCAGCATCTGCGCCGAAATGCACTCGGGTTTCTCCGAGCTTCGAAGCACCTTCGGCATGAACATCGAAGCCTCGTTGCCGGAGGTCGGTGAGCGGATGCTGCGCGAGAACGCCAGCGCCGCGCGCGACTTGAAGCGCATCGACGCCATGTGGTACGAAGCGCTGCAAGCGAGCGGCGGCCCCTTTCTCTTCGGCGACTTCAGCATCGCCGACGCCTATTTCGCGCCGGTCTGCACGCGCATTCGCACCTATGCACTGCCCGTCGGCACGCGTGCCCAGGAGTACACGAGACACGTGCTTGCCCTGCCGGTCTTTCGCGAATGGGAAGCCGGTGCCCTCGCCGAGCACGATTTCCTCGTCGAGGACGAGCCTTACCGCAAACGCTGAAGCACCGCGCCGCAGCCCGAGCGCCTGCGGTACGCTTGCCCATGCACTCGTACATCGTCGGCGGCGCGGTGCGCGACCGTCTGCTCGGCCTGGCGGTCCAGGATCGCGACTGGGTCGTCGTCGGCGCGACGCCGGATGAGTTGCGCGCGCTCGGCTACGTCGCCGTCGGTGCCGATTTCCCGGTCTTCCTTCATCCAGAAACCAGGGAAGAGTACGCACTGGCTCGAACCGAGCGCAAGACCGCACCGGGCTACCGCGGCTTCTCGTTTCACGCCACGCCCGACGTCACGCTCGAGGAAGACCTGCAGCGCCGCGACCTGACGATCAACGCGATGGCCGAAGAACCCGACGGCACGCTGATCGATCCATGGGGCGGCGCGCGCGACCTCGAAGCGAAAGTGCTGCGCCACGTCTCGCCGGCCTTCGCCGAAGATCCGGTGCGCATTCTTCGTGTCGCCCGCTTCGCCGCGCGTTTCGCAGCCTTTCAGGTCGCGCCGGAGACCGAAGCGCTGATGCGCACCATGGTCGAGAGCGGCGAAGCCGATGCGCTCGTGCCGGAGCGAGTCTGGCGCGAGGTCTCGCGCGGGCTGATGGAACGGCGGCCCTCGCGCATGTTCGAGGTGCTGCGCCGATGCGGTGCGCTCGAACGCGTGCTCCCCGAAGTCGCGCGCCTCTTCGGCGTGCCACAGCGGGCCGACTATCACCCCGAAATCGACACCGGCGTCCACCTCATGATGGTGCTCGACATGGCGGCGCGCCTGGAAACCAGCCTCCCCGTTCGCTACGCCTGCCTCGGCCACGACTTGGGCAAGGGAACGACACCGGCCGACATCCTGCCGCGCCATTTGGGTCACGAGGAGCGCAGCGTCGCGCTGGTTCGCCGCATCAGCGATCGGCTGCGCGTCGACAACGCCTGCCGCGCGCTCGCCGAGGTCACGGCGCGTGAGCACGGCAACGTGCATCGCAGCGGCGAATTCGGCGCCGCTGCTCTGGTTCGCCTGCTCGAACGCTGTGATGCCTTGCGCCGGCCCGATCGATTCGCCGAGTTGTTGCTTGCCTGCGAATGCGATGCGCGCGGCCGCCTCGGGCTCGAAGACTCGGACTATCCGCAGCGCCCGCGCCTGCTCGAAGCCTGGCGAAGAGTCGAAGACGTCGATACGACCGCGGTCGCGGCCGAGGCGGCGGCACGCGGCCTCGCGGGGCCAGCCGTCGGCGAGGCGATCCACGCGGCGCGTATCGAGGCACTGGGCGATCTGAGGCCCTGGCAATCGATCAGATGAATCTGCCGATCGCAACGGCGATCAGGCTGATCAGCACGCTGCTAGCGAGCGGAATGAACCAGACGCGGCCGGCAAAGCGGAAACGCAGGTCGCCGGGCAGGCGGCCGAGGCCGAGCTTCTCGAGCCAGGGCCCGATCGCGCTGAAGACGACGAGCGCGAGAAAGACGACGGTGAGCCAGCGGATCATGGTTTTCTCGCATCGAGCTAGAGGCGGTGCCGACGGTCGCCGCTGGCAAATCCCATGGGCGCGAAGTCGAGGCCCTTCGCAAAGGCGATCACCTTGAACAGCTCGCCCATCTCGTGCTCGTTGAGGAGCTTCTGCGCATCGGCACGTTGCTCAAGGGTCGCGCCTGCGAGAAGCTCGCCGATGCCGCAGTTGAGAAGAAAGCGCGCCTGCGAGGTGTAGCCGACGACGTCCATGCCGGCATTCTGGCCGGCGAGCGCGATGCCGGTGAAATCGACGTGGGCGGTGATGTCCTTTTCGCCGACGTCGACGAGCGGCTCGGTATCCGCCCGATGGGCGCGATGGCACATGAGCGTGCCGCCCGCGCGCTGCGGGTGGTAGTACTCGGCCTCGGGAAACCCGTAGTCGATGAAGAGCGCCATGCCGCGCTGCAGGCGCTCGGCGAGGCTGGCGACGAAGGCCTCGGACTGCGCATGGATCTCGGTCGTCGTGCCCGCGGGAAAACCGGCATCGAAGGGCGGCCGCCTATCGCCGGGCCGGTCGCTCCACGCGAACGCGGCATCGCCATCGCCACCGGCACGGGCGACGCCGCGCTCGAGCCAGCGCGTTCCGTCGAAATGGAGCAGATCGACGGGCATGGCGTCGAGCACTTCGTTGCCGATGACCACGCCGGAGATCGCCTGCGGCCAGGCGTCGAGCCATTGCACGATGTCGCCATGGGCTCGCGTCGCCTGACGCTGCCGTTCGCGCAGAGGAGCCGACACTTCGACGATGAAATAGCGGCGCACGCGGCCGCCGAGCGAGCGCAGAAGCTCCGCGGCCAGCGCCCCCGAGCCGGCGCCAAACTCCCAGAGCTCATCGCTGCCGCTCGCCTCGAGCGCCTGACCGATCTGGCGCGCCAGAGCGCGCGCGAAGAAAGGTGAAAGCTCGGGCGCGGTGACGAAGTCGCTGCCGCCTTCGGGCATGCGCCCGACGATGCGGCGGCCGCTCGCGTAATAGCCGAGGCCCGGCTCGTAGAGCGACATCGCCATGAAGCCGCTGAACGGCAGCCAGCCACCGGCGCGGTCGATGGCCGCACCGATCCGCACGACGAGAGCCGCCGATACACTGCGGGCGTCGACGTCGGCATGCATCCGGCCATTGTAGAAATCGTGTCCTCCCTGATCGCCGCTCACGAAACCGAGGCCACGCCGCGCCCGAAAGCGTCGGTCGACGCCGCCAAGCTGGGCAAGCGCCTGCACCGCCTGGTCGGCCAGGCGATCGTCGACTTCGCGATGATCGAAGCCGGCGACCGGGTCATGGTCTGCGTCTCCGGCGGCAAGGACAGCTACACGCTGCTCGACATCCTCGGCGAATTGCGCCGGCGCGCGCCGGTCGCCTTCGAGATCATCGCCGTCAATCTCGACCAGAAGCAGCCCGGCTTTCCGGAACACGTGCTGCCCGGGTACCTGGCGGCGCGCGGCGTCGACTTCCGCATCGTCGAGCAGGACACCTATAGGGTCGTCAAGCGCCTCGTGCCGGAAGGCAAGACGATGTGCAGCCTGTGCTCGCGCCTGAGGCGCGGCGCGCTCTACAAGGTCGCAACCGAGATTGGCGCGACCAAGATCGCGCTCGGCCATCACCGCGACGACATGGTGCAGACGCTGTTCATGAACATGTTCTTCGGCGGCCGCATGAAGGCCATGCCGCCCAAACTCGTCAGCGACGACGGCCGGCACGTCGTCATCCGGCCGCTCGCCTATGTCGCAGAGGCTGACCTTGCGCGCTGGGCCTTGTATCGCGAGTACCCGATCATTCCGTGCAACCTATGCGGCAGTCAGGCGAACCTGCAACGCGTCAAGGTCGGGCAGATGCTGCGCGAATGGGAGCGCGAGCATCCGGGCCGCATCGACCGGATCTTCCGGGCGATGGGAAACGTCGACGCTTCGCACCTGATGGACCGCAACCTGTTCCCCTTCACGACCCTCCGGCCCGGCGGCACACCGAACGCGGCAGGCGACCGGGCGTTCGACGACGACCTGGCCGCTTGCGCCGCGCCCGATGCCATCCACAAGGTCGGCGGCATCGGCGCGTCGCCGCGGGGCCCATGGCCGGCGACGCCCGGAGCAGATTCGTCATGGTGAAGCTACTCGCATTCGCTGGCCCTTCTTCGGGGCGGGCAACCCACCTCGCGTTCGCGTCGCGACGACGCAACAGCCGGCGCGCGGAGCGGCGTCAGCTCGACGCCGCGGCGGCAAGGGCCCGCAGGTCGCGTTCGTAGCGCTTCAGCTTCTCTGCCGCGACAAGGCGCTGCTCGCGCGAAGTGAGGTTGTGCAGTGCTGCGGCGAAGGCGCAGTTGTAGGCGGTCAGCCGCCGCGCGTAGCGGCGATAGTCATCGCTCGGCGATCGGTCGAGGCGCTGCACATAGGCACGGATCTCGGCATCCGCGTCGGCCCGGGTCGCAGCCGAGCCCGCGAGCCGGCGCAGCAGCGACAAGGCATCCCGCTGGCGGCGCAATCGCTCGGCGTACGACAGCTCGGCGTCGAACGGCGAATCGGCGACCCGGCGGCCGATCATCTGTCGCTGCGCGTCGTCGAGCGATCCGTAGAGTCTTTCGGCGTGCTCGATCTCGCGTTCGACGCCGGCTTCGCGTCGCGCCGCCGGGTTGCGCTGCAGGTAATCGTCGCGGAAGGTCTCGTTGCGCTCGGCGTACTTCTTCTCGATATTGGCGATCTGCAGCGGCGCCAGGGTGATGACGACATCGACAAGCGCCGGCCGGGCGTGCTCGAACGCCGTGTCGATGCGCGTGCGGATCTCGCTCGACCAGGCGCACATGCGCTCGGGCGTCGTGTTCGCCGGCAATTCGAGCTCGGCGCGCGCAAGCAGGTCGGCGTAGTCGGGCAACTGCGTGCGCCGGTGCCAGGCGAACCACTCGTCGAGCGCGCTGCGAGCCCGCAGTGACTGCGCGTCGTTGAAATCGACATAGCCGTCGAGCCAGCGAAACGCGATCGGGCTGCCCTGGTCGTAGCCGAGCTTGAGCGCCAGGCTGCAGCTGGAGAGCGCGCTGGCGAGCACCAGCAGCGCCGCGATAATCAGCGGCCGGGAACAAGTGCGGCGCAAAACAGGTGGCGGCATGGTGCTGAATGTGGTGATCATGGCTGCGGGCAAGGGAACACGGATGCGTTCGGCGCGGGCAAAGGTGCTGCACAGGCTCGCCGGTCGTCATTTATTGCAGCATGTTCTCGACGCGGCCGCCGGCCTCGGGCCTTCGCGAACGATCGTCGTCACCGGCCACGAGGCGGCCGAGGTCGAGCGCGCGACCGGCGCGCCGGGACTGGCCTTCGTGCGCCAGGAACCGCAACTCGGCACCGGCCACGCCGTGCAGCAAGCGGCGCCGCTGCTCGACGATACGGGCACGACGCTGATTCTCAACGGCGACGTGCCCCTGATCGAGGCGGAAACGCTGCAGGCGCTCGTCTCGGCCAGCGCCGGGGGAAAGCTCGCCCTGCTCACCGTGGAGCTCGCCGATCCGAGCGGCTATGGCCGGATCGTGCGGCGCGCGGCCGGAACAGGCGGCGACGAAGCGATCGAGGCCATCGTCGAAGACAAGGATGCCACGCCCGAGCAGCGCCGTCTCGCCGAGATCTATACCGGTGTGATGGCCGCGCCGACTCACGCCTTGAAACGCTGGCTCGCGGCGCTGCGCAACGACAACGCAGCCGGCGAGTACTACCTGACCGACGTCGTCCGCCTCGCGGCCGCCGAGGCCACGCCTGTCGTCGGCGTCGCCGCCCCGAACGAGACCGAAGTCCTCGGCGTCAACAGCCCGGCGCAGCTGGCCGACCTCGAGCGCCGTTATCAACGGCGCGCCGCGGCGCTGCTCATGGCACAAGGCGTTCGCCTCGCCGATCCGGCGCGCTTCGACCTGCGCGGCGATCTGCGTTGCGACGCCGACGTCGAGATCGACGTCGGCTGCGTCTTCGAAGGCGAGGTCGTGCTCGGCGAAGGTGTTCGCGTCGGCGCCTTTTGCATCATCCGCAACGCGACGATCGCCGCCAGGGCGACGATCCGCCCGTATTCGCACATCGACGGCGAAGCCCTCGGCGCGACCGTGGGCGCCGGCGCCGTTGTCGGGCCGTTCGCTCGCCTGCGCGGCGGCGCCGAGCTTGCAGCCGATGTCCACGTCGGCAACTTCGTCGAAATCAAGAATTCGACGCTCGGTCGCGGCGCCAAGGCCAACCATCTTGCCTACCTCGGCGACGCCAGCGTCGGCGAGCACGTCAACTTCGGCGCCGGCAGCATCACGGCGAACTACGACGGCGCGAACAAGCACCGCACGACGATCGGCGCCGATGCGCACATCGGCAGCAACAGCGTGCTCGTCGCGCCCGTCGTCGTGGGCGCCGGCGCCACGATCGGTGCCGGCTCGACCATCACGCGTGACGCCCCCGCCGGCCAGCTCACCATCGCACGCACGCGGCAGGCGAGCTTCGCCGGCTGGAAGCGACCGACGAAGAAATCCCGCTAACCGGCCTCGAGGGCGCGAACGGCCAGGCAGAGGTCGGACCAGGCCTTCGCCTTCTCGGTCGGGTTGCGCAACAGGTAGGCCAAGGGAAAAGTCACGACCACTCTCGTGCCGGCGCGCTCGTGAACCTTGCCGCGCAGGCGACCGAGCGGCTCGTCGACGCCGAGCAGCGCTTCTGCCGCCGCCCGCCCGAGAGCCAGCGCCAGGCGCGGGCGGGCGCACTCGAGCGCGGTGTCGAGCGCACGACGCGCGCCCTCGTCGAGCGCGATATGGCAGGCGCGACCCGCGCGCGTCGGCGCGTCGCGCGAAACGCCGATCGCCTGCAGCATGTTGGCGAGCAGGCGTTCCTGTTCGCCGGCAGCGAGGCCGCCCGGCGCGTTCGCGACGGCATCGAAGGGCTCACCGACGATCAGCCAGTCGGCGGGCATCCATTCGATGTCGCCGGGGGCCGGCACCGCCGGGGCCGCCGGCCGCGGCGCAGTCGCAAGCGTCGGCCGGACGGGCTCGGCCGGCGACTCGTCGTCTGCGACGATCTTTTCGTCGCGCGACGCGGCAGATTCGAGCACCGGTCCGCCGCGTGCCCACGTCCGCACGCCCATCTCGCGCAGCATCGCGCGCTGTCGCTCAGTCCAGCGCATCGCTTTCGTCCCTGTCGTCGAGCACGAGACTCATCACGACCGCGTCCTCGCGGCGTCCCTCAGGCGCCGGGTAGTAGCCCTTGCGAATGCCGACATGCTCGAAGCCGAGGCGCACATACGTCGCACGCGCATCGGCATTGCTTTCCCGTACTTCGAGCCAGAGGCGCCGCGCGCCTTCGCTGCGACACAGCAGCACGAGCTCGCCGAGCATGCGCCGCGCGTGGCCGCGGCGGCGCGCCGGCGGCGCGATCGTGATGTTGAGCAGGTGCATCTCGTCGACTCCGCGCATGGCGATGCAGTAGCCGATGAGCTCGTCGCCGGGGCCATCGAGCGTCCACGACGTATAGCCGGCGGCGAGCGAATCGACGAAGTTGGCGCGGCTCCACGGAAAGGGATAGACGAGTCTTTCGAGCTCCACCACGCCGTCGAGCGCGGCCACCGTCATCGGCCGCAGGCGTTCGGCCCGGACACGGTCCATGCGGTTCGCGAATTCGGCGCTCATCGCTTGGCCTCGCGCTCGAGCGTCGTCTCGGCGACCTTGTCGCGAACGTAGAGCGGCAAGGCCTGCGCCGGATCGACGCCCGTGCCGTCGCGCCACGCGCGCTCGGCGAGCTTGACGAGGGCGCCGGCGCTCGCCCGCGCCTCGGGCCGCAGAATCGCATCGCCGGTCTCCAGACGCGTGCCGAACGCGACGATCGCGTCGCCGGCAACGGTCTCTGCCGGCGCGCTTCGCCAGCGCCGCGACAAGGCGTCGCAGTCGGTGAGCATCGGTGCGTGAAGCATGTTCCAGCGGCCGTTCGCGAATGCGTATTCGGCTGCATAGATCTGCTCCATGCGCGCATCGATCGTCGCCCAGACGCGGAACTCGCTCGCGCCGGATCGAGCCTCCTCGGCCACGACGAGCAGGCTGTCGATCGGGAGCACCGGCTTGCCGGCACCGAATGCCAGCCCCTGCGCCACCGAGCAGGCGGTGCGCAGGCCGGTGAATGCGCCGGGGCCGCGACCGAAGGCGATCGCATCGAGATCGCGAAGGCCGAGGCCGGCTTCGCCGAGCAGGCGCAGGATCGTGGCGATGAGCGTCGCCGATGCCTTGGCGCCCCCCGCACCCGTATGCGATCGCAGACGACCGCCGCTCGCCAGAGCGACGATCATGCTTTCGCTGGCGGTATCGAAGGCGAGCAGAGCCGTCATGCGTTGTCCGGGACTAGGGCCTGTCAGCGCTGCCGCGGCACCATCGGTCGAGTTTAGCGGTGCCCGGCGGCTGCTTCGTGCATGCGATCATCCCGCTTCATGAGGCCGCACCCGCTCCGATGCCCGGGGGTCGCCGCGCTTGCATTGGCTGCCGTGCTCGCCGTATTGCCGGCGTCGGCGGCGCCGCGCCGCGCGGTGGCTCCGGCGCCGCCACGCGGCTTGCCGGCCAACGTCGAAGCCGCGCTCGCGCGTGGCGGCGTGCCGGGCAAAGCGATGGTCGCCTGGGTCGAGGAGGTCGAAGGTGGCAGGCCGCGCCTGGCCTGGCAGGCCGAGCGGCCCGCCAACCCGGCCTCGTTGATGAAGCTGGTGACGACCTTTGCCGGGCTCGATTTGCTCGGGCCGGCCTTCACCTGGTCGACGCCGGTCTGGCTGCAGGGGCCGGTGGCCGACGGCGTGCTGAACGGCGATCTCGTCATCAAGGGCAATGGCGACCCGAAGCTCGTCCTCGAGCGCATCTGGCTGCTGCTGCGCCGCGTCCGGCAGGCGGGCGTGCGCGAGATCCGCGGCGACATCGTCGTCGACCGCAGCGCCTTTTCGCCGGGCGACGTGAACCCGGCTGATTTCGACGGCGAGCCGCTGCGGCCATACAACGCCAGTGCCGACGCCTTGCTTCTCAACTATCGCTCGGTGCTGCTGACGATCACGCCCGACATCGCTCACGGCATCGCGACGGTGAGCGTCGATCCGCCGCTCGCCGGCGTTCGCGCCGACGCGACGGTCCCGCTCGTCGACGGCCCTTGCGACGATTGGCGCGGCACCCTGCAAGGCGACTTCGCCGACCCGGCGCGCCTCGCCTTTCGCGGCCCCTTCCAGGCCGCCTGCGGCGAGAAGGTCTGGTCCATCGCCTACACCGATCCGAAAAGCTACAACGAGCGGGCGCTCGTCGGCATGTGGCAGGAGTCGGGCGGCAGGCTCGGGCACGGCTTTCGCGAAGGCATCGCCCCCGCGACGCCGCCCACCTTCGAGTTGCGCTCGCCCGCGCTTGCCGAAGTCATCCGCGACATCAACAAGCTGAGCAACAACGTGATGGCGCAGCAGCTGTTCCTCACCCTCGGCGCGACGCAGCGCGGCGCCGGAACGCCCGATGTCGCCCGCGACGTCGTGCGGCAATGGCTGAGCGGCCGCATCCGCGGCGCCGCGGCGGGCAGCGTCGTCGTCAACGGCTCGGGGCTCTCGCGCGATTCGCGGCTCAGCGCGCTGGCCCTCGGCCGCCTGTTGCAGGCGGCGTGGTCGAGCCCGGTCATGCCCGAGCTGATGAGCTCGCTGCCGATTGCGGGCATCGACGGCACGCTGCGCAAGGCCAGCAGCGCCCCGGGCCGAGCCCACCTCAAGACAGGATCGCTCCGCGACGTCGTCGGTATCGCCGGCTACGTACTGGCCGATTCGGGCCGGCGCTACGTGGTCGTCGCGATCGTCAACGATGCCAACGCGAACGCGGCCCGGCCGGCTCTCGACGCACTCGTCGACTGGGTCGCCGACGACGCGGCACCGCAGCGTCGCGTGCCGCACCGGCCGTGATGCCGCGCCGGGCAGGGGGCGCGCAGGCGCTGCAACGAGGCGGGTGGGCCTCTAGAACGGGTTGCTCCGGGCGCGCGAAAGGGCAAGGTTGCCGAGCTGGAGCTGAGCGCCGTAGGAAAGCCGACGGTCGTCGGCCCAAAGATAGCTGGTCGAGGTGCCGCCGCTGATCAGCGTGAAATCCGTGCAATCGAGGATCGAGGGCGGCGAAAACTGCGACCGGTTGAGATCGCAGACGCCGATCGTCGTATTGGTGAAGCCATCGAGGCCAGGGTACGGGACCACCGAGTCGACGAACTGGTCCATCGTCACCAGGCCGATCATGTGCCCGTCGTTGATGATCGTCGAGCGCAGCCCCGCATTGAATCTCGAGGTGAGGCGGATGATGAGCTGCTGCCGGTCGGTGTCGATGTGCGCCGCCTTCTCGGCGAGCGCGTAGGGCGAAAAGCCGATATCGGGGATCGTCGAAACGACGACCTTGACGCCGGCGTTGGCGAGGCGGTTGACCTGGTTGCCTACCTCGGCGCCCGCCGTCTCGAGGTTCGCGGTGAGGACGGGCTCGCTGATCGACGGGTACTGCGCATACTGAGCCAGTACATCGTTCACGCCCACGAGCACGGTGGCGAGATCGCCGCCCCCGATGCCGCTTTCGGCGATCTGGGCATCGATCTGCGATGACAGATCGGCGGCCATGGCACCGAAGGCTGCGCGGATGCGGCTCGAGGGGTTGCCGAGCGGCGTTGGCCCCGGGTTGCATTGCGGAAAGACGAGGTTGCCGTAGTTGACCGCGAGCGTCTGGATCCAGATCGGGTTGGCGCCGCAGACCAGCGTCGGATCGACGTTGGACACGACCGCGTTGACGCTGTACTTGCGGCCATTGCCATCGCCCTGGAAGTCGTCGATGACACTGGTTTCGTCGCCGAAGGCGATGATCCGCGCCGGGACGAAGGAATTCTGCACTGTCCCACCGCCGCCGCAGGACGCCACCAGCAGCGCCGCGACCAACATGGCGCCGGCGCTCGAGGCGCGGCGGACTTCACTCGCATTCAATCTCATTCATCGCTCCAGGGATCGGGGAAAGCCGCGCCGCGGCGACATCAGGCGGCCGCAGCGCGAACAAGTCGGTCGCGCACGCCTTCCCACTCGGGGCCCGGCGGCGGCTCCTCGACCCAGATGAGATGCACGCCCTCGCGATCGAGTTCGCGCAGGACGGAAAACAATTCGTGCGCCGCCTGTTCCGGCCGCGCCGGCATGCGCCGGTGCCGAACGCCGGTGGCAACGCCGGACGGCACCGACCGGGAATATACCGCCAGCTTGAGCGGCTCCGCGCCGAGCACCTCGAGCGCCATGCGCAGCATCGGCGTCGTCATGAGCCGTACGGTCGCGCGCGGGGCGTAGTGAGAAACGAGCGTGCCGGGGGCCCGCGGCGACGCGTCATGCGGCGCCAGCAGCGGCGCCGCGGCGGCGGCCTCGATCCGTTCCCGCGTCAGGACGCCGGGCCTGAGGAGCACCGGCTGATCGCCGGAGCAATCGACGATCGCGGACTCGATGCCGAGCTGCGCGGCGCCGCCGTCGAGCACGGTCAGATCGGCGCCGAACTCGTCGACGACGTGCGCCGCCGTCGTCGGGCTGACCCGGCCGAAGCGGTTGGCGCTCGGCGCGGCAACGCCAGGGACGCCCCGATCGCGCGCCGCGACGAGCAAGGCGTGGGCGATCGCGTGCGCCGGGCAACGCAGCGCGATCGTCGCCTGTTGGGCCGCCGCGGCCGCAGCGAAGCCGGCTTTGCGCTGGACGATGACGGTCAAGGGTCCGGGCCAGAACTCCTCGACGAGCCTGTCGGCGAGCGGCGACATCGTGGCCGCGAAGCGCCCCGCGTCTTCCCGATCGGCGACGTGAACGATCAGCGGGTGCCCGATCGGCCTTCCCTTCAGCTCGAAGATGCGGGCGACCGCGGCGTCGTCGTCGGCGCGAGCGCCAAGGCCATACACGGTCTCGGTCGGGAACGCGACGAGCTCGCCGGCGGCGAGCCGGTCAGCAGCATCGCTGACGGCGGCATCGTCGTGACCGTCGAGCAGCACGACTCAAAACCCTTCGATGCCGAGGATGGCGGCGGCCGACCGGGCCTGCACTTGCGCGGCGGCGGCCGCTGCCGCGGTGAACGTCAGGTGGCCCATCTTGCGCCCGGGCCGCGCTTCACGCTTGCCGTAGAGATGCAGGTGCGCCCCCGCCAATGCGAGCACACGCCTCCAGTCAGGCTCAACGGCGGCGCCACCTTCGCGAAGCCACAGCTCCCCGAGCAGGTTGAGCATGACCGCCGCGGAGTGCAGCCGCGGCGCGACCAGCGGTGCGCCGGTCAGGGTGCGCACCTGCAGGTCGAACTGCGAGAGATCGCATGCGTCGATGCTGTAGTGGCCCGAGTTGTGCGGCCGCGGCGCCATCTCGTTGGCGACGAGCGTGCCGTCGGCCAGAACGAAGAACTCGACGCAGAGCACGCCGACGTAGCCGATCGATTCGGCAACGCGACGCGCCAGAGCGATCGCCCGGCCCTGCGCCGCCGCGGCGACGCCCTGCGCGGGAACCCGCGTCACCGCCAGGATGCCGTCGCGATGGAGATTTTCCTGGACCGGCAACTCGACCATGGTGCCGCGGTCGTCGCGCGCGACGACGACGCTGATCTCGGCCACGAGCGTCAGCTGCTTCTCGAGGACGCAGGCCACGCCACCGAGCGCGCCGAAGGCGACCGCGAGCCCGTCGCGATCGGCGACGCGATGCTGGCCTTTGCCGTCGTAACCCAGACGCGCCGTTTTCAGGATGCCGGGCAAGAGCTTCGCGTCGACCATCGCCGCGTCGCCTTGACTTTCGATCGAGGCATGCGGCGCACACGGAACGCCGCAAGCAACAAAAGCGACCTTCTCGAGAAAGCGATCCTGGCAGATCGCCACGGTGCGCGCCGCCGGTGCGACCGGCCGCCGGGCGGCAAGCGTTTCAAGCGCCGCAGCCGGCACGTTCTCGAACTCCGTCGTGATGGCCGCGCTCACGTCGGCGAGGCGCGCCAGCCCCTCGCGATCGAGATACGCGGTCCGCAGATGCTCCTCGGCAATTCGCCCGGCCGGGCTCGCCGGATCGGGGTCGAGCACGGCGACCGCGTAGCCGCTTCGCTGCGCCGCGTGCGCGAACATGCGAGCGAGCTGGCCACCGCCAAGGACCCCGAGCGTCGCGCCCGGCGCGATGAAGGCCGGCGCCACCCCCTCTGCAGCACTCACTTCAGATCGGCCGACATCGCCCGGGCAGCGTCGGTCTGCCGGGCGCGGAACGCATCGAGCTTGCCGCGCAAGGACTCGTCTGCGGTCGCCAGCATGGCGACCGCGAAGAGCGCGGCATTGGCGGCGCCGGCACTGCCGATGGCGAAGGTGGCGACCGGAATGCCGCGCGGCATCTGGACGATGGAATAGAGGGAGTCGATGCCCTGCAGCTGGCGGCTCGCCACCGGCACGCCGAGGACCGGCACCGTCGTCTTCGCTGCGAGCATGCCGGGCAGGTGGGCGGCGCCGCCGGCGCCGGCGATGATCGCCTTGAGGCCGCGCGCAGCTGCGCCCTCGGCATAGGCGAACATCTCGTCGGGCATGCGGTGCGCGGAGACGACGCGCGCCTCATGGGCAACGCCGAACTCGGCGAGAATCTCGGTGGCGGCGCGCAACGTTTCCCAGTCGCTGCTGGAGCCCATGACGACGCCGACGACTGCGGTGGCGCTGCTCACAGGCTTCGCTTCCGGTTGCTCGTGGAGCCTTGAATTGTAGGCGGCGCGGCTTCACCTCCCGTTTTCGGAGCTGCGCCCGCGCGGCCGTCGCAAGCGCATTTCCGGGCGACGAATCGATCCCACTTTCTTCCAACCCTTCGCCGCAACGCCAACGCCCATGCTGGACATCACGAATCAGAACTTCGAAGCCGAGCTCGTCGACGCCTCGCTCGCGCAACCGGTGCTTCTCGACATCTGGGCGCCGTGGTGCGAGCCCTGCAAGACGCTCGGCCCGACCCTCGAAAAGCTCGAGACGGCCTACGCCGGACGCTTCAAGCTCGTCAAGCTCAATGCCGACGAGGAGCCCGAGATCGCGCAGCAGCTTTCGCAGATGTTCGGCGTGCGCAGCATCCCCTTCTGCGTGCTCTTCAAGGCGGGTCAGCCGGCCGACGGATTCGTCGGCGCGCTGCCCGAAGGCGAGGTGAGGAAGTTCCTCGACAAGCACGTGCCGAGCGCCGAGGAACAGGCCGCAGCCGAAGACATCCAGGAAGCCGAGGAACTGCTCGCCGAGGGCGACAGCGAAACCGCCATCGACAAGCTGCAGGCGGCCGTTGCAACCAACCCGGCCAACGAGGCGGCGCGCTACGACTACTTGCGCGCCCTGCTCGCGGCCGGCCGCATCGCCGAAGCGCGCAAGGCTTTCGATCCGGTGGCCGGCAACGTCGTCCTCGACGCCCGCCTGGCTGCCGCAGGCCTTTGGCTCACCGCGATGGAAGCGGCGCCCAAGGCACGCACGCACGAAGCGCTGCAAGCCGTTCTCGCCGTGAACAAGCGCGATTTCGAGGCGCGCTTCGAGCTGGCGCAGACCCTCTTCGCGGCGAGCGAGTTCACCGCGGCGATGGACCAGCTGCTCGAGATCGTCATGCGCGACAAGGCCTGGAAGGACGGCCTGGCGCGCAAGACCTACGTCGCGATCCTGGAGATCATGACCCGGCCGGCGAGCCCTTCGGCCAAGGCCGACGCCGGGGCGCCGAAGAAGGGCACCCTCGAGGTGGCCGGCAAGATGGCGACGACGCCGAGCGATCCGGTGGTCGACGCCTACCGGCGCAAGCTGAGCATGGCGCTGTTCTGAGCCGGCCGCCACCGCGCCGGCCTCACGCTCAGCCGGTGAGGATCGCCGCCACGGCGCGATAGGTTTCCGCCGTCTGGCGCACGACCTCCGCGGGCAGCGCCGGTGCCGGCGCCTTCTTGTTCCACGGCTGGCCGTCGATGCGCACGCTCTCCAGCCAGTCGCGCACGAACTGCTTGTCGAAGCTCGGCGGGTTCGTTCCCTCCGCGTAGCGCCCGGCCGGCCAGAAGCGCGACGAGTCCGGCGTCAGCACCTCGTCCATCAAGGTCAAGGTGCCGGCGCCGTCGAGGCCGAACTCGAACTTGGTGTCGGCGATGATGATGCCCTTGGCCAGCGCGATCGCCGCCGCTTCGCTGTAGAGGCGGATCGCGGTGGCGCGGACCTTCGCCGCCAGCTCGGCGCCGACCCGGTCGCTCATCCGATCGAAGTCGATGTTCTCGTCGTGGTCGCCCATCTCGGCCTTGGTCGCCGGCGTGAAGATCGGCGCCGGCAGCTTCGACGCGTTCTGCAATCCCGGCGGCAGCGGCACGCCGCAGACCGACCCGGTCTGCCGGTATTCCT
>ODAK010001061.1_pt1 | contig 30747 bp, 27 predicted proteins | sample 1539591 | NCBI WGS metagenome assembly ODAK01 (sample SAMEA3539303, study PRJEB22396) | soil metagenome | biome: tundra; feature: field; material: soil | place: USA | collected 2010-05 | depth 0.15 m
AAGCCCGACCCCCGCAAACACGGGCGATCGGACCTCAACCCCTCAAAAACTTCCGGTTAACGGGTCGCCCCTGATACGCGGGTGTGCGCGGCACCGGGCGATGGCGGGCGGACGCCGCCATCACAGCCGCACCGCGTAACCTCTGAAACCGTGTCCAGCACCGGAACAGTGGTGATGAAATTCGGCGGTACGTCGGTCGCCGACGCCGAGCAGATCAAGCGTGCGGCGCGCCGGATCGTCGCCCAGCGTGAAGCCGGCAACCGCGTCGTCGCCGTCCTGTCGGCCCGCGGCAAGACGACCGACGAGCTGATCGCGATGGCCGAGGAGGTCTCCGACAATCCCGACCGGCGGGAGATGGACATGCTGCTCTCGACCGGGGAGCGGATCTCCTGCGCGCTGTGTGCGATGGCGATCAACGACCTCGGTCACCGCGCGATCTCGCTGACCGGCTCCCAGGCCGGGATCGTCACCGACACTTCCCACACCAGGGCTCGGATCTTGGACGTCAGGGCCGACCGGATCCGCCAGGCACTGAGCGAGGACCTGATCGTGCTCGTCGCCGGCTTCCAGGGTGTCTCCACCAGCCGTGACGTGACCACGCTGGGTCGCGGCGGCTCGGACACGACTGCGGTGGCGCTGGCGGCGGCCATCGATGCCGAGGTGTGTGAGATCTACACCGACGTGGCTGGCGTGTTCAGCGCCGATCCGCGGATCGTGCCCGACGCCCGCAAGCTGGTGCAGGTGAGTTTTGAGGAGATGCTGGAGATGGCCGCCTCGGGCGCCAAGGTGCTGCAGCTGCGCTCGGTCGAGTACGCGCGCACGCACGGGGTCAAGATCCATTGCCGCTCCAGCTTCGACCCCGGCCCCGGTACCTTTGTTATCGGAGAAGACGAGACCATGGAACACCCGCTCATCACGGCCATCACGCACTCGACCGAGGAAGCCAGGATCACGCTGCTCGGAGTGCCGGACCGGCCCGGAGCCGCGGCCAGGATCTTCAACGCGCTAGCCGCGGCCAACTGCAACGTCGACACGATCATCCAGAACTCGCCCCGCGAGGAGGGGCGCCAGGCTGAGGTCTCGTTCACGATCTCGACCGAAGATCTGCGCGCGGCCGAGGCGGCGCTGGACCCGCTGCACGACGAGCTGGGGCTGTTGGGCGTTGACACCGATCGTGAGATCGGCAAGGTCTCGATCGTCGGCGCCGGCATGCGCTCACACCCGGGTGTCGCGGCCAAAGTGTTTCAGACGCTCGCCGACGAGGAGATGAACATCCAGATGATCTCGACCTCGCCGATCAAGATCACCTGCGTGATCCGCGCCGATGACGTGCCCCAGGCAGTCAGGGCGCTGCACGAGGCGTTCGAGCTCGGCGCCGCCGGCGTCCAGCAGGAACGCCCGTTGGGTCAGGAGGCGCGATGACTCGGGTCGCGGTCGTGGGCGCCACCGGCATCGTCGGGCGGACGATGCTCTCGCTGCTGGCAGAGCGGCAGTTCCCGGCGACGGAGATCGTGCCATTCGCCTCCGCGCGCTCGGCCGGGCTGGAGGTCGACGGGCTGCCGGTGCGGGTGCTCAACGACGACGCCGATCTGAGTGGCTTTGACATCGCGCTGTTCTCGGCCGGGGCCGGCGCCTCACGTGATTGGGCGCCTCGCTTCGTCGAGCAGGGTGCGGTGGTGATCGACAACTCCTCGGCCTTCCGGCGCGATCCGGACGTCCCGCTCGTTGTGTCGGAGGTCAACCCGCACGCGCTGGCGCGCCATCACGGTCTGATCGCCAACCCCAACTGCTCGACGATGCAGCTGATGGTCGCGCTGGCACCAATCCACCGCGCGGTGGGGATCGAGCGGCTCGTGGTGGCCACCTATCAATCGGTCTCGGGAACCGGTCAGAAGGCGCTCGCCGAGCTCGAGGACCAGGCGCGGGCGGCGCTGGACGGGACCGCGATGCCGGCGCCCCAGATCTATCCCGACCAGGTCGCGTTCAACGTGATCGGCGCCGCCGGATCGTTTATCGACGGCGACGACCACACCGACGAAGAGCGCAAGATGATGTTCGAGACGCGCAAGATCCTGGAGGACGAGTCGATCGGCATCGCGGTCACCTGCGTTCGCGTGCCGGTCCGGATCAGCCACTCGGAGGCCGTCAACATCCAGACGCGCCAGCCGCTCAGCGCCCAACAGGCACGCGAGCTGCTGGCCGACGCCCCCGGCCTGATCCTGGAGGATGTGCCCTCCCCGCTGCGCGCCGCGGGCCGCGACGAGGTCTTCGTCGGTCGTATCCGCGGTGACGAGTCACATCCGCGCGCGCTGAGCATGTGGGTTGTCTCGGACAACCTGCGCAAGGGAGCCGCGACCAATGCGGTTCAGATCGCCGAGCTGCTGGTCGCCGATCGGGAGGGCTTGGGCGTTGCCCAGCGCGCTGTATGAGGTGATGCGCTGCGCGCCCTCGACGCGCTACTTCACCGACGAGCCGGTCCCGCGCGAGCTCCTGCATCGGGTCCTCGACAATGCACGTTACGCCCCCAGCGGCGGCAACCGCCAGGGATGGCGGGTGATCGTCGTGACCGACCGGGATACGCGCCGCCGCCTGCGCGAGCTCTACGAGCCGCCCTGGGATGCGTACATGATCCAGACCGGCGGCCGGGCGGCGCTGGAAGCCGGCGAGGCGAGCGGCCTGCCCCCCGGCAGGCTGCGGATGCTGCGCGGTGCCGACGAGTTCGCCCACAGCTTCGACTCGGTTCCCGTCCACCTGGTCCCCTGCGTCGAGCTCGACGCGCTGGCGATCGTCGACGACAGCCTGGAGCGCCCCAGCATCGTCGGCGGCGCCTCGATCTATCCGTTCGTGCAGAACATCCTGCTTGGGCTGCGGTCCGAGAACCTAGGCGCCGCGTTCACGACGCTGCTGACGCCGGCCGAGCCCGAGGTCCGAGAGCTGCTGCAGATACCGGACGGCGTCGCCGTGGCCGGTCACATCTCGGTGGGCTTCCGTTCTGGTCCGTGGCCCCAGCAGCTGCGGCGCAACCCGGTCGGCGATTTCGCCTTCGGCGAGCGCTACGGACAGCGCTGGTAGACCGACCAGCCGTCGTGGGCACTAAGCGCAGGCCGCCGCTCAGGGCCGCTTCCGCGGGATGGATAGGCGGGGCGGCCCCGTTTGTTCACCCTCCGTGACCGTCGTACCCGGGTCAGGCGAACGCGCCGGGTACGACCCTCGAGCGAGGATCGGGACACGCTGGCGACCGATGGGCCCTCGAACTGGGGTCAGGCGGGCGTGCCGGCGACCACGGAGGTCGACCAGTCGATCACCGAGGTCGGCCGAACAACGTGCTTGTTCATGCCCAGCGCCTTGGGCTCGAGTCCCAGCGCCAGCCCCACCAGCTGGGGCAGGTGCAGCACTGGCAGTCCCAGCTCGCGCCCGACTACCTTGGAGGCGGCCGGCTGCTGGAGATCGAGATTGAGGTGACAGAGCGGGCAGGGGACCACGAGGCAGTCGGCGTCGGCATCCAGCGCGTCGCCCAGATGGCGTCCCGCCATGCCCAGCGAGGCCTGCTTGTTCATCGTGATGATCGGAAAGCCACAGCACTTGTAGACGCCGGCGTAGTCGATCACGGTGCCGCCCAGTGCCTCGATTACCATGTGCAGGTAGCGGTCACGGGGGTGCTGTTCATCGACGCCAAGCCGCTCGACCGGGCGCACGATGTAGCAGCCGTAGAAGGGGCCGACCTTCAGCTCGGTCAGCGGCCGCGTGACCTTGGCTTTGAGTGCGTCGAGGCCGATCTCTTCCACGAGCAGCCACAGGAAGTTCTTGTTGGTGATCCCCTTCTCATAGCTCAACCCCTCTTCCCGCAGGTGGCCGTTGATCCGCTCCCGGTACTCGGCGTTGGCATCGAGACGCTCCTGGCACTCCGATTGCGCCCCCTGGCAGGTAGAGCAGATGTTCATCATCAGCTCGCCATCGGTCTGCTGGGCCAGCGCGAAGGTGCGCGCGTTCAACGCGTCGGCGAGCTCCTGGTTGTGCTCGGCGATGACGCCCGCACCACAGCAGGCGGCGCGGTCGAGCTCGATCAACTCGATGTCCAGCAGCGGCGCGACCTGGGCCATTGACCCGTGCAGCTCGGGCGTGAAGCCGCGGCTCACGCATCCCGGCCAGTAGGCGACCTTCATGGGTTCTCGCTTTCGCTCGAGGAGGATTGCGTTCCCTCTCCTGGCCCTGGGAATGTGGGCGACTTGTCCTGCGGCCCCGTGGACGCCTCGGCCTCGTCGGCCACGCTGGGCGGCGACTGATCGCCTGGCGATTCGTCGGGCTCGTCCTCGTAGCCGACCACGTACAGGTTCAGCTCGATCCGCTCCTTCTGACCGTCGATCGTGTCGAACAGCTGCTTGACTTCCTTGGGCGCCTTGTGCGGGTGCCCGAGCATGTTGCGCAGCGTCATCTTTCCACGCGCCATCCCGGTCGCGGCCGTCGGCAGCGAGCTGAGGAGCTCCGGGACTGCGCGCGGGTGGAACTTGCCGCCGTACGAGTCGGGCAGCAGGTCGGCCTCGTGCAGCAGCCCGTTGCGTCGGATGTTCTTGATGAACGCGTGCTCATGGCGATAGCCGTTGTTGCGGTCCTCGATCTCGTGGTCGGAACCGGCCTTGCGGCGCAGGCGCATGATCTGGCTCATCGGCGCCACGTCCTTGGGGCAGGCGTCGATGCAGTTGAAGCAGTGCGTGCAGTCATAGATGCCGTGCTCGTCCTCGGAGAGGTCCTTGAGCCGCTCGTAGTGCTCGGCGTCGCGCGGGTCGCCGACGAACCGGTAGGCCTTGGCCAGTGCGGCCGGGCCGACGAACAGCGGATCGATCTCCATCGACAAGCAGTCAGACACGCACGCGCCGCACTGGATGCAGGCCATCGTCTGGGTGACGTCGACCATGTTCTCGTGCGGGACGATGTACTCGCGCTCGGGTACCGGCTCCTTGTTGATCAGATACGGAGTCACGCGCTGGATCTTCTTCCAGTGCACCGCGTCCATGTCGACGATCAGATCCCGGATCACCGGCATGTTGCCCATCGGCTCGACCTCGATGATTCCGGGTCCGGCACCTTCGCCGTCCTGCGGCGGATTCCAGCCCGCCCCGTAAGCCCTGGCCGCCGTCTCGTCGAGGTGCGTGTTACACGCCAATCCGGGCTTACCGTTCATCCGCACCCCACACGATCCGCAGATCGCCTGCTGACACGAACACCGGATCCCCACCGAGCCGTCCACCTCGTCGCGCACCTTGAGGATCGCGTCGAGCACGGAGTTGCTGCCCACCATGTCAACCTTGTGCTCGTCCCAGTAAGCGGCCTCCCCCGACTGCGGGTCAAACCGGCGAATCCTCAGCGTGTACTCGGGCATCGGTCAGTAGGTCCTTTCCTCAGGCTGCCAGCGGGTGATCGTGACCGGCGAGTAGCTCACCTTCGGCACGTCGGCGCCGTTGGCCGAGATGTCGATGTGCTTGAGCCACTCGGGGTCGTTGCGCTCCGGGAAGTCGGTGCGGAACTGGGCCCCGCGGGATTCCTTTCGCTCCTGGGCGGCGACGACGATCGCCTCGGCCACGTCAAGCATGTAACCCAGCTCGATCGCGCCGAGCACGTCCTGGTTGAAGATCGTCCCGCGGTCGTCGATCACCGCGTTGGGAGCCTCCTCCTTGAGCCGGCGGACGACCTCGTGGGCCTTACTCAGGCCCTCGGCATCACGGAACACCGCGCAGTGCTCGTTCATAATGCGTCCCAGGTCCTCCTTGATCGCCGACACCCGGCGACCGCCGCTCTGGCGGGTGATGATCGCGTTCAGGTTTCGCTCGACATCGGCCACCCGGGTCGCCGCGGTGGTGGGCATCGGCATCTGCATCGCGTGCTTGGCCGCGTGCTCGCCCGAACGCCGGCCGAAGATCAGCGTGTCGAGCAGCGAGTTGGCGCCGAGCCGATTGCCGCCGTGGACCGACACGCAGGCGACTTCGCCGGCCGCGTACATGCCGGGGACAGTCGTCTGCCCATCGACGTCGGTCTTGATCCCGCCCATGAAGTAGTGCTGACCGGGATGGATGTGGATCGGCTCCCGCGTGATGTCGACGCCAGCGAAATCGCGGCCGATGTTGACGATCTCGCGCAGCGCCTCGAGCACGCGGCGCTTCGGCACCTTGGTGATATCGAGCGCGACCGTCCCGTCCGGGAAGCCACGGCCCTCGTTGATCTCGGTCTGCTCGGCGCGCGAAACCACGTCACGAGAAGCGAGCTCGAGCTTGTTGGGCGCGTAGGTCTCCATGAACCGCTCGCCCTTCCCGTTGAGCAGCCAAGCACCCTCCCCCCGGGCGCCCTCGGTGATCAGCAGCCCGTTGCCGGCCAGCGTCGTCGGGTGATACTGGACCATCTCCATGTCCATCAGCCGGGCGCCGATCCGGTAGGCCTGGGCGATCCCGTCGCCGGTCACGATCAGGCCGTTGGTGGTCGGCTTGTAGGCCTGGCCGGCACCTCCGGTGGCCAGAATCACCGTCTTGGCGTTGAACACCTCCAGATGCCCGTCGCGCAGGTTGCGGCAGACCGCGCCGATGCAGCGGCCCTCGTCGTTCTGGAGCAGGTCGGTGGTAAACCATTCCTCATAGCGATCGACACGTTCGCCATGCTTCATCAGCTGCTCGTAGAGCACGTGCAGGATCGCGTGGCCGGTGATGTCGGCCACGTAGTAGGTGCGGGCGGCCGAGGCGCCGCCGAAGGCCCGCGTACCGAGATGCCCGCTCTCGTCGCGATAGAACGTGACGCCGATGTGCTCCAGATACAGGATCTCGTCCGGCGCCTCACGGCACATGATCTCGATCGCGTCCTGGTCGCCCAGATAGTCAGAGCCCTTGACCGTGTCGTAGGCGTGCGACTCCCAGGAGTCCTCGGGGTTGAGTGCTGCGTTGATGCCGCCCGCCGCGGCGACGGAATGCGAGCGGACTGGATGGACCTTGGAGATGATTCCGACCGTCGCGCCGGTCTGCGCTGCGGCCAGGGCGGCCCTCTGGCCGGCCAGCCCAGCGCCAATGATCAATACGTCATGTGATGGCACGGCCGGCAATTCTATGTGAGGGCCGCTCCCGAAGGGTCCAGGGTCCTCGCCGGGGCAGCGGAGTGGCCCGGCATCAGCATCATTCGGACGCGAGGCGCCCTGCGCATGGTTGCCGTGCTAGCGCTGGCGCTCACGCCGATGGGATCAGGCCCAAGCTGGTGGCCGAGTTCGACGAGACCGTGGCGGGCAACCGCATTCGCGGCCGGATCGTGGGGGCTTTGAGTACCTGTACGTGCCGGCCGCGGCAGCCAACGACGGCGGCCGGCCGTGGCTGAGGATCAGCCTGGCTCGCACCGGCGCCCAGGCCGGGATCAACCTCTCTGAGCTGTTCAGCGAGGTGACGAACCTCGATCCGGGCCTTAATCTCAAGATCCTCGCCGCAGCCAACGACTTCCGGTCGCTCGGCGCCGCCGTGGTTGACGGCCGCCGCACGTCGGAGCACTCAGGCCGGCGAGGATCCCAGCGCCGAGCGCAGTGCACGGCGAACCTGCTCGACGGTGACCACGCCGCACAGGACCCCATCGCCGTCGACCGCCATCAGCGCTCCCAGCCGGCCCAGCGACTCGGACGAGAGCAGCTCGGTGACGGGGCGATCCTGGTCGACTCGCCACGGGCTCGCCTCGCCGGCCTCCAGCACCGCGCCGACGGTCAGCCAGCCCTCGCCACCGTCGTAGGCGCTCTGCAGTCGTTCCTGACGCGCGATCCCCAAAAAGCGCCCGTGCTCGTCGACGATCGGAAACCAGGACCAGCCGTAACGGAGGAAGAATTCGTCCAGCGCCTGGCCGACCGGAGTCTGCGCCGGGATCGCCACCGGGTGGGTGTCCATGATGTCGGCCACCCGCACCCCTTCGATTCGCTCGTTGATCGCCGTCTGGGCCAGTGCGCCCTTGGCTGCCTGCCCGAGCAGGTAGGCCATCGCCAAGAGCCACAGTCCACTGAAGCTGGAGAAGCCGAGCATCAGCCAGATACCGAACCCGGCCAGGAGCACGGCGAACCCCTGACCGAGCTTGGCCGCAACTCGGGTGCCACGGAGCTTGTCGCCGGTGATCCGCCACACGACCGCCCGCGCGATCCGGCCGCCGTCGAGCGGGAACGCCGGGATGAGGTTGAAGATCAGCAGCAGCACGTTCATCGGCAACAACCAGCTCAGTGACAAGAGCACCGGCGTGATCCGAATGTCGTTGTCGAGCACGATCGCGTGTGTCAGGCGGTGGGTGCCGACGATCGCGATGTCGACCGCGACGCACACGAGGATCACGCCGAGCGTGGCCAGTGGCCCGGCGGCCGAGATCTTGAACTCCTCTCCCGGGGTGGCGGCGTCGCGGCTCATCTTCGTCAGCCCGCCGAACAGGAACAGGTCGATTCGCCTGACCTCGATCCCCTGCCGGCGCGCAACCACCGCGTGTGCGAGCTCATGCACGATCAGCGACGCGAACAGCAGCAGGACACTGACCACCGTGGTCAGGTAGGCGATCCCCTCTGAGCTGTGCAGCGTCGAGCGAAACGGTCCCGACAGCATGAAGATGAGCAGGAATAGGATCAGGAACCAACTAGCGTCCACCCCGATCCGAATGCCAAACACATCCATCAGCTTGATTGAGCCTGTCCGGCGCAACATGCTGCAATGGTGTCATAGGCGCCCTCGCGGCCTGCCCGGCGCCATCGAGTCAGGAGAAAACGAATGAGCGAGTGCCTGCGAGCACTTAGAGAGCGGATGGCACAACAGGCCGACCTGCAACACGCCACGTCGCTCGCCCATTGGGACCAGCAGACGATGATGCCCGCCCGAGGCGGTCTGGCCCGAGCCGAATCCCTGGCGACGCTGGAGCGGATCAGCCACGAGCGGTTCGTCTCCAACGAGACCGGTCGGCTGATCGAAGCGGCCAGCGCCGAGCTCAACGGCGCGCCGGCGGATTCCGACGACGCCTGCCTGGTCAGGTTGGTGCGTCGTCAGTGGGACAAGGCCCGCCTGGTGCCGACCGAGCTTGCTGCCGAACTCGCCCGCGCCGCGTCCGTCGGCCAGGAGGCGTGGGTGCAGGCCCGTGAGACTGGCGACTTTGCCGGCTTCGTCCCCTACCTGAAGCACAACTTCGAGCTCGCGCGGCGGTACGTCGACTGCTTTGCCGGTGAGGACGGTTACGAGTGCGCCTACGACGTGCTGCTCGACGACTACGAGCCGCAGACGGGCACCGCCGCGGTGGCGGCTCTGTTTGCCGATCTCAAGTCGGAGCTGATTCCGATGATCGCGACCGTCGTCGCGCACAGCGACGCCGTCGACGACAGTTGTCTGCATGGTCACTTCGAACGCGACAAGCAGCGGGCACTGGTCGCTGAGGTCGTGCGGATGATGGGCTTTGAGCACTCGGGATGGCGGATCGATGACACCGTGCACCCGTTCGCGATCCGGATCGGCGGCGGCGACGTGCGCATCACCACGCGCTGGGACGAGCAGTACATCGGCACGGGTCTGTACGGAGCCATGCATGAGTGCGGCCACGGGCTGTATGAGGCCGGTATCCCGGACTCGATGTCGCGCACTCCTCTGGGCAGTGGCGAATCGCTCGGGATGCACGAGTCCCAGAGCCGGCTGTGGGAGAACATGGTCGGACGCGGGCGCCCTTTCTCCGGTGTGCTGGCGCCCCGGATCGCCGCGCTGTTCGGCGGTCCGGTCGCGGGGCTGGACGTCGACACGCTCTACCGCGCCGTCAACCGCGTACGACCGTCCCACATTCGCGTCGAGGCCGACGAGGCGACTTATGGGCTGCACGTCGTGCTGCGCTTCGAGCTCGAACAGGAGCTGATCGACGGGACGCTGGCGGTGGAGGATCTCCCTGAGAAGTGGAACGCCCGTTTTCATGAATACCTCGGACTGGAGGTGCCCGACGACGCCCATGGTGTGCTGCAGGACGTGCACTGGTCGGCCGGGCTGATCGGCTATTTCCCCACCTATGCGCTCGGCAACCTGATCGCCGCTCAGCTGTGGGAGCGAGCCCACATCGACATGGCGGGACTCGACGAGGACATCGCCACCGGCGAGCTCTCACCGCTGCGCGAGTGGCTGCGCGAGCGCGTACATCGCCACGGCTCCAAGTTCTCCACCGCCGAACTGCTGGCGCGGGAGGTCGGAGAGCCGATCCTGGTCGACCCCTACATCGGCTACCTCAAGCGCAAGCTCGGCGACGTCTATGGCCTCGATCTGCTGGGCTCCTGAAGGCGTATAGCATCGAGGGCTAACGGCGAAAGGAACATGAATGTCAGGCGATACCCCTGTAAAAGTCACCGTCACCGGCGCGGCCGGACAGATCGGCTACGCGATCCTGTTTCGGATCGCCAGCGGACAGCTGCTCGGCAGCGACACCCGTGTCTCGCTCTCACTGCTGGAGATCCCCGCTGCCATCAAGGCGGCTCAGGGAACCGCGATGGAGCTCGACGACTGCGCCTTCCCGCTGCTGGCCGGGATCGATATCCACGATGACCCCAACCAGGCCTTCGACGGCGCCAACGTCGCGCTGCTGGTCGGCGCGCGCCCGCGCAGCAAGGGCATGGAGCGCAGTGACCTGTTGGAGGCCAACGGCGGGATCTTCAAGCCTCAGGGCCAGGCGCTCAACGCCCACGCTGCCTCGGACATCAGGGTGCTGGTGGTCGGTAATCCGGCCAACACCAATTGCCTGATCGCCGCCAGCAACGCCCCGGACATCCCGCGTGAGCGCTTCACCGCGATGACGCGTCTGGATCATAACCGGGCGATCGCGCAGGTCGCGGCGAAGACCGGCAGTTCGGTCTCAGACGTGACCAGCATGACGATCTGGGGCAACCACTCCGCCACCCAGTACCCCGACGTTTTCCACGCCAAGGTGAAGGGCCAGCCCGCCGCTGAGACGATCAACGATCAGCGGTGGATCGAGGACGACTTCATCCCGATCGTCCAGAAGCGGGGCGCGGCGATCATCGAGGCTCGTGGGGCATCGAGTGCGGCTTCGGCGGCCAACGCGGCCATTGGTCACGTGCACGATTGGGTGCTCGGCACGCCGTCCGGCGACTGGGTCTCGATGGCGATCCCCACCGACGGTTCCTACGGGGTCGGGGAGGGAATCTTCTCCAGTTACCCGTGCACCTGCTCGGGCGGCAGTTACGAGATCGTGCAAGGGCTGGAGGTCGATGACTTCTCTCGGTCACGGATCGACGCCACCGTTGCCGAGCTCAACGAAGAGCGCGACGCGGTCAAGCAGTTGGGCCTGATCTAGGTCCTGACGTGACGAGGGCCGCGCCACGGCGCGGCCCTCATTACGCGGGCTGCGCCAGTGGCGCGCGGCCTGTTAACACGGGCTGCGCCAGTGGCCGGGGCGGCCCGTTAGCCTAAGCCGCTGACGCGGTCCCGTTGGGGTGCCAACCCTGTCCGTCGCGCTTGATCTGGCCGTCCTCCACCAGCTTGGGCATCACGCGATAGAGATAGTTGGGCTCGATTTTGAGCGCCTCGGCGATCTGCGGGATCGTGATGCCGGGCTGGGATCGGACCAACTCGAGCGCCTGATTGGCGCGCGTGTTACCGCCACGGCGGCCGCGCGTACGTCCGGCTCGGCGTGGCGCCCGGCGCCGGCCGTTGGACGGTGTGCTCGGCTTCGCTGGCCGCCCTGGTCCGCGCCGTGCGCCCGCCAGGGCCGCCCGCGCCGCCTCCAGCTTGGTGACCTCTTCCTTGAGCTCACGTAAACGGCCGTCGATGTCCTTGATCGTACTGTCAACAAAAGCTGCCAACTGTTTACCTCCGGTCTTTTCCTTTTGTGGCACGCAGTTTACAACGATACAGACTGTCACCTTCCTGCGCACGGGCACTTAGGGCGAGCCCTTAGGCGCGCTCGAGCACCTTCTTGAGTCGCAAGAGTGATTCTTGCGCCTCGCGCTTGGAGGCGGCGCCGACGATCACTCGGCTGGCGACGGTTCCCAATCGCCCACCCGGCACGGTGAACTCGTTCGTGTACTCAAAACCGGTGGATCCTCCTCGATCAGAAAGCTCGTACAGGATCCGGGCGCGCGAATGGGCCGGTCCGAGGCCTTCCCATTCGGCGCGACTGGGCGCTTCGACCGAAACCAGGGTCCAGTGCACGTGAAAGGTGACGCCGCGAATCTGCATGACTTGATCCATGGTCGCGCCGCGCTTGGACGGTGAGGCTGACACGTTGTCCACGGACCGATGGATCGTGACCCAGTCCTCAAACCGGTGTGGATCCATGATCGTTTCCCAGACGCGCTCCACAGGCGCGTCGATGTCGATTTCTACGTGAACGATGCTCATCGGCAGGGCAGACAGTAACGGTCTGCGATCACGGCGGTTACCGCGCGGCCAGTTGCTCCCGGGACTCCCAATCGCGCAGGGCGTGCTCGATCGCCGCGTCCAGGGAGTGCAGCCTCACCCGCAGCAGTTGCGCGGCGCGGTCGTCTCTGGGCAGCAGGTCGTGCTCGAGGCTGTCCATCAGCGGGCCGATCAGTTCGTACTCCTCGCCTGCGATGAGAGCCGCGACGCGGCTGGCAATCGGTGTCAGGGTGAGCCGTCTGAAGCGCAGCGTGGGTCGGTCGACGAGCATGTGATGGCGGATCCGGTCGATCAGCTCACCGTAGGAGACGGTGTCAGGTCCGCCGACGTCGAGCGACTGCCCGCAGAGGTTCTCAGCGGTCGCCGCGTGAGCCAGCAGCTCCACCATGTCGCGCTCGTCGATCGGCGACGTCCGGTACTCATGCCACGCCGGCACAGCCAGCACCGGCAACCGTTCGACCAGGCGGACCAGAAAGCGAAACGACCTTGACCTGGCGCCGATGATGATCGACGCCCTGAACGCAACCGAGCATGGGCCTGCCGACAGCAGGATCCGCTCGACCTCCAGTCGGCTTGCGAGGTGGGCGGAGTCCGGGCCGCCCACCGGCACAAGTCCGCCGAGGTAGACGATCCGCTGCACTCCGGCCTTGACCGCGGCTGCCGCGAAGCGCTCGGCGGCTGTCCGCTCGCGGGAGTGAAACGGCCCGTCGGTCGTGGGCTCCATCGAATGGATCAGGAAGTAGGCGACATCGATGCCCGCCAGGGCTTGCTCAAGTCCCGCGCCTGAGACCGCGTCGCCGGCCACCACCTCGATTGCCGCCGGGGCGCGCGCCGGATTGCGGGCAAAGCCGCGGATGGTGTGCCCGTCGGCCGCCAGGCGATCGACCAGCAGCGAGCCGATGTAGCCGGTCACCCCGGTGAGCAGGACCTTCATAACGCAGACAAAGCTACGGAAATAGCGGCACCTTCCCGCCGGGGATCACAAAATCGCCGCAGTTTGCAGGTAATTACGCGGTAGCTAAAGTTTCTGCGTTTTCCGGGAATCGTGGTTGCGCTGACGGAGCGAAGTCCGCTTTGATGACGACCTCGTCGGTCAAGCATCGAGCCGGAAGAGGGTGGAGCAAGGCATGGCAACAGGACGCGTCGGCGCCGCGAAGGCGAGCTGCGAGCAGTGCTTCTTTCGGCAGAACCTGCTCTGCGCGCTGACCGACGACGCGCCGTGTGCGACCTTCCGCCCGGCGCATCCCGACGGGCTTCGGCCGCCCAGCCAGCTGAGGTTCGTCTTCCGTCAGGAGCGGCGGCTGCAGGTGGCGTGGGCATTCCCCTCGCCGAGCGAGCAGGTTTCGCTTCACGTCTGAGCTCGTATATGGTTTTGCACCATGTACTGGCCCTTGATCGGCGGATTCATCGCCTTCATCTTGCTCGCCGTGTTCCTCGGCTGGCTGATGGACCCCTCGCGGCACGGCGACGCCGGCCACGACGGCCACTGATCGGTCCTCGCTCGGCGCCCTCGGATCGACGTGTAATCCACTCGGCGCCGGCGGTGTCGGTCACCCCGTGGACGATGATCGAGACGAACACGGTCAGCGCGGCGAGGTTGAAGATCTGCGTTCCGGAGGCGATTCGATCGCTGAGCACCAGCAGCGAGAAGGTCATCGTCGCCACCCCCTTGGGTCCAAACCAGGCCATGAACGCCCGGGTCGCGGTGTCAGTCGCTGTCCCGGCGAGCGCCGCGAAGACAGCCACCGGCCGGGCCACCAGCAGCGTTGCGGCGACGATGGCCACGGCGGCCCAGCCGAGGCCAAACAATCCGTGCAGGGTCAGCAGCGAGCCGAACACGACGAAGATGCCCAGCTTGACGATCTCGACCAGGTCCGGTGCCTGGCGCGAGAAGTTGGCGCGGATGTCAGGCCGCCGGATCCCGAGCGTGATCGCCGCCACGAACACCGCTATCAGACCGTTGCCGTGCGGCGTCAGGACGGCCAGTCCGTAGGCGACGAACGCCGTCCCGAGCGCGTAGAGCGCTTTCTGATGCGGCGGGATGCCGTCTTGAAGGCGCTGTCCACGGGGGATCAGCTTGGCCGAAGCGAACCCGACCGCTAGACCCACGCCGAGCCCGATCGCCAGGTCCGCTAGTACGAACTGCCACCACACGAAATGGCCGGCGCCGGGAGTGAGCGCCGCACTGAGCGCCAGCACGGCGGGGAGGGCCAGTCCGTCGTTGAGACCCGATTCGAGGTTGAGCGAGTGGCGCACCAGGCGCGGCACGCGCGGGTCGGTGACGACGCTGGAGGACAGCACCGGGTCCGTCGGGGAGAGCAGCGCCCCGACCAGGAACGCCTCGGTCCACGACAGATCGGTCAGCGCGCGGGTCACCAGCGCGATGATCGCGGCGGTCAATGGCATCGCCAAAACCAGCTTGCGCAACGGCAGGTGCCAGTGTGTCTGGAGCATCTCGCTCTCCACCTCCAGGCCGTCACGGAACAGGATCACGATCAACGCCACCGTTGCCAGGTCGGCGACGAACCCCGACCGAGCGTCGAAGTGCACGACGCCGACACCGCCGTCGCCGAGGACGAAGCCGGCGAGCACGAACACCGCGGTCAGGGAGAGAAAGCTCCGGCGCGCCAGCCCGGACGCCAGCGCGCCGACGACCAGCAGCGCGCCGAGCAGCAGCGCCGAAACCTCGAAGCGGTGCGAGACAGCCGCAAGCGGCAGGTGCAGGTGCGCCGCGGCCACGATGTCTACAGTGTCACACGCGACAAGAGAGGAGCCGTGTGCGGATCACTGTGCTGGGCAAGTCACCGGCCTGGCAGGATGCGGCCGGGGCGTGCAGCGGTTATCTGGTGCAGGACGATGAGTTCACGCTGCTGCTGGACTGCGGCAACGGCGTGTTCTCCAAGCTGCGGCGCATCTGTGATTACGTCAACGTCGATGCGGTCCTGATCAGCCACCTGCACGCCGACCACTTCCTTGACCTAGTCCCCTTCAGCTTCGCGCTGACCTATGCGCCGCGCCTGCAACCGGTGCCGGTGGCCGGTTGGCCGGGGACCAGTCGCCCGCCGCGTCCGGACCTCTACGTGCCGCCCGGCGCGGCCGAGGTGTTCCGGCGCGTCGTCGGCTCCTTCGGACGCGAAGACCTGATCGAGAATGCGTTTACGCTGCACGAGTACGGCACCTCCGACCAGCTCGTGGTGGGGCCGTTGCAGATCCGCTTCTGCGAGGTGCCGCACTACATACTCACCCATGCGGTCGAGCTGTTAGCCCGGGGAGGTCGGCGGCTGACGTTCAGCGCCGACTGCCGGCCGAACGAGGAGCTCGTGCGCTTCGCTTACCAGACCGACGTGCTGCTGATCGAGGCAACCCTGCCGCGTCCAGAGCGCGACGGCTTGCGCGGCCATCTGACCCCGCGCGAGGCCGGCGAGCATGGTCAGCGGGCCGGCGCCCAGCGCCTGGTGCTGACCCATTTCTCGGACGAGCTCGACGTGACCTGGGCGCGCGCGCAGGCCACTGAGGCCTACGGCGGCCCGGTGGAGATGGCGCAGGAGGGCGCCGTCTACACCGTGTAAGTCGTCGGCCCCAAGGACAGAAACGGCCGGGCCGAGGATCTCAGCCCGGCCGAGTTTGCTCAGCGGTTCGCTCCGGGAGGGCCGGAGGGGGACCGAACGGGGCTAGCTGATGAACCCGCCCTTGGTCAGCGCGGCAGCCGCCTGCTTGGCGGTGATCGTCGACGGCAGCGAGGGCAGCACACCGTGACCGCCGTAGGCGGCGTCGAAGAAGCTGAAGTGGGAGGCCTCGTCCGCGGCGACCTTCGCGGCGACGAGCTTGAGCTCGGTCGAGCTCAGGGTCCCGACCGCGCCGAGGTACGTCTCGACGAACGCCGTCTCCAGCGCTACGCCCGTCTTCAGCAGTGCCTTGGTGCTGGCAACGGCCGTCTTGGGGATGTGGAGCTTGAAGCCGGTCGGCTTCTTTGATCCGAGCGCTGAGCCGAGGTAGGCCAGATGGTCCTTCTCGTTCTGAAGGGCGGCCACGAAGTAGTCCTTGTTCTGAAGGCCCTTGAACGACGAGAAGTTGTCGATGATCGCCGTATAGACCTTGACTGCGAGACTCTCGGCAATGAAGGCGACCTGCAGGGTCGCAACATCACTCTTGGTCGCGCCCTTGGCGAAGGCCACGCCGTTCATCGACGCGAGCACGCCGCCGGTGCCGACGAGGACAACGCTGCCCTTGGCAGCGTTCTTTATGAACTGGCCTCGGCTTACGCCGAGCTGTGCGTCGGTCATGCGGTTCTCCTTGAGTTGTAAATGGAGGTTCACGATCGCTTAACGCAGCCGCCGCGGTTCTGGATCACCCCCCCGGGGTTTACTAAGGGCTCACGACTCGGTTTCTGACGGTTTGTCCGGTCGTCCAATTTCGCCACAAACCTCTTCGCAAACCCTAAGAGACGTCTAACCGCTTCGGCTGCGCCGTTAGTCTTCATCCGGGATGCCCGAACGCGACCTGTTTGCCAACTTCGACCGGATGCGCCGGGAGATGGACGAACTGTTCGGCGACGTGCTTCAGCGTGGCGGCTTGGCGCGGCGGCGAGGCGGGTTCTCGCCCGCGGTCGATGTCTCCTACGTGTCCGATCCGCCGCGCGCGATCGTGACCGCGGAGCTGGCCGGTGTCGAGATCGATGAGCTCGAGCTGCATATCGAGGGACGCAAGCTGGTCCTGGCCGGACGGCGTGGCCCGGCGGTGCCGGAGGGCGAGGTCTACCAGCAGGTCGAGATCGAGCGCGGCCGCTTTCGCCGGGTGATCGAGCTGGGGGCCGAGGTACGCGGCGACCAGGCCTCGGCCAGCTACGAGGGGGGCATGCTGCGCGTCGAGCTGCCACTTCTACACGGTGAGCCGCGCCCGGGCCCGGTGCCAATCGGGCGCAAGGACGCGGGCGAACAGCCGTGATCGAGGTCGGCGTCCCCGAGGGGGGCCCGCTCCCGGTGGCCGTCGACGGCGCGCGGGCGCTGCCCGAACGAGTCGGCGTTCTGCCGCTGCGCGACACCGTCACTTTTCCGGAGATGCTGGTCCCGCTCAACGTCGGCCAGGAGCGCAGCGTCGAGCTGATCAACGACACGCTGCGCGGGGACCGCTCGATCGTGCTGCTCGCCAGCCGCAGCGCCGACATCGAGGCGCCCGGACCTGATGACCTCTACTCGGTCGGCGTGTTGGGCACGGTGGCCCGCATGATGCGGCTCCCCGACGCGACGCTGCGGGTCCTGATCCAGGGGGCCCAGCGGGTGCGCATCGAGCGCTGGGTGGCCACCGATCCGTATCTCGTCGCCGAGATCGCCGAGGCGCCGGACATCGTCAAGCAGGGCACCGAGCTGATCGCGCTGATGCGAAACGTCCAGCAGACGTTCACCAACATTGTCGGCCAGGTGCCCTACCTGCCTCAAGAGCTCCAGATCATGGTCGCCAACGTCGAGGATCCCAGCACGTTGTCGTATCTGATCGCCAGCGCCCTGCGACTGCGCACCGCCGAAAAGCAGGCGCTGCTGGAAGAGCTCGACCTCGGCAAGCGGCTGCGCCGGCTGTCGGAGATCCTGGCGCGCGAGCTGGAGGTGGTAAAGCTCGGGACAAAGATCCAGTCCCAGGTCCAGTCCGAGCTCGACAAGGGTCAGCGCGAGTATTTCCTGCGCCAGCAGCTCAAGGCAATCCAGGAGGAGCTGGGCGAAGCCGACGAGGTCCAGGCCGAGGTCAACGAGCTGCGCGACCAGCTTGCCGGCCTGGCGTTGCCCGACGAAGTGCGAAAACAGGTCGACCGTGAGCTCGGCCGTCTGGCGCGTCTGGCGCCGGCGATGGCCGAGTACGGCGTGGTGCGCAACTACCTGGAGTGGATCGCATCCCTGCCCTGGGACACGGCCACCGAGGACAACCTCGATCTGGCACACGCGCGTCAGGTCCTCGACGAAGATCACTACGACATCGAGCAGGTCAAGGAGCGGATCCTGGAGTTCCTCGCCGTGCGATCGCTCATGGGTGGGCGAGGCCGGCATCACGCCGGTTCGATCCTGCTGCTCGTGGGACCGCCCGGCGTGGGGAAGACCTCGCTCGGCAGGTCGATGGCGCGGGCACTGGGTCGCCGGTTTGAGCGCATCAGCGTAGGCGGCGTACGTGATGAGGCGGAGATCCGCGGCCACCGCCGCACCTACATCGGGGCGATGCCGGGGGTGATCATCCGCGCCCTGCGCGACGCCGGGGCCAACAACCCGATCCTGATGATCGACGAAATCGACAAGATGGGCGCCGACTTCCGTGGCGATCCGTCTAGCGCGATGTTGGAGGTGCTCGATCCCGAGCAGAACCAGTCTTTTCGTGACCATTACCTCGACCTGCCCGTCGACCTCTCAAACGCCATGTTCGTGACCACCGCCAACACGCTGGACACGATCCCCGGCCCGCTCCGCGACCGGGTGGAGGTGATCTCGCTGGCCGGCTACACGCAAGCCGAGAAGCTGGAGATCGCCAAGCGCTATCTCGTCCCCCGCCAGATCGAGCGCAACGGCCTCACCCGCAGCCGGATCTCCTTCAGCGACCCGGCCCTCCGTGTGATCATCTCCGACTACACGCGTGAGGCCGGCGTGCGCCAGCTCGAGCGTGAGATCGGCAACGTCGCGCGTAAGGTGGCGCGGCAGGTGGCCGAGGGCAAGGTCAAGCGCAAGGTGTCGATCACCGAGCCTCGCATCCGCGAGCTGCTGGGCAAGCGCAAGTTCCTCTCGGAGTCACGGCGACGGACCTCGCGTCCTGGAGTCGCCACCGGGTTGGCGTGGACTCCGGTCGGCGGCGAGGTGCTGTTCATCGAGGCGACCGGGATGCCCGGCACGGGCCAGCTGACGATCACCGGACAGCTCGGCGAGGTGATGCAGGAGTCCGCTCAGGCCGCGCTGTCCTTCATTCGCAGCAACGCCTCGGAGATCGTTCCCGAGCTCGCCGATGACTGGTTCGCCACCCATGACATCCACATTCACGTGCCCGCCGGGGCGACGCCGAAGGACGGACCGAGCGCCGGCGTCGCGATGGTCACCGCGCTGGCCTCGTTGCTATCCGGCCGTCCGGTGCGCTCCGATGTCGCGATGACGGGTGAGATAACGCTTACCGGACTCGTGCTGCCGATCGGTGGCCTCAAGGAGAAGGCGCTCGCCGCGCAGCGCAACCGCATCCGCCGCGTGATCGCACCGCGGGCCAACGAAGCAGACACCGAGGACATCCCTGCCCACCTGCGTCGCGATCTGGAATTCGTGTTCGTCTCGACGATCGACGAGGTGTTGGCGGCCGCACTCGCGCGTCGGCCCGCGCGCGGGCGCGATCCGGCCTCGCGACCGGCCTGATCGACGTGTTTGCATCGCGTATGCTGACCTTTCGACAGAGCCCATGCCCCGAGGGAGACCAATGGCATCTAAACGTAAGAAGGTGGCGAAGGCGGTGCCGTTCAACGCCTCCGACCTCACCCACATCACCAAGGCCAATCCGTACATCCAGCGTCTGATCGAGGACGCCGACCTGCGTGCGAACGTCCGCCAGGCGATCGACTCGACCAAGAGCGCTTACGAGCGCCTGATGAACGGCAAGACTCCCGCCAAGGCGCTGGTCGAAGACAAGAAGCTCCAGAACGACGTCAAGCACGCGTTCGAAGCGATCCGCGACGCCACCGAAGCGCTCAGCGACGCGCCGAAGAAGAAGGCTCGCAAGGGCCTTGGCCTGGGGCGCAAGCTGCTGGTCCTGGCGATCGGCGGCGGGCTGGCGCTCGCCGGCAGTGAGACGCTCCGCTCCAAGGTCCTGGACACCCTGTTCGGTGCCGAGGAGGAGTTCCAGTACACGCCGCCGGCCGGTTCGCCCGCAGAGCCCCCGGCGACGCCGGTGAGCGCCGCCTAGCGTCGCACCGGAAGGCCTGTCGTTTGCGCAAGGCGCCCTATCGGGCGCCTTGCTCGCTTAAGGTCGTGTGGCCCAAGGCTCCGGCGTGGTGGCGTCAGCACCTAACCTGGCCACCCCGTGCGCCGGATCGCCGTCCTCATAACCGTGGCCGTCGTGGTCATTGCGCTGGCGATCGCCCAGCTTGTGCTGCCGGGTATCGCCGCCCAGCGCCTCCGCGGTCGTCTGCAGAAAACCGGCGACGTGCTCTCCGTCCAGGTCGATGCGTTTCCGGCGATCGAATTGCTGTGGCATCACGCTGACCGTGTGGTGGTGCGGATGGCCAGCTACACGTCTAACCCGGGGCACCTCGCCAGCCTGCTGGCCCAGGCCGGCGACGTGGGCACGGTTGACGCCCGGGTGGGCGAGTTAAACACCGGCCTTCTGACCTTGCACGACGCGACCGTGAGCAAACGCGGCGATCAGCTGATCGGCCGCGCCACAGTCACCGAAGCCGACCTGCGCGCGGCTCTGCCGATCCTGCAGTCGCTCACGCCGGTCGCTTCCGATGCCGGCGGGCTGACCCTGCAGGGCACCGCCACGCTGCTGGGCGTGACGGCCACCGTCGACGCTACGGTGCGCGCGCAGGCCGGCGCGCTGATCGTGGCGCCCGACGTGCCGTTCGGCGGTCTGGCCACGATCACCGTGTTCTCTGACCCTCACCTGGAGATCCAGAGCATCGGCGCCGCCGTCCAGGCCGGCGGGTTCTCAGTGTTCGGGCGTGCGCTGCTGCGCTGAAGGCGCCGCCGGGGCGTCAGCTCGACGCGCCGCCGGTCGTCTGAGGGGTGGGGAGTACTAAGTGTGGGTGGCAATCGTCGATACCCCGGGTACCCGTCCAGCGGTGAGCATCCGGGAAAGCGAGCCTGGCAGCCGCTTGAGGTAGTGGTCGAGGAACGCGATCGTGACGCGCTCGACGATCCCCAGCTGAGGCTGCTCATAGGTGTAAGGCGGGAGATGCGGGGCCCCGATCAGCTTCAACAGGTACTTCGGCGGGGGCGCGAGGTTGAAGAACTGATACGTGTACTTGGGCTGATTGATCGTGTCGGCCGTGCCCTGGGAGGCCAGCAGCGGCGGGCTGGGGGAAGGGAAGTCAAAGGCGCCGCCCGGGAGCTCGGCTCCCGAGAGGATGATGGCGGCGTCGACGCGACGATCGAGATAGAAGCGGTCATACGCGATCGCCAGCGCCGTCTCGCCCCCGTCTGACTGTCCGCTGACAGCGATTCGGTGCGGGTCGATCAGGCCGGCGAAGAAGGCATAGCGGTTGGAGTTGGCGGCGAGCATGCTCGTGATCACCACGCTCATGTCACGCGGCTGGTTGACGATGTCTGACTCGTCGGGTCCACCGGGCGCGTTCTGATTCTCCCGCGGGAACACCGGCGCGGCCACGACGTATCCGGCGCTGGCCCACGCGCGCAGCAAGGGCGCGTAATAGGCCGGCGTGACCGCGAAGCCGTGACCGAACACCACCAGGGGGAAGGGGCCGGCGCCACGCTGTGGTGCGCCGTCGTGGATGTCGGTGAGCCGCGCCGGACCCTGAGCGGGGTAGCGAATCACCGTCACGAGCGTGCGCGGCTCCGGCGCTCGGCCGGGAAATCGCACCAGTCGGCTTGGATCGACGAGGGTCACGGTCCGCTCGCCGACGGCGAACGGCGGCTTGGGCGTGGCCGGCGGCCTCGCGGCGGTCGTAGTCGATGTGCTCGCGGTCGTCGTCGGTGCGCTCGAGGCCGTCGTGGTCGATGTCGTGGCCGGGCTCTTCGGCGTGGGCGCCCGGACCTGCTTCTTGGACGCTGTGAAGGGCGCGCCCTCGGGCACGGTCAACGCTTGGGCCGCCACGGCCACGGACGCCGTCGAGCCGGTGCCCGCCGCAGCCGCGGTGCCGCAGCCCGACGCGACCAGGCCGAGCAGGCCCGTCAGCAGTAGAGCGCCGGTGTGGGTGCGGGCGCACGCCATCACGAACCAGCCGCGGTGCGCGGCGACTTCCGGAGGTACCGGCGCCGCTCAGCGCTGGTAGACGGCGAAGAAGTCCCGATCATCCGGCGTCAGGTAACGCTCGGGAGAGCGGTCCATGCTGGGCAGCAGATTCGCCGGATCGACGGCGCCCGGATGGCGGTAGGTGATGAAACTGGTCCAGTAGGTATTGATGTCCAACTCCATCGCGCGCACCGCGCCGGCCCGGATCATGATCGCGGCCAGCGAACCGACCGTCTGATAGTTGGCGGCCGCGTAGATCAGGTTACCGTGACGGTCGATCCCGACTGAGGAACGCCAGACCTGGACCGCATTGCCGAGGGTCGCGCCCCACGCCGGGCCATCGGACAGATTCGGGTTGGGGCGTCCGTGATCGACGATCAACGGCAGGTTCTGGCGCGCGTAGATGATGTTGCTGGTGCTGGGCACGTCCGGGCCCCCGGTCCAGGCCCGCACGTCCATCCGGCCACCCCGATACTGCAAGATCGTCGCCAGTCCGTCCTTCAGGGGCGCATACGCGTGACCGCCGATCGCAAAACCGCCGCCCGAGTCGCTCAGTTTGAAGCCGCTGTTGAAGGTCGCCACGAGCTTCGACCTCAGTTCGGTTGGAACCGCCATCGGGCCGCGCGATGGCAGATTCACGGCCGGCTCCACACGGCCCGGATAGAGCTGTACATGGGTGTCCGCATGATTGATCCACGCGACGCCCGCCACCAATTGCGGATAGCTCGGATTGGGACGGAAGCTGGTGATCAGCACCGGCGGATCGGCGCGTGAGCCCGCGAGCGTTGCGCGCCAGACGCCCTCGCCGGGCAGCGCGGGGTGGATCACCGAACGGATCCGCGGCGGCCGATATCCCTTCAGCTTGTGGTGCTTGCCGGCCGCCGACGCGGTTGAGACCCCAGGCTGGTCAGGCAGCGCGCGCAACGCCGGACCGCCCGTCGCTGGGGCGTTGAGCGAGTAGTAGATGTTCTCGACTTTGTTGACGAGCCCCCGGGCTCCGTTGTCGCGCATCCACTCGACTGTCCGGATTCCTAGGCTCGAGTCAGAAGGAGCCGCCATCGTTTTGACGTATGAGGACAGGGCGGGGATAAGACAGAATATGGCCGCCAACAGTGCTAGCCGTCTGAACCGGCGAACCGGCTTTCGGGGCTCGCCGATCGGGCCGCGGCGCAGCGGCAATGGGGGCTGTGAGCGCGAAATCGGCTCTCTGGTCGGGGCCAGCATCGTGTCGATCCTTGCAGTTACTCGTGCACTTCAGCCTAAAGAGAACCTGAGAGGTCTTTCATGAATTCAACAGGTGGGGTTCAGCCTGCAAACATACCTTTGTCACCGATGCCGGCTAGAAGTGGAGGATCTTTGCTGCGTAATCTCGCTCGCCGGACATCGCCGGCGGGCGCGTCGCTGGGCGCCGGTGCATCGCTGCCATCGGGCACCGCGGAGTTCAAGCTGGAGCCCGGGCCGGTCCGCGAGGTAAATGGCGAGGCCACGGACGCCACCGCGCGGACGTCTCGTCGACGCGGACGCCTGCGGGCCACGGTGGCGACACTGCGCCCGCGCCAATGGCTAAAGAACATCTTGGTTATCGCGGCCCCCGGTGCCGCCGGAGCGCTGGGGCGCGACGACGTCCCCGTTCGGGTCGCGCTGGCTTGCGTCGCGTTCTGCCTGCTGGCCTCGGGGATCTATGCGATCAACGACGTCCGCGACGCCCCCGAGGATCGTCTGCATCCACGTAAGCGCTTTCGCCCGATCGCGGCCGGCGAGCTCAGCGCACGATTCGCCTCCGCACTTGGCTTAGGCCTGATCGTGGCGGGGCTGGTGCTGTGCGCGCTGATCACCCCGCTGCTGGCGGCGGTCGGCGCCGGTTATCTGGCGCTGACGCTCAGCTACACCCTGCTCTGGCGCCACTTGCTGCTGCTCGATGTGATCGCGCTCGCTGGCGGATTCGTGCTGCGCGCGGTCGCCGGTGGCGTCGCTGCACCGGTGACCCTGTCACGCTGGTTCGTGCTCGTGGTCACCTGCGCGGCTGTGTTCGTGGCGGCGGGCAAGCGCCAGGCGGAGCTGCTGCGAACCGAGCGCGCGGGCGCCAGTCGCCGGCGCGTGCTGGAGCATTACACCCTCGGTCGTCTGCGGGTGATCCTGGTGGCCAGCGGGGGCGGGGCCCTGTTCGCCTATTGCGTGTGGGCGTTCGAGCTCCCGGTCGTCCATGGCATTCCCTGGCGTCTGCTTACGATCGTCCCGTTCGCCGCCTGTCTGCTGCGCTACGGAGCACTCCTACGAGCAGGCGATGGCGAGGCGCCGGACGAACTGGTCCTGTCCGACCGCTGGCTGATGCTGGCGGGCGCTGCGTGGGTGGGCCTGTTCGCGTTGGGTGTTCATGCCGCTGGCTGACACGGTGCTGCGCAGCGTTCCGCGCCCCACTGCTCTGGCCGGCTCGACGCCGGCCGCGGTGGGAGGCTGGGGGGGCGGTCAGACGGCCTCGGTGTCCCTGCTGCGGCCCCGTGACCTCGAGCAGCTTTCGGCGATCGTCGCCGAGCACTCACGCTCGCGGTCGGGCAGCCCCCTCTCGGCCGGCGCGATCGCCCGCGGGATGGGACGCAGCTATGGCGACGCGGCGCAGCTGGCGGGGGGCGCGGTGTTCGACATCACCGGCCTCAAGTCCCTTGAGCTCGACGCGGCCGACGGCGTGGTCACCGCGCAGGCGGGGATCACGATCGGCGAGCTTCTGGCCGCGCTGGCGCCCCAGGGCTGGGTCGTTCCTGTCGTGCCGGGCACCCAGCACGTCACGCTCGGCGGCGCGATCGCCTCAGACATTCACGGCAAGAACCACGGGATCGCGGGCACGTTTGGAAGCCATGTCCAGGCTCTCGGTCTGCTGACGGCGGCCGGTGAACTGCAGGAGCTGGTCCCCGGCGGTTCCGAGGGCCTTTTCGAGGCCACGGTCGGCGGGATGGGCCTGACCGGGGTGATCGTGTGGGCGAGGGTGAAGCTCCGCCCGGTGCAGAGCGAGCTCCTGTCGGTCGACACCGACCGCGTGCGCCAGCTCGACGACGCATTTGCAGCGCTGCGGGCGCCGGGCGGCCCGCATCGTGTCGCATGGCTTGACCTGCTCGGATCCGGCCTGGCGCGTGGGATCGTCACGCGCGCCGAGCATCTCCCCAGCGCTGGACTGACCGGCGCGCGCGGAAGCACGACGGTTGCATCGCGGCTGACCGTGCCGGCGAGTTTCCCTGGCGGGCTGGTGCGGGCCGGGACCGTCAGGGCCTACAACGAGTATCGGTACCGGAGCTCACCGCGCCGCCAGCTGGGCCACGTGGAGAACTTCGGCAGCCACATGTTCCCGCTTGACGCGCTCGACGCGTGGCCGCGGCTATACGGACGGCGCGGCTTTCTCCAATACCAGTTCGTGGTTGGACCCGGCGGCGAGTTGACGTTGCAGCGGGTGATCGAACGGCTCCGCCGGTCGGCCGTTCCGTGCTATCTGGCGATCCTCAAGGACTTCGGCCCCGCCAACGGCGCGCCGCTGTCGTTTCCGGTGGAGGGGTGGACGCTGGCACTCGATCTGCCGCGGAGCGCGTCCGGCCTGGCTGCCCTGTTGAACGAGTTCGACGAGCTGGTGGTGCAGGCCGGCGGCCGCGTCTACCTGACCAAGGACATCCGGTTGGCGCCCCAGACGCTCGCCGCGATGTACCCGCGCCTGGGCGAATGGCGCGCGTGTCGCGACAAGGCCGATCCCCAAGGTCTGTGGCGCTCTGATCTCGCGGTCCGGACCGGTCTGGTCTCGGCGGGTTGTCGATGACCGTTTCCGCGCCCACGCGCGTGCTGCTGCTCGGTGGCACCTCCGAGATCGGCCTGGCAATCGTGCGCCGGCTGGGCTTGCAGGGCTCGGTGCGCCCGGTTCTCCTCGGACGCGACCCGGAAGCGCTGGGCGCGGCCCTGGCAGAGCTCGAGCGTTCCGGGTGCTCAGGCGGGGAGGTCGGCCCGCTCGACGCCGAGGACCTCGACGGCCACGAGGCCGCCCTGGCTCATGCGTTTGATGCGACCGGTGGTTTTGACGTGGTTGTGCTGGCGGTGGGGGTACTCGGTGCCCAGGCCGCGCTCGACGCACCGATCGAGCAGGCACTTGAGGTGATGCGGGTCAACTTCATCGGCTGCGGTTCGCTGCTGCTGCACGCCCTGCACCGTCTCCGCGAGCAGCGTCACGGGACGCTGGTCGTGCTCTCAAGCGTCGCCGCCGAGCGGCCCCGGTCGGGCAACGCGATCTATGGTGCCGCCAAGGCCGGCCTGGACTCGCTGGCTCAGGGCCTGGCCGACGCTTTGGCCGGCAGCGGCGTACGGGTGCTGGTCGTGCGAGCCGGGTTCGTCCGCACCCGGATGACCGCTGGTCTGAAGCCGGCGCCGATGGCGACGACCCCTGAGGCGGTCGCCCAGGCAACGGTGGCGGCCCTGGATCGGCGCGCGCACACGATCTGGGTGCCGTCCCGGCTGCGCTATCTGTTCGCTGTACTCCGCCACCTTCCCCGGTGGCTCTACCGGAGGCTCCCGCTATGACTCACGCCAAGCTCAGGATCCCGTTGTGAGACGCAATACGCTGGTTGCCGACGCCGCCATCGCCGTGGTGCTGGCGGCACTGGTGCTGATCCTTGCGCCCGGTCTGGCGATCGTGGCCATGCTCGCGATCCTCGTGATAGTCATCTGTGGCGTCAGTTTCCTGCTCGACGCCAGGCAGGTCCGCGCGGGCCGACGCCGCGCTCCACAGCGTCGGAGCTCAGCACCCCAAACACGGCGGACCGGCCGCTCGCGGTGAGTGATTCCTCGCGCCCGCCGGGGTTGACGCGGCGCTCGGTTCTGGGCAGCGGCGTCGCGGTGGGGGCTGCCTCGCTGCTGGCGCCGGCGGCGAGTCTGGCAGCGGCGATCGATCGACGGCGACCCGCCAGCCGCTGGATCGGCACGCTGGACGGCGAGTCGGAGGCGATCTCCGCGCCGCAGCGTTTTGCGCTCGTCGGCGTCGAGTGGCTAGCGCCGGCCCGCCCCGTGATCGAGCTGCGCACCCGGGCCCGGGGTGCTGCGTGGAGCCGCTGGGTCGCCGCGTCGGTACAGGGCCACGATCCGGATTTCCGCACGGGACCGGTGAAGTTGTTCGGCGAGCCGGTATGGAGCGGTCAGGCGGATTTCGTCCAGCTGCGAAGCTCCCATTCGCTGCGCGGGGTGAGAATCCATTTCGTGTCCGCCCCTGCCGGTGGCTCGCTGTCGGCGTCGGCGGCCGGCCCGCCGCTCGCCCAGCCCGTGCTCGACGCTGGGCCCGGCCAGCCGCCGATAATCGCTCGTAACGCGTGGGCGCGTGGCCAGGCACCGCCCGCGGTGCCGGCCTCCTATGGAGCCGTCAAGCTCGCGTTCGTGCATCACACCGACGGCTCGAACGGATACAGCGCCGCCGAGGTTCCCGCGATGCTGCTGGCGATCTTCGACTACCACCGCTACGTGCGCGGCTACAACGACATCGCTTACAACTTCCTGATCGACGCGATGGGGCGCACTTGGGAGGGACGGGCCGGTGGCGTGGACGAGCCGGTCATCGGCGCCCACGCCGGCGGCTACAACCTCGCCTCCACCGGTGTCGCGGTGCTCGGGACCTTCATGGACGTCGTCCCACCGCGGCCGGCGGTCCAGGCGTTGGAGCTCCTGCTGGCATGGAAGCTGTCGCTTCACGGGGTGCCTTCGCAGGGGAGGGTGACCGTCGAGGTCGATCCCGCTGCCGCTTTCTACACGCCGTTCAAGCCGGGTGCGCACGTGTCGCTGCCGCGGATCGCCGGGCATCGCGACGGCGATCTAACCGACTGTCCGGGCAACGCCTTCTACGCCCGCCTGCCCTCGATCCGCCCGGTGGTCACAGGTCTCGCCGTGTCGCCCGCCGCGCTGACGCTCGTGACCGCCAGTGGCGTTGTCAACGCCGGGACCACGGTGCAGCTGTCAGGAAGCTTGGCGCTGCTCACCGGCGCGCCGCTCGCCGGTGCTCCGCTCGAGCTCCAGCAGCTGAAGGCAGGTACTGCATCGACCGTGACGACGTTCGTCACCGCCGCTGACGGATCGTGGAGCGCGTCGTTGCCGCTGTCAGCCAATGCGACCCTGCGCGTTCTGCACCGCGCCGCGCCGGCGGCCGTATCTGACGTGGCGCTGGTAGGGGTTACGCCCGTGCTCACGCTGAGCCTGGAGTCCCAGTCGCCGTTACGGGTGGCGGGTACCGTCCGCCCAAACAAGCGCACCGTCTGGGTCGACGTCTACCAACTCTCCGGCCGGCATCGGCGCCTGCTCGCGTCAAAGCGCGTGCTTGCCAGCAACGGACGGTTCTCGCAGAAGCTTGGTCTCAAGCGGGCCGGCCGCTACACCGTGGTCGCGCGCACCCGAGCCGACGCGCAGAATCTGGCCGGCGCTTCATCGCCGCTGGCGGTCACCGTCTGAGGCGCGAGACCGGCGTTTCATCGCCTCGCCTCGCCGCACCGTCTGAGGCGCCGGCGCCAGGCATCCGCCAGCTACCACTCTCGGCGGGACCGTACTTATGGCGGGAAGCACTCAGCGCCCGACTACCGTGAAGAAATCCCGGCTGTAGGGGATCAGGAACGTGCCGGGCACGCCGACTTGGCCGGGGGCGATCGGCACCGGCGCCAGCGGCCCGAGACCACCGCGATGGCCGTAGAGGTAACCGGCAACCCATTCCGGGTTGATGTCGAGCTCGACTGCGCGCACGACCCGGGCCCCCAGCAGCGCATTGGCCAGCGCGGCGACGGTCAGATGCCCGCCGCCCGCCCACACCAGGCGCCCATCTGCCGTGATCCCCAGCGCCGAACGCGCCGGGTCGCTCACGCCTCCCAGCGTCGCTCCCCAGCAGCTGTCGCAGCCAACCGACGAGGCGGCGGCGCCGTGATCGATCAGCAGCGTTAGGTTCTGGCGCACCGAGGCGATCCCTCGTCCGGGTGCGGGGACTTCGTGCTGCCAGGAACCGATGTCCGTGTATCCGTCCGTGTAGGTCACCACCGAGCCGAGCCCGGTCTGCAGGGGCGCCGCCACGCGACCGTAGGACTGAAAGCCTCCGGCTCCGGTAGCGAGCTTGAACCCGCCGTTGAACGCGGCGACGAGCCGCTGTCGCTCCAGGCCGCGCACCTCAGGCCCCAGACGCCAGCCGGTGGAGCCCGCGTCAACCGTTCCCGAGTGAAGCCTGAGCCCCACCAGTCTCTGGTTGAACGACAGCAGCCCGATGCCTGACTGCGAGCGGGCGATCCAGACCGCCGTCTGTCCACGCCAGCGAACCGCCGGGACGAACGGTGCGGGTAGCGACCCCGTCGCGGCGCTGAGCAGACTCGGATAGGACGGATAGGACGGCTTCGGGGGGTCCTGCCGGGGGCGCGCGCGGTGCCGGGTGCCCGTCGCTTGGTGCGGGGAAGCCGAATGACCCGCCGCGGCGGTCGAACTCGCACTGCTTCCACAGGCCGCGAGCGCCAGCGTCAAGATCGCGCTGGCGCTCAGCGCGACCAGAGCCCTGACCCTGGGCATCACTCGCCGGTGGATGGGCCGGCGCTCAGCGTACCGGTGGCGTTTCCGGTTGATGGGTCGAGCACCAGCCTCGCCACCAGCCGGAGCGAGCGACCCCGACTGTCACGCACCAGTGCGGCGATGTTGCTGCCGTCCAGCGCCACCACCTTGCCGCGGTAGGCCGTGGGATCAGCGCCGGTCCCGAGTGTGACCTCGCTGGTCTGCATCTGAATTCCACCGCCCGGCAGCGGCGGTCCGATCAGCCGGATGTCAAGCGCGCTCAGCCGCTGCGCGCCGGCGCTCAGCGTGATGTCCACTTCGGCGGAGCCGTCGGCTCTCTGGCCCTGGCGCATCGTGCCGCTGACATTTGCGGTGAACCGCGTCGAGGACGCCTGGAGGCTGGCCGGTGTCGTGGTTGCGCCCGCGTGGGCGGAATCTTGCGTTGCGGCGGGCTGCGCGTGAGCCAGCAGCGATTTGGGCGTGCCGGCGCGCGCGGCCCATCCGGCCGCCAGCGGGCCGCTCGGCAGCCAGGCCAGCAGACCGATCGGGACCAGTGCCGAGGCGGCGAGCGCGGTGAGCCGCGCGCCGAGGTGGTCCGGCCAGCCTGCGACGGCGCGGGCGACGACGGCGACGATCACGATGATCACGCAGAGACCTGTGACCGCCAGCATCCAGTGAGCCTTCGCGTCGCTGCCCGTTCCGAGGCCGTGCAGCAGTGCCACGGGCCAGCTGACGTAAGCCGCCCAATGCGTTGCGCGCCACGCGCCGTAGCCAAGCCGGCGGCGCAGCACGCTCGTGAGCGCAACCGCGATCATCAGGTCAAACCCCACCGCGCCCAGGCCCAACCAAAGCGGGCGATAGGCGGCGCCGAAGGGGATCACCACGTCGACCAGGCGAATCGGCGCGTAGCCGTCCAGCATCGCCGTGG